>WNGA01005143.1_pt1 | contig 30082 bp, 30 predicted proteins | sample 5400061 | NCBI WGS metagenome assembly WNGA01 (sample SAMN13153366, study PRJNA577476) | soil metagenome | isolation source: 100 cm soil or saprolite under grassland replicate 2 | place: USA:California | collected 2016-06-15
CTCGCCGCTCACGGGGTGTTCGGTGAGCCGGCCGGGGTGGCCGGGTTGGCCGGTATCCAGCAGGCGAGGTGGTCGGGCCTGGTCGGCCCCGAGGACCGGCTCGTCCACGTGATGACCGGCAGCGGATTGAAGGACGCGGCCAGCGCCCAGCGGGCCGCGGACCGCGAGCCGACCGTGATCGAGCCCTCCCTCGGTGCGGTCCAGGCGGCGTTGGAGGCCGCGCGGTGAACGCGGTGACCCTCACCGGGGGAACGGTGGTCTCGTCGCTGGAACCTGTCCGGCTGGTGCCGGGTGACGTGGTCGTGGAAGACGGCCGGGTGGCGTCGATCGGTCCTGCTCCGCCGGGCACGGCCTCCCGCGACTGCTCGGGATGCCTGGTGATCCCGGGCAACGTGTGCGCCCACCACCACCTCTATTCCTCACTGGCCCGGGGCATGCCGTACCGGCTGGACCCGCCGCGGAACTTCGTGGAGATCCTCCGTCGGGTGTGGTGGCGGCTCGATCGGGCGCTCGACGACGAGGCCGTATGGGCGTCGGCCGTCGTCGGCGGCGCGGCGGCCATCCTGAACGGCACCACGACCGTCATCGATCACCACGCCTCGCCGAACGCAGCCGACGGATCCTTGGACCTGATCGCTTCTGTCCTGACCGATCTCGGCGTCCGTTCCGTCTTGTGCTACGAGGTTTCGGACCGGGACGGGCCCGAGCGCGCGGACACCGGCCTCGAAGAGAACCGGCGCTTCCTGAAGAGCGAGTGGCCCCTGTCCCGCGGCATGGTGGGGGCCCACGCCTCGTTCACCATGTCCGAGGAGACGCTGGCGGCCTGCGTCGACCTGGCGCGGTCGCAAGGCGCCGGCATCCACGTCCACGTCGCAGAGGACGAGGCCGATCAGCGCGACGCCCAGGCCCGCTTCGGGAAGCGCGTCGGGGAGCGGCTGGCCGCCGCCGGGGCGCTCGACGACCGCGCCCTGCTGGCGCACTGTGTGCATCTCGACGAGCGCGAGCGGGAAGCGATCCGGTCGGCGGGGGCCTCGGTCGTCCACAACGCCACCTCGAACATGAACAACTCTGTTGGGCACGCTCCGGTGCGATCGTTCGACCGGCTGGCCGTGGGGACGGACGGCGTCGGCGGCGACATGTTCGCCGAAGCGAAGACGGCATACTGGCGAGCTCGTGAAGTCGATTCGTCGATCGCTCCTTCCTGGATCCTCGCGCGCATGGCCGACTCCGCCGGCGTCGCGGCGCGGGCGTTCGGTGAGCCGCTCATCGGCAGGATCGAGCCCGGGGCACCCGCCGACCTGGTCGTCCTGGCGTACGACACCCCCACCCCGTTGTCCGCGGAGAACCTGGCCGGTCATTGGGCCTTCGGCCTGGGGGCCCGGCACGTCCGCGACGTGATGGTGGGAGGCGAATGGAGCGTCCTCGATCGCACCCTGGCCCGCGTGGACGCGGCCGAGCTCACCCTTCGATGTCGGGAGGCCGCCGCCCGCCTGTGGGAGCGCCTCGATCACGTGGCGGAGCATCCCTTCGTCCCGGCGGGGTCGTCCTAGCGACATGGCCGTCGCCAGCGAGGGCCGGGTCGCGCTCTACCTGCAGGACAAGCACCCCATCCGCGAGGCCATGGACTACGTCCGCCACGCGGAGGAGCGTGGGTTCGAGGCGGTGTGGCAGGCCGAGAGCCGCCTGGTGCGTGAGGCCACGGTTCCCATGGCCGCCTTCGCCGCGGTGACGGAGAGCATCAAGGTTGGCTCGGGCGTTGTGAACAACTGGACCCGCAACGTCGGGCTGCTGGCCGCCACGTTCGTGACGCTCGACGACCTCGCCCCGGGGCGGATCCTGCTCGGCATCGGAGCGTGGTGGGATCCCCTGGCCTCCAAAGTGGGCATCGAGCGGCGGCGGCCGCTGCAGGCCATGCGGGAGACCGTGGAGGTGACCCGGCGGCTGCTGGCCATGGAACGAGTGACGTTCGAAGGTGAGTTCGTGCGCTTGCGCGACGTGGAGATCGACGTCGTCCACGGCAGGCGCGAGGCGCGGGACGTTCCGATCTACCTGGGGGCCACCGGGATGCGGATGATGGAGCTGGCCGGTGAGATCGGTGACGGGGTCCTGCTCAACTATCTCGTTTCGCCCGGCTACAACGGGCGGGCGCTGGAAGCGCTCGCCGCGGGTGCGGCGCGTTCGGGCCGAGGTATGGAGGACGTCGATCGCCCTCAGCTCGTGGTGTGCTCGCTCGACGCAGACCGGGACGTCGCCTTGGACCGGGCCCGCGAGCTGGTGACGCAGTACCTCGGGCAGCAGCCGCACATCATGAAGGCGAGCGGCGTCGATCAGTCCCTGCTCGACGACATCGGGAAGGTGCTGACCTGGCCGGCCGGCCCCGACGAGATCCGACGGGCCATGAAGCTCGTGCCCGACGACGTGGTTCAGCTCATCACCGCCAGCGGCACGGCCGACGAGTGCCGCGCCAGGGTCAGGGCGTACGTCGAGGCAGGCTGCACGTGCCCCGTGTTGTATCCCCTGGGCGACGACGTGCCGGCCATGATCGACGCGTTCGCGTGGGGCAAGTTCTGATGGAGGTGTTCCTGCCCCGGACGCTGGACGAGGCTCTGGAGCTGAGGGCGGCGCACCCCGAGGCGCTGCCGATCGCCGGCGGTACCGACGTCATGGTCGAGCTGAACTTCGATCGCCGTCGGCCGGAAGCGATCATCGACGTGAGCCGGCTGGACGAGCTCCGTCGGTGGCGGCGGGAGGATGGGGCGTTCTTCCTCGGCGCTGGCGTGACGTACTCCCGGATCATGCGGGAGCTTCCCCAGTTCGTTCCACTGGTGCAGGCCTCGCGAACCGTGGGGTCGCCTCAGATCCGCAACCGCGGGACCGTCGGCGGCAATCTGGGCACCGCGTCGCCGGCAGGAGACGCCCTGCCGGTGCTGGCCGCGTACGAGGCCGAGATCGTCCTGGTGCGGGCCGGTGGGGAGACCCGGAACGTCCCGTGGGACCAGTTCCATCTTGGTGTGAAGAAGACGGCGCTCGCCCCCGGCGAGCTCATCCTCGGGGCGCGGTGGAAGGCCATCCGGGGGCCCGGATCGTTCTCGAAGATCGGCACCCGCAACGCCATGGTGATCTCGGTGGCCGGCCTGTGCCTGGCCGTGGACGAGGACGGCCGAGGCGTCCGGGTGGCGCTCGGGTCGGTGGCACCGACCATCGTCCGGGCTCCGGCTGCCGAAGCCGTCGCGGCGCGAGCGATGCACGACGCCGGGACCTGGGACGAGCCGGCCGCGCCGCTGCCGCCGGAGGCGTTCCAGGAGTTCGGGCGGCTGGTGGCCGAGGCGGCCCAGCCCATCGACGACGTCAGGGGGTCGGCCGCGTACCGGCGCCATGCTTGCGGGGTGCTGGCCCGGCGGGCCCTGGGCTGGGCAATGGACGACCGCCGGTCGCGTCGAGGGGCGCCGTGATGCTGGTCCGATCCAACGTCAACGGCGAGTGGCGGGAGACCGACGTGTGGCCCGGTTCGTCGCTGCTCTCGATGCTGCGCGACCGGCTGGGCCTGCCGGGTTCCAAGAACGCCTGCGAACAGGGCGAGTGCGGCTCCTGTTCGGTCTGGCTGGACGGGGAGCTGGTGTGCGCCTGTCTGGTGCTGGCGGCTCAGGCCCACGACCGAGAGGTCCGAACGGTCGAGGCGCTGGCCGAGGGCGACCAGCTGCATCCGGTCCAGGAGGCGTTCATAGAGGCAGGCGCCGTGCAGTGCGGCTTCTGCACGCCGGGCCTGATCGTGGCCGTCGCGCACCTGCTGTCCGAGACCCCGTCGCCGAACGAGGCAGAGGTGCGAGAAGCGTTGTCCGGCAACCTCTGCCGGTGCACCGGCTATCAAAAGATCCTCGATGCCGTCAGGCTCGCTTCGAACCGGATGCGGGAGACGGCGCCGTGAGCGGCGTTCTGATCGACTCCTGCGAGGTGGTTGCAACCATGGACGACGCCGGCACGGAGATCGTTGGCGGGTCGATCCTGATGGAGGACGGCCGGATCACGTGGGTCGGCGCCGGCCGCCTCCCGGCCGACGGCACGCAGGTGGTGGATGGGCGAGGGTCGGTGGCCCTGCCGGGACTGGTCAACACCCATCACCACCTGTACCAGACGCTGACCCGTGTCCGCGCGCAGGACCAGGGGCTGTTCGGCTGGCTGACGGAGCTCTACCCGGTCTGGGCGGGCGTCGACGCGGAATGGGAACGGGCCGCGGCCGGCATCGCCCTTGCGGAGATGGCGCTCTCCGGGTGCTCGACGACCACCGACCACCACTACGTGTTCCCCGAGGGGGCGGAGGGTCTCATCGAGGCCGAGATCGACACCGCGCAGCAGATCGGGCTGCGCTTTCATCCGTGCCGAGGCTCGATGGACCTCGGAGCCTCGTCCGGGGGACTCCCCCCGGACGAGGTCGTCCAGGACGCCGACACCATCCTCGACCACACGCAGGCGATGGTCCGCCGCTATCACGACCCCCAGCCCGGGGCGATGCTCCGGATCGCCGTGGCGCCGTGCTCACCTTTCTCCGCGACCGAGCCGCTCATGCGGGATTCCGCCAGCCTGGCCCGGGCGCTGGGCGTCCGGCTGCACACCCACATCGCCGAGACCGTGGACGAGGAGCGGTTCTGCCAGGAGCGGTTCGGGCTCCGGCCGCTGGAGTTGCTCGACGAATGGGGGTGGCTCGGTCCGGACGTGTGGCTGGCCCATTGCGTCCACCTGTCGGACAAGGACATCCAGCGACTGGCGGAAAGCGGAACGGGAGTGGCGTGGTGCCCGACCTCGAACCTGAGGCTGGGCTCGGGGATCGCCCGGGCTCGTGCGTTGCTCGATGAAACGGCGGCGGTTGGGCTCGGCGTCGACGGCTCGGCCTCCAACGACGCCGGCAACATGTTGGCGGAGGTTCGGCAGGCGATGCTGGTGAGCCGGGCCGGCGGGGACCCCAAGGCTCTTTCGGCGCGAGAGGCGTTGCGGGTGGCGACGCGCGGCGGAGCTGCCTGCCTGGGACGCGACGACATCGGTGTCCTCGAACCGGGCAAGCGAGCCGATGTGGCCCTCTTCTCGGTCGAGGGCCTGTCGTGGGCCGGCGCCGAGGCCGATCCGGTCGCCGCGGTCGTTCACTGCTCGCCGTCTCGGGTTCGTCATCTGTTCGTGGAGGGCCGGCCCGTGATCGAGACCGGCCATCTGGTGAACGCGGATGAGGACGCCATCGCCCGGGAGGGCCGGCGCGTCGGCCACAGGATCGCGAGCGGCCGATGAGCCAGCGAACGCTGGAACGCGTGCGCCAGGGCGTCGGGGAATCGGTCCGGCGGATCGATGGCGTGCCCAAGGTCAAGGGCTCGTTCGCCTACGGCAGCGACCTCTGGCACGAAGACATGCTGTGGGGGCACACGCTCCGCTCGCCCCACCCGAACGCCCGCGTCCGGTCCGTCGACATCGCCCAGGCAGTGGGGAGCGCCGGCGTCCACGCCGTGTTGCTTGCCGACGACGTGCCGGGCAAGAAGACGTACGGGCTCGAGTTCGCGGACCAGCCCGTGATGGCTTCGACCAGGGTTCGGTACCAGGGCGAGCCGGTGGCCGTCGTGGCCGCGGACGACCCCGAGCTGGCCCGGCGCGCCGCCGCCCTCATCGCCGTGGACTATGAGGTCCTCCCGGCCGTCCTCGACATGGAAGACGCGCTCAAGCCCGGCGCTCCGCACGTGCACGACTTCGGCAACGTCCTTCGTCACGTCCGGATCGCCCACGGCGACCTCCAGGCCGAAGCCGATGTGTGGGTGGAGGGCTACTACGAGACCGGCATGCAGGACCAGGCGCCCCTCGGGCCGGAGGCCGGACTGGCCGTGCCCGCCGAGGACGGCGGGGTCGACCTGTACGTTTCGACGCAGTGGCTGCACGTCGACCGCCGGCAGATCGCGCCCTGCCTGGGACTCCCCGAGGAGAAGGTTCGGATCTACCTCGCGGGTGTAGGGGGAGCATTCGGCGCTCGCGAGGACGTTCACATGCAGATCCACGCCTGCATGCTGGCGCTGTACACAGGGCGGCCGGTGAAGATGTCCTACGGCCGCGAGGAATCCTTCTTCGGACACGTCCACCGACATCCGTCGCGGATCTGGATGAGGCACGGGGCCAGCCGCGACGGCAAGCTGGTCAACGTGCGGGCTCGCCTGCTCGTCGATGGGGGAGCGTACGCATCTTCGTCGTCCGCCGTGATCGGCAACGCGTCCACGTTCGCCTGCGGCCCCTACGAGGTCCCCAACGCGCTCATCGAGGGGACGTGTGTGTACACGAACAACCCGCCCTGCGGGGCCATGCGCGGGTTCGGGGCCGTGCAGGCGTGCTTCGCGTACGAGGCCCAGATGGACAAGCTGGCCAAGGCGCTCGGCATGGACCCGATCGAGATCCGGGTGCAGAACGCGCTCTCCACCGGGTCGGTCCTCCCGACGGGGCAGGTCATCCGGGGCTCGGCCCCGGTCCGCGAAGTGATCGAACGCTGCGCGTCCATCCCCATGCCGGAGCCGGAACCCGAAGGGGCGCGGCGCGAGCCGGCGACGCTTCCGGGAAGCGTGGCCGGGAACGTGGGTCGCGGCGAGTCGATCAAGCGGGGGGTGGGCTTCGCGGTCGGCTTCAAGAACATCGCGTACAGCGAGGGGTTCGACGATTCGTCCGAGGCCCGCGTGACGCTGTCCCGAGGCCCGGACGGCCTCCCCCTCGCCGAAGTCCACTGCGCGGCCGCCGAGGTGGGACAGGGCGTCCACACGATCCTGGCCCAGGTCGCCCGGGAGGAGCTGGGCGTGGAGAACGTGATCCTTCACCCCAGTGACACGTTCGTGGGCTCGGCGGGATCCAGCTCGGCGTCCCGCCAGACGATGATGTCGGGCGGCGCCGTCCAGCTCGCCTGCCAGGCCGTCAAGGAGGAACTGAACCGGCGCGCCGGGCACGAGGTGCACACTGCGGATCTCGCCGCATTCCTCGACCCGCCGATCACGGCGGCGCGAGTACATCACCATCGCAAGACGGAGCCGCTCGACGGATCAGGCCAAGGAGACGTTCACGTGAGCTTCGCCTTCGCCGCAGAGCGCGCGGTGGTGGACGTCGACACCGATCTCGGGCTGGTTCGTGTCGTGCAGATCGCGGCGGCCCAGGACGTCGGCCGGGCCATCAACCCGCAGAACGTCTACGGACAGATCGAGGGTGGAACCGCGCAGGGACTGGGGCTCGCGCTGATGGAGGAGATCCAGATCAAGGATGGGCAGATGAAGAACGCTTCGTTCACCGACTACCTGATCCCCACGATCCTCGACATGCCACCCCTCGTCTCCGAGCTGATCGAGGAGCCGGAGCCCGACGTGCCCTTCGGCGCGAAGGGCGCGGGCGAGCCCTCCACGATCGTGGCCCCGGCCGCCATCGCCGCGGCCCTGCGTGACGCCACCGGCCGTGACCTGAGCCGGATCCCGGTCAAGCCCGACGACCTCGTGGGACTGAACGACCCGGTGGCGGCGCACCGCCTATGGCCGGCCTCACCCGAAGTACCCGGACCGAAGCCCATCCCCGAGTACGTCGGCCTCGGCGCCGGCCAGCAGGAACTCGGAGGCGAAGGAGGGAAGGGGTAGTTCTGGGCGTAGCCTCAGCCCTGGGCCGCGTCTCGTCTCGCGCCAACAGCCAGAGCAACCTGGACGATGTCAGATCGAACGGCGGCGATGCCCGCGTCGAGGCGGGCCTCGACCCTGGCGATGTCCGACTTTAGTTCGGTCATCTCGCGGCGAAGGACGCGAAAGCGGTCATTCGTCAAGAAGGTCAGGATTGCTCCGACCGCCACCACCACGAACGTATTGAGCAGGGTTACCGTCAGGTTCACATCTCCTCCCTCGTCGGAGAGAGGGAGCTCATGGAGGAAACATATCAGGAGGCAGAGACAGCCGGTGAGATAGTCGCCGCGTGGAGCGAAAGGCGCCGGCCGGGCGCGACTTCATCGAGACCGTCGACTGGTCGGGGAGGAGATCGAGGAGGCCCTGGCGCTTGCGGCCGAGCTGAAGGAGAAGTTCCGCTGGGGCGAACCTCACCGGCTCCTTCCCGACAAGACGCCCGACAAGACGCTGTTCATGTTGTTCCTCGACAAGTCCACCCGTACCCGCAACGCGTTCGAGGCCAGGATGACGCAGCTCGGCGCCCAGGCCCACTATCTCCCGGCGCCACCAGGACTGGATCTGCGACGCGCGCCGGATGCACCGGGCCAGGCAGGAGGCGCTGTACATGCACTGCCTGCCGGCGGACCGGGGGAAAGGAGGTCACCGACGAGGTCATCGACGGGCCGCAGTCGATCGTCCTCGACGAGGCCGAGAAACCGCCTCCACACCGGAAAGGCGCTCATGGCTCTGACCATGGGCGGCTTCGCCTGATCACGTGCTCGAGGCCCGAGCACCGCGGTAGTGAAACTGTTACCGGCGGGTGAACGCCGGGTGATGCCACAGGCCGATTCTGCTTTCGTCCAGACCAAGAAGGAGGGCATCATGAAGCGGCTCGCGATGGTGATGGTGGCGGCGACGCTCGCGTTGACCGCCTGCGGCACCCGGGCCACCCAGACGCTCGGCCCGGCTCCCAAGGGTTCCCCGGCGGTTGCCTCCCCGAGCCCCAAGGCAACGACACCGGCCAAGGCGGCCAAGTCGCCCAAGAAGCAGGCGCCGGGTTCGACCGTGGTTCGGAAGTCCAAGTCCTGTGGCTCGGTCAGCGGTGGGAGTGTTGAGGGATTCGTTGCCCAGCTCGTCGACGTCCGGGTGGGCGCCCACGAGGGCTACGACCGGGTGACGTTCGAGTTCGCTCCCCCCAACGACGGGCGGTACTTCGGTCTCCCCCCGTACGAGATCAACAGCGCCACGCCGCCGATCACCCAGGACGGGTCCGGCGACCCGGTGGCGGTGGACGGCAGCTCGTTCGCGGTCATGATCATGCAGGGCGCGAGCGGCGTCGACCTCACCGCGGATGACTACACGATCACCTACGACGGACCGAAGGAGTTCCGACCCGGCTACGAGGCCCTCGCTGAGGCCACTCAGACCGGGGACTTCGAGGCCGTGCTGTCGTGGGCCTTCGGGCTCAACCGGGGCTCGTGCTGGACCGTGCTCGAGTTGAAGGACCCGGTCCGGCTGGCCATCGACTTCCAGCACTGAGCCTCACGGCTCGAGGAGAGAGAGGAGGCTCCGAGATCGGAGCCTCCTCGTTCGTCGCCGGGTACACTTCGTCGCCAAGCGTGGCTGGAGTGAACATGACCGACGGCGCCTTCCGGGCCGACCTGGCCCACCGCCTGGCCGTGGCCCGCGGTGACCAGCCCGCGGACCTGGTCATCAAGGGCGGGCGCGTCTTCTCGGTCTTCACGGGCGAACTCCTCGACGCCGACATCGCCATGGCGGGCCAATACGTGGCCGCCGTCGGACCGGGCTACGCGGGCAAGGAGACGTTCGACGCGACCGGTCTGATCCTCCTTCCCGGCTTCATCGACGGCCACATGCACCTGGAGTCGACCAAGCTCATGGTCGACGAGTTCGCCCGGGCGGCCCTCCCCCACGGCACGACCACGGTCGTCATCGACCCTCACGAGATCGCCAACGTGTTCGGCCTGGACGGTGTTCGGGCGCTCCTGCAGGCAGCCGACCGGATCCCGCTTGACTACTACGTGATGGTTTCTTCGTGCGTCCCCGCCAGCCGGTTCGAGTCGAACGGCGCCTCGGTCGAGGCGGAAGACATCGCCAAGTTCCTGGAGGAGGAGCCGAGGGCCATCGGCATGGCCGAGATGATGGACTTCCCCGGCGTGGCTTCGGGCCAGGACGGCGCCCTCGCCAAGATCGAGGCTGCGTTCCGGGCGAGGGCGGGGCACATCGACGGCCACGCCCCCGGGCTCTCGGGCCGCGAGCTGAACGCCTACCTGGCCGCCGGCGTCCGCAGTGACCACGAATGCGCGACGTACGAGGAGGCGTTGGAGAAGCGCCGTCTCGGGATGTGGATCATGATCCGGGAGGGGTCGGCGGCCAGGAACCTCGAGGCCCTCCTCCCTCTCGTGCAGGAGTTCGGCCCGGGCAACTGCCTGCTGTGCACCGACGATCGTGAGCCGGACCAGCTCCTCGCCGAGGGCCATATCAATCACGTCATGCGCAAGGCGGTCTCGCTCGGCTGCAAGCCGTACTGGGCGATCGTGATGGCGACGCTGTTCGCGGCCCGTTACCACCGGCTCTACCGGCACGGCGCGGTGGCACCCGGCTATGTCGCCGACGTGGTCGCCGTTCCCGACCTCGAAGGCTTCCGCCCCGTTCGGGTGTGGAAGCGAGGGCGGCTGGTCGCCGCCGACGGCCGGGCACTCGACGTCCCGAAGGTCGCCGCCCCGGATTGGATGCGGGGCAGCGTTCGTGTTGGGCGCCTCACCGCCGACGACTTCGCGGTTCGAGCGGACGGCCCCGTCCGTGTGATCGGGGTGGATGCGGGGCAGATCGTGACGCGGTCGCTGGTGGCCGAACCCTCGCTGCGCGAGGGACGAGCCGTGGCCGACCCGTCCCGTGACCTGGCCAAGATCGCGGTGGTCGAGCGGCACCGCCGGACCGGGAGGATCGGAGTGGGGTTCGTGTCCGGGTTCGGGTTGGAGCGTGGCGCCCTCGCGTCCACGCATGCCCACGACGCGCACAACGTGGTGGTGGTCGGGACCGACGACGCTGACATGGCGGCCGCGGTCAATCGCTTGGCTGAGATCGGCGGCGGCCAGGTGACGGTGGCGGACGGCCGCCCTCTGGCAGAGGTCCCGTGCCCGATCGGCGGCCTGCTCTCCGACCGCCCGGCCGAGGAGGTCGCCGCCGCGGTGAGCCGGATGGAGGCGGCGTCTCGAGAGCTCGGGGCGAAGATCCCGGCGCCGTTCATGGCGATGTCGTTCCTGGCGCTGTCGGTGGTCCCGGAGCTGAAGATCACGGACCGGGGGCTGGTCGACACGGTTCGCTTCGAGGTGGTTCCGCTCGAGGTCTGAGCGCCAGCCATACGGCGGCCAGGAGCGCCACCAACGCCCCGGCCAGGGCATAACCTCCCAGCACGTCGGTCAGCCAGTGGACCCCGAGGTACACCCGGGACCAACCCACCACGAGCGCGACCACCAGTGCGGCGGCCCACAGCGTGGCCTGAACCCGGCGTGAGCGTCCTGCCGAGAGCACCACGGCCAGCGCCCCGAAGACCGCCAGAGCCTGCATGGCGTGGCCGGAGGGATAGGCGAAGCCGCTCGCCCCGGTGAGCCAGGCGCCGGCCGGCGGCCGGGGCCGATGCACCAGGGGCTTCACGATGTCCTTCGCCAGAAGGGCGCCGCCGAGCGAGGCCACCAGAACGGCGGCCGACGGCCAGTCCCGCCCACGCCACACGAGCAGGATCGCCGCGATGCCGACCACTGGCCACAGCAGCGCGCTCGAGCCGAGGGTGGTGAGGACACGCCACATCGACGTGGCCCAGGCGGCGCGGTGGTCGAGCACCCACCGCTCGACCGGCAGATCGATGCGCTCGGCCGCTCCCCCGGTCACCCAACCGAACACGGCTCCGAGCGCCACGGCGGCCACGAGAGTGACAATGAGCGTGCCCCACCGCGAACCTCTCAGCACACCCGAGACCATAACTGGGCATAGGTCGCGGCCAGGGGGGGTAAGCGTACGAAGAGCGGTCGAGAGGAGGGACCTCATGTCCATGTCCGAAACGATGCACGAACCCAGCGCGAACGGCCGCCGGACCGCGATCCTGACGGGCCTCACCGCAGCGAGCGGCGGTGGAAGCGTGTGGCTGATCGCCCGGCGCGCCCGCAAGCGCCGCCAGCGCAAGGCCGCCGAGCGTGCCGCCCACCAGACCGTGACCCGGGTGCAGGAGATCGCCCAGCGGCTCCCCGATCAGTGGTCCGAAAAGGTGACCGAGCGGTTGGAGGACGAGCGGTGGCGCATCTGGGCCCTCACGATCGCGGTGGCGGCGTGGGTGTTGTTCCGGATGGCGGAGCTCCGCCAGCTCCGCCGGCTCAACCGCGCCATGGCCCCCGCTTCGCTCTAGCAGGTCAGCGAGGGACCCGAGGGACGAACCTCCCCCACCCCGGTTCGACGTCGGCCGGCTCGCCGCCTCGGGCCACCACGCGGCCCCGGGCGATGGTGACGGCGGGCCATCCCAGCACTTCCATCCCCTCGTACGGGCTGTGGTCCGTCCGCATGTGGAGGGCGCCGGCGTCCAGCCGGCGAGATGCCAGCGGGTCGAACACGACCACGTCCGCGTCGAGTCCTTCGGCGAGCCGGCCCTTCCGGTGGGCCAGCCCGAACAGCCTGGCCGGCGACCCCGACGTCAGTTCGACCCACCGCTCGAGCGACAGACGTTCCTGCCGCACGCCCTGGTAGAGGAGGGAGAGGCGTGTCTCCACGCCGGGGAGGCCGCCGGGAATCTGGGCGAACGTCGACCATCGATCGCCGCCGAGCACGCCTCTCGCCCGGTCCGCGGTGGTGAAGGGGCAATGGTCGGTGGCCACCACCTCCACCGCCCCGTCGGATAGCCCGGCCCACAGCGCGTCGGCGTCGGCCTGCGTTCGAAGCGGCGGCGCGCACACGAAGTTCGCGGAGAAGTCCCGAGGGCCAGACAGTTTCTCCGACGTGAGGAACAGATACTGCGGGCAGGTCTCGACGAGCACGCGGATGCCGGCCCGGTGCGCGCCGCGAACCTCCTCCAGGCCGGCCTGGCTGGACAGGTGGACGACGTAGATGGGAGCAGCGGCTGTGGCGGCCAGCCCGGCCGCCCGCCGGACGGCTTCGGCTTCGACCTCGGGTGGGCGCGCCAAGGGGAGCGCTTCCGGTTGGGTGCGCCCGGAAGCCAGCACGTCGGCGGTCAGCCGTTCGACGGAGTTCCCGTCCTCGGCGTGCACGCATACCAGCACCCCGGTCTGAGCGGCGGCTCGGAGAGCATGCCCGAGCGTCGCGTCGTCGACCATCAGGCGCTCCGGGTAAGCCAGGTAGAGCTTCACGCTGGTTACGCCCTGCTCGAGCAACGACCTGAAGAGCGCTTGCGCTTCGTTCGGACGGTCGGGCACCGAGGTCACCGTCAGGTGGAACCCGTAATCCACGGCGGCCCGACCGCGGGCCTTGGCGTGCCATTCGCGCAGCGCCTCCTCCGGACGCTCCCGCCCCGCGCCGGCGAAGTCGAGCACGCACGTCGTGCCTCCACACGCCGCGGCCACTGTGCCGCTCCCGAAGTCGTCCGCCGAGCGGACGGCCCCGACGGGGAGGTCGAAGTGGGTATGGACGTCGATCCCGCCCGGGATCACCAGCGCCCCGCTCGCGTCGATGACCTCCGCGCCGGGGGCTTGGGCGTCCGGGCCCACGGCAGCGATCCGATCGCCCTCGATCAGCACGTCGCCTACCCGGATCCCGGCTTCGTCGACCAGCGTCCCGCCTCTGATCAGCAGCACGGGAACGATCCGGTGCAGGCGCGGCCGGCCATGGCGGCCCTATTATCCGGTCGCCTCACGACTGGGGAGGTTGGCCGTGGCGATCGCCGAGTTCACCATTTACCCGTTCGTCACCGAGCGGCTGGAGCCGCACGTCACCGCTGGGCTCGAGGAGATCCGGCGCTCCGGGCTCGCGGTCGAGGTCGGCCCCCTCGGGACGACCGTGCAGGGCGATCTCGACGCGATCCTCGAGCTGCTCGTTCGGGTCCACCGAGCCGCCTTCCAGCACGGCGCCACCAAGGTCGTCACCCGGGTCGAGGCCGAGGGCTAGAGACACGTTCAGAGGCCGGCGCGGGCACCCGTTCGCTCGTTGAATTCCACGATCATGCCGTCCCACACCGGGATCAGATCGCGGAGATCGCACCAGAAGGCCTGCGACCGCCGGCGTTCGAAGTCCTCCAGGGCAACGTCCTGCTGCTCCACCCACGTGAAGTACCCGAGGTTGAAGATCCGGTCACGGTCCAGGGCCAGACAGTAAACGAAGGGGGCGCCGCCAGGCGCCCCCTTCGAAGTCGTGGATCCCCGCTGGCTAGGGCAGGAGCCCCTTCCAGAAGTACCAGCCAAACACGCCCGAGACGAGCAGCATCAACGGGTGGAGCTTCCACGCCCGAGTCTTGAGGGCGTTCCAGTCGCTCCTGCCCACGGCGTTGATCGTGAAGGACAGGTCGCGGAGACCATTCCCGTTGAGGAGCTGGATGACGGTGTAGGCGATGAACCCGGCACCGACGCCGTTCGTGATGCTGAACGTGAGGGGCTGGACCAGGATGATCAGCAGGGCCGGTATCCCGACCTCGGCGTTGGACCAATTGATGTCGCGGACGATCGTCATCATGAAGTAGCCCACGATCACCAGGACCGGGGCCGTGGCCTCGTTGGGGATCGTCCCGGCGAGAGACGCCAGGAACAGCGTGCCGAAGAACAGGATCGCCACCACCACCGAGGTGAGCCCCGTTCGGCCGCCCTCCGATACCCCTGCCGCGCTCTCGATGTAGGTCGTGTTCGAAGACGCGGAGGCAACGCCCCCAGCGGCTGCCGCCAGGGAGTCCACGAGCAGGACCCGCTGGATGCCGGGAAGCTTGCCTTCCCGGTCAAGGAGCCCAGCCTCACCAGCGACACCTACCACCGTTCCCATCGTGTCGAAGAAGTCGGACAGCATGACCGACACGACGAGGGCGATGGCCGTCCCGATGGCGATGCCCTTCAGGCCCAGCGAGAAGTTGAAGAGCATGCCGAGGTCGGGCGACTGGAAGATGTCGTGCGGGACCTTGGCCACGTTCGGTCCTTGACTGAGGAAGATCTTGCTGTGCCCCCACACCACGTTGATGATCGAGGCGATGATCGTGGTCAGCACGATGCTGGCGAGCAACGCGCCCCGCATCTTCCGGGCCACCAGCACGAACGTGAGCGCCAGCCCGATCAGGAAAACCAGGATGGCCAGGCTGCGCAGGTTCGGGTTCAGCGTGACGAGCGTGGCGTCGCTGTTCACGACGATGCCAGCGTTCCTCAGTCCGATGAACGCGATGAAGGCGCCGATCCCCACGCCGATGGCCCTTTTCAGGTCCATCGGGATGGCGTCCATCACCATCTCCCGGAACCCGGTGAGCACCAGGAGGGTGATCATCAACCCTTCCCAGACGATGACCCCCATCGCCTGTGGCCAGGTCAGGCCGAACGCCCCGACCAGGGCGAACGTCACGAACGCGTTCAGGCCGAGCCCAGCCGCGAGTGCGAACGGATAGTTCGCGTACACGCCCATCAGGAGGGTCATCACGCAGGCGACCAGGGAAGTCACCGCGGCCGCCGCGGCCGGGTCGAACGTGGGGCCTCCGGAGACGAAGTTGCCGAGGTGGTCCTGGACCGACCCCAGGATGGCCGGGTTGACGAAGACGATGTACGTCATCGTCAGCCAGGTGGCCGCTCCGGCGATGACCTCGGTGCGGGTCGTCGACCCGCGCTCCGAGATGTGGAAGTACCGGTCGAGCGATGTCTGCCCCGCCGTGCTTGGCTTGGGGGGCGACCAGATCGCCATATGCGCTCCTTTCCTTGACACCCGGAGCGCACCCCGGCGTCGGTGCGCCCAGGGAACCGACTTCAGGGAAGACACGGGAAGCATAGGGACGCCCCGAATCAGGCGCAAGGGGACCTTTGGTCCTAGACGCGGGCCTTCGAAGCGGTGTCTTCCCTGCTCAGCGGGCCAATTCGGGCATCACGCGGTCGACGAACTCCTCGACCCGGCCCCATCCTTCGGTGGGCCAGTCGACCACCAGATAGGAGAAACCGAGGGTCCTGATGGCGTCCGCGGAGGCCCGAACCTCGTCCCAGGGCTCGGAGATCGACAGGTCGGTGGCCCGCACGATCGAGCCGGGGTCGCGCCCGGCTTTCTCGGCGTGTTGGTCGAAGACTGCCGACTTCCGCCTGAGGTCCTCCGGGGATCCGAACGTATGCCACACGTCGGCGTGGCGGGTGGCGATGGGGATGGTGTATCGAGGGCCCCCGGCCCCGATCCAGATCGGCGGATAAGGCCGCTGGACCGGGCGCGGCAGATAGGTGGCACCTCGCAGTTGGTAGTGGCGGCCGTCGAACGTCGCCCCGTCGGTGGTCATGACGAGCTTGATGACCTGGACGGCCTCCTCCAAGCGCTCGAACCGCTCCTGGCGAGGCGGGAAGGGGATGCCGAGCTCGCGATGCTCGGCTTCCATCCAGGCCGCGCCCAGGCTCATCTCGAGCCGTCCCCGCGAGACCTGATCGACCGTGATCGCTTCCGTGGCGAGGACCGACGGATGCCGGTAGGTGACCCCGGTGACCAGCGCTCCGAGCCGGATGCGCTCCGTCGATGCCGCCAGGGCAGCGAGCAGCGTCCAGGCCTCCATGCACGGCCCGCTGCGGTCGCCGTACAGCGGCTGGAAGTGATCGAAGACCCATGCTCCGTCGAAGCCGGCCTCTTCGGCGAACCGGACCCGATTGAGGAGCTCGTCCCACTCGAGGCGATGCTGCGCCACGCCCAGCCCGAGCCTCATCGATCAGCCTCCCCGGCATCGAGATCAACGGCGATGGGGAGCGCCGTCGTCGCCCATCCGCTCATGGGCTTGCCTTCCTTCCATCCCTGGTACTTCGCCGCGAGCAGCCGCCGGGCCCGAGCATCCTCATCGATCCTCGACCACCCGGGCCTTGGCACGCCACTCGCGGTCGGCGATGCGAACGTGCACGGCAGGTTCGGCCCGCAGGTTCTTCACCCAGTCCGAACGGTCGCCGCCGCCCGAGAGCAAGTAGATGGTCGAGCCGTCCGCCCCGAACCAGATCTCGATCTGGTGCGGCTTGCCCGTCCGCCGCCCCGTGGTGGTGACGTAGCAGAAGTTCTCCTGCTCCCACCCGCTCATCACAGAGAAGTTAACCGCCCCGAAACACGTAAGTAATCCCGAGGTCACCTCCCCGGCCGTTAAATGGGGCTCGAGTTCGCGCCCGATGGAGGTGGCCCATGCCAAAGGTCGATACCGGCGATACCGCCTGGCTGCTGGCGTCCGCCGCGCTCGTGATGTTCATGACCCCCGGGTTGGCCCTGTTCTACGGGGGCCTGGTCCGGGCCAAGAACGTCCTGGCCACCGTGATGCAGTCCTTCGTCGCCCTGGCCATGGTCAGCATCCTGTGGATGCTGGTCGGCTACTCGCTCGCCTTCGGGCCGGACCAGGGCGGGATCATCGGGTCCCTCCGGCACGCCGGGCTGTCCGGGGTCGGCGCCGCTCCATCCTCGTACGCGCCCACGGTGCCCGCCCAGGCCTTCATGGCCTTCCAGCTCATGTTCGCCATCATCACGCCGGCCCTCATCACCGGGGCCTTCGCCGAGCGGATGAAGTTCTCGGGTTACTTGATGTTCCTGGCGCTGTGGTCGGTATTGGTGTACTCGCCTGTGGCGCACTGGGTGTGGGGTGGAGGGTTCCTGGGAGCGGGGCACCTGGGCACTCTGGACTTCGCCGGCGGGACCGTGGTGCACATCAACGCGGGAGTGGCAGCCCTGGCCACGGCGATCTACCTGGGAAAGCGGCGGGGTTACGGATCGGACGCCTTCGTTCCCCACAACGTCCCCATGGTGATCCTGGGGGCCGGCATCCTGTGGTTCGGGTGGTTCGGGTTCAACGCCGGCAGCGCGCTGGCCTCGGGCGGTCTCGCTGCGAGCGCGTTCGTGGCGACGCAGCTCGGAGCCGCCGCGGCCGTGTTCGGGTGGCTGATCCCTGAATGGATCCGTCACCGCCGGGCCACCACCGTCGGCGCAGCCTCCGGCGCGGTGGCCGGGCTGGTGGCCATCACGCCGGCGTCGGGCTACGTCGGACCGTGGGCCGCGCTGGCCATCGGGTTCGCCGCCGGGGCCGTCTGCTTCTTCGTGGTGAACCTGAAGACGCGCTTGGGCTACGACGACTCGCTCGACGTCGTTGGCGTGCACATGGCCGGGGGGATCGTCGGCGCCCTGCTGACGGGTGTGTTCGCATCCCTGGCCATCAACGCAGCCGGTGCCAGCGGCGGCCTCCTCCAGCTGGGGAAGCAGTCGATCGCCGTGCTGGTGACGGTGGCCTACTCCTTCGGCGCCACCATGCTCATCCTCAAGTTCGCGGACCGGACGGTCGGCCTGCGGGTGACGGAGGAGGACGAAGAGACGGGCCTGGACATCTCCCAGCACCGCGAGGTCGGTTACACGTTCGCCGAGCGAGTGGCCTTCCCCGCTCACCTCGTGACCATTCCAGGGTCGGCTTCAACGCTCTGGGTGACGGACGAGGTGAGAGACCCGGCTCTGGACTGACCGAACGGTCACCCGGCCGCGTAACCGGCCAGGCGTTCGCCGGCCAGACGGAGCGTCTCCAGTCGCTTGGGGAACGCCAGCCGGATGATGTCCCGCCCGTCACGAGGGTCGGCGAAGAAGCTGCTGCCGGGGACGGCCGCAACCCCGCCTCGGATCACCAGGTCAACGCAGAACGCGGTGTCGTCATCGGTCCCGCGCCGGCGCCGAAGATCGCCGACGTTCGTCATCGTGTAGTACGCCCCTTCGGGAGGAACCGCGTCGAACCCCGTCCCCGCCAGGAGGGCCAGGAAGAGATCGCGCCGCTCCCGATACCCACTCGACAGCTCCTGGTAGAAGGAGTCCGGCAACCCGAGCGCCGCCACGCCCGCCTCTTGCAGCGGTGCGGGGGCGGCCACCGTCAGGAAATCGTGGATCTTGCGGATCGAGGCCATCAGCTCGGGGCTAGAGATGGCCCACCCCACCCGCCAGCCGGTGACCGAGTACGTCTTGGACAGCGCGCTGATCGTCACCGTCCGCTCCCGCATCCCCGGCAACCGTGCGATGGAGAGGTGGCTTCGCTCGTCGTACAGGATGTGCTCGTAGATCTCGTCGGTGAACACCAGCAGATCGCGCTCCACGACCAACTCTGCCAGCGCGGTGAGCTCGGCCTCCGTGAACACCTTCCCGGTGGGGTTGTGCGGCGTGTTCAGCAGGAGAACAACAGCACCTCGTCGCCGGGTTCGATCAGCGCGAGGAACGTGGAGGCCATGGCCTCGGTCGAGCCGCACGTCACCACGATCTCGGTCTCAGGATCGATCTCCGGCCACCCGAACCGCGCGTACTTGGCGGCGATGGCTCCGCGCAGCGTCGGGGAGCCCCATGTGACCGGGTACTGGTTCACGCCCGCCCGGATGGCAGCCCTGGCCGCCTCCTTCACGGCTTCGGGCGCATCGAAGTCGGGGAAGCCCTGGGCCAGGTTGATGGCCTTGTGCTGGTCGGCCAAGCGGGTCATCTCGCGGATCACCGATTCGGTGAACCGCTCGACCCGGGACGCCGGAGCCCGGCGGCTCGAAACGGTTTCGGACACCGGCCTCAGGTTACCTCAGGCTCGCGCCAGAGCTCCGGGTTGTATTGGGTGCCCTTGCGCGACCGCCGAGGAAGGGCCACTCGCCGGCGCAGGCTCCTACGGTAAGGATACGGACGGACGATCACACCAAAGGCCAGCGAGAGTGCGAGCACTTCTTGCTTGAAGATGTTTCCTGGACCGCTACCTGCAGTCATGAGCCAAGGAAGAGGGCGGATGTACCCTCGATCCGGGAGGATGCCCGGGTGGCCAAGGGAGCGGCCTGTAAGACTGGCTGCGCAAAACGGTTGAGGAGAAGGCCAATACCGTTGTTGCTAGGACTTCCTCACTGAGCTGCCGCGGGTGGAACGTAACGTCGTGGACCCGGCACGGCCCAGCAGCCCCGGGCTACTAGAGATTCGTAACTCTTGTACTCTGTCGGCTTGCGCTTGGAAGGCGATGCCGTACACTCACCCGTTCCAGCGAAAAGGAGGGAGTCATGGGTTTTCGTCGCCCATTGGGCATCCTGGTCGGGACGTTGATCTTGGGGGTAACCATGCTTGCCGCCGCCCCGGCGGCGCTCGCCCAGGGCCATCACGAAGTCGTCACCTCCACCATGCACCAGCATGAGACCGTCTCGGTCAGCGGCACCAATCCGTGCACCGGGGTGGCGATCACCGGTACCCGAGACATCAACGCCGTCTTCCACATCACGTACTTCGTCAATGAAGACGAAGTGTGGGCAACCTTCACCGAGACGTCGAAGATCGCCCTGACCGACGAGAACGGGGTGACCTACTCAGGACATTCCACGTTCTGGGGCAACTTCAACGTGAACGAGCGGAACGGCAACACCACGTTCACCGCGTCGATCCACATCAGGGGCTCGGACGGATCGAGCCTTGATGCCCACGACGTATCCCACGTCACGTACAACGGCAACGGTGAGATCACGGTCTCGTTCGACAAACCGAGGTTCGTCTGTAGCTGACCCATTCGTGGCGACAAGCTGATCGGGGCAGTCCGCGCAGCCACGAGGATCAAATGGCAACAATCGCTGGCGACCAGCGTAGAACTGCAGGCATCCCTGCCTCAGGCTCGCGCCACCTCGACGAAGACCTTGATGGCCCCGGGCGTTCCCAGCAGGCTCAGGGCCTGGTCGAATCTCTCCAGGCCTGCGACCCGATGGGTCAGGAGGCGCCCCAGCCATCCGGGGTATTGGGCCTCGGCGATGGCCAGGTCGCGGACCCCGGCCTCGAAGTGCTCCCGGTTCGCGTTCACCGTGCCGAACATGACCTTGTTGCCCAGGACGAAGTCCAGGTTGATGGCATCGGAGGGGATCTCGACGCGACGCATACCTCCGGTCACGCTGGACAGCACGATGACGCCGTTCTTCCCGAGCAGCACGCACATGGCCTCGAACGCCAGCGGCGAGAACCCCGTGGCTTCGAAGATCAGGTCGAACTTCCCATGCTCCGCGGCCGCCTCCTGGATGCTCGTCTGCTTGGTGCTGACGTAGCGCGCGCCCAGGGCCTCAACCAGCTCGGAGTTCAGATAGGGGGGCGGGTCGAGCCCGAACGCGTACACCTCGAGGCCGCGGTTGCGCAGGGCCATGGCGGCGAGCAACCCAATGGTCCCGGCCCCGAGCACCGCGGCCCTGGCCGGTTGCCACACCTTCAGCCGCCGCTGGATCTCATAGGCCTGGAGGATCCCCTTCTCCACCACGCTGGTGGGCTCGAGCAGCACCCCGACCTCACCGAGAGCGCCCGGCACGCGGATGAGGTACTCGGGCTCCTCCACGTAGCGCTCGGTGAGGAAGCCGTGCACGCGACTGATGCCGTGTTCGAAGTAGGTGTCGTCGGTGGTCATGTCGGGCATGCCGATCGCGCCACCACGAAGTCGCCGGGGGCGAACTCGGTGACCGCCGGACCCACTCTCTCGACCACACCGAAGCTCTCGTGGCCGAGGACCAGGAAGTCGAACCCGTCGGGCGCGGCCCCGTACTCACCCGCGTTGATCTCCTTGTCGGTTCCGTCCAGCCCCACCCGCAGGATCCGCACCAGGACGCCCCGTCCGTCCGGGACGTCTTCGAGGCGTGGCTCGGGGATATCGGTGAGATGGGCGGTATCGGCCTTCCCAGGGAAGACGGCGACGGCCTTCATCATGCGGCTCCTCTCTTCTCGCAGCGGGCGACACAGCAGTCCCGCCCCGCCCCGGGCCCGTTACAGTGCGGCGTGCTGTAACGAACCATCTTGCCAGCGGACTTGGGAAGAGACATCGGCGGAGGTGGGATTCATGGAGGTTCGGGGAAAGCTGCACGACATCTCGTTGCCGCTGGGGAGGGACACCCTGGTGTGGCCGGGCGATCCTCCCATCGAGGTCACGCCGAAGCTCCGGATCTCCCAGGGCGACCCGGCCAACGTGTCCGAGCTACGCCTCGGCACCCATTCCGGGACCCACGTCGATCCGCCGGTCCACTTCGTCCAAGGCGCACCGGCCATCGACCAGTTGGCGCTCGACCGGGTGGTGGGGCCGGCGGTCGTGGCCGACCTGAGGGATGCGAACGGCCCGATCGGACCCGCCGACTTCGAGCGGCTCGGCCTGAGCGGTGATGTCACCCGCCTGCTCCTTCGAACCTCGAACTCGAACCTGTGGCGATCGCTCCCCGTGGAGTTCCCCGACACCTATGCGTGCCTGTCGCCGGAAGGCGCCAAGTGGATCGTGCAGAGCGGGATCGGGCTGGTGGGCATCGACTTCCTGTCGATCGAGGAGCGGGGCGCCGCCGAACATCCCGTGCACCACATCCTGCTCGAGAACGGGGTGGTCATCGTGGAAGGCCTGGACCTCGGGAAGGTCGAGCCAGGCCCCTACACGCTGGTGTGCCTGCCGCTCAAGGTGGTGGACGGCGACGGCGGGCCGGCTCGGGCCGTCCTGATCGAGGGGTAGACAGCCTCGAGGCCTCTAGCCCGAGCGGTTCCAGTCGCGGAAGGCCACCAGCAGCTCCTCCCAGGCCTCGGACGGCAGGGACTCTTCGGTGAGGTCTCCCGTCAGCCGGATCGTCGTCCGGAGCTGGTCCAGGTAGTGACGGCAATCCGGGCAGTCTGAGAGGTGCTGCTCGAAACGCTCGCGCTGGGGGGCGGTCATGGCGCCCTCGAGATAGTCGGTCATGAGTTCGACCATGTCCTTGCACATCAGGCTGGACTGTTCGCTCACGTGGTGCCCCGTCCTTCATCGAAGTACCGCTCCAGGTCACCCCGGACCTTGGCCCGGGCCCGGTGCAGCAGGACCCGCTGATTGACCTCACCGATCTCCAGCACCGCTCGAACCTCCGCAGGGGTCCAGCCTTCCACGTCGCGAAGGGTGATGACCGTTCGCTGGTTGGGCGAAAGCCTCTCGATGGACTCCCGGACTTGAGCCAGCGTTTCACCGGACAGCAGCCGCTCTTCGGGGATGCTCTCCCAGCTCGCGGGCGCGGAGGCCCAACCCCCTTCCGATTCGTCCCCGGGTGGGAAGAACCGATCGGGGTCCACGGTCGGTGCGTCCACGTCCGTCCCTTCCAGCGAAGAGAAGGGGACGCTCGACCGTTCCTGCTGGCCTCGGGTCTTCGCCCGATTGACCACGATGCGAAAGATCCACGTCTTCAACGACGACCGGGCCTCGAACCCGTCGAGCCCGCCTCGAACCCGTCGAGCCCGCGCAGCACCCCGATCCAGGCATCCTGAACGACTTCCTCGGCCACCGCGCGGGTGGGAACGTAGGCCAAGGCCAGGCGGAGCATGGCGGGATGATGCTTCCGCACCAGGTCGGAGAAGGCAGCCTGGTCGCCTCGGAGGAGCGCCTGGACCAGGGACGCCTCGCTCGCTGGGGCCACTTCGCGAAGCTCGGATTCCCGACGCTCGAGGTCGATCCGGCGCTCGGCCCCTCGGGTTCGCTCGTTCACCCGACCGACCATACCGGCAATCGCCCGCCACGGCACGACCGGCCTTCCGAGCCTCTTCCGGCGTAACGTTCACCGTGCCCGCCCCGACAGGAAGAGCGAACGCGGATCGGCACGGGAGGGGGTGGTCGCATGCCCGACGTTTCGTTCTCCGGCTTGGTGATCGTCTCGGCGGTGGGCTTCGCCGCCCCGTTCCTCCTGGGCCTGTTCCCCAGACTGCGATTCCCCGCGGTGGTGGTGGAGATCGTGCTCGGGATCGTGCTGGGACCGTCCGTCCTCGGGTGGGTCCACGCGGACCTGGTGATCCAGGTCCTCTCGGTGGTGGGCCTCGGTTTCCTGCTCTTCGTCTCCGGGCTGGAGGTGGAGCTGGACCGGCTGCGGGGTCCTCGGCTCCGCCTGCCGGCCATGGGGCTGATCATCTCGCTGGCGCTGGGGCTGGTCGTCGGCCTGCTGCTCCGGGCGGGCGGCCTGATCCAGTCCCCTCTGCTCATCGCCATCACGCTGTCGGCCACGTCGCTCGGCCTGGTGGTGCCGGTCCTCAAGGATTCCGGCAACGCCGCCTCGGACTTCGGCCAGCTCGTCATCGCCGGAAGCACGGTGGCGGACTTCGGGGCGGTCATCCTGCTGACGCTGTTCTTCTCGGGGGAGTCGAGCGGCCTGACCACGAAGCTGCTCCTGCTGGGGACGTTCTTCCTCCTCGTGCTGGTGGCGGGAGGGTCGCTGGCCGGCCTGGGACGGTCCATGCGGATCTCCTCCGAGCTGATGCAGCTCGAGGACACCACCGCGCAGATCCGGGTCCGCGGCGCGGTCCTGGTGCTGATGGCGTTCCTGGCCCTGGCCGCGCGCTTCGGACTGGAGACCATCCTGGGCGCGTTCCTGGCCGGGGTGATGCTGGGCGCGGTGGACCGGGGCGCCACGATGAACCACCCGCACTTCCGGCTGAAGCTCGAGGGCATCGCCTTCGGGTTCGTGGTCCCGATCTTCTTCGTGGCCAGCGGCATCCAGTTCGACGCGAAGGCGGTGTTCGGCAAGCCGTCTACGCTGGTGCTGGTCCCGATCTTCCTGGCGGCGCTGCTCATCGTGCGGGGCGTCCCCGCGGTCCTGTACCGGCCGCTGGTCGGCGATCGCAAGGCAGCGGCTGCCGCGCTCCTGCAGGGGACCTCGCTCCCCTTCATCGTGGCGACCACGATGATCGGCAGGAGCCTGGGGCTGATCAGCGCGGCCACCTCGGGGGCGTTGATCGCGGCCGGGTTGCTGTCGGTGTTGATCTTTCCGCTGGCCGCCCTCACGGTGTTGCGGCGGGCGGAGGCGGGCGGGCCGCCCGCACCGCAAACCGAAGACATCGATCCGGCGTTGTCCGGACGAAGGAGGAGTGAATCGTGAGCGACGTGGGCGTAGACGTGATCGTGATCGGGGCGGGGCCGCCGGGGGAGAACGCCGCCGGCCGCTGTGCCGACCGGGGGCTCTCCGTGACCATCGTCGAGGAGCGGCTGGTGGGAGGGGAGTGCTCCTACTTCGGTTGCATCCCCAGCAAGACGCTGATCCGTCCCGGCGACGTCATCGCGGCGGCCAAGCGGGCCCCCGGCGCCGCCGAGGCCGTGACCGGCCGGATCGACGTGGCCGCGGCCTTCGCCCAGCGCGACTACATGACGAGCAACTGGGACGACTCCGGCCAGCTCCCATGGCTGAAGAGCAAGGGCATCGAGCTGATCCGGGGGCGGGGGCGTCTGAGCGGTGACAAGGCCGTGGAGGTGGAGCAGTCCGACGGCACGACCAGGCGGCTCACGGCGGGCCGAGCGGTGGTGCTGGCCTGCGGAACGGTCCCGCTGATGCCCCCCATCGAAGGCCTCGGCGAGGTCCACGCGTGGGACAACCGGGACGCCACGGCGGCCAAGGAGCTCCCTCGGCGGCTGGCGGTCCTGGGAGGGGGCCCCATCGGCGTCGAGATGGCTCAGGCGTTCAAGCGGCTGGGGACGGAGGAGGTCACGGTGGTGGAGGGTTCCGACCACCTGCTGGCACGCGAGGAGCCCTTCGCTGGCGAGCAGGTCCGGGCTTCCTTCGAGCAGGAGGGGATCGTCGTCCTCACCGGGGTCAAGATGAAAGCGGTGCGGCGGGCGAGCGGCAACGGAGCGGTCACGGCCACGCTCGAGGATGGGCGAGAGGTCGAAGCCGACGAGATCCTGGTGGCCGTGGGCCGGCGCCCCAACACCTCGGACATCGGGCTGGAGACCGTGGGCCTGGAGGCGCTCAAGGGGAAGTTCGCGGCCGTGGACGAGCGGCTCCGGGTGATCGGTGCGCCCGGCGAGTGGCTCTATGCGGTCGGTGACTGCAACGGCCTGGCCCTGCTCACGCACATGGGCAAGTACCAGGGCCGCCTGGTCGGCGACGTCATCGCGGGAAGGGACGCCACGGACCTGGCGGACCACGGCGCCATCCCGAGGGTCACGTTCACCGATCCGCAGGTCTGCGCGGTCGGGCTGACCGAAGCCGAGGCACGGAAGCAGGGCATCGACGTCCGGGTCGTCTCCTACGGAACGGGCGACGTCGCCGGTGCGTACACGCGGGGCAACGCGATCACCGGCACCAGCCAGCTCGTGATCGACGAGGGGCGACGGGTCGTGGTGGGAGCCACGTTCACGGGTCCGGACGTCCAGGAGCTGCTGCACTCGGCCACCATCGCGGTCGTCGCCGCGGTGCCACTGGACAGCCTGTGGCACGCCGTTCCCTCGTTCCCCACGGTGAGCGAGGTGTGGCTCCGGCTGCTCGAGGAGTACGGACTGTAACGGGAGAGGCTTCGAACCTGACAGCACCGCCAGAGCACCCGAGGGGGGTCAGATGGCTCGCGACACGATCAGCATCCTGGACGGCAGCACGTTCGTGGTCAGTGACCGGCGAGGCGACATCGACGCCGGCCCGGACCAGCCGCACGGGCTCTTCTATCGCGACACGAGGTTCCTGTCGCGATGGATCCTCACGGCGGAGGGACGGTCGCTGGAGGTCCTGTCCACCGACGACGTGGACTACTACTCTGCGCAGTTCTTCCTCTACCCGCCATCCGGCACGATCTACAAGAACCCCGACCTCTCGGTGATCCGGCAGCGAACGGTCGGTGACGGCGTCCACGAGGACGTGCTGTTGCTCAACCACTCTCCCCAGCCGGTGCAGGTCCGTCTTCACGTGGAGGCAGACTCGGACTTCGCGGACCTGTTCGAGGTCAAGGACGCCCTCAAGAAGAAGGGCGAGCTGTATCGACAGGACCGGGGCGGCGATCTCGTGCTCGGCTATCGGAGGGACGACTTCGTTCGCGAGACGGTCATCTCCAGCTCGGAGGCAACGATCGACAACGGCGGCCTGTCGTTCCAGGTGGAGGTTCCCGCGCACGGCGAATGGCAGACCTGCATCGACGTGGTGCCCCAGGCCGGCGGGCCCGTCCGCGCCAAGCACGGGCACGGTTCGATCTCCCACCCCGTGCCGAACATGAAGCTCAGCCTGAACGAATGGATCGAACAGGCCCCCCAGCTGGAGTCGAGCTGGGACAAGCTGGGACACATCTACTGGCGAAGCCTGGTGGACCTCGCCGCCCTCCGGTTCTACCCGGAGGTCTTGCCCGACGCTTCCGTGCCGGCCGCGGGGCTTCCGTGGTTCATGGCGCTGTTCGGGCGCGACAGCATCATCACGAGCTACCAGACGCTGCCCTTCACTCCGGAGCTGGCGGAGACCACCCTTCGGGTCCTCGCCGCGCGCCAAGGGGAGAAGGTCGACGACTTCAAGGACGAGGAGCCCGGCAAGATCCTGCACGAGCTTCGGGTTGGCGAGCTGACGCGCTTCGGCGAGCGCCCCCACTCCCCCTACTACGGGACCGCCGACGCCACCCCGATGTGGCTGGTGCTGCTGGAGGAGACCGAGCGCTGGACCGGCAACGCCGACCTCATCCGCGAGCTCGAGCCGAACGCGCGAGCCGCCCTGGCCTGGATCGACGAGTTCGGCGACCGCGACGGAGACGGTTATGTCGAGTACCAGCGTCGCAACGAGGAGACCGGGCTGGAGAACATGTGCTGGAAGGACTCGTGGAACTCGATCCTGTTCGCCGACGGGACCAACTCGAAGCTCCCCCGGGCCACCTGCGAGATCCAGGGCTACGTGTACGACGCAAAGCGGCGGTGCGCCCGGCTGGCTCGGGAGTTCTGGAACGACCCGAAGCTGGCCGACAGTCTGGAGCGAGAGGCCGCGGAGCTGAAGGACCGCTTCAACCAGGACTTCTGGATCCCCGAGCGCGAGTTCTTCGCCCTGGCCCTGGACGGAGACAAGCGCAAGGTGGACAGCCTGACGTCGAACAACGGCCACCTCCTGTGGAGCGGGATCGTGGACGACGACAAGGCGGAGGCCGTGATGGGTCACCTCATGGGCGATCGCATGTTCTCCGGGTGGGGCGTGCGGACCATGGCCGAGGGCGAGGGCGGCTACAACCCGATCGAGTACCACAACGGCACGGTGTGGCCGCACGACAACTCGCTCGTCGCTGCCGGGCTGCGGCGCTATGGGCACGCCGCGGACGCCGCGCGCATCGCGTACGCCATCCTCGAGGCGGCCACCTATTTCGACTGGCGCCTCCCCGAGGTGTTCGCCGGTTATCCGCGGTCGCTGACGCACTTCCCAGTGGAATACCCCACGGCATCCAGCCCCCAGGCTTGGGCCACGGGAACCCCGCTTCTCCTGCTCAGGGTCATGCTCGGGGTCGATCCGGAGGGAGACCGGCTCACGAGCGATCCGGTGCTGCCTTCCGAGATCTCGGAACTCTCGCTCATGGGGATCCGCAGCAGAGGGAAGGCCCAAGACGTTGTTGCTCGGCGGCGCTGAGCAACCTCGTGCTTGCGGGAGCTCCTTGGAGCGTGCGACGCTGCCGCTTCGAACGGCTTTTTGGAGGGTTGGATGGCGAAGGCCCGCCGTGATCGCGTTGGCATCTCTCTGGCCGCCGGCATCATGCTGCTGGGGGCGGCGTCGTGCTCCAGGATCGGCGGCTCGGGAAAGGTCGTCACCAAGTCCATTCCGGTCTCTTCCTTCTCCAAGCTGCAGGTCGGCAGCGCCTTCGAAGTCACCGTGTCCTTCGGCGATCAGGACGCGCTCACGCTCCACGTGGACGACAACCTGACGGGTCACGTGGACGCCGGCGTTTCCGGCGGCACCCTCCACATCGGGCTCAAGCCCCGGACGTCAGTTCACGACGCCACGCTGAAGGCGGACGTCACGGCCCGTAGCCTGACGTCGATCGAGCTGAGCGGCGCGGCACATGTGCACCTCTCAAACGAACCTTCCGGGCGAAGCATCAGGGTGACGGCTTCGGGGGCCAGCGGGCTCGACGGGTCCCTGCGGATGGACGAGGTCGATCTGTCGCTGTCCGGAGCGTCGAACGCCATGCTGTCGGGCATCGTCGCGCGGCTCGTCGTCAGCGGCAGCGGCGCCAGCCAGCTGGAGGCGCTCGAGCTCCAGTCGACCGACCTCGAGATCTCCCTCTCAGGCGCGTCGGAGGCCACCGTGTCGGCGAGCGGGACGATCTCCGCCGTCGTTTCGGGCGCGTCCACCCTCCGCTACAAGGGGTCCCCCCGCTTCACGAAGAAGGACGTCTCCGGGGCCTCGGACATCGATTCCGTCTAGCGGGAATCCGAATGGCCAGGGCTCCGATGGGGTAGAAAGCTACAGGCAACCACTCGAGTTACGAGGAGGAGCCGCATGGCCGAACAGTTGGACACGAGCAAGGGCTGGTGCTGCGACGGCCGGACGTGGAAGGAGCATGCCGACAAGGACGGTGACTGCTGCCAGCCTCAAGGTCAGCAGATCTCCGATCTCCCTCCAGAAGGGCAGAAGAAAGCTCGCGAGCGACAGGCTCAGGCCGGCGCCAAGTAGGGCTATTTCAAGACGATTTCAGGAAGACCGACCTGGCGGGCGACTGCGGCGTGTCATCCGAGACGGATGCTGCCAGGTCCGTGTCGAGGAGTGTCCGGGCCAGCCACGCGGTTACCCGCTCAACGAGGACTTCCTGGGCAGGGAGAGGCTGGAAGCCCGCGTAGCCCTCGGCAGGGACGAGGGACACCTCGTACGAGCGGGCCCCCCGCCCCGCGTTTTCCGCAGCCGCCCTTTCCACGTGGTGGGACAGTCTCTCGAATCCCTCCTCGGCCCCGAAGTACAGGAACAAGACTTGCGCGGAGCGAAGCGCTCGGCCCACGTCTGGAATCGGCTTCCCGAATTCCCGCCGCCGCCAGTTGGGCTCGACCTGCCGCCCTACCCCCGGCGCCCGAGAAAGCCCGCGGACCAGTCGCCTGGTGAGGCGATGGTGAAGGGCTGGACCCGTGCCGTCCATGATGGCCTCGTAGGTCCCGGGAAGGACGCAAGCCACGCTTCGGCATGAACTCTGCAGCTGGGCAACCTGGAGACCGGTCTTCGCACCGAGACAGTTGCCCACGACGCCCAGCCGATCCACGCCCAGCGATTCGACGGCCATGGCCGCCACCGCATTCGCCAACTCGACCGGGGGAGCGTCCCAGTCGAGGCCGACGGGCCCGGTGCTGTCGCCCATTCCGCGGTAATCCATCCTGACGGAAGCGATCCCGACATCAGCCAAGCCGTGGGCTATCCGCGTCCATACCCGGTACCGATGGCTGCGAGGCGCCCCCACCCCCTGCAGGAGCAAGGCAACGGCCTGGGGGTCCCGGTCCGGCACGGTGATGATGCCTGCGATGTGCTCACCCTCGTAGGGCAGGAAGATCGGATACTCCCTCACCGAACGTCCTCCACCGGGACAAGGACGCCCTGATCCGGCAG
>WNGA01002169.1_pt1 | contig 30043 bp, 25 predicted proteins | sample 5400061 | NCBI WGS metagenome assembly WNGA01 (sample SAMN13153366, study PRJNA577476) | soil metagenome | isolation source: 100 cm soil or saprolite under grassland replicate 2 | place: USA:California | collected 2016-06-15
GCAATTCCGCCAATTCTCAGGTATGTATCAACTCAGAGCCAGGGCACTGTTGGATGACGGCTCAACCTGGAAAATGACTAACTGGTTCGCCATCAGCAATGCCTCACACTTTATCGAGCTGGATTGGCAGGCGGCAACAGCCGTAGGTGCAAATAATGGCAGCCTAGCGTTCTGGATCGATAGCGCTCAAGTCGCTAACTTGATTGGATTAGATAACGATAAAGAGCGAATCGATCGTATCCGGCTAGGAGCATCTTCCGGGATAGACTCAGGCACGCGCGGAACGTACTACTTCGACGCCTTTGAGTCGCGACGGCAGACCTATATTGGTCCAGCGGCCAGTGTGACGAGTTCATCGTCGACAGCGACTGCGCTCCCAACATCAGCCATGCTCCCCACCTCTACATCTCCTGCACTGCCAACATCTACCGCAACTGCAACAGTGGTGATCCCACCTCAATCGTCAACCGCCACGCCTCTGGCTGGTAACATCCGCATTGCTTACTCTCCCTCCACCGACGACATTGGCAACCCGGACCGGGGCTTCATGAAACAGTCGTCGATCTTCCCCGACCAACCCTTCGACCCCAATAAGGTCAGGGCGCTCCAACCCTCCGACACCCTCGTCTGGATATATTTTCGATTAGATAACTACCGTGATAAATTGATCGATCAAAATGGGCTAAACACGATCCGGTCAGTTTTCGCCACCGCCCGCAGCAGAGGATTGAAGCTGGTCGTCCGCTTCGCCTACAACGACGGCCCCGGTTCCACCACCGACCCCAACCTGGCCAACCCCGATGCCCCCATCGACCTGGTGCTGCAACACATCGAGCAGCTCAAACCGATCCTGATCGAAAATGCCGACATCATCGCTGTCGTGCAAGCTGGCTTTGTCGGTCATTGGGGCGAATGGCACAGCTCCAAATACCTGCATCCGCTGGAGTATAGAAAAGCAATTGTGGAGGCTCTGCTTGATGCCTTACCAGCAGATCGCATGCTGCAGCTCAGGTACCCAAGATATAAGGAAATGTTTTTTCAAGGCCCGCTGACCGCCTCTGAAGCCTTCTCTGGGACAGACCGCAGCCGGGTTGGCGAGCACAATGACTGCTTCCTGCGCGACCTGGACGATGGCGGCACGTACAGATCCACCACAGCTCAACTCCCCAAGCAGACCTCCACCTATTGCGACGGCAAAGATGAGATTGCTTGCTGGAAAGGTTTTGTTGCACAAGAGGGGAACTTCACGCCGATAGGTGGGGAAACGTGTGAATACAATCCTCCCCGCACCGATTGCCCGAATGCCCTGCAGGAATTAAAGACATTGCATTGGTCGTTCCTCAATAACGACTATCGCAAGGAGGTCTTGGATAGCTGGGTGGCTGGTGGTTGCATGAACACCATCCGTCGCAGCTTGGGCTATCGCCTGGTGCTCAAAGAAGCTTATCTCCCGCAAGCCATCAAGCCGGGTGGCACACTGAGCATGAATATCCGCTTGAGCAACGATGGTTTTGCAGCCATGTACAATCCGCATCCGTTGTATCTGGTTTTGCTGGGAACGTCTACTCGCTATGAGATCCCGGTCAGCAACATTGATGCTCGTCGCTGGGCGGCTGGACAGGAGCAGAACATTGCCATCAATGCTGTTCTCCCAGCGAATGTTGCACCTGGGACGTATAAACTGGGATTATGGTTGCCGGATGTGTACACCACGTTACGCGGCAATCCAGCCTATTCGGTGCGCTTTGCCAACACCAATATTTGGGATGCGGCTACTGGCATCAATATCCTGACCACTACCTTCCAAGTCCAGCCCTAAACAAAGTTCCGAATAATCCTTCCTTTACTGTACGATAACGAGATTAGTGTTATTGCCACCGACTGGATATCCAGTCGGTGGCAACCTTTGGTAGGTCTTCTCCCATTTCATTGCCCATCTTGCGCATCATTCTACCAACGAGCTGTATGAAAAACAATCTGCGGAAGAACACTTTCTTGCTAGTCCTTGGACTCCTGCTAATTTGTGCGGCAGCAATTATTGTTGAAGCACGGTTCAAAGTTGTGCAACGCGGCTACGACAATTTTGTTCTGGACAACCGAAACCATTATCTTTCCTGCAAGGATCTACCGACGAAGATCGAAGTGGAAAGGATCGTCGAGCAACATCGGGATATTATTCAACAGATACAACAGGTCGCTCCAGGATTTGTCGGCGTTGAGATTGACACCTTAATTTGCGATGGGAAAGCAGACCTTCTCATTTGGTATGGGACTCATCAACAAAGAATCGCTATTGAAAAAATCATCGCTGGAAACACTTTTTTTGGAATCCCATATCGGCTGCAAAACCGTTAGAATCTAATTGAACTTAGATATATCGGCATCATTAGCGGACTTCCTCATAAACCGCCAGATTTGGCCTCCCAGCACTTTCTCACATTTATTTCCGCCAAGCCATCGTTGCCTGATTGAGTGCCGCAATTTCTTCTGGAGTTAGGGAGAATGTGAGTGCGCCCGCATTATCAATTGCCTGTTTGCCATTTTTGGCGCCTGGGATCGGAAGCACAATCGGATTTTCGATCAGCCAGCGAAGGGCAACCTGACTGGGGGTCTTTGAATAGCGCTCGCCAATTTGGCGCAGAAGTTCCACAACAGGTTGTACAGAGTCCATCGCCTTTTTACTGAAATTAGGCTGAATGCGTCTCAACCCACTGGCTTTTTTCGTAGCTGAGTATTTACCAGTTAGCGCACCGCTTGCTAACGGGGAATAGGCAATCAGTGTAATTCCCAACTCACGGCACGCCTCAAGGACACCATTCACCTCTGGTCGGCGATGCAATAGCGAATACTCGACTTGATTGGATGCAAGCGGGATACCGCGTTTGGCAAGCGCCGCGTGTGCCTCCCGCATCTGTTCTGCCGAATAGTTGCTTACTCCAACAGCTTTGACCTTTCCCGCTTCGACAGCATCGGCCAACTGTTCCATCAACTTTGGGATTGATACTCGATTAGTAGGAAAGTGATGTTGGTACAAGTCAATAGAGTCGCGTCCCAAACGCGCTAGACTTGCTTCAAGTTCATTTGGCAACCCTTCGGCTCGAAAAGAAAAACCAGATGGAAATTTTGACGCGATCAAAATATTTTGTCCTTGGGCCAATTCCCCCAAACGACGCTCGGCCGCGCCGCCGCTATACATCGCGGCTGTGTCAAACAAGTTAACGCCTGCGGCCACACTTGACTCGAGGGCTCGCTTCTCTTCATCGAATCCGTGTGCGCCACCATAAGCGATCTTGGCTGGGTGCAAACGAGCCAGTCCGCGCGGTTCGCCCCAGGTCATCGCTCCGACTCCGAGTCTTGGCACCTGTAATTCGCTTTGACCTAAAGATGTTTTTTGTTCCATTTTATCTCCATAACAGAGTTGAAATTTTTGGAAGGATATGCTACGATACAGGTCTGTATCGTCAACTCCAATCATACAATATTGACTTGTATCACGTCAATAGGAAAATGAGTATGAAAACCAAAGTCACCCCCAAAGATAAAGTATTTCAAACCGCCGCGCGCTTATTCTATGAACATGGCTACCGCGCCGTCGGTGTGGATACTATCGCCGCCGAATCGGGCATTGGCAAGATGACTCTTTATCGTCACTATCCCTCTAAGGATGATTTGATAGTTGCTTATCTCAAAGATAGCGATGAAATTTTCTGGAATAATTTTGAGCAGGCCACAAGAGACGTTCCTACCCCGCGCGAAAAATTACTGGCATTCTTTCAAGGCTTGCAGGATTATGTAACAACCCCTGTATGTTACGGTTGTCCCTTCCTAAATGTAGCAACAGAATACCCCGAAACGGATTACCCTGGTCATCAGGTCGCGCTTGAACACAAGCAATCTGTCCGTGCGAGGTTTCGTCAACTTTCCAAAGAAGCAGGTGCAAATAAGCCCGAAGTACTGGCTGATCAACTTTTTCTACTTATGGACGGTGCTTATATGGCTTCGCGCATGTTCGGCACGAAGAATCCTGCTATGCATGTTGCCGAAGCCGCGCGGATTTTGATTGATTCCACTCTTGAATAACTTCTCAAACTCCCCAACCGCGCGGACCGAAATACGCGAGCAGTGGTCGAGCGATTTTGGTGAAATATGAATCAGGGTAAAATTACAAAAGAACAGAAAAACGCCCATGACACAACCCATCCGCTGGACAGTACAAGACAGATACGGAAACGGCATTTATCTGACCCAGGAAAGATGGGAACACATCATTGATTCACTCAACCACCCTGAAATGGAAGGTTACGAAAAAGAACTGAAAGAATCTGTCCAAACGGGTACGCGCAGACAAGATTCACTCAATCTGCAAAAGTACAGATACACCAAAGAATTTGACAATTTGCCAGCAAATAATACCCACATCGTTGCTATCGTTCTATTCCGATTGCGTGAAAGCGGAGTTGGTGAAATCGAATCGAACAATTTTATTGTCACCGCCTACCAGAAAGAAATAGGATAACAAGATGACTCAACCGATCACAAATTACGATGAAATCAGTGACTCTTTATATGTCTCATTTATTCCTGACATGAAAGCGACGGGAATTGAACTGAACGATCATATTCTTCTGCGAATTGACAAGAAAAACCGTCGAGCCATCGGCCTTACATTCCTGAACTATTCGATCCTCATCCAGAAAGCGGACTTCGGTCCACGTAGTTTTCCGCTAACCGGACTTACCAAGTTATCCAATGAGACACGTGAAATTGTTATGGAAATCTTAGAAAGCACGCCTGTAAAGGAGATTTTGTCTCTCTCGACCTACACACCTTCATTCTCGGAAGCGATCCCTATTACTTTGCTTCATTTGCCGCAGCCAGCGTAACATCCCCGCCAAAAGCCGCTTTCCTCTCCCCGTGGGAGAAGGCCGGAGGAGAGATCCCACCCGCGCGGATGAGACGCGCTGGCAGTAGTTAGGCATATAAGTTATTGATTGGGCTTAGGATTAGTAGGGATATGCAACTGGAACCTAAGGTGTATTTTCTACCTGAAGGTATTACTATTGATTCAGACAACGTGACTTTAGATGGTCAGGGGGCAACCATTATGGGTATTGATAAAACTGGCAAAGGGATAAGCGTTTCTGGTCGAAAAAATATAATTATAAAGAACCTTCGCATCATAAATTATTATCATGGGGTTTCAATCAAAAGGTCCAAAGGGATAGAAATCTCTAACTGTACGATTACTTCAACAGCCGAAATACAATCGAATACTCTATTTCTGGACATTTGGAAACCAGCAGTTGATTCTTACGGGGGTGCTATTTTTCTGGAGGAAGTATCAGAGGCAAAAATCCATGACAACGATTTGCAACATCAGATGAACGGTATTCTTAGCTATCAATGCAAAGGACTCGATGTCATTCATAACATCGCCAATTACTGCAGTGGATTCGGTTTTCATTTATTTGAAACCTGTGACAGCACCTTTGCAGACAACTATGCCGATTTCTGTTGCAGATATTATCTGAGTGATGCGAGTTCTTACCTAGGCGCGGATGCCGCAGGCTTTCTGATCGTTTTTAAGTCATGTAATAACATCTTTAGAAAAAATTATGCCAGGTTAGGCGGCGATGGTTTTTTTCTTGCTGGACTTACTCCCGAAGGAATAGATGTTGGATGTAATCACAATTTATTTCAAGAAAACGATGCATCCTATAGTCCAAACAACGCATTTGAAGGAGTATTTAGTAAAGGCAATTCCTACCAGAGAAACAAGGCAAATCATTCCAACTACGGTTTCTGGTTAGGTTTTTCAAGAGATTGTACTGTCAGGGACAACCAAATTTACAACAACCGTCAGGCTGGGATAGCTGTGGAAAATGGAATAGACTTCAAGGTACTTGATAATGATATACAAAACAATACTCACGGCATCCTTATATGGACTCGGTTTTATGATTTTCTAAAAAAGGCCCCCGATATTAACGCGACGAGCAGCGACTGGCTGATTGAAAGAAATAAGTTATTTCAAAATAAAAAAGCCATTCGCATCGCAGCCAATCAAGATCATGGTGTAAGACCACTTGATAGAGAAAAATCATCTGTTCCCCCCAACAATCATATGATCCAAAACAACGAAATTCGAGATAACATCATTGGGATCGAGCTGGAAAAGGTAAAGAATACGCAGATTAATCGGAATATCATGAATAATCTTGTTGTCAATTTTGATGAAAAATGATGCTTTTTGATTTCTAATCACTCTCTCAATAAAAAGTCATCGCCTTCGAGCATCCCTTTTAAAATCACCTTCACTGCCTCCGCCCCTAACAACTCCTCCAACTCAAACGATTTCAATCGCGTCTGTGTTGTGCGGACAGATGGTTCAAGGAAATCTTCAAACGGCAGAGATGTACGGAACAACTGGTAATACAAAAACCGTCGCGCATTGCGCTTGAACTCAGGCGGGACATCGATCTTCTCAGCCTCAAGAAATTCTTTCATCTTTCTGCTTACCTCTTCCGCCGTCTGCGGGAAAAACACGGTTGGGTACTGTGTGAAGCGCGCCTTGCCCGCGCATAGCACCACCGCGCCCATGATCGAAGCCTCCAGCCCGATCGTCGAGTTATAGACCATCACAAACTTCGACTTCTGGATCAATTCATACGAGCTCAACGTCTCCTTTGGAGCCACAAAGACTACGTTCGGCTCTTTATCCACGCCGTTCGCTTCGACCCACGCCGCCACTGTCTCACGGCTGGCTTTACGCACTCGCGACTCGTCAGGATGGGCACGGATCACAAACAGCGTCTCAGGGTGGGCACGGATAACCTCCAAGGTCATATCAAGCCAATCGAACATGTCTTCAAAGACAGTATTGGCATGCGGCTGGCTGGTATCAAAAATGACATTTGTAAACACGGGCACGATTTGTTTGAATCTCGCCGCCTTTTGCAAAAATGATCCGTCAAGGCCTTTCATATTAGGCCAAAACTTGATGCCCGCCATGGTGAAGTCACCTTGAAAACGCTTGGCAAGATACGCATCGAGTTTAGCGTTCTGGTCGTCATTCAATTCAAACTCATCAGGGATATGAATGGGATACGCCGTTGCTTCGCCATCAGTAAAGAACGCAGACGCTGGTTGTAATCCTACTTCATGCGTAATCACACGAATACCGCGCTTCTGCGCGATGTAACGCGCGGTCGCTTCGGGGAAAAACTGCCCATTGAATACGACCACCGCCCGCGGCTGAGTTTGATCAAGAAAGTCTGTGAATTTTTGCGCCACATTCCACGCCGACAAAATATATTCCCGCAAGAGATACCGCGTCGCTTCGTCATCACTGAGATGATGAATACGTAGAATCCAGCGTAGACCGGGTAGACATAAGGCGCCCAAAGGCAACGTCATTGCGAGGAGCGTACTTTGCGACGAAGCAATCCCCGCCTCACGAGGAAATTGCTTTTCCCGCTCTGGGCTCGCAATGACATTATTATTTTTTAATTCCCATTCGAATTTTGATAACTCTTCAACATTTAGATTTCCCAAAGCACGTTCAAGTTCCTGATCGCGCTCAAATGTAAACCAATGTGGATTTGCAACTTTATACAAAGTTTTTGATTGGTAAATGCACGACTTGCAAGGCGGCGTTTTCCACACACTATCCCGATTCGTACCTAACACGCAATGACTCATGCCTGAATGACACGCAAAATAGGCAACAGGAATACCCTTCAATCTCAATGCCCACGAAGCCAGTAAATGAAATCCGCTATTCCATGAGAGATCATCAATCCCTGTGGACGCTTTGAAGAAGGCAACGGGCTGGCCTGAAGCTAGTGGCGAGTGACGGGCGACCAGTTTTGCCATACGCACAATTTTGAGATTATTGAGATGGCGGACAAGTCCGCGTTTGATGCGTTGTTTGTAAAACTCGTTGAATCTGGAAAACATCATGAAACATCCAAAGGCTACCGACTGCATGCCAAATTGACGAAATAGAAACTATGTTCTATAATCAATCGGCTCGATTGGCAATTATAAGATACAACTCCGTTGCCCATCTGTAAGACCTTGCTCATTCACAAAAGGAGATCCAATGAAATACAAGGCAAGCATTGTCGACCAGCCCGACATCAAATTGATCGTATGCCGTGCAACCGAGTTCCCCACAGGAATCAAGGACTCGTGGGATCGACTGGAGTCAAAACTGGCTTCACTGAAAGGCCGCAAGTTCTACGGTCTCACTTTCATGGAAGATGGTCAGCTGGTCTACTACGCAGGACTGGAACCTTTAGATGACGGTGAAATATCTGCGCTCGGCTTCCCGACGATGACTTTGAAGGGTGGAAAGTACGCCAGAGTCAAATTGATGGATTGGAATAACCATACTGACCAAATCGGCGAGATCATCGATGAGCTTATGGAGAATTACAAAAAGGACCCAAACGGACCCTCCGTTGAGTTTTATCGAAGTCAGTCTGAATTGCACTTGATGATCCCTTTGTCAGAAAATTAGTAACCAGAAAACAACCTGCCCATAAAGCAGGTTGTTTTATTTCACCAATCATTCCCCTTCTCATACCCCAACTTCACCACCAAATCCCCCGCGACATCCTTGAACAACTTCTTATGCTCCTCAGAGAAAAATTGTTGCCAACTGCCCGTCTTCCCCGAGCGAAAGGTGCGACTCTTCTTCGGCTGGATTGCACTTGCTAGTATAGATAATGCCTTCTCGCGCGGTGTTGGAATTCGATAACCAGTTTTTTCTATTTCATCGAGCATGGCGCTCAGCGTTGAATCACGATTGTTGATCAGATCTTCAAAGCGGATGCACAATACGTACTTTTGTTCCAGCCACTTGAACACGCCCTCATATCTCTGCTTCACATTAACCATATATAGCCCATCGCGGTTAATGCCTGTGATAGCGACTTTGAGTCGCTCGCCGAAATCAGGCAGGGACTGGTAGAGGTCATGCATCCCGTGATCTTCATACATATTGGTGGCGAAGAACACCTGCGAGACGAGTAGATCACGCGGGTCGCGATAGACAAAATAATTCACACGCTCTGGCCGGCATAAGTAAGCGACATTTTCAGGTGTGGCTTCAAGATAACCCCAGCCAATCACACCGCGTGGTACTCGTTGCAATTCATCCAGAATTTCTTCTTTCGTCTTTCTTCTTCCCTCTTTTGTAATCGTCCGAATCGGCTCCCTCGCCACATATTTATATGGTGCCACCTGGCATATCCCGGCCAGCACCTGTAACAGCAAATGAGAGCCACTCTTCGGCTTGGAATTACCGAAGATAGGCGGCACATCGTCGAAAGAGAATCGTTTCCAACGGATCACCGCCTGGAAAGTTTTCACAGCAGGACGAATGGCACGACGTATATTTTGCTTCAAACTCATTGAGCCGCCATTATGAAATATAGATTATGAACTGCGCCACACCTTACACACTATGCGACGACTGGAGTCGCCGCGTTCCTAATCCTCACCATTCACACGCCGCAACCTCAGCATGGAAACCTTCTCGCTTTCATAGACCTTCTTCACACCATCGCCAAGCGCGGCCTCCGAGACACGAATATATTTAACCAATTTTTCAAAACCGCCTGGCTCAACGGACGCAGCTTGATCTGAGCCCCACATGGCGCGGTCGAGGGTTAGATGGCGTTCCACCATGCATGCCCCCAGAGCGACCGCGATCGCTGTAGGCACCAAACCAACTTCATGTCCCGAGTATCCAATTGGTAGCTCAGGAAACTCGCGGTGGAGCGTCTCAACCATTTTAAGATTCAACTCCTCAGGCTCGCATGGATATGTACTGGTGCAATGCATGAGCACCAAGTCTTTTTCACCGGCAATCTTCACGCCTTCGTGTATTTGCTCCATCGTAGACATGCCCGTCGATAAAATCAAAGGCCTGCCAGTGGACCGGGCACATTTGATCAAGTTATGGTCCGTGAGCGAAGCAGACGGGATCTTATATGCGGGTGTGTCAAATTTTTCCATAAATTCTACTGAAGGTTCATCCCAAACAGAGACCATCCAGATAATCCCCCTCTGCTTGCAATGCTTATCGATTTCCCGATATTGGTTTTCGTTGAACTCAACCTTTTTGCGATACTCCAAATAAGTAATATAACCCCACGGCGTCTCACGCATTTGACTCTGCTGTTCGGGCGGAGTGCACACTTCAGGCGTCCGCTTCTGGAACTTGACCGCATCTGCGCCCGCATGGACAGCCGCGTTGATCATCTGTTTGGCAATTTCAACATCACCATTATGATTAATGCCGATCTCCGCGATGATAAACGCGGGGTGCCCCTCACCCGCCATTCGTTTTCCAAGTTTAATTTCACGAGGCATTTGTTCTCCTTATTGTAGCTCACACTTCAAGCGTGACCTACAAGATTTTCCAACACCAACTCACACACCTCTCGTAACGCGCCATGGCCACCCGGCTTGCTCAAAACATAATCTGCTGCGCGGATAACCTCGGGATATGCATCTGCAACAGCCACAGCCCACCCCGCGATCTCAAAACATGGCAGGTCATTCCAGTCGTTGCCGATGTAGACGACATCCTCTGCCCGGACATTTTTCCTTTCGAGGACTTCACGCATCGCGCGACCCTTATCACTGATACCGACACCATGAATTGCTTCCACCCCCATCTTTTTCGCGCGCGCCAGCACGACAGGATTCGGCTCCGAAGAGAGGATCATGGTCTCAATCCCTATTTCGCGCAATTGCTTAATTTTCATACTATCGCTGCGTGAAGCGACGACGCTCTCTGTGCCATTTTGATCTGTCCAGACGCGATTATCGGTGAGCACGCCATCAAAATCAGAAATGATCAATTTTATGTTTTTCGGCATCGGCCTGCGCGTTGTACCTGGACTGACCAGATCTAGCCCACTATACACTACCGATTCATATTTTGCCCAGTCAGCTAATGTATCAATGTCAACTGTATAGCGCGAATCAATCACCAACGGATAGACCACTTCACCTGAAAGCGAGTGTTTATTTGCAATTGTAGAGAAACGGATGGCGTCAATATGGCCAGTCTGCCAGTATACAGGCGGCAGGATTTGCCGTGGTGCATTATACGGTTCAGAGATGCCTTCCACAGCAAGCAAAGGCTTTATCGGTTTATCTTCGCCCTCAAAACACCACATCTTGTAGGGGTTTTGTGCAGCGCGCACAACACCTCGCACACAGTCTGCGTCCTTATGCGAGAGCAGCGTATCAATTGCCTTATCCACCATCCCGCGTGGACGAATAGGCGAAGTAGGCCGTAATTGTACAAGGACTTCGGGCCTATAGCCTTCCACTTCTTCCAGCCACTTCAAAGCATGTTCAAAGACAGGCAGATCAGTGGTCTGGTCTTGTGCAAGCTCAGAGGGACGCAGGAAGGGAGTCTCTGCACCATATTCACGGGCAACTGACGCAATTTCATCATCATCCGTTGATATGAGAATACGCGTCACCATCTCAGATTGTTTGGCTGCGGCAATGCTCCACACGATCAGTGGAAAACCCGCGAACAAACGGATATTCTTGCGCGGGATACCTTTCGAGCCGCCACGAGCGGGGATAAGGGCTAAGACTTCGGTCATAAGGGTGCAGGTAAACAGGTAAACAAGTAGACAAGTACACAAGGAAACAAGCAGCTTTTTGTTCCTGTGTACCTATTTACTTGTCTACGTATGTACTTCCTTACCAAGCCGTCCATCCACCATCCACGATGACATTATTCCCCGTCATATAAGATGATGCATCAGATGCAAGGAAAAGCAACGCGCCGTTCATTTCATCTTTCTTCGCCATGCGCCCAAGGATTGTCTTGGCGGAATAATTTTTTACGAAGTAATCTTCATGATTGTTGAACACACCGCCGGGAGTTAGCGCATTCACTCGGATTTCAGTATCCATATAATAAGCGGCGAGATATTTCGTGAAACCCATCACGCCTGCTTTGGTGACGGTGTAATATACAGGCTTGAATGCCACGCGTTTGCCGTCTTTGACATAGATGCGCTGGTCAGGGCCGTTGAGTCCATAAGTTGAGCAAATATTGATGATACTGCCCTTCATGCCCTGCTCGATCATCGGTTTGACGCAAGCCTGAGTGACAAGGAACGTGCCTGTCAGATTCACATTTAACGCCGCGTTCCATTGATCCAGCGGATAATCTTCGAACGCGCCCGGTGCTATACCTTTATTCAAAGCGTCAGGATCGAATTTGGGATCAAGCGCGGCACTATTGACGAGGATATCCAGGCGGCCAAATCTTTTCAGGGTCTCGGCGACCAACTCACGGGTCGATTCGAAGCGGGTGACATCAAGTGGAAAAGCAAATGAGGGGAAGCCAGAGTCAGTTAAGCAGGTTGCTGTTTTACGCGCGAGTTCCATATTCAAATCTGCAACGACAACTGCCGCACCTGCTTCGGCAAGCGTCTTGCAAAATTCAACACCGAGCAGTCCTCCTCCTCCAGTGACAATGGCAACACGATCTTTTAAGTTGAATTGATCCAAGATCGGCATCAAAACTCCTTTTATGGCAGAGCTGCATAAATTTTATCCCCACCGAATTGATTGACAAGATACAAGCCCTCTGCCAGTTGTGAATAAACAGATTGGACGTCTTCGTCCTCCGACCCAAATCTAAACAGCGCTAGGACAGCTTTCCCGGAAAGCACATCTTCGTGAAGCGCGCGCACTCCTTTATCATAACCAGACCGCGGCAAGCCGGTGACTGGATCCACCAAGTCTGGCAAGACGTAACACGGTCTTCCGGTATAAAGGTAGACCGGGCCAGGCTGGTTGGTATAAATGCGTATATCACTAGGCAATTTACGCAAGGTCACCATGGTTTTAGAATCATACCATTTGAATGAGGCATAGCCCTGACCACCCTTGTGTAAATTAGCCACAACTAGATTTGTATCGTACAAAGAAAAGCTAACGATCACAATCGTAAGTGTGATAACAATAGCCTGCGACAGCGGATCACGGCGGTTCCATAGCCATAGACCCGCAAAAATCAGCAGAACAAGCAAAGATACATAGATTGGTGAAACGATCCGTAGTTTGAACTTTGTGCTGGCATCAAAGAATATCATGGAAGAAAGAATGGAAGCCAGGTAGCCAAAGATATAGAGACCGGTTGTAAATGAAAGAATTTCAGGGAGTGGGGTTTCGGGTTTGAAGAATTTTTTCAACCCTTCGTATAATACCCATAACAATAAAATTAAAGCAAGAATTGATAAAACGATAACAAAGAAATTGGGGGTTCGGATAAGAGCTTTTCGCCACTCTTCAAGAGGGACAAGAAATTCGGAAAAATTATGGATGCCAATCTCAATATTTTCAGCCGTAATAGGATGATATACCACTGTCCGATTAGTGACATTATTCGCGACGAGTTTGTTGCGGATGCTCCAGCCCGCTATCCACGGCACAACACTATAGAGTAATACTGCGCTGCTCAGTATTCGTTTTCGCCAGGTATCCTTGAGAAGCATAAGTGCAATAAAGAATGTGGCTAGCAAAGCTAAGCCTGCATAACGCGTCAGATAAGCCGCGCCTGTAAAACTTGCGGTAAGAACAAGCCACAGATTTTTATTTGTTTCAAAATATTTGGAGAAGCACAGGAATGCAAGCAGACTAAAAAAAATATACAGAGGCTCGCTCATTGCCATTGCATGAACACGCAACAACGAAGCATTCGCCGCGAATAGCAGGGCAAGAATGATCCCTGCAGAATATGATTTCGTCATACGCCAGCCGATGAGCCCAAGCAAAAAAGCATTCGCGCCAAATAGCAGCGCATTGACAAAGCGCGCACCACGCAACGGATCCAGTCCGGTCAGGCCAACGAGTGCAATACTAGCTGAAAACCCTGGAGGAAAATGCGTCATTGGGCCATTTGAGGCCAGCCAGGCTTCGCGATATCCATATCCCGCTAGAATACTGCGCGCACCTGCAATATAAGCAATAGAATCATCCGAAAGACCCAATCCCTGAGGCGTGCTGTATAACAAGAGCCACACTGCGCCTGCCGCAATCAGGACAAGGATAAGAAAAAATGCGAAGTGCGCTTTGTCCTTAAACATCAAAATCAATTATGAAAAGATAGACTTCGGAAGCCTCACGGAAGACTTCCGAAGTCTTCTATTGAATATCGCTGCTACAAGATATAACCCTGTTGTTCGAGAAATTCAAGGATCTTGCGGGCATTCACTTCGGGTGAGGAGCCATATCCCTTAAGCGTGATTTCAGGATCAACCGGCGGTTCATATGGATCATCCACCCCTGTGAAGCCCATGGGGTGTCCATCTTCCATCGCCTGGCGCGCCTTAGCATAGAGCCCCTTCACATCGCGCTCTTCACAGACCTCAACCGGGGTATCCATGAACACTTCTATGAAGTTTTCACCGACCATCTTGCGAGCTTCCCGGCGCGTGGTACGGTAAGGGCTGATCGCTGCGCAGATCACAGCTCCACCCCCGTTAGCAATTTCGCCCGCTACAAAACCGATCCGCATAATATTGATATCACGGTCCTCTTTGCTAAAGCCAAGTCCCTTAGAGAGATGTGTGCGGACCACGTCGCCATCGAGGATTGCGATCTCACGTCCACGTTCGAGCAGAAGCGATGTGAGCACTTGCGTTGTAGCAGACTTGCCCGATCCGCTCAAGCCCGTAAACCAGATACAGAATCCTTGTTTGTGGCGTGGCGGATACATTTCGCGCAATATTTCGGCGGTCTCAGGACGTGTGAACCATTCAGGAAGCAACTTGCCTTTGGCAAGATATTCATCGCGGACCTGCGTGCCAGAAATGTTCAAGACCTTTGCACCTTCAGGCACATCTTTGGCTTCCACGTAACAATCTTCGTCAGGAAGATAGACCAGTTCTTCGAACGGGATCATCTTGACGCCGAGCTCGTCCTCATGCTCTTTCATCATTTCCTGCGCATCGTACGGACCATAGAACGGCTTGCCCGTCGAATCCTTTCCTGGCCCTGCGTGATCGCGCCCAACGATAAAATGATTCGCACCATGATTGCGACGGATAATTGCATGCAGCAATGCCTCCTTGGGACCTGCCATGCGCATGGCAAGAGGAAGCAGACTCAAAGTAGTGCTATTCTTATCGTAATAGTTTTCCACCAAAGCTCTATAAATGCGGACGCGCGTGTAGTGATCTACATCGCCGGGTTTAGTCATGCCCACAGTTGGATGAATAAGCAGAGAGCCTTTCACTTGCTCAGCGGCACGCTTGGTCAGTTCTTCGTGGATGCGATGCAGTGGATTGCGCGTCTGGAATGCAACCACATTTTTGTGTCCCATACTTTGGAGCATCTCACGCACTTGAGCGGGCTTGCGGCGCAATTCTACAAAGTCATAATATACCGGCAGGTTGAGAACCTTCATCGGCCCGGAGATGCACACCTTATTCCAGAGCGCCATCTCGGAGATCATTGGGTGCTTGGAGTCCGTTGAGCCGTAAGCGCGTGCGGCTTCGATCTCTGGATCCCAATGATAGACCTCATCGACATTGATGATAGCGATCACATCGTTGTTGGCGTTTCGCAGGACAATGTCCTCGCCGACAGTCGGCAGTTCTTTTGGATCAACCGTCAGGGTGATTGGCAGCGGCCAGAGAGTTCCATCCGCGAGACGCATTTCACGCAGGACGCGATCATAATCCGCTTTGCCCATAAACGTCGTCAGAGGCGAGAAACCGCCAGTGGCGATCAGTTCAAGATCACAAAGATTACGCGGGGTGATCTTGATCGAAGGCAGTTGAGCTGCGCGCGCCAGTTGTTCTTCGCGTTCCTCGCCTGTGAGAACAAGGTCTATCAGCTTTCCACCATAAGGGGTGATTAAACTTGCTTTTGTCATTTGGTTACCTCCATGAAGTAATAAAATAATAACGAATTAGCTTACACGATTGCCCATTATACTTCAAAATTCAGTCAATGAATTTTGAATTTACCGGAATAGTACTAATTACTTATCGTGATCGAAAATAGTACTTCCTCCAGTGTGCTAATCATTTATCCATAAAAATTAACTTTCCTTCCTTCTGTGATTCTCGCACAGCCCAGACCAATTTCATAACGCGTATGCCATCCTCCAACGAACAGGACGGTTCTACCTCACCACGGACAACTGTGATGAAATGTTTCATTTGTTCCATGAACATCATATTACGCTCCCACCCCACCGGTAGCGGATACACTTCCCAATCTTTTTTATCAACCCTATAGATTCGCGCCGCGCCGTCTGACAGATTCCACTTCAGCGTTCCATTCGTACCAATGATCTCAAAATGATGCGCGGGTGGTTGCTGGTTGTAATCCAGATGTAGACTCCCCAATGCGCCACCAGCAAAGCGCAAGCCAATTTTGGCTGTATCTTCCACGTCCACTTCAAGGTCACTTAACTTGGCGGTGAATCCCCAAACAGACTCGACCTCACCAACTAACCAGGGAAGATAATCCAGCGAATGACATTGAGTCAGCACCACGCCCCCACCCAAATCAGCACGCGCTGCGTAGCCTTTGCGATAGTCCTCCCATGGATGCCACGCAGGAAGATATTCTCCAAAGTGAACATGTGCAGAGATAATACGTCCAATTTCACCATTTGAAATTAACTGTTTCGCGCACGCAAGTCCCGGATGAAAGCGGAATTGAAACCCAACCAAAACTTTTGCACCGCTTTTCTTCACGGCCGATTCTAGTTCATCCAATCTGTCCATTGAATGAGAGATGGGTTTTTCAAGCAGAATGGCGCATCCTGCTTCCGCCGCGGGAATTGCAATATCTAAATGGAATGACGTGGGGTTGGCAACGATCACTGCATTGGGTTTGTATTCTTTTAGTACGAACTGCAAATCTGTTTCCTGAGGAAATGCAGCGAGCTCTTCTTCAGGTAAAGTAGTTTTACGCGTGCGGTATAGGACGATGTCCTTCTCACCAAGCGCGAGAAGATTACGCATGTGTCGACGACCAATGGAACCAAGACCTGCAATCAAATATCTCGTCATATATCCCTTTAAATACTCAAACAATTTTCTATTAGTACGTGACGAGTTTCATCATAAGCCTCAGTTGCTTTTTGCAGAACATCTGGCGAAATATGAAACTCACTATGAGCATCTCGATCTTTCACAATCTTTCCCTGCTTAATAAATTCCGATCTATCTCCAAAACCTCCCTCGCCTGTGAACTTAAACGTTGAATAGGAAGCTGAGATATTCTCTCCTAACTGTAGGAATGAACGAAGAGACTCTAATACAGGATTTGTATTATCCACCAGTGATTCTCCATCTAGATAAAGGCGGTTGTAGGGTATATGAGACATATCTTTGAGTGAATCTAAGCGTTCAATATAGTACTCTAAAGAGTCTTTCGGGAAACCAAGTTTCTCTCTCATGTACATCAGGCTTTTGAGCGAACCTTCCGGCTTTCTTATTGTAAAAATGGTAAAAACATCTTCCCGTTGAAGGATCTTTGGAGATAAAAACCACTTTGAATGAAGGACTTTATCCAGTAGATAGGAGCCGCGCACTTGATAATTCATGCCATTTGCGACACGGATCCTCATCAAGAAAAGATCGAATGATCCCCGATAGCGCTGATGCAACTCGAAATATCCGGAGATCTCAGGGTGACCTCCAAGAATATGCGATAGTAAGGATGTGTAGCCACGCATGTGGCTCAAGATGAAAATATACTTATATCGCCCTGTGAGCGCAGACGGGTTCCGAATTACAACATTCGTGAGACGATAAATCCATTTGAAAACTACTCGCGCGTTTTTAGTATTCACCTCACTTTCTCATTCCTCAGTGTCTGTTTCCTGATAAATATAACGCCCCTTATAATGCGCTGTGTATTAAAATATCATTTCAAATCCGCGGCTACTCGATAGGCAAGAAATTCAAACAGTTATTATCAATTATTGTCCTTTTCGTATTTCCATTTTACCAGCATCTCGCCTGCGATTTCCTTGAAGAGGGACTTATCTCGAGGGGTAAACAGTCTCTGCCAATTACTGGCTTGACCCTTCGCAAAATGAAGCAATATCTTCATTTCGTTTGGCTTGCCACTTCTCCTCTGGCGAAGTTACTTTTCAGAAAATCAAATAAGAATTGGCGACAGTCAAAAAACGTTGCTAACCATCGATGAACCAGTTTGCACCATAAATGTTGAATGCGATGCTAAAAAGCAACAGCAAAATAAAATGCCAGGGAATCTTCCTGCCCAAGGCCACAGCCAACATAGCAGTAAGTGGCAGCATGGCATCAAGAATGTAGCGATAGCCGAACTGATGCAACCCAGTGTTGTGATACAGAACGAGCAGAATAAAGTTGCAGAAAACAGAGGCCCATGCGCCTAAGATCCACCATTTGTGTTCATATTTGTGAAACAAGTAGATGAGTGGTGGTGTGACCAAAAAGATACTCGTTCCCGTTGTAGATGGCAGGATCGGCCACTGACTCCCTAGATGTATTTCTGGGAGATAAAGGAGCATTACCTTGATGTTGAACATAATAAAGTGGGGCGAAAAAAGGCCATATTTTTGGGCATTTGCCACGATTACCGCGTCCCCATTGAGCGTAGAGTAACCAAAATCGAGAAAATTCTCGAAACGCGCATAGTTGTAAATCAATAAGCCTGCGACTGCCAAGCCCATCGGCAGGATCGATTTTATTGACCAGTTTAGTATTTGCTTCCAACTTACCGCGCCACGCTCTTCCTTCAGGATTTGCACGGCAATTGCAAAGGCAAATGGCCAGGTCATTAATCCATTTGGCCGTGCCAAGATAGCGGCCCCCAGACTGATTCCCACTACCCAGGGCGACCACGTCTTGAGCGTTGCATATATAGCCATCGCCAAGAAAGTGACCGTCAGTATCTGGCTGACGAACCATGCCCCGCCCCTTATCCCTACCCATAAATGGGGGGTCCCAAATGCAAAAAGTATCACAAGCAATATCAGGCCGAGACGAGATAGCTTGATCCATTTGCGCTTGACAAGTTGTTCAAGGATCAGAAAGACAAGTGCCGCATTGATAGCACTGAAAATTATGGAAAAATCATTGGTGTTGATGTTTTTCCCCCCATCTAAATAGGCCAGCGGCATCATCAAGATTGCAGGGAGCGGAGGCATGGGAACATACCATTTTCCCTGATATAAAGTCAGGTCATGGGTTGTGGACGGATTTTCCAGATACAGGATCCCCTTTAAGAAAGAATCTGCGAGCAAATTCCAATATGTATATCGCGACTGATTCGCCGCACCTATCCAGATCAAGAGATGTTTGTACGAGAAAGCCGTAACCAGGAAGAGTATGACCGCGATCAAAAATCGATCAGCTACAGCAACAGCCGTATTTTCACGAAGCTCTTCCTTGTAAGCTAATCTAAACAATAAAATTATGAATAAACTGGCAAAAAATAACCAGAGAAACATGCCAACAATCTGTTCACGGAAGGGCCTCAAAAAAAGGAATGGCCTGAATACGGGAGGAATAATGGCTAATAAAAATATAATGGTCGTTAACGTCACGAAATAAAGCGACACGATCGCCAATGCGATATGGTCAGTGAGCCAGGCAATCAATTTATTTTCAATACTTAGATGCCATTCACTTGACTTTAAACTCATCCAAAGGACTGCCCCTATATTTAGGGCCACAAGAAGACCAAAAACTACTCCTATGGCAAGGCGCCTGGAAGACAATCCGAACAAAAACTGGTTTTCTGTTTCCGAGAGTGGCCGAAGAAAAGTTACAAGCAGAAAGATCCCTGCTATGGCCATGATGCTCAAAACTATCTTCGCAGATTGTCGCGGATTACGAAGGAGCAGGATCATTGTTTTCTATTTCCAGACTTTTTGATGCGAGGGCATTTTCGCCCAATGCAATCAAATTGCAAAAATGTCTTCTTCCAATTGAACCTAGACCGGCAATCAATGCCTTCATACTTTAACCTATGTACCACAAAGCCACCAGGATTTATTATTCTCCGCGCCTTCGAGTCCTAGGATTAATCAATCACCAATCCTGCGATTTTTCGTATTTCCATTTCACTAACATCTCGCCTGCAATTTCCTTGAAGAGCGACTTATCTCGAGCGGTAAACAGTTTCTGCCAATTACCGGCTTGCCCCTTCGGCAAAAATGAAGCAATATCTTCATTTCGTTTGGCTTGCCACTCCTCATCTGGATTGGACGACATTTCTTCTACAATTTTCTTTTCCAGTGACTTGTCCGCTTGAACGCCGAGGAATTCCCAAACTTTTTGCATCTCGTCGAAGGGATGTGCAAGCAGGTCTTCATAGCGCAAGTCACAGTAATTAGCCCCAAACAATCTTCGACCATCCTCCTCAGTCTCCTGCAGATTGGTTACCCAACCTTTCGCAACGCGGCGGGTAAAGGTTTCGGTAAAAATGGAGCGATTACCAGTGAATTGATCCTTGTTTCGGCGTAGGCCCTCGATGATCCGCTTGTCCTCCACGCTCAAAAATCTGGACTCTTCGACGAAATTACGAAATCTCTCAGAAATCAGCACATCGCGGCCATCACGGACGATATAGACCAGTTTCGCATCGGGATAGACCGCGTGTAGGTCGCGCACAGCCTGTCCGTGGATCGTGGAAGAGGGACTTTTATCGCCAACAATTCGCTTGCCTACCCTAGCCGCGTCGCGTTCCATGATGAAGTCCGCCGCCGCGCGCAAGACCAGAGGTGAGAGGTCGCGTCCCTGATTCCAACGGTTGGACTTGCGCTTTAGCCATTCTTCCGCTTCGGGCGTATCCACCAGTGATTTGAGTAGGGGTCTACGCGTAAAAAAGTGTGCCTGATAGTTGCAATGCACATCCGGATGCAAGCGAACAAGACGCATCAGAAGTGTGGTCCCGGAGCGGGCATGGCCGAAGATGAAGAATTTTTCACGTGGGAAAAACTGCTTGACCTCCGCCACTTCTTCTAGCGTGATGGCAGGGATGGGACTACGTTTGTTCTTTTTAGGTTCACCTTTGAGCAGAATGCGAGCAACGGACCGAAAGCGAGAAAGCATTATGATAATGTCTCCAAATTATCTTTTCCAGTTTAACATGACCAACCCAGCCAAGCAAACCAGTATACCGATGATATTAACCAGTGAAAGTTTCTCTTTGAAGAGGAAAATCGCCACAGGCACTAAAATTAGCGATGCAGTCACATTGACCAGCACTGCTGCAATTCCAATATTCCAGCCAGCGCGATAGGCGAGCAAAAAGCCAACTTCGAGCCCTACAATGGAGAAGGCGAGCAGATAGCTAGCCCAATTCAGCTTGCGCAATTCGGAGAGCAGTCCGTTTTTGACGGGCAGGAAGTATATTAAAGACACGGTCAGCAAGAAAGCGACAACGTAGGTCACCGTGATGGAAACAGCAGGGTTGACGTTCGCCGGTGTCCCTTTTTGGCTAAAGTGATACAGTGCGGTCGAAGCAATGGCAAGAGTAATAGAAAAGTAGAACAGGAACATGGATTTAGTCATTTTTTACCACGAAGGCTCGCACTGAGCTTGTCGAAGTGACACAAAGGAGCACAAAGATATTTAACTAAACAGCACGCAAAGAGCGTAATGGCTCTTCTGCGCGATCTTCCCACTCTTAGCGGTTCGTTTTCTCCAAGACCTTCAAAATAAACCCCGCTGTCCTCTTTCCAGCCCTGCTATCTGTATACGTGACTTCCTGTTCGACAAACTTCCTGCGTTCCACCGAATCAAGCGTCCGGAAGTTCAAGTAGGCGTTTAGCACATCGCACAACTCACTCTCGTTTTTTGCAATGCGTCCAGCCTTCGCTTTGCGGAAACGTTGGTGCGTAGGCCAGTTGCCGATATCTTTCAAGGAAAGCGAATATTTCTTCGGCTTATTCCACCCACCAGGAACATCAATCACTGCGGCAACGATCGGCGTATTATGGATCGCGGTCTCGACGACCATAGTGGAATAGACCGTGACCAGCACATCCGAATACGCCATCATAGATGATTTTTCGTCCATGTCTTCGCCGCTGTAATAGCCAAGCGAGCCTCCTAATGGCACAGGCTTGACCACATGCACATGCAGATATTTTTTCTCGAGATCAAAAATTCGCTCACGTTCTTCGGCAAATATCTGTGGCTTATCTTGAAAATGACTTGGATGCAGGCGTACCAGCAATTGTGACGGTTCAGCCAGTACGTCTGATGAAACCAATTTGGCTAGCGCTTCAACATTCGGATAATTCGGCGCAAAATGGACAAAGCTGCATGCGTAAGAAATCAATTTACGGTTAGGGTCAAGGCCGTGCAGTTTGAAATAGACGGTTCTAGGTAAGAGCCACTCTTTATCAAAATAGCCATCGTAAGATGGAATGCCGCCGACGTTTACGCACTCGGGATCCCAATCGGAGCCAAGTACCAGTTCCTCCTTTTGCAGTTCAGACCAGCATGTAGCATAATCTATCGATGCGCCGGGGATGGCGTAACTCGATGGGTTATCCCAGCCGACGATTGCAGCCATGGTCGGCACATGATGTAGAATCGCTTCACGGAGCAGATAACGGTCGAGGCGCCAGCCCGCCGTAGAGGCGATGACCAGGTCGGGTTTGTATTTCTCAAATAGATCGGCATATAGGTTCGGGCGTGGGATGAAGCGATTTTGTATCCGCACTAAAAATTTGCGCGCGGAGGAAAACGTCCGTAGGACGAGAATTGCAAGAGCGGCGGGAATCCAAATTCCCAAGCGGAACTTCCACGAGTTCTCCGCCCAGACTTCCCAAATATGGCTGTCCATGGCTTCGGTGTTAATTCGTCGCGAGCCGCCAACTCGCCGCAGGTACGCGAGCAACCATTGCAGACGCGGGTGGTATCCATTAGCGTAGGCGTTAGCCTGTTTGAGTCTCAAGCCTTCAAAGCTGAGACCCGGCCAGGAAAATTTTGGTGCAATTTGATCTTTGGTTTCGTCATCGGTGAGCAGGATGACTTCAACGCCCGCAGCTAATAGGGTCGGGATAAGGTGGCTTTGGAGGAAGTAGATGATGGCCATGCCATGGTCGGCGGAGATGAAGATTTTTTTGGACATTATTCCTTTTCAAATGTCATTGCCCCGCCAATTGTCCCGCACATTTCGATTTTGATTCGGTGGAATGTGCAGGATTGCGGGCGCTCGTAATGACATCTGTTAAGAGGTTGTTTCGAGAAGCACTCAACCAGCGGAGTTGCCCTAAAAATATGAACAGCAAGCGAACTAATTCTACCCCGTCCCGGAAAAAGGCAGGGAACATTTTTTATTCTGTTAAAGTCCTTTGTATAATAGCACCATATTAAAAGCCTTACAATTTTGTGGGCTTGTCTAAACATAGAATAGGATAAACTAATGAACTTCACCGATTATCAAAGGAAAGCACAGGCAACCGCCAAATATCCCGTTATTGGACACCGCGTAATTTATCCTACCCTAGGACTTGTCAATGAAGCAGGAGAAGTAGCAGGCAAAATTAAAAAGATATTTCGCGATAAAGAAGGCATCATTAGTGATCTTGATAAAGATGCGCTCAAGGCAGAATTAGGCGACGTATTGTGGTATATTGCTCAGGTTGCAACCGAACTTGGTTTATCACTTAATGAAATTGCTGAGTATAATATCGACAAATTACTCGACCGGCTTGAAAGGGGAAAAATCAAAGGTGATGGCGATAATCGTTAATTGAGCATCGTTCATCACAGGTTTACACAAGTGCATTGTGTAACTAAATGGTTCTGATAACAAAAGGAATATCTGTTAATTTCTCGTATGAGAATCGAGATGATATATGTAATTAGTGAAAATTTTTGGTAATTTCTCGTTATACATAATAGAGTTGTTTTTCTTAACTAATTTCATGTATATTTAGATATATTGCAACGAGATTGAGACACTTCACACAATCGTAAGAAAATTCTAACCTTTTTCCTACACAGACTTCCGTCACTTTTGGTAGAATACTAACTAAGACAGTTCCTGTCTATTTTCAGGAGAAACACACTATGGCTGGCATGGAACGATTTACACAGAGAGCAAGGCGTGTCCTCAGTCTTGCACATCAAGAGGCTGAGCGCGCCCAGCAAAGCAATATTGGAACCGAACATCTTTTGCTTGGTTTGATGGACGAAGAGGGTGGTGTAGCTGGTCGTGTCCTTCGAGAACTGGGCATGTCATCAGATCGAGTACGTGAGGTAATCCAACGCGTGGTAAGCGGCTCTTCTAGTTTCGATCCTAATCGTATCGAACTGGCCGCAGATACGCAACAGGTACTCGAACTCGCAGTAGATGAAGCCCGTAGACTCGGGCACCATTATATTGGAACCGAACATATTTTATTGGGACTGGTCCGTGTGGAAGGGACTGCGATGGAAGTACTTCGCAGACTTGGTGTGACCGCCGAGCAGATCCGCCGGCAGACACGGCGCGTGCTCAACGAGTCCGCTTCTTCTCCCTCCCAAACACCTGCTGGCACACAGACGGGCAGAGGCAGCACTGCTGGAGCAAATCCCAAAACTCCGCTCGTAGATCAACTTGCTACCGATCTGACATCCAAGGCGGAAGAGAAAAAACTCGACCCCGTCATTGGTCGCCAGATGGAAATCGAGCGCGTGATCCAGGTTCTGGCACGCCGCACCAAGAACAACCCGGCATTGATCGGCGAACCTGGCGTGGGCAAGACTGCCATCGTTGAAGGACTCGCCCAACGTATTGTCGACGGCGATGTACCTGCCCCGCTTATGAACAAACGCGTTCTCCAGCTTGACGTCGGTTCCCTCGTCGCTGGCACGATGTATCGCGGTCAATTCGAAGAAAGACTCAAACGCGTGATTGACGAGTTAAAGCAATCAGGCGCGATCCTGTTCATTGACGAAGTCCATATGCTCGTCGGTGCAGGAGCCGCTGGCTCATCCGTCGATGCAGCAAATATCCTCAAGCCCGCGTTGTCACGCGGCGAATTACAGGTCATCGGCGCGACTACGCTGGATGAATACCGCAAACACATCGAATCTGACGCCGCGCTGGAACGCCGATTCCAGCCCGTGCAAGTGGAAGAACCCTCCGAGGAAGAGACAATCGAGATCCTCAAAGGGATCCGCGGTGCATACGAAGAGCATCACCATCTCGTTATTTCAGATGATGCCCTCGAAGCAGCAGCCCACTTATCGTCCAGATATGTGACCGAGCGCTTTTTACCGGATAAAGCCATAGACTTGATCGATGAATCGGCTTCGCGTGTTCGCATGTACAAAAGCCCCGCCGCGAAGCATGCAAAGGATCTATTCGGGCAGTTACGCTCCGCTCGTCAGAACCGCGCCCTTGCACAAGAAGAAGGCAACGCCGAAGATATCAAGGAATGGGAAGAGCGCGAACTTGATTTAAGTGAACAGATCGAACGTCTGCGCACTGGCTGGGATCGTGCTAGCAGCCCCATCGTTTCCGCGGAGGATATCGCCGAAGTGGTGTCGATGTGGACCGGTGTGCCTCTCATGCAACTTGCTGAAGAAGAATCGCAACGCCTGCTTAAGATGGAAGATGAGCTGCACAAAGCAATCATCGGCCAGGAAGATGCGATTATCGCCATCTCACGCGCGGTACGCCGTGCTCGTGCAGGCTTGAAAGACCCGCGTAGACCGATTGGTTCGTTTATGTTCCTCGGTCCGACAGGCGTGGGCAAGACAGAACTTACAAAGGCACTGGCCAAGTTCATGTTCGGCAGTGAAGATGCCGCCATTCAACTTGATATGTCCGAGTTTATGGAACGACATACGGCATCACGTTTAGTTGGTGCCCCTCCCGGATACATTGGTTATGAGGATGCAGGTCAACTGACCGAAGCCCTGCGTCGAAGACCTTATTCGATTGTTGTATTCGATGAAATCGAGAAGGCACATCCTGAAGTCCATAACATGCTTTTGCAGATCATGGAAGAAGGACATCTCAGCGACGCCAAAGGTCGCAAAGTGGACTTCCGCAATGCCATTATCGTCATGACCTCCAACATTGGCGCGGACATGATCAAGAAGCAGACAGGCCTTGGCTTCCAATTAAAGCGCGATGAAGTTGTAGAAGAACGCGTCTCCTACGAAGAGATGCGCAAGAAGTTGAACGAGTCCCTCAAGCGCGCCTTCAGGCCTGAGTTCATCAACCGTCTCGATGCCGTGGTTATCTTCCGTTCGCTCAATAGGGAAGACATCAAGCAAATTGTTTCACTGGAGTTGAACAAGGTTGCAGAACGCCTCAAGGATCACAATCTTGTGCTGACCGCTTCCCAAGAAGCGCTCGCCTCCCTCGCGGACCAGGGCTTCGATGCCGACTTTGGGGCTCGTCCATTACGCCGCATTATTCAACAGAAGGTGGAAGACCCTCTATCTGACAGGCTGCTCTCCGGCGAATTCGTCAATGGCGATTCCGTCTTGATAGAGGTCACCGCTGAGGGTGATGTGGAGTTGACAAGGCCAAAAGAGAAATTGCCTGAGCCGACGGTGTAAAAAATTGGAATTGAAATGCTAGTGGCGACCAGTTGGTCGCCACTATTTTTTATTTGCCAATGCAAACTCTGTGAAGCAGAGCGTGGCAATCCCATTTTTATATAATAACTTGAGATTGCTTCGTCGGGCTGTCGCCCTCCTCGCAACACCGTCTGCAATCCCGCACATTCCGCCGAATCAAAATCGAAATATGCGAGACAATTGGCAAGGCAATGACATCCTCTAAGAGTAATACCAATTGAAAATCTTGTTATATATGCCCAAGAGCATTTTCTTAATCGGCCCTAACTCCAACAGGCGCTTCCCAAAAGAAACCCGCCTCTTTTTTTCTCTACTTTTCCCTGGCGTGGCCACCAAGGTATGCAACTCTCCTCTTAAATAACCAAGCGTATTAGACAAATTCATCGCCAACGGGTCAGAGACCATTAGCCGCAACAAATCTGCATCGTTCATGCGCTTGTCCAGTTGGCGGACCTGGCCCATGGGCTTGTCCATGTCAAAGGGCAGGAATTGCTGTAGGGTGGACTTGTATGCAGTGAATTGCCAATGGGATGCACCCGCCATTGCAGTCACGCCTTGGTACACAATCCGCTGATCACGTGTCTCGGCATAAACTTTGCGATTCTCTTCTTCGGTCTGTCCAAGCGAGAGATTGAATTCTAAGAAAGTTTCCCACGGGATGAATTGTCCTGCTTCGAGAGTTGCATTTTCCCGCGCCCATTTGAGCGTGGATTCGTAAAATTCAGACGGCGTGCGGAACGGACGTGCGGTTACCATGCCGACCTTCGGAAAGGTTTCTAAGATCTCAACCGAGCGTGAAAGCCATTTTGGGGAAAACAATACGTCACTATCGGTATAGGCGATGATTACGCCTGGCGCGCCCGCCAGCATAACGTTCCATGCACCCCCTTTACCCATGTTTTTCTCGGAGAGAATCAAATATTGGATTCGTCCCTCTTCTTTTTCTTTCACGAGAAAATCGCGAACTTCGGGGCAGGAGCCGTTGTCGAAGACCATCAGATCAAACGGCAGGCCTGCATCCTTGCGCATGGACTCCAGGCAGACTTTCAGCACGTCAAGAGTCTCGGTGTAGAATCCGCTCAAGAAGGGAATGTAATTGAGCAATGCGACGGTGATCCGCTGAGGGCGGGCTACGTCTTTGACGAACTTGGCGGGATTTTGACCTTTACGCATATCCTTCCTTGTCGGGGCGGGGCTTGACTCCGCTCATGGTTGCGTTTATATAAGTGCGATTGCGAGAGGCGCCCCTACATTTTGAATATTTTTCGAATTCTTTTTTTCCATCTCTTTGGACGCGCGACATTTTCAATCATACTTTCAGGCAGGAAAAAGAATACTCTTCGCAAAAATAATTCCACAGCGCGCATAAAACGCAGATAAGACATTTTCGGGCGCGCAAACTTACCATTTATCAGACGATGTGTTGAATCTAAAATGGTGTAGCGGATCGCGGCCTGCCCACCCGCAAGGCGGATATTTTCGTTCGTATCTGGGTGCTCGTAATGCGATATTCCACCCGGCAAATGTGAGTAATCATGGTTTTGGTGCACAATCATGACTGACGGCGTACAGTCAATGACAGGCCATTTTTCCTTGCGCGCTTTGTAGATCATCCAGTTGTCCCAGCCGGCGCGGCCAATAGCAAAATCGGGAATGTCTGTATAGCACGATTTTGGGAAGAGGAAGAAATCGCTTCCAGTGGGACGATGAAGTTGCCCCTGTGTTCTGACAGCAGATTCAAGACGACTCTGCCAGCCATCTGTGAACTCGAGAGGATTTATAAGATCCATATCCCAGCGCTGGCTGAGGAGGACAAATGGGTCACGCTCCAAGCGTGACCTACAGAATTCTGCAGCTTCGATAAAATCGGGCATGAGAATCATATCCGCGTTGATGATGCAAAGCAGGTCGCTGTTGCTGTTTTCGCGCGCTAGTCGAAACATAGAAGAGATCAGCGGTGTGCCATTGTCATTGCACGCCACGTTCGGCAGATGCTTCACGCCGAGTTCGTGAGCGGCTTCAGTAAGACCCGTTTCCTCGCCGAGAAGAAGGACTTCAGTATCGGGCAGAAGAGTCCATGATTTGACTGCATTCCGCTGGATCGTAGCAATATGCGGATTAGTAAAAGGCTTGGGAGCGGAGAATAAAGTGATCAGTGACATCAGTAATCAGTCATCAGCCCGTCATTGCCCCATCAATTGTCCCGCACATTTCGATTTTGATTCGGTGGAATGTGCGGGGTTGCGAGGAGGACGTTAGCCCGACGAAGCAATCTCTATATAATGGTGCAGGAGTTATTCTTATTGGAGCTCGCGATGACGATATCATTTGAGAGCCCTTTTATCAATATCTTTCAATGTTTTGTGTTGTACACGTGCATTGATTTGCATCAATTTGGGATCATCATAGACTAAATCTAGAACATCTTTCCAAGAAAAATCATCGCGCCCGCCGAAGCGGCTGAAAATTTGTCGAATGGATTCTAAATCTTCTGGAGTATCCACTGTCCAGCGGTAATCACCAAAGTCAGTGGTGTGATGCAGGAGAGCAACTTTGAATCCACGTGGAGAGACACCTGTTTCCAGAGTACGGCTTTGGCGCGTGAGTTCAACTCCTTCATAAAAATAAGGCATGGCATGTTCGCGGTGTTGAGGTTCTTTAGCTTTTTTCCATGCTTCTTCTAGGACAGAGAGAGTACAGGCTTCCGTATCGAGGCCAATCGGGTAAGTGCGATGCCAAGGCGGAGGCAGGCGGTTGCAGGCGAAATCATACTCGCCGTCAATTAATGTATTCACTGCATCATCAATCAGGTCAGGGTCAATGACGGGACAATCGGCAGTGACACGGACAATAATATCCGCCTTCGATTGTTTCGCGGCTTGATAATAACGGTCAAGCACATCGTACAGACTACCGCGTGTAAAAGGGATTCCACTGAAATTACAGTATTCGGCTACGGGATCGTCCGAGGGATCGGTCGTGGTGGCGAAAATGGTTTTGGTAACGGTAGTAGACCGAGAGGTCCGAACGAAGACGCGCTGTAGCATTGGCTGACCCGCGATATCGGCAAGGATCTTTCCCGGCAAACGGGACGACGTCATGCGTCCTTGAATGATGGCGATAACTCTTGGTTTCATCGTAGATATAGGTCGGATTGTCAATCCGACCTACGCATCCTGTGCCTCCGATGGAATTGGCAAGCGAGTCACAAATCCCTTCGTGCGGAATTTTTCAACGTATTCGCGTACTATCCAATAATCGAGACCGACTTGTTCGGCAATGTCGAAAATCGAATGCTGGCCTTCAAATCTCATCATGATTTTTTCAATGGCACGGTTGAGTGGCCAGTTCTCGCGCCAATCCACCCACAGACCGTTGCCACTGAGAAAGACGGGGCCGCGGAAGTTACGCTTTGGAACGTAATTGCTCGCATAGATGCG
>WNGA01002171.1_pt1 | contig 30030 bp, 41 predicted proteins | sample 5400061 | NCBI WGS metagenome assembly WNGA01 (sample SAMN13153366, study PRJNA577476) | soil metagenome | isolation source: 100 cm soil or saprolite under grassland replicate 2 | place: USA:California | collected 2016-06-15
CCGCTGCGGAAGAACCGCTCGAAGAGACGGGCCTGCTCCTCCTCGGTCAACCCCAGCCCGGTGTCGCACACGCCAACTGCTACCCCCTCGCCCTCGCGCCTCGCCGTCAGCCGTACTGAGCCACCCGCCGGCGTGTACTTGACAGCGTTCGAAAGCAGGTTGTCCACTACCCTGCGGACTAGCAGCTCGTCCGTCACCAGCGTCGGCAGATCTGGCTCCACGTCCATGGCAATGTCGATCTGCTTGTCGTCGGCTCGCGGTCGGACCATTGAGAGTGCCATCCTCAAGAAGGGCTCCAGCTCAAGACGCTCGAGCTGGAGCGGCTGAGCTCCCGACTCCAGTCGCCTGAGGTCGAGCAGATTGTTGACCAGACGGAGCATGTAGTCGCCCGACTCGCTGATTCTGGCGATGAACTCCGCCTGGCGCTCCGCGTCGAGCGACCCGGCCGGGGCGCTGGCCATCATCCGAGCGTAGCCCAGGATCACCGAAAGTGGCGAGCGCAGCTCGTGCTCGAGGTCCGCGGCTCGCTCGTCCGCCTCACTGGGCGCCCCGGCGTGGGCCTCGCGCAGGGCTCCCACCCCAACCTGCATGCCGCCGGATTCGTCGGCCACCGCCGTGTAGCTGACGACGACCGGCGTCGTTCTCCCCTCACGGAGTTGGAGGACTCCGGGCGTGTGGACCGCGTGGCCACTTCGGGCCGCGAGCGCGAACGCCCCCTGATGATCGGCCAGCGTCCCATCGGCCAGACGGAGCTGGACGACCTCGGAGCACAACTCGCCGATCGCGGCGCTAGGATTCCAGCCGGTCAGACGGGCCGCGGGTTCGTTCAGCCACTCCAGGCTGAGGTCGGGACCGACCGCGAAGATTCCTTCGGGGGCATGGGCGACGATCGATCGGAGTCTGGCCCCTTCGCTGGCAGCATCGCGGCGAGCGGCCTCCGCCCCCAGGTATAGAGCGATCAAAGCCAGAGCCGCGAGGAGCAGGAGCAGCATCGGCCCAAAGAGCTGCAAGCCGCGACTGACCAGCAGGTCGGCCAGGACGACCCCGGGAAACGCCAGGACGACGTTGGCCACGATGCTCGAGCGCGGCAGCATCCTGACGCCTTCGGCGAGCCCGAGCCAGTCACCGAGCCGCAGGGTCGCTAGCTCGCCGAGCCAGTAAGCGACCATGAAGACGCAACCCACGACCAGCCGCTCGGTCGCCCACGCTCCCAACGCGCCCGATGCCGCGAGCGCGACGGCCAATCGGTCGCCCGAGACGACGCCAACCAGAGCGGCGGCCGGGCCGAGCGCGGCCGGCCGAAGGGCCCGAGCGCGGACCGCGCCCCCGAGCAGGCTGGCCACCCCCGCCACGCCAGCGGCGTCGGCAGCACCGCACGCCAGCCAGGCCGGAAGGAGAACTGCGGGCAGCAGCGACACCGAGGCAGTCCCAGGTAGGCGAACGGGCAGCAGCGCAGCCGCGGTGGCGCCCGCCGCGAGCGCCATGAGCGTGGGCAGGTCGCATTCCAGCTCGAAACCCAGGACGAAAACCGCTAAGGCGAGGGCAACGCCGAACAGGGCCAGTGCGTTGAGCCATGCAGGCCAGCGCCTGGCGGGGTTCTGGTAGGCCATGGCGGTTGGCGCGCCGTGCTCGGCGAGCGGCCCTTATGTTAGCATCCCCAGGCCCTACCCGCGCCCAAGCGCGACAAGATAAGTCTTCCCACCGCGTTCGTGCGTGCGCGCTCGAACGCCGAATGGGACGCCGCCCGTCCCTCTGTGAAGGCCAGTGACGTTGTTCTAAGAGGCGCAACGCTCCGATCCTGGGCGAGCCAATGAGTCTGCTTCATCCACCAGCCACAGGCGCATTCAGTTCGCTGGCTGCCGACCTACCAGCCAGGCTCCGTCTCTTTGTCCTCCTGGCGGTGTTGATACCTCTGTTTGGCGGGCTGCAGAGTCTGCTCTCGCGGGAAGGCGCGCCCCGAACCGAGATTCGCCTCGTTCCGCAGACTGTCCCGGTCATTGTCGAGGTGGAGAGGCCAGTCGAGCGGGTGGTCGAGCGAATCGTGTACCTGCCCGCGCCGGGCCCGGAAGAGAGCGCTCCGCCGCCAGTGTCGGGCGGTCTCCTGCCAGTCGTGCCCTCGCAGTCACCGGTTGAGGTCGTCGGACCTGCTCCCGTCGCTCTCGGGCCAGCCGCGCTGCCGCCCGACGTAGATATTCCCCCGAGTCTTGCTGCAGTCGACCAGATCGAGGTCGCACGTCCACCCGCGGCACCGGACTCGAGCGGCGAAACAGCGCCCGCCGCTGCGCTGGAGGCACCGCCGCCCTCAGTTCAGCTCGAACAGTCCCCCGCCCCGACCCTCAGCGTGCGAAGCGTACCTATCAGGCGGTCCGCGATTCCGGCCGCGCCGGCCGTCGCCCAGCCCGCCACGGTCGAAGCGCCGGCCATCGCAGAGCCAGCCTTTGTGGCCGCCCCGGCCCCGGCCCCCGCGATCACGATCGTCGCGCCCACGACCCTGCCGGCCCCGGAGGGCGGGGCGATCCCAGCTTCGCCTTCGGTCCCAGCCGAGCCGCTCCAGCCAACGGTTGCCCCAATCCCCGCGAGCCCGAATCCCGCTCCGCCAATCGAGACCTCGATCCAGCCGATCCACGAGACACATCCACCGGCGCCGTCGGTGCACGAAGGCGCCCCGCCGGCAGCTCATGTTCCCGAGCGGCGCGAGGAGCGGCCGGTCGCCCATTCGACCGAGACCAAAAAGGACGAACCGCAGGCAACAAGACCGTCCGAGGCGAAGCAGGACGAGCGGTCTGCGGCCTCCCACAAGGCCGAGGCCCGAAAAGACGAGCGCCCCGCACCGGCGCAGGCGGCTGTGAGCCGCGCGGCCGAGGCTCGCAAAGAGGAACGGCCAACTCAGACACCTCCAGAGCCGAAGAAGGACGACCATCGTCCACCTCCCCCCGCTGCGGCGCCGCCGCCCAAGCCTTCGGCTCCCGCGTCGCCGCCGAACGGCCACGGGCGCCGCTAAAGGCAGGCAGCCCGCCGTCAGCGGAGCTGGAGGCCGCGCAGGGCGACGGCGTCCGGCTCGGCGAGCGCCTCCGGGCCTGGCGCTAGCAGACGAGTGAGTTGCAGCGGGCGACCCGCGGCGTCCAGCACGCGAGCGACCACCACGTAAGGGCCCGGTTCCGCACTGGCGTCCACCACCAACGAGTAGCTCTCGCCGGCGATGGCTCCCGGCCGCCAGCCCGCGGAGTCGCCCGTCTGGAGTGCGAATATGCCGGCAACCGGACCCCGACCCGTCTGGGCTGGGCGAAGCTCGACGGCCAATCGGAGGCCGGGCGGCACGTCCCGCAGGGCGCGCCAACGCAGCCTCAGCTCCAGACGGCGGCCCGGCCGGACCGTCGCCCCGTCCAGGCCGTAACCTTCCAGGGTGAGGAGGTCGCCGAACTGCGCGCCAACCGGCGCGCCTAGAGCCGTGTTGTAGATCCAGGCGTAGTCGACTCCGCCCAGCAGCACCGTCGCCTCGGGCGGCCAGGCCAGGTATCGGTCGTCGAAGAACGGCGGCCGCTCGGCAAGCTGGGCGTTCCTCAGGTAGACAACCAGGTAGTCGTAGGCAGCCGCGTCAGCTCCCTCAGCCGGCCCGACCTGTCCGCGAAACTGGGCCCCCAAGACCGTGGTGTAGATCTCGCCCGGCATGCCCACCTTCAGGCGCCCCGCGTTGGGTTGGCGATTCAGATAGGCCGCCACCTGATCGAGTCCCTCACCCCAACCGCTGGCGATTCGAGCGTTGGCCGCGGTCGGCCCGCCCGCCATCGGATTCGCGTAGGTCAATTCGTACGGCCAGCTGGCCAGGATCCACCAGCCAGACAGGCCGATCACCGCGGTTAGCAGTGCCAGCAAGAGCGAAGCGCGTCGGGCGGGCGGCGCGATGCGCTCGACAAGACGCCAGTAGCCGAGCCCGGCCAGCAGGTCGACTGCCGGGAACACGGGCAACAGGTAGCGATCGAAGTTTTTCGCCGCGAACGTAATGATCAGTCCAAAGCCGATGCCGTACGACGCCAGGAGCGCCACCCCTCGCGCAGGTTGGCCGCTCGGGCGCAGGAGCACGAGCAGAACGAGGCCGAGCAGGCTGAGGGGCGTCGAGCGCAGCACGAAAACGAGCGGATAGAAGAGCAAGCCTGGCCCGCCCTCCGCCGCTCCGGCGGCGTGGGCCGGATTGGCGTTCTCCCGAGCGAACCCGACGACCTGGCCAAGCGTCTCGGCCGGCGCGACCCACATCGCCGGCCACAGCGCCACGTACGTCGCCATCACGACGGTAGCCCACAGGAGGAGGTCCCGCCAGGCTCGCCCGCCACGCCAAGCCCCCAGACCACCCAGCCCCACGGCTGCCAAGGGGACGAAGCCGCCTAAGAGGGCCGCCGGGGCCTTGCAGAGCAGCGCCAACGCTGTGCTTACCGAGCCCAGCGCAAGCGTGCCCCGCCCGCCAACCGACCAGTGCGAGATAGCCGCCAGGGCGGCCACGATCATCCAGATCGACAGCGAGGCGTCGATGTGGACAAGCCGCGAGTGGGCCAGGAGGAATGGATCAAGCGCCAGCAGGCAGCCGCCCAGGATCGCAGCTGCGGGGCCGAAGAGGCGCCAGGCCAGCAGGGCGCTCACGCCAATGCCGAGCGCCGTGGCGATGCCAAGAGCCTTGCGGGCAGCGGCCAGGCTCGGCAAGAAGGCACCGCTCTGGCTGACCTCCCGGCGCGACACCTCGCGACGGCCACCCGCCAGCTCACCGGCGCGCCCGGGTCCGATCCCCAGCAGCGCGGTCCACATCGTGGCGACACCCGGGTGGCCCGTCTGGAAGGTCTGGCCGAACTGGCCGTTGCCCAGCGCGCGCGCGAAATTCGCGCTGCGCCCGATCCAGAACAGCTCGTCGGTGGTGACGAAGCGGTCCGTGCCAGCCAGGCGGGGTGGCAGGGCCAGTAGAGAGATCAGAGCCGCGGCCGCCCAGGGGGCCCAGCGGTGGGCTGACACTAGCGGCTCCGCTGGGCCCCGCGGTCGGCTATTGAGCGCGAATAACAGGCGGCGTCGTCAGGATCGTGACGGTGTTGGCAACCAGGGTGTCGGCGCCCGGGCTTCCGAACGCCAGGACTCGCTTGCCTGGCTGAATCTCGGTGAAGGTAGACGGCATCGGCTGGACGACCTCAGACTCGGCCGCGAAGGTTATCGGGACCTTCTGGCCTCCCATGTCCAACGTCAGGACCCGGCCGTCGAACGACTCGATCTTGGCGTTGGTCATGATGTTGCCCGCCTGCGGCCCGCCCATCGGGAACTGGCTCGGCGCGAGCGGAATGCCGTCTGGGAAGATGCGGACCACGACGGCCGTGCCGTCGGGCTTGCCGGTCACCGCCACGAGCAGACCGGGCTTCAGGTCCGACGGGGCCCCTTTTGCTTCTATTTGGACCTTGGCGCTCTCGGGGACCTGCACGCTGCGCACGCCGGTGTTGGTCGAGACGGTGAGCACGCGACCGTCGACGCTGGCCACCTCGCCGTTGACGGTCGGCGCGGCGGCGGCCGGGCTCGGCGAGGGGCTCGCGGCCGGGCTAGCGGCGGGGGAGGGGCTGGCGGCCGGGGCAGCCGGCTTCGGCGCCTCGGTTGGCTTGGCCGGGGCCGCGGTCGGACTGGCCGCGGGTGCGGCGCACCCGGCCAGCACGAGGACAGCGACCAGGGCGACTAGGCGAACGATCATCGAATCTCCTCCAGGGCCAGAAGCCCACGCAGGTTCGAGTGGCTGTCGAGGTCCACGATAGTCTCGAGAAGGACGCGGGTTCGATTGGCATACGGGCTGAAGGCCACCAGCGCACTGAACTTCGCCGCCAGCTCATCTTCCGACAGTGGCGTCTCGGGGTCGCCCTTCGGGCTTGCTACGAGCAGGCTCAGCGTCCGGCCGTCCCGCAGGCCCACGGACACCCGAGCGGGAAATTCCCGAGGGTAGCGGGCATCGAGGGTCGGATCCAGCACGACCCGAACCCGCCCCATCAATTCGCGCGCGGCCGACTCGGCGATTCGCGCGTCGCTGAAGTCGGCCAACTGGACAGCGCCGGCGAGCAGGGCGCGGGCGACGCAATACTGGACACTGAACTTGGCCGCATACGTGTGGGCTGGACGCGGATTGTCGGTCAGGTCGAGCACGGAGTGGTAGGTAGCGATCTCGACCCACTCGATCTCGTCGGCGGCCAGAGCGTGCTCGGTTCGCAGCTCGAGCACGGCATCGATCGAGGAGTGGGTATGGCGACAGGACGGATAGGGCTTGATGGAGACGCCGGGCAGCTTCCACCCAGACCCCAAGCGAGCCACGACGGCGCTAGGATTCCCATCCTGCGCCGTGGCGGCGAAGAAACCCTGCCGACCCTCCAGGATTCGGCGGGCGCCCGTAAAGCCCAGCGCTGCCAGCTCCGCAGCCAGGACGCCGTTGGCGGCTGCGCGCCCAGCGTGCAGGTGCTTGGACATCGCCCCCTCGGCGATGAACTCCCACAGCCCTCCGGCCTGGGTCCCGGCGTTCCCGAGCGCCCAGGCCATCCGCTCGGCGTCCAGCCCAAGCAGCCAGCCGGACGCCGTGGCCGCGCCGAATACGCCGCACGTAGACGTGTTGTGCCAGTGGAAGTAGTGCGTCCTACCAACTGACTCACCGATTCGGATCGCCACCTCATACCCGAGCACCACAGCCGTCAGGAAATCTCGGCCGGGCGCCCCGACGCGCTCGGCCACCGCGAACGCCGCGGGCACCACGACAGCGCCCGGATGCATAACCGAGGCCCGATCGACGTCGTCCATCTCGACGATATGCGACAGCCCGCCGTTGTGAAGCGCCGCCACTTGCGGACCCCGTCCATCCGCCAGGCCAACGCAGGAGGCGATGCCGCGCGGCTGGTCGCGGGTGTGCTGGACGAACATCTGCCCCGGCGGCGTAGCCAGCCCGGCGACGGCGCACCCAAGCCAGTCCAGCACCAGCCAGGCGGCCTGCCGCCGAATCTCGGGCGGCACGTCCTCGACGCGGACGCTGGCGGTGAACTGAGCAAGCTGATCCGCCAGGCTCTTGGGTGCCGAGGATGGCTCGGTTGCTCCCGGCGCCTGGGCCTGTACGCTCATGGTCGCACCTCCAGCCGCGAGACTATAGCAGCCTGGCGGAACGGACACGCCCTGATTACTACGCTGGACGCTGCCAGGCGGATCTCCCCATCAGATTCACCCCTGGTTGTCCTCCGCTCACGTGAGCGGCTGCAGTGCGCCGGCGCGGACCGCGAAGGTATCGCCCGCGAGCGTGTCGGCATCGTCGCCACGCTGGAGGGCCAGCAGCGCGACGATCGTGCTCGGCTCGATCAATTCTTCTTCGTCCAGCGCGACGAAGGGCGCCGAGCCCGCGCTGAGATAGAGCCGCAGGTCGACCTCGCCCTCGCCACTCGCTCGGGCGAGCGCCTCGCCCACGCTGCCGTCTGGTCGGACCGCCTGCCGGATGCGCTCGTACCAGGCCGGCGGACCGTGCCAGGGAAAGCTTCGGGCGGCGGGTCACGTGGCCCCGTGGCCGCGTCTCAAGGCCCGCCCGGCCAGCACGCCAGTGTGCTGGGCTCGGTCGATCACAACCTGCCCGTTGACCAGGACATACTCGATGCCGATGGGGAACTGCTTGGGGTCCTTGCGGGTGGCGGGCGCCTTCACCTTGCCGGGATCAAGGACCACGATGTCGGCCTTCATCCCATCCCGAAGCAGGCCACGGTCCGGGATCCCCAGGCGCTGGGCCGGAAAGGACGTCATCTTGCGGATCGCCTGGGCCAGCGAGAGGTACCGCTCCTCGCGAACGAACTCGGACAGGATGACCGGAAAGCAGCCGTAGGTCCGCGGGCTAGGAAAGTCGCCGATCAGCACGGCGTCGCTGCCGACCATGGAAAGCGGATGGGCGACGAACTTTGGCAGCGTATTGCCATTGCCGCCCGCCGACACGTAGGAGACCTGGAGATCCTCGTCGAGCAGCAGGTCGCAGAGCGCATCCACGACGTGCTTGCCAGCCATCTCCGCCACCTCGGCAATCGACCGCCCCTCGTACTGCTGATTGTGTGGCCGCTTGAAGTACGTAAGCCACATGTCCTGCCAGGAAAGGGCGCGCGGTGTGACCTCTTTGCGCAGGCGCTCACGGCCCTCGGGAGAACGCAAGACCTGCTTGAGCTTCTCGGGGCCGCCATCGTGCGCCCAGTCCGGGAAGATGATCAGCAGCCGAGTGCTGCTGTAGATGTAGGGGTAGCTGTCGAACGTCACGTCCAGCCCCTCGTCGCGAGCATCTTCAACCAGGCCGAGTAGCCGATTCGCGCCGCCTTTGCTCGGGACTCGCTGGTACAGGTGCGTGATGTGGGCCGCGATCTCGCTCTGGCGGCCGATCTCGATGGCCTCTCGGAAAGGGTCGAGGAACTGGTCGCCGAGGCGATAGCGGACGTGAGTGTGATAGATGCCGCCGAGTCGGGCCGCCTCGCGAGACAGCTCGACGAGCTCGGCCGTGTCGGCGTAATCGCCAGGTGGGTAGTCCAACCCCGTCGAGATGCCGAAGGCCCCCTCCTCCATTCCTTCGCGTAGGAGCGCCTTCATATCGGCCAGCTCGCGGACGGTGGGCGGCCGGTTGTTCCAGCCAACCGTAGCGATTCGAAGCGGCGAGTTGCCGATGATGTACGCCACGTTGACGGCGACGCGACGGTCGAACATCGACAGGTACTCCGCGACACTGGACCATCGGCCCGGCAGGGGTGGATTGCCGTCCAGGCCCGAGTTGAGCTCGACGAACCGCAGGAAGTCGTCGTGCGACTTGAATGGGGCATAGGAGTTGCCGTCGACGCCAATGAGCTCCGTCGTCACGCCCTGGCGTACCTTTGGCTCATGGCGGGGCTCGGCCAGCATGACCAGCCCCGAATGGGCGTGCACGTCGATAAAGCCGGGTGTGACGACGTGTCCCGATGCGTCGATGACGCGGGCGGCCTCAATCGACGAGACATCGCCCCGAATGATCCGCAGCGTCTCCCCTTGCACGCCTACAGCGCCGTAAAAGCCCTCATTTCCGGTCCCGTCGACGATCAGTCCACCCTTGAGTAGCAGGTCGAGCATGAGTCGCCTCCCTCCGGACGCTTGACAGGTTGGGCGCGAAGCCCTAGACTCGGTTCAGGCTCCCACGCATCTCTTCTCAGCAATATCCCGACCGCTACGCCGCGGAAGCGCGCCGCGTCGCTCCTGCTCAGCGCAAGAGCCATGCTCGGGACGCGCCCAATGACTGACGCGGGCCGACCTGATCACTGGGCCGTGGGCGACCAGGCCGGACGTTTTGGCGCCGCCAGCCGCGCCTGAGCGGGCAGTCGGGTCTCTTGAGCGAGGCGTTGGAGCCGAGAGCTGAGGAGTGGTCACGAAGTGTCCAACAAAACGCTTGCATCAAGGGGCTCCGGTCGGCTATTATGTAAACCGATGGTGCACGGCGCGCCGCCAGGCAGCGCAGCTTTGGAGCGAGGCAGTCCTCCCCCCTCCGCCGGGTGGCTGTTTCGCCGTCTTTTCTAGAAGCGCGTGCGATGATTATCGACGATCGCTTGCTTCATGATGCCGGTACCTCCAATGACCGTGACGCCAATGGGACCGAGACGCTCAGCCCGGGTTGGGAGGAGTTGGCCGAGCTGGTCAGCGAGGCTGAAGCCGACCACACTGTAGCAACCCCCGCCCCCGACAGCGCCGAGGCGGGCATCGATTCGCCGCTCGGCATTTATTTTCGAGACATCGCCCGAATCCCGCTCCTGACTGCTGAGCAGGAGGTCGAGTTGGCCCGGTCGCTCGAGCGCGGGGTTAACGCCGCCTTGATACTGGAGACCGATCCACCCAACGACGTCGAACAACTCGCCTTGCTCGAGCGCGACCTGATCACCGGCGAGGCGGCCAGGCGAAAGCTGATGGAGTCCAACCTGCGGCTGGTGGTATCGGTCGCTCGGCGCTATCTGGGGCGCGGCCTGCCATTCTCCGACCTCATTCAGGAGGGCAGTCTGGGGTTGTCGCGAGCGGTTGAGAAATTCGACTATCGGCGCGGTTTCAAATTCAGTACCTACGCCTACTGGTGGATCCGCCAGGCTGTGACACGAGCGATCGCCAACCAGAGCCGCACGATCCGCGTCCCAGTCCACATGATCGACCAGATCGGCCACGTCTACAGCACCTTCCAGCGGCTCCAGCAGCGCCTGGGCCATGATCCCAAGCCGGAAGACGTTGCGCTCGAGCTGGGCCTGCCGGTCGAGAAGGTGCGCGAGGCCTTCCGTGCGTCGGCGAATCCGATCTCGCTGGAGACGCCGGTCGGAAGCGACGAAGAGAACACTCTGGGCGATCTTCTCTCGAACCACGCCGAGGAGGCGCCTGGCGACGTGGCCGAGCGGGCGCTCCTGAGCGACTACCTGGACGATGCGCTCCAGCACCTCACCCCGCGCGAGCGAATGGTGCTGCGAATGCGATTTGGCATCTCTGACCAGCGGCCACGCACCCTGGGCGAGATCGGCCAGGTCATTGGGGTCAGTCGCGAGCGAGTGCGCCAGCTCGAGGCTGAGGCGATCGCCAAGCTGCGTCGGCCATCACTCCGCCGTCGTCTGGCCGAGTACCTCGAGTAACCGAGGGCCGCCTGGCCCCCGATCCGATCCTGCTCCTTGGCAGCCGCCTCGGCGTGAGGTACGCTGGAATCGATGGACGAGGACCTGAGGGCGCAGGCGCTGAGGCTGTGGGAAGAGGGCACTCGGCTGCTCGAGAGCGGCCGCCTCGATGCGGCCATCAGCGCCTTCACCCGTTCGATCGATGTGTTCCCCACCGCTGAAGCGTATACCTTTCGTGGCTGGGCCTACAGCTTCCAGGACCGCATCGACGAGGCGATCGCCGAGTGCCGCAAAGCCATCGAGACCGATCCATCGTTTGGCAACCCCTACAACGACATTGGCGCCTACCTGATTCGCCAGGGGAAGCTTGACGAGGCGATTCCCTGGTTGGAGCGAGCCACCGTCGCCGAGCGCTACGAGGCGCGCGCCTTCCCATGGACTAACCTCGGCCGGATCTACGCCGCCCGGGGCGAGACCAAACGGGCAGTCGAATGCTTCCGCAAGGCGCTCGACGAGCAGCCCGGCGCCGCGTACGCGCAAGGCATGCTCGAGCGCCTGGTTGCGCGCAGAAACGGCCTAGCCCAGAGCTCGTCATCATGAGCCGGCCCGCGACATCCGGGCCCGTTATAATCGACCCATGCGGCGATGGCATCCGTTGCTGGCGCTGGTCGTCATGCTAGCGCTCGGCAGCTATTTGCCGCTGTGGGCCCAGGAAGCTGGCTCCTATTCCTGGCAGCGCTATGACGTCGAGATAAATCTACGCCCGGACGGGACGTTCGACGTTAGCGAGACGCAGGTCCTGGACGTTCGTCGCCCACTGCGCAAGAGCTCACGCGAGATTCCGCTGGACCGAGTCGGCGGGATCACCGAGATCGCCGTCGAGGAACCCGGGCGCCCGTACGTCCGCGGCAGCGACCAGCCCTTCACGTTCGCCACGACCCTCAACGATGGACTCACCCGCATCGACTGGTGGTTCCCACAGATAAACAGTGGCACCCGCACCTTCTTCATTCGATACCGCGTCGATCGTGGGATCGGGTTGCATGACGACGGCGACCAGCTCTACTGGACGGCGGTCTCAGCCGACCATCCGACACCGGTCGGCGCCTCGACCGTGACCGTCCGTTTTCCGACTGACCTGGCGCCAGACGAGATCGAGCTGAGCACCTACCCTGAAGGCGCGGCCCAGGACGCCGGCCTGGCGGACCCGCGGACGGTCGTCTTCAACGCCACTAGCCTGCTGCCCGGCGAGCCATTCGAGATTCGAGTCCAGTTTCCGCATGGCCTGGTCCAGGCGCGGCGGCCGCCCTGGCAGCTTCGAGCCGACCTTGCGGACTGGTACCAGGCTCACGCGCGAGCGGTGCTCAACGTCGTCCTCGTGCTGGCCGCCCTCTTCAGCGGCGCGGTCGGAGGCCGCTGGCTGCTGGGTGTCTGGCGCACGCGGGTCCGAGGTCCGTCCGCCCAGGCCGTCCCGCGCATCCTCGACCGACCGCCCAGCGACAGGCCGGCCGCCATGGTTGGAATGCTCGTCAACGGGCGCGCCGACAGCCAGGAGATAGTGGCATCGCTGCTGGACCTCGCCGATCGCGAGGTGCTCAGGCTCAGCGACGGCCCTGACCCGCGCTTCGAGTTGCTGAAGAACGATGTCCTGGGCCTGCGGCCGCACGAGCGGACCTTGCTGGCTACCTTGTTTCCAAGCGGGCTCGGCATAGTCCAGTTATCCGACGTGCGCGAGCGCGCGCCTGCCAACATGCCGCTCTTTGAGGACCAGCTGCGCGCTGAGCTGGCACAGGTCGGACTGTTCGAACGGAACCTCGACCAGCTCAGTCGCCGCTATCGGTCAATCGGCACGGCATTCTTGATCGTGGGCGCAGTCGGCGTGGCCATCGCCGCATTCGCCCTGCTGGGCTATTCGGAGTTGTGGGCGCTGCCGTTCGTGGCCCTGGCTCTGATCGGCGGCGCCGCGCGCGGGCTGGCCCACGCGATCTCACCGCTGACGACGGATGGAGCCCTTGAGGCGGCGCGCTGGCGGGCGTTTGCCAGACATCTCCAAGGCCGGCCGGGCCGACCGGGTCTCTCCGAGCCGGACCGCTGGCTTCGGTACGAGGTCGCCCTGCGAGTCGGCCGCGACCGGGAGACTAGCGCTTGGTGTACTGAGGAGCCTTACGAGCCCGCTTCAGGCCGTACTTCTTCCGCTCCTTCATCCGCGGGTCACGGGTGAGGAGGCCGGCCTGGCGGAGGACTGGCTTCGTGGACTCATCGGCCTTCACGAGGGCGCGCGCCGTGGCATGCACGATCGCGCCGGCCTGGCCGGTGACCCCGCCGCCCTCAACTTCGGCCAGGACGTTGTAGGCACCAATCGTGTTCGTCAAGCGGAGCGGCAGGGTAATCGCGTTCTGGTGGGACTGCCTGGGGAAGCGCTCCTCGATCGGAACACCGTTGACGATGACGTTGCCCGCCCCTGGTTGCAGGAGCACCTTGGCGATGCTGGTCTTGCGCCGTCCGACCGCGGTGAACTGATTCGGCGCCGCTCTGCGGTTCCTCACGCGCTCGTGTCCTCCTTCTTGGGCGCCGACTCCACCTGGCCAGCGTGCGGATGCTCGGGGCCGGTGTAGACGCGCAGCTTTCGGTACAACGCACGACCCAGCGTCGTGTGGGGCAGCATACCCCTGACCGCCCGCTCGATCACACGCGCTGGTCGCTTGGCCAGCTCATCTTTGAGCACGACAGCCCGCAGGCCGCCGGGATAGCCGGAGTGGCGATAGTAGATCTTTTGGTCGGCCTTGCGTCCACTCAAGCTGACTTTGGCTGCGTTGATCACGATGACGTGATCGCGCAAGTCCATGTGGGGTGCATAGGTCGGGTGGTGCTTGCCCCGCAGGAGCTGAGCCACCTGGCTAGCGAGGCGACCGAGCGACACGCCTGACGCATCGATCACGTGCCATTGTGGCGTGATCTCCGCCGCTTTGGGCGAGTATGTCCTCATTGCCGTGAGTCTCCCAGCAAGGGTTCGTTCTCGTAGTCGACCCCGACGAGCATCAGCCCCTGTGCGGGGGCATTTGGTCCCGCGCGCCGCCGGTCGCCGGAGTCCAGGATCTGCTCGAATTGTCGCACGTTCAATCGTCCCTGACCCACCCAGACGAGCGTACCGACGATCCCCCGCACCATATGGCGCAGGAAGGCGTCGGCCGTGATGTCGTAATAGAGATGTCCACCATCTTTCAACCAGTCCGAACGCGTCACCACGCGGACAGTCGATCGGCTGGCGGGCTCGCGCGCCGCCTGGCCCAGGAACGCCCCGAAGTCATGCCTTCCGACCAGCAGACTTGCTGCCTCATTCATTGCGGGCACGCTCAAGCGCTCCGGAACGTGCCAGGTGTAGTAACGCTGCCAGAGATTGGGGAGCGGCCGGTTCCAGATCGTGTAGCGATAACGGCGCCCCAGGGCGCTACGTCGGGCATCGAAGCTAGCTGGCGCCTCCTCAGCACCGAGGATCTGGATGTCGTCCGGTAAGCGCGCATTTCCAGCCCGCATCAGCTCGTCCGGTGCCAGGCGCCCGCGAGTCTTGAAGCTGACCACCTGGCCACTGGCGTGCACGCCGGCATCGGTCCGCCCGGCCGCCGTGACTCGTACCCGCTCGTCGAGGGCCTCCGATAATGTTTCCTCCAACGTCTCCTGAATCGTCCGTCGACCCGGCTGGATGCCGAAGCCATGGTATCCGGTGCCATCGTACGCGAGGGCTAGCCGAATCGTCCGAAGCGGTATGTAGCCGGCTCCCCCTACAGAACCAGCTCGACCTGCGCCATCGGCGCCCCGTCGCCCCGACGCGGACTGAGCTTCACGATCCGCGTGTAGCCGCCCGGCCTGTCAGCAAACCGTGGCGCGAGCTCTTCGAACAACTTCGTCACGACGCGCGAGTCGTAGACCCTGCACAGCGCCAGGCGGCGGTGGTGCACATCGCCGGTACGCGCCAGACTGATGACCCGCTCGGCCTCGCGGCGCAGCTCGCTGGCCTTCGCCTCGGTCGTACGGACCTTCTCGTAGCGCAGCAGGTCGGTGACCTGATTGCGGATCATCGACAACCTGTGCCCGGTGGGTCGGCCGAGCTTGCGCCGCCCGAGCTGATGCCTCACCACACCTCCCGCTACTCGCGCTCGTCGGAGACGGTCTCGAACACCAGGTCCTCCTGGCCATCCCGCTCGCCGACCACGGCCGTGGTCTCCGCTCCAGTCTCCTCAGGCAGCAGGCCGTGCTCTCGAAGTCGCTCGCGCAGCTCCTCCAGCGACTTCTGGCCGAAGTTGCGCAGGGAGAGCAACTCGTCCTCGCTCATCTGCATAACCTGGCCAACCTTGGTGATCTGCGACCGTTTGAGGCAGTTGTACGTGCGCTGGGAAAGGTCGAGCTGTTCGATCGGCATATCGAGGATATGGGGTGGAATGGTGCTCGTGACCAACCCGGCCCGATCGGCCCGCCGCGACGGCTGCTGCAGCTCGGCAAAGACGCTGAACTGCTCCATCAGCAGCGTCGCCGCCTGGACCAGGGCGTCCATGGGCGGGACCGTCCCGTCGGTCTGGATCTCGATAACCAACCGGTCCAGATCAGTCCGGGCCCCGACGCGCGTGTTCTCGACCTGATAGTTGACTCGCCTGACCGGGGTGAAGATGGCGTCGACCGGGATTACACCCAACGCAGGCGGCTCGCGACCGTCCGAGGACAGATAGCCCGTGCCCCGCTCGACGGTCAGCTCCAGCTCCAGGCGGGCATCACTGTTGTCCAGGCTGGCGATGTACAGCTCTGGGTTGACCACCTCGATCTCACTAGGGTAGATCAGGTCACTGGCGGTCACCACGCCGGGCCCAGAGGCGATCAGCCGAAGCTGGGTCGGCTGGTCTGTGTGGGACTTGAGCCGAAGCTGCTTGAGATTGAGGATGATCTCTGTCGTGTCTTCCTTGACGCCAGGGATCGTGGCGAACTCGTGATAGATGCCGTCGACCTTGACCTGCGTCACGGCCGCGCCCGGAAGCGACGAGAGCAGTACTCGGCGCAACGCATTTCCGAGCGTGAGGCCAAAGCCGCGTTCGAGCGGCTCGACCTGAAACCTGCCGAAGTCGTCCGATGCGTGTAATGCGTCGACCTTAGAGATTATGGTTTCGACCAAGGTGGGAGCCTCCTCCCGGCGAGTAACCGTGCTGCCGACCGACAGTTCAAATTCTCGGGCGCCGGCAGCCACGCTCACCGGACCGCTAACGCGAGTAGAACTCGACGACCAACTGCTCGTTTACGCTGACCTCAATCGCCTCGCGGCCGGGGAGGTTCAGGACCCGACCACTCATAGCGGCGGCGTCCAGTTCTAGCCACTGCGGCACGTCCTTCCGCGTCAGCCCTTCCTGGACTATCTTGAAATACTCCGACTCACGGCTCTTGGGCATGACCGCCACAACGTCACCCGGCTTCACCAGCGCCGAAGGAATGTTCGTCAGGCGGCCGTTGAGTGAGAAATGGCCGTGGCGCACGAGCTGGCGCGCCTGCTTCCGGGAGTCGGCGAAACCTAGCCGGTAGACGACGTTGTCCAGCCGCGTCTCGAGTACCCGAAGCAGGTTTGCGCCAGTCACACCGGGCCGCCGTTCCGCTTCTTCGAAGTGCTTGCGGAACTGCCTCTCGAGCACGCCATAGATGGCGCGCGCCTTCTGCTTCTCCTTGAGCTGGTTGGCGTACTCCGACAGCTTCCGCCGACGCTGGCCATGATCGCCTGGCGGATAATTGCGCCGCTCGATCGCGCACTTCGGCCCGAAGCAGCGCTCCCCCTTCAGAAACAGCTTGAGCCCCTGCCGCCGACAGATCCGACAGACGGGGCCGGTATATCGTGCCATCGATACTCCTGTTTACACGCGCCGCTTCTTCGGCGGCCGACAGCCGTTATGCGGGATCGGGGTCACATCGACGATCGACGAGATCGCCAGTCCAGCTGCCTGGAGCGAACGAATCGCCGCCTCACGGCCCGAGCCGGGCCCCTTGACGTAGATGTCCACTTCCCGCATCCCGTGCTCCATTGCCTTCCTGGCGGCAGCCTCGGCCGCCAGTCCGGCTGCGTACGGCGTGCTCTTTCGTGAGCCTTTGAAGCCGGCGGCGCCGGAGCTCGACCACGTCAGCACGTTCCCGTCGGGGTCGGTGATGGTCACCAGCGTGTTGTTGAAGCTCGATTGGATGTACGCGCAGCCAGCAGGAACGTTCTTTCGTTCCCGTCGCCGGACGCGGCCCGCGCCCCTTCTGCGCTCCGCCACTCCGTTTCCTCCCGGCCTACTTCTTCGCGCTCGCCTTGCGTCGGCCAGCCACGGTACGACGGGGTCCCTTTCGCATCCGCGCGTTGGTGCGCGTCCGCTGGCCGTTGACCGGAAGATTGCGTCGGTGCCGCAGACCGCGATAGCACCCAATCTCCATCAGCCGCTTGATGTTGAGGTTCACCTCGCGACGGAGGTCACCCTCAACCTTGTACTCGCGGTCGATGATCTCGCGCAGCCGGCTTACCTCGTCCTCGGTCAGGTCGCGGACCCGGGTGTCCGGACTGACGTTGGTCCGCTGCAGGATCTGCCTGGTCGCGCTGGGACCGATACCATAAATGGCCGGCAGAGCGGCCTCAATCCGCCTATCGCGCGGAACGTCTACACCAGCGATTCGAGCCACTTCTCCTCCGCTTCGTTATCCCTGCCTTTGCTTATGCTTCGGGTTGTTGCAAATCACCAGGACTACGCCTTTGCGGCGAATGATCTTGCACCGCTCGCAACGTGCTTTGACCGATGCTCGTACTTTCATGTTTTCAGTCCTCAGCTTCCGGCCGCCCAGGAGCTAGCGGCCAACCAGGACCGTCAGCGCGAGCGATGGACGATCCGACCGCGCGAGCGATCGAACGGCGACAGAGCCAACCGAACTCGGTCCCCCGGCAGGATCCGCCCGGCGCCGAGCCGCATGCTCGCCGACACGTGCGCAACCACCTGGCTCCCATCGCCCAACTCGATTCGAAACAAGGCGTTGGGGAGCGCCTCAATCACCGTCCCTTCAACCTCTGCGGCGTCGTCGGCGGGCATCCCGCGTCCCGAGCGCCGGAGGCCAAATGGTCCGGCGGCCCAAACCCGTAGTATATCACACTTGTCCGGCGGATGGTGGGAGCGCGTCGCACAGGGCTCTGGTCACTGCTTCGATCGATCGATCGCCATCGACCTCGACCAGGTTGCCTCGGCCTCGGTAGTATTCCAAGACGGGGACTGTCTCCATGAAATACACCTCCAGCCGCCGGCGAGCCGTCTCCTCGCGGTCATCCACCCGCTGGTACAGCTCTCCGCCGCAGCGGTCGCATACCCCCTCGACCGCGGGCGGGCTGTACAGCGTGTGGTAGCTGGCATGGCAGGCCCGGCACAGCCATCGGCCCGAGAGTCGCGCCAGGAGGGTAACCTCTGGCACCTGGATGTTGATTACGCGGTCGATCCTGCGCCCCTCGCGCTCCAGCATCTCATCTAGCGCCCGCGCCTGCCCAAGACTACGCGGAAAGCCGTCCAGGATGAACCCTCTCTGGCAATCCGGCTGGCGAAGGCGGTCCATGACCATAGCCACCGTCAGCTCGTCGGGGACCAGCTCGCCGCGGTCCATGAACGCTTTGACCTCACGGCCCCGTTCGCTACCACTCTTGACCGCCTCGCGGAACAGGTCACCGCTGGCCACGTGCGCGACCCCAACTAGCTCGGCGACCGTCCCGGCCTGAGTTCCCTTGCCCGCCCCGGGCGGCCCGATCAGCACGACCTGCACGGGCCCTCCCCGACCAACGGGGCACCCTCACTCACCGTCACCGGCCCTTGAGCTGCTCACTCCCGCCGCGCCGCTACTTGATGAAGCCGCGGTAATGTCGCATCAGTAGCTGCGCCTCGAGTTGCCGCATGGTGTCGAGTCCGACGCCCACGACGATGAGCAGGGCTGTCGACTGCAGAGATAGCGTCTGGATCCCGGTCGCCGTCCGCACCAGGAAGGGCAGGATCGCGATCGCGCCCAGGAATAGCGCACCGACCAGGGTGATCCGAATCAAGACTTTGTAGAGGTACTCGGCGGTTGGCCGCCCCGGCCGAATGCCGGGAATGAAGCCGCCCTGCTTCTGCAGGTTCTCGGCGATGTTCTGTTGCTGGAAGATCACCAGGGTGTAGAAGAACGTGAAGGCGACCACCAGCCAGAAGTACAACATCCAGTAACCCCAGCTGTGCTGGAGATTGAAGAAGTTGTAGACCTGCTCGGCGATCCAACGGCCCCAGTCGCTCTCGACTCCCAGGAAGTACCCGGCTACGGTGCCCGGGAAGATCAAGATTGACGAGGCGAAGATCAGCGGGATCATGCCTGCCGAATTCACTTTGAGCGGGATATGGGTACTCTGGCCGCCGACCATTCGAGAGCCGCGGATGCGCTTGGCGACCTGGACCGGGATTCGGCGCTGGCCCTCGTAGATGATCACGATTGAGGCGACGGTCAGCACGCCGAGCACCAGGAAGATCCCGATCGCGGGCAGGCCAGTCCCCCCGACGATGGCCTGGCCGATCTGTGAGGGCAGTCGCGAGACGATCCCCCCAAAGATGATCATCGAAACCCCATTCCCGATCCCATACTGAGTTATCAGCTCGCCGATCCAGATGAGGAGCATCGTTCCCGCGGTCATCGAGATGATGATCGCGGACGTCCCGAGCGGATTGACGCCGAAACCGAAGTTGTTAATGATCGGCTCGTTGCCAGGGGCCGTGGCGTTGAGCAGCTGCGGGGTGCCATAGGCCTGTGCCGCCGCCAGCGGCACGGTCAGCCAGTGAGTCATCTGGTTGATGCGGTTGCGACCGGATTCGCCCTCTTTGGAGATCTCCTGCAAGCGAGGGATCACGGGCACAAGGAGCTGCATGATGATCGAGGCGGTGATGTACGGATAAACACCCATAGCGGCGATCGAGAAGCTGGCCAGGGCGCCGCCGGAGAATAGGTCCAGGAAACCGATGAACTGGTTGTCCTCGAAGAGCCGCTCCAGCGCGGCCACGTTCACCCCAGGCACCGGTACGTGGGCGATGAAGCGAAATACGACCAGCATCGCCAGGGTGAAGACCAGCTTTTGCCGAAGGTCGGCGATCTTGAAGGCGTTAAGCAGCGCCTGGAGCATGCTCGAGGGCATCGCAACTCCCCCCGGCCGCCTCGATCTTCTGGCGGGCACTTGCGGAAAAACGGTGGGCCCGTACGGTCAGGGCCCGATCGAGCTCGCCGATCCCAAGAATTTTGACACGCTCGCGGGTGTTTTTGATCAGGCCGACCGCGAGCAGCGCGGCGGGGTCCACGGTGGCGCCAGACTCGAACCTGTGAAGATCGCGCAGGTTGATCGGCCGATATTCGATCCGCGATGGGTTGTGGAAGCCACGTCGGTAGGGCAGCTTGCGGACGAGCGGAAGCTGGCCGCCTTCGAAGTACGGTGGCACCCCCCCACCAGAGCGGGCATTTTGTCCCTTGGTACCCTTGCCGGCGGTCGTCCCTCGCCCTGAGCCGAGTCCGCGTCCCTTGCGCCGACGTGGGCGATGCGCCCCTTTTGGAGGCGCCAGCTCATGTGGTTTCATGCCGCTCCCCCTTGGGTCCATCCGCTTTGGGCTTCGATCGCGTCGGCCGGGTGGGCGAGGCTGACTTGGCCTCGCCCGAGGCCGTGCTTGCCTTGGAGCGGCCCCGTGGCGCCGCGGCCTCTGTTTTCGGTTCCGAGCTGGCCGGTCTTGCCGCGCGGCGGGGCGCGCGCGTGGCCCTCGACCTAGCCGCCTCGACCGCCGCGCTCGGCTCGGTCTGCACGACAACCGGAGCGGAGATCGCCGCTTCCTGCTCAGGCTTGGCGCGAGCTGAGGCCGCCGGCTTTTGCCGACCGGTTTGGGGCTCGGGCGCGGTCGGCGCCGTCTCCACCCGCAACAGGTGCTGGATCTTGAAGATCATGCCGCGCACGGCCTGATTGTCAGGTCGCTCCACAACCTGGTGAAGGCGTCGCAGCCCGAGCGCCCGTGCCGTGGCTTTCTGCCGGCTCGTGTAGCCGATCGGACTGCGGACCAGCTCGATGCGCAGCCTAGCCTGTGATTCCGGCATCGGCCGCTCTCCTCCTTGGCAACAGCTCTGCCAGGTCCTTACCACGCATGTCCGCGACGTCGGCCGGCTCGCGCAGGTTCTTGAGCGCCTCGTGCGCTGCCTGGACCAGATTGATCGGATTGCTGCTGCCCAACGACTTGGTCAGAATGTCGCGGATGCCAGCCAGCTCCACGACCGGACGGACAGACCCGCCGGCGATCACGCCAGTGCCCGGCGCGGCCGGCTTCATCATCACTCTAGCCGCCCCGAAATCCTGGATGATCGGGTGGGGGATCGTCTGGCCATCCATCGGCACGCGGACCAGGTTCTTTTTGGCGATCTCGGCGCCTTTACGGATCGCGTCGGGCACCTCGTTCGCTTTGCCCAGACCGACGCCCACCAGGCCGTTGCCGTCGCCGACGACGACCAACGCGCTGAAGCTGAAACGCCGGCCGCCCTTGACCACCTTGGCGACACGGTTGATTTTGACGACACGCTCTTCCAGATTCAGACCCGTGTGGTCGATCCTTGGCATCGCTGCTCCTGTTCGTGCGCGCTCGGTCATCCTGAGCGAAGGATCTCAGTCCTGAGCGAGGACACCGAGATCCTTCGCTTCGCTCAGGATGACAAGCCCTTCAAAATTGTAATCCGCCCTCGCGGGCACCCTCGGCCAGTGACTTCACCCGCCCGTGATACAGAAAACCACCTCGATCGAAAACGACTGCGGTGATGCCCCTGGCTTGAGCCCGCGCCGCCAGCTCCCGGCCCACCCGCCTGGCCCGCTCGGCTTTCGTTCCGCTGACCGCCGCGCGCAGATCTGGATCGAGATCGGACGCCGCGACCAGCGTGTGTCCCGAGACGTCGTCGATGATCTGGCCATAGATGTGCGCCAGACTGCGAAAGACAGCCAGCCGCGGCCTCTCAGCGGTCCCCGAAACGTCCCGACGGACCCGCCGATGCCGGGCCTGCCGCTTAGCTCTTGCATCTACTCGTTTGTACACGGTCTCTCCTGGTAGGGGTGCGCCCGCCTGTGCGCTCAGGCCCTATTTCGCCTTGCCGGCCTTGCCCGCCTTGCGGCGGATCTGCTCTTCAGCGTACTTGATGCCTTTGCCTTTATACGGCTCGGGCGGACGGATGCGACGGATCCTGGCAGCCGTCTCCCCGACCAGCTCTTTGTCCGCCCCACTCACGATGATCCTGTTGGTGCCTTCGACGGTTAGAGTCACGCCGGGAGGCGCCTCGAAGGCGACCGGATGAGAGAAGCCGACCTGGAACATGACCAGCTCGCCCACCCTCTGGGCCCGGTAGCCCACGCCGTTGATCTCGAGCCGGCGCGTGAATCCCTCGGTTACTCCGGCCACCATGTTGGCGACCAGCGTCCGGGTCAGCCCATGCAACGCGCGGTGGCGCCGCGCGTCCGAGGGACGCTCGATTCGTAGCTCGCCATCGTCGCGTATGATCTTCATCTCTGCCGGCAGGGTGCGCTCGAGCCGCTTCCCCTCGGCCTCGACGACCAGGTGATTGTTCTCATCCAACTCGATCTTGACGTTTGGCGGGACCTTGATCGCCATCCGGCCAATTCTTGACATCGTGTACTCCGAGCTATCAGCTATCAGCTGTCAGTTGTCAACCGCCAGCGCCATGGCTGATGGCTGATGGCAGACGGCTTCGTTCACCATACCTGGCAGAGCACCTCGCCACCCAAGCGTCGCCTGCGCGCCTGGGCGCCGCTCATCACGCCCTTCGACGTCGACAGGATCGCCACACCAAGGCCGCCGAAGACCCTCGGGATCTCGTCAGCGCCAGTGTAGACGCGAAGGCCCGGCGTGCTCACTCGGCGCAGCCCGGTGAGGACCGGCTCTTGCTTGCCGGTATACCGCAGCTCGACCCGCAACTGCTTCTTGGGGACCTCGCCTTGAACGCTGAAGCCCTTGATGTAACCCTCATCCCGCAGCACCTCGGCGATCGCGACTTTCACGGTCGACGCGGGCATCTCAACGACCTGGTGGCGGGCCTGCACCGCGTTTCGAAGCCGCGTCAGCATGTCGGCGATCGGATCGGTCATCGTCATCGTCCCCGCTCCTGGCCTACCAGCTTGACTTGACGACGCCCGGAATCTCGCCCTGCAGGGCGAGACGGCGGAAACAGATTCGGCACAGGCCAAACTTACGCATGTACGCGCGCGGACGCCCACACAGCGCGCAGCGATTGTGCTGTTGGACCGGGTGGCCCTTGGCAAAGCGGTTTGGCCGCTTGGCCTTGACGATCATCGAAACTTTTGCCAATTCTGCTCTCTCCCCTACCCGGCCGAGCCGAGCGGTTGGTGGCCCGGGCGCGCTCCGCCCGCAGCCTGACTAAGCACGCGCAAACGGGACTCCAAGCAGCTCCAGCAGGCGTCGTGCCTCCTGGTCGGTGCGGGCCGTCGTGACCAGCGTGACCTCTAGCCCGCGCACCTTGTCGATCTTGTCGTAGTCGATCTCTGGAAAGACGAGCTGCTCACGCAGGCCCAGCGAGTAGTTTCCCCGCCCGTCAAACGAGCGCGTAGCCACGCCGCGAAAGTCGCGCAGACGCGGCAGCGCGGCATTCACCAGCCGATCGAGGAACTCATACATCCGGTCGCCGCGCAACGTGGCCATCACGCCAACCGACATGCCGGCTCGAAGGCGGAACTGAGCGATCGACTTCTTGGCGCGTTTGACTATCGGCCGCTGGCCGGTGATGGCCGCGACGTCATTCACCGCGGCGTCGAGCGCCTTGCTGTTCTGGATGGCCTCCCCAACGCCGACGTTGACGACGATCTTGTCGAGCCTGGGAACTTGCATGATGTTGCGATAGCCGAACTGTGACATCAGGGCAGGGCGGATTTCCTCGCCGTAGCGCGCCCTCAAGCGTGGGGTCGGTCGTTCGTCTTTCTGGCGGCTCTTCGCTCTCTCGGCCATACAGGGCTCCTCAGACAAGCTCCCCGCACTTCTTGCAGAAACGGGCCTTGGTGCCATCATCCAGGAAGCGCACACCAATCCGGGTTGGCTTGTCACACTTGGTGCACACCACGGCGACGTTGGAGATATGCATTGGCGCTTCGATGTCGACGATGCCGACCTGGCGGGCCCTGCTTTGGCCTGGCTTCATGTGTCGCTTCATGACGTTGACGTCGGCCACGATTATCCGCTGCTCGCCGGGCCGCACCTCGCGCACCTTGCCGCGCTTGCCCTTGTCCTTGCCGACTAGCACCTGGACCGTGTCATCCCGACGCACTTTCAGCACTACCATACCGCCCTCACAGTACCTCTGGCGCGAGCGAGATGATCTTCATGTAGTTCTTCTCGCGCAGCTCACGCGCCACGGGGCCGAAGATTCTGGTTCCCCGCGGATTACTCTTGTCGCTCAGGATCACCGCGGCGTTGTCGTCGAAACGGATGTGTGAGCCATCTGGCCGGCCGTACCCTTTGGCCGTTCGGACGATAACGGCCCTGACGACCTCGCCCTTCTTGACCGATCCCCCTGGCTGGGCCTGCTTGACCGAGGCGACGATGACGTCGCCGACGTCCGCGTACTGCTTGTTGCCGCCGGCCACCACCCGGATGCACATGATCTCGCGGGCTCCGGTATTGTCGGCCACACGAAGTCGAGTCTGGGGAAAGATCACGCCGACGACTCCTCGTCTGGCAGCGGGGCGGAGGTTGCGGCCACCTCCGGCTCCTCGGCCAGGACCTCCAGACCAGGACCGAGCGTCTCTCGTAGGATCTGTCGCACCACCCAGCTCTTCTCTTTGCTGAGCGGTCGCGACTCGACGATGATCACCTGATCCCCGATCTGACAGGTATTACCCTCGTCGTGCGCTTTGAACCGACGTGTGCGACGCACGTTTCGGCCGTAGAGCGGATGCCGTCGGATGGACTCCACGGCCACCACCACCGTCTTGTCCATCTTATTGCTGACCACCGTCCCAACCTTCGTTCGGCGGCGGACCAAATGCGGTTCGCGGACCTTCAACTCAGGCATCTTTGCCTACTCCCCAAGCCGAGCCCCGGCCAGCTGGCTCTGGCGGGTATGGAGGCGGGCAATGTCGCGCCGCACCTGGCGGATCCGTGACGTGTTGGTCAACTGGCGGGTGGCGAACTGGAAGCGGAGGTTGAACAACTCCTCCTGAAGCTCGACGAGACGGCCTTCGAGCTGTTCGGGGGTCAACTCCCGCAGTTCAGACCCCTTCATGCGCGATGACCTCCGCCTTCATCACGAACTTGGTGTCAATCGGCAGCTTGTGGCCCGCTAGCCGAAGGGCCTCCTTAGCCAGCTCCTCGCGCACGCCCCCGATCTCGAACATGACGCGGCCCGGGCGCACCACCGCCACCCAATGGTCCGGCGCGCCCTTGCCGCTTCCCATCCGGGTCTCGGCTGGCTTGGCGGTCACGGACTTATCCGGAAAGATCCGAATCCACACCTTGCCGCCTCGCTTCAGGTGGTGGGTAATCGTCCGCCGCGCCGCTTCGATCTGCCGCGCCGTGATCCAGCCAGGCTCGAGGGCTTGGATGCCGTACTCGCCGAACGAGACCTGGTTGCCGGTCAAGGCTATGCCGCCTCGCTTACCGCGCTGGTGTTTTCGGTGCTTGACGCGCTTGGGCTGAAGCATCTGTCAGCTGGTCTCCTGGGGCTCCGATGGCTCGGCGCTGATCTGGCCGGACTCGGTCGGGGCTGCCTCGGACACGCCCGGCGACGCCGCCTCGGCAGCCTCCCCTTCTTCCACCGCGGGTCTGTCCGACACCGTGGCCGGGGGCGGCGCTTCCTGCACGGCCGCGCGGGCCGGCGTCACACCCACACCCATTCGGGAAGGCCGCAACATTGACACGAAGCTCTCATCCTGGGAAGGCGAGACGTCACCACGGTAGATCCAAACTTTCACACCGATGACGCCATACGTCGTATGCGCCTCCGCCTGGCCAAAGTCGATGTCGGCCCGCAGGGTGTGGAGTGGGACCCGTCCCTCACGCTCCCACTCGCGCCGAGACATCTCGGACCCGCCCAGCCGGCCGGACACTTGCACGCGGATGCCTTTGGCGCCGAAGCGCATCGAGCGGCCGACGGACTGCTTCATGGCCCGTCTGAACGCCACCCGCCGCTCCAACTGGTCGGCCACACTGCGAGCCACGAGGTAGGCGTCCAGCTCGGGCTGGCGAATCTCCTGGATCGTCACGCGGACCCGCTTGCCGGTCATGGTTTCCAGGTTGCGACGCAGCTCTTCCACCTTCACACCGCTCTTGCCGATGACGATGCCAGGCTTGGCGGCGTGAATCGTGACCGTCATCTGGTTAGCCGAGCGCTCGATGTCCACGCGCGATACGCCGGCGTCGGCCAGCCGGGTCAGGATCGTGTGGCGGACGTTTAGGTCCTCGTGCAGGAACTTCGTGTAGTCACGATCGGCGTACCAGCGACCCTGCCAGTCCTTGACGCGCCGGTCGCCTACACTCACCCCGAGTCGAAACCCGATCGGGTGGACCTTCTGTCCCATCACTCCTCCCTCTCGCTCACCACGATGGTCACGTGGCTCGACCGTTTCAGGATTTGGTTTGCGCGTCCCCGCGCACGCGGCCGATACCGCTTGAGGGTTCGGCCATCGTCGGCAGTGGCGCCTACCACCACCAGTTCATCAGGATCCATGTTGAAGTTGTTCTCGGCATTGGCGGAAGCCGACTTCACAGCTTTGGCAACCGGGGAGGTCGCCTTGTGCGGCATGTGACGCAAGATCGCCAGCGCCTCGGAGACCGACTTGTCCTTGATCGTCTCCAGCACGAGCCGAACCTTCTGCGGCGACATTCTCAGGTGTCTGGCAACCGCCCGGACTTCTACCCCCGCCATGTAGCACTCCGATCGCGACTCACCACACAGGACACAGAGAGCACCGAGAATGTTTTCAAGCGGCTTTCCATCTCTCTGCGTCCCGTGTGCCTTCCGTGGTTAACATGATTTAGCGGGCTCCGCTCGACCTCTCGCCGCGCGCGGTATGGCCGCGGAAGGTCCGCGTCGGCGCGAACTCGCCGAGTTTGTGCCCAACCATGTTCTCGGTGATGTAGATCGGCACGTGACGGCGTCCGTCGTGCACGGCGATCGTGTGCCCGACCAACTCCGGGAAGATCGACGAAGCCCGCGACCAAGTCTTGATCATTTCCTTGGCGCCGCGGGTGTTCAGCACGCTTACCTTCTGGAAAAGCTTGGCGTCGATGTACGGGCCCTTCTTGGTAGACCGACTCATGAGCTGGCTCCTCGGCTGATAGCGAGCGTCACTTGCTTCCGCGCCGCCGCACGATGAAGCGATCCGTCTGCTTGCGCCGGCGAGTCTTCTTGCCCATCGCCGGCTTACCCCACTTGGTTTGAGGCTGGCCACCGATGGGCGACTTGCCCTCGCCTCCACCGTGTGGATGGTCGCGTGGGTTCATCACCGAGCCGCGCACGGTCGGTCGCCGACCGAGCCATCGGCTCCGCCCCGCCTTGCCCAAGCTCAGCGTTCCGTGCTCGGCGTTGCCAACCTGGCCGATCGTCGCCATGCAGGACGTGAGCACGCGCCGCACCTCGCCGCTTGGCAGCCGTACCTGGCACCAGTCCGCCTCTTTGGCCATCAACTGCGCGGAGCCACCAGCCCCCCGCACGAGTTGCCCGCCTCGGCCCGGCTTCAGCTCGATGTTGTGAATGAGCGTGCCGGTCGGGATGTCACGCAGGGCCAAAGCGTTGCCAGCGGAGAGGTCCGCGTCCGGGCCCGAGCTGACCTGCTGACCCACCTTGAGCCCGACCGGGGCCAGGATGTAGCGTTTCTCACCGTCGGCATACTCCAGCAGCGCGATCCGGGCCGTACGGTTCGGGTCGTACTCGATCGAGACCACCCGCGCTTGGACGCCGGTCTTGTCACGCTTCCAGTCGATGACACGATACATCCGCTTGTGCCCGCCGCCCCGGTGGCGAACCGTCAAGCGGCCCTGGTTGTTTCGCCCGCCACTCTTGCGCAGCGGCTCCAGGAGCGATCGCTCCGGCTTTTTGCCCTTGGTCAGCTCATCGAACGTCGAGACGCTCATACCTCGGCGGCCGGGCGACGTTGGTCGGTAGGTCTTCAGCGGCATGATCAGACTCCCTGGAATAGCTCGATGCGCTCGCCGGGCTGGAGCGTGACTACGGCCTTCTTCCACGAGCGCGTCATCCCGAAGGTCCGCCCCATGCGCCGACGCTTGCCCGGCACTCGCGCGATGTTGACGGCCGTCACTTTAACCTTGAAGACCTCCTCGACCGCGCGTTTGATCTCGATCTTGTTGGCGTTCGCCAGGACCTCGAATGTGTACTTGCCCTGCTCGCCCAGAAGGGTGTTCTTCTCGGTAATAATCGGGCGGACAAGGATCTGGTGGCTCGAGAGCATCACGCCCCCTCGCTTCCAGTTCGCTTGATCTTGGCCCGACCCTCGTTCAAGACCAGTCGCGTGACCGCTTCGGCCGCGGAGCGGGTCAAGAGCAGGTGGCGGCAATTCAGCACGTCGAGCAGGTTCAAACCATCAGGTGTGACCGCTCGCACCCCGGCCAGGTTGGCCGAAGCTCGTGTAACCGTGTCGTCACGTTCTGGCACCACGATCAGGGCACCATCCGCCAGTCCGAGCGCCCCCAGTACGACGAGCATCTCGCGGGTCTTGGGAGCCGGAATCTGGAGCTCGTCAACTACTGTGAGCGCCTCTTCGGCAAGCCTGGCCGAGAGCGCCGAGCGCATGGCCAGACGCCGCATCTTCAGCGGCAGCAACTGCCGATGCGAACGCGGGCGGGGGCCAAAGACGATGCCGCCGCCAGTCCAATGGGGCGCGCGGCGATCACCCTGGCGGGCGCGCCCGGTCCCCTTCTGGCGGTAAAGCTTGTGCGTGCCTCCGGCGACCTCGGCCCGCGTCTTCGTATGATGGGTGCCCTTTCGCTGATTGGCCAACTGGACGACGACGGCCTGATGGAGCACGGCGCCATTCGGTTCGATTCCGAACACGCGCTCGTCGAGATCGAGGCTGCCAACTACCTCTCCGCGGACGTTCTTGACCGGCACCCGCGTAGGGCACTTGTTCTCGGTCACTACTCCACCCACTTCTTCTTGATCATGATCAGACCGCCGCGCGGCCCGGGGATAGCCCCACGCAGGGCCACCAGGTTGCGGTCCGGATCAACCTGGATGACCTGGAGGTTCTTGACGGTGACCCGTTCGTCACCCATGTGCCCGGCCATCCGCGTTCCTTTGAACACCCGACCCGGCGTGGTCCCGGCGCCGACCGACCCCGGCGCCCGCCAGCGGTCGGACTGCCCATGGGTCTTGGGTCCACCCCGAAAGTTGTGCCGCTTCATCACGCCCGCGAACCCCCGGCCTTTGGAGACGCCCGTCACGTCCACACGGTCACCCGGCTTCAACATGCCGACATCCACCCGCGCGCCGACCTCGATGTCGTCGATCTGGTCGACGGGTACCTCACGCAGCTCACGTAGGGGCGGCAGGCCATTCTTGAGATGACCTCGTCTGGGCTTGCTGAGCTTGTTCGCTCGAAGCTCCCCGAACCCGAGCTGGACTGCCTCGTAGCCGTCACGGTCGACCGTTCGGACCTGGGTGACGAAGCATGGACCGGCCTCGACCAGCGTAGTCGCCGTGGCCGCACCAGTCTCGTCGAAGAGCCTCGTCATCCCAAGCTTTCGCCCCAGTATTCCTTGAATCACGGCAACACCCATGCGAGCAATCAGCAATCAGCCAGTAGCTATCAGCTGCTGATGGCTGACAGCTAATGGCTGATTGCTGGTTCCTTCGTCTCTCACAGCTTGATCTCGATGTCGACGCCGGCCGGCACGTTCAGCCGCATCAGCGCGTCAACGGTCCTGGACGTCGGTTCGAGCACGTCGATCAAACGCTTGTGGGTGCGCATCTCGAACTGCTCCCGCGAGTCCTTGTCGATGAACGGAGACCGAATGACGGTGAACTTCTCGATGCGCGTGGGCAACGGCACCGGACCCGCGACCTGCGCGCCAGTCCGCTCGGCCGTCTCTACGATCTGCTGAGCTGACTGGTCCAGGATCTTATGATCGAACGCCTTGAGGCGGATCCGAATTCGCTGCTTCGCCATGGAGCTCGTTCCTCACCACCAAGCCGTCAGCTGTCAGCTATCAGCTATCAGGGGTAACTGCCTGACAGCTGATAGCTGATGGCTGATAGCTGGCTACTCCTGGATCTGGGTCACCACCCCGGCTCCCACCGTCCGACCGCCCTCCCGAATCGCAAACCGCACCCCTTCTTCCAATGCCACCGCCGTGATCAGCTCGATCTCCATCCG
>WNGA01008094.1_pt1 | contig 30029 bp, 25 predicted proteins | sample 5400061 | NCBI WGS metagenome assembly WNGA01 (sample SAMN13153366, study PRJNA577476) | soil metagenome | isolation source: 100 cm soil or saprolite under grassland replicate 2 | place: USA:California | collected 2016-06-15
ATAGATGATCGAGGCGTTCGCGCCGGTGGCCTCGACTGCCTCGCTGACGGTATTGAACACCGGCACCTTGCCATCCACCGCCATCTGCCCGCCGCGGCCTGGCGTAACGCCGCCGACAACGTTCGTTCCATAGGCCAGCATCGCCCGCGCGTGAAAGGTGCCCTCGTTGCCCGTAATACCCTGCACCAACAGGCGAGTATGTTTATCGACCAGAATGCTCATAGCGCCCTTCTTTTGTCAGAGCCCAGCAGGAACTCGCGCGTATCCTAGCATAAACGTGACAAGGTGACAAGATGACAAGATGACACCGTAAAATAGTGCTTGATACTTTGTCACCCAGTCATCTTGTCATCTTGTCATTGGCGGGCGTTCGCCAAAGATCGCCCGCCCGACCCGCACGATCGTCGCGCCCTCCTCGATCGCCACCTCGAAATCATCGGTCATGCCCATCGAGAGCGCCGACCAGTCGGCGGCCGGGAAGCGCCGGGCCAGCGCGTCGCGCAGCCGCTGAGCTGAGCGGAATGTGGGCCGCGCTGCCGCCGGGTCATCGCCCCATGGCGCGATCGTCATCAGGCCGCCGACGCGCAGCTGCGGCAGCGCCAGCAGTCGCTCGACCTGGGCGAAGAAACCGTCGAGCCGATCGGAGCGCTCTTCCCAGCCAGCCAGATCAAAGCCATCCTTGCTAGCCTCGCCGGAGACGTTGACCTGGAGCAGGACCAAGAGGGGGTTGGGGGTTGGGGGTTGGGGGTTGGAGGGAGAACTCCCAACCCCCAACCCCCAACCCCTAACCCCGCGCGCCAGCGCCTCGGCCAGGTGCAGGCTATCGACCGAGTGAATCAGATCGAACAGCGCGGCGGCACGCTTGGCCTTGTTGCTCTGAAGGTGGCCGATCAGATGCCACCTGATCGCATTCCGATCGGCCGCCAGCGCAGCGATCTTCGGCTCGGCCTCCTGCACGCGGTTTTCGCCAAAGTCGTGCAGGCCGGCCGCAAGTGCCTGCGCCACCAGCTCCGGCGGGTGCGTCTTACTCACGCCGACCAGCCGAATCTCCTGGGGCGATCGGCCGGCGCGCCTGGCAGCCGCCGCGATGCGCTCCCGCACGGCCGCGAGGCGTGTGGCGACAATGTCCATATCACATACCTCACCAGATCAGGCAAGCACACGAGATATTATACTCCACCAAACCGCGTTGACATCCACTCACAATGCCCCTAGAATCAGATCTTCAGCACGGATTTTATCGCTTGTCTGTATTTTCACCCCGCAGGGTGAAAATACAGACAAAGACATAAAGTACCTTGCTGCGGGCTCCCCTGAGCTTGCCCGCCCTTGAGGTGGCCCCTGAGCCTGTCGAAGGGCGTGTCGAAGGGTCGTAGGGCAGGCTACGACCGCCTTGTGATTAAGCCCTATAAAGGATTGCTATGCCCCCAGCCCATAAAAGCATCATTCGCGTCCTGTTCATCTGCACCGGCAATATCTGCCGCTCGCCGATGGCCGAGGCGGTCTTTCGCGATATGGTTGTGCGGGCCGGCCTGGCCAGTCGAATCGCGGTCGACTCGGCCGGCACCGGTGGCTGGCACGCCGGCGAGCAGCCACACTCCGGCACGCAGCGGGTGCTGCGCGAGCGTGGCATCGATTACACCCATGCCGCCCGCCAGATTAGGGGCGATGATTTCGTGCGCATTACCTGATTGCGCTCGACAGCGGCCATATGTTCGAGCTGCGAGCGCGGGCCGCGCGCGCCCATGCCCAGCTGATGCGGCTGCTGGACTTCGCGCCAGGCGCCCCCACGCGCGACGTGCCCGACCCCTACTACAACGGCCGCTTCGCCGAGGTCTACACGCTGGTCGAACAGGGCTGCCAGGGCCTGCTGGAGCATATTGTCGCCGAAAAGGGCCTAAACGTCATATGATAGCCTCTACTCAGCCCTAAGCCAGCACGCCGCCAAACGCCACGCGCCCCGCCGCACTTGGAAGGTACACAATGTGGATGTGTTCGATCGGGCGCGCGCAGGCCGCCGCGATCGCCGCCGCCAGGGCCACCACCTCGGCTTGGAGCAGCTCGGGCGCGGGCATGTGCGCTTTCAGGACGCTGACGAACAGCGGGTACACGCCGGCGGGCGGGCCACCGCCGTTTTCGGCATACTGCTCACGCGCGAGCAGCCGCAGCTTCACCCAGGTCTGCTGCGGCGCGCTGCCAAAGATCGCGCCGGCGCGCTCGGCGATGTCGGCGGCGAGATCACCAGTGATTCGCTCATCGGGACGAAGCACGATCTCGACATCCAGAATCGGCATGGGCGGATCCTTTCGCAGATCTATAGGATTTTCGCAAGGGTGTGGGGAAAGTGCAACCCCCAGGCGCGCCAACTGTCGGCGCATCCATGCCGCTACGCGTCGTTTCTGGGCATTCCGCCGTTCCTGCGCAGCAGCGCCTGAACCACTGCCTCTACTTCCTCGATCCTGAAGGGCTTGACGATAGACGATCAGCAGTCGCATAAGTGCTGTTTTCTTGAGCCAGACAGCTCATAGAGATCGGTGAAATGGCTGGCTACTACGCTACCAAAAGCGACCATGCTTGTCAACTCGCCGACGCTGATAGGATGAGATCGCGTTCGCTGACAGTTGATCAACGCTTGCGTGCGCCTACGCTGTGTGGTATGGTATTCTTGCTGTGCCACCCACCCTTTTCGGACAGTTCCTGAGAATCGCTAAAGCGAGTCATCTATGAGTCGGCGTAGAACGCGAGGCCGATCTTTTTCAACGCCCCAATGGCTGGCGATCATTCTGCTGATTGTGCTGGTCGGATATTTCGTCTACCGCGAATTCGGCATCGGCGCAAGGATCGATTCAAGCGCGAATGGGCCGGTGCTGCGGATCGATCTGCCAACCGGCCAACCGAACCAGCCTACCCCGATCGCCACCCAGCCCAGCCAGCCCTCGACGCCGGCGCCCGGCACGGATGGTCAGCCCACGCCTGCATCAAACCAGGAGCTGGAAGGCTGGTATGATGTCTACTTCACCACGCCGCGCTACCCCGATAAGCCAGCATACCACCAGGGCGGGCTGGACACGCAGCTGGTCACGTTTATCAACTCCGCGCAAAAAACGGTCGATATCGCAGCCTACGATTTCGACCTGGAAAACGTAGCGAATGCGCTGTCCGAAGCCGCAGCGCGCGGCGTGCGCGTGCGCATGGTCACCGATTCCGATACGCTGACCAACGACAACCCGAAGATCCAAAAGGCGTTCAGCATCCTCAAGCAGGCCAATATCCCGATCGTCGACGATCAACGCGGCCCGATCATGCACAACAAGTTCGTGGTCGTCGACAGCGCGGCGGTCTGGACCGGGTCGTGGAACTTCACCGACGGTGACACCTACCACCTGAACAACAATGCGATCAAGATCGCCTCGCCCGACCTGGCACAGAACTACACCGCCGAGTTCGAGAAGATGTTCGTTCAGCGCAAGTTCGGCCCAAACAAGCCGGCCGGCGTGCCGCACCCTATCCTGACGATCGGCGGAGCCCACGTCGAAAACTACTTCGCCGCCGAGGATAAGGTCGCCGGACACATCGTGGATCATCTCAACCAGGCGCGGCTGTCGATCCACTTCCTGGCCTTCTCGTTCACCAACGACGCGATCGGCTCAGCGATTATCGCGCGCGCCAAGGCCGGCGTGGGCGTCGCAGGCGTGTTCGAGACAACCGGCTCGGAGACGCAATATAGCGAGTATGGCAAAATGCGCAAGGCCAAGCTGGATGTGTTGCAAGACGGCAACCCGTATGTCATGCACCACAAAGTCATCATCATCGACGATCGCACGGTGATCTTCGGCTCGTTCAACTTCACCAGCAACGCCGACAAAGACAACGACGAGAATCTGCTGATCGTCGACAGCCCAGCGCTGGCGCAGGCGTTCGAGGCTGAGTTCCAGCGCATACGCGAAGTGGCGCTGCACCCGCTCAAGAAGTAGCCCCATTATGTCGTGAGTACCTACGGATTCATAGATTTTTGCTGATGGTATATTATTTTCACCCCGCCGGGTGAAAATAATATACCAAAGACGTAAAGTACCATCTCAAAGAATTTTACAATTCGATCACGTCCGCTTCGTATGGTCGCGGTATCATCTGTGCTATAGACGAATGCGGTCGGCATCTGGCCGATCGCCCGCCAGGAGCACGATCAGGAGCGTGACATGATCGACCAGATCAGCAAAGCCGACCTGCATATTCATACCACCGCCAGCGACGGCGCCGCGACCGTGCCGGAGCTGCTCGAACACGTCGCGCGGACGACCGACCTGCGCGTGATCGCGATCACCGACCACGACAGCATTACAGGCGCGAAAGAGGCCGCGCGACTGGCGCGCCAGTTCGGGATCGATGTGATCATGGGCGAAGAAGTCAGCACTGCCGAGGGCCATCTGCTGGCGCTGTTCATCGATACGTTTTTGCCACCACAACGGCCCGCCGCTGAGACGATCGCGGCCATCCACGCTCTGGGTGGGCTGGCGATCGCGCCGCACCCGTTCGACCGCAGCGTACACTCGCTCGGGCGCACCGGCCTTCAACATAACGACTGGAACTTTGATGCGATCGAGGGCTTCAACGCCGGCGTGATCTGGTCGCAGCGCGGCTGCAACGGCGCGGCCCAGCGCGCCGCCGCCGCTATGGGCCTGCCGGCGATCGGTGGCAGCGACGCGCACACGCTCGCCACCACCGGCCTGGGCTACACGCTGTTCCCCGGCGCCGGCGCCAACGACCTGTACCGCGCGATCCAGGCCGGGCAGGTGGGCTGGGGCGGGCGCTACTGGGGGCCGGGGCAATACATCGACATGGGCCGCCGGCTCATCCGCCAGCACACCTTGTGGGGTGCGCTCGGGCTAGCCGCCGCGGGCGCGGGGCTGGTCGCGCGGCACGATTAGGGATGACCTGTAGAGACGGCAAAATATTGCGTCTCTACAGGTCATCTTCGCCAAGCACACGCTCCAGCGCCCGCGCTGTGATCGCGCGGTAGATCGCCCGCAGGTCGGCATCGGTATCGGCCGGGGCTGGGCCGTAGCGTTTCAGCGCGGCCGCTTCGATCTCCGGCGCAGCGATGTGCGCCTGGATCGTGTCCAGCTCGGGGCCGGCCTGGTAGAATATCGCCAGCTGGTCGGCCAGCGCCGGCGCTGCTTCGGCCGGCACATGCTCGATTGGCGCGGCCTCTTCGCTCGCGCCGGCGCGGAGTGCGCGCAGGGCATCGATAATCTGCTCGCGGGTGCGGCCGCGCGCCTGGAAGATCAGGAACGGGTCTTCGTCGAAGCGCTCACCCAGCAGGTAGTAGACAGCCGCGATATGCTTGCACGGGTTAGCGTAATCTGGGCATGAGCACGCTGCGCTGATATCCTGCGGCCCGCGCGGGAATAGCGGCACGCCGGCCGCGTCGAACGCCTGCTCGATATTTTGCGGCATCTCGCCGGCCAGCAGCTTGGCGGCGAAGATCGCCTGCCGCGCCAGCGCGTCGATCACATGCTCCCATTGCGCGGCAGAAAGCGGCTGCATCTCGATCGTCACATCGTATGGCTTCGGGCGTGAGCCCTGCACCTTGGCCTTGATCTTCGAGCCGGCGAAGTCGATCGTCAGCACCTGGCCCTGGCGCGCGTAGGTCTTCCCGCGCTGTAGGCGGCTGCCCCAGCCAAAGCGGTCCAGCGCCGCGATCCAGCGCTTGGCCCACCACGATGTGCCGAACGCGCCGCGCTGGCTGCGCGCCTTGATGCCCTTGTCGGTGCGAATCGGCGATGAGGGCGGGTACCAGCCGCCGAATCTGTAGTCGCCGCCTTCCCCGTCGTCCTCGTCATCCGGATCGTAATCCCAATCCGACGGCTGCTGGATTTTTCTAATTTTTGGCATATGTTTCGTCCTAGCTGGTAATGAGGGTCAATTGTCGTTTCTACACCCTTCAATGCTCACACTGCCAGCGCATCCTCGCGGCGCAGCTGCACCAGGTCGCGAATCTGGTCGGTGTTTAGCTCGGTCAGCCAGCCCTCGCCGGCCCCAAGCACACTCTCGGCCAGCGCGCGCTTGCTCTCAATCATCTCGTCGATCCGCTCCTCCAACGTGCCGCCGCAGATGAACTTATGCACCTGCACATTGCGGGTCTGCCCGATCCGGAAGGCACGGTCGGTGGCCTGGTTCTCGACCGCCGGGTTCCACCAGCGATCGAAGTGGAACACATGGTTGGCGGCGGTCAGGTTCAGGCCGGTGCCGCCCGCCTTCAGCGAAAGGATGAAGACACGCGGGCCGTTCGGCGCCTGGAAGCGCCGCACCATTGGGTCGCGCTCCTTGGCCGGTGTGCCGCCGTGCAGAAACAGCACCTCGTCGTAGAATGTTTCGCGCAGGTGCTTGCGCAGCATCTCGCCCATCTGCGCGAACTGGGTGAACACCAGCGCGCGATCGTCGGTGGCGTAGATCTCCTCCAGCATCTCGGATAGGCGGCTGAGCTTGCCAGATCGGCCAGCCACCTCGCTGCCATCTTTGGCGAATTGCGCCGGATGATTGCAGACCTGTTTGAGCTGCATCAGCATGGACAGCACCTGGCCGCGCCTGCTCATTGCATCGCCCGCATCTTCGGCCTGCTGCACCTTTTCCAGCGCCTCGCGCACCACCGCCTCGTACAGCGTGGCCTGCTCCTGCGTCAGCGGACAGTAGACCTTCATCTCCTGTTTCTCGGGTAGATCGGCGATGATCGTCGGGTCGGTCTTGAGCCGGCGTAGCACGAATGGCCCGGTCAGCTTGCGCAGCCGCTCGGCGGCCGCCTTGTCGCCGGTACGCTCGATCGGCCGCGCAAAGTCGCGTCGGAACGACTCCTCGCTGCCCAGGTAGCCAGGGTTGAGAAAGGTCAGAATGCTCCACAGCTCGGTCAGCCGATTCTCCACCGGCGTGCCGGTCAGGGCCACCCGGCCGGCGGCTGTGAGCGCACGCGCGGCCTGGGCCTGCTTGGTGGCGGCATTCTTGATATTCTGGGCCTCATCCAGCACCAGCGTGCCCCATTCGATCGCCGCCAGCGTCTCCCGGTCGCGCGCAAGCAGTGGGAAGCTGGTCAACACCACGTCGTGCCGCCTGGCCGCGCGCGCGAACTGTGCGCCGGTCTGGCGGTCGATCCCGCGGTGGATCATCACGCGCAGCGCGGGAGCGAAGCGCGCGATCTCGCGCTGCCAGTTGCCGACCACCGAGGTCGGGCAGACGATCAGCGCGGGCTGTTTTACTCCCATTCGCTCGCGCTGATCGAGCAGCAAGGTGATCGTCTGCAGCGTCTTCCCCAATCCCATGTCGTCCGCCAGACACGCGCCCAGCCCGAACCGGCGCAGGAACATCATCCAGGAGACGCCGCGAGCCTGGTAGGGCCGCAGCTGGCCGCGCAGCTCCTTCGGCGGCGGCAGCAGCTCGATCGTTTGAGGGTCGCTCAGCTGCTCCAGCAGATCCTTGAGCCAGCCCTCAACCTCCAGGCCAGCAAACTCGACGCCAGCGGGCAGCGCTTGTCCATCCGCGCCCAGGCCAAGCTGCAAGGCGTCTTCCAGCGACAGATCGCCATCGCGGCGCTCGAAAAACTTCAGCGCCTGCCCGATCTGATCGGGGTCGAGCACCACCCACTGGCCGCGCAGCTGCACCAGCGGCTGCTTGAGCGCCGCCAGCCGCTCGAACTCGGCCCGGTCGATCGGCGCCCCGCCCAGCGTCAGCTCCCAGTTGAAGCTGACCAGCGCATCGAAGTTGAGCAGACTCTTGGCGTTCGGCCCCGGCCCCTTGCCCTTGGCACGGGCGCGCGCCTGGAGCCGCGCAGTGCGGCCCTGCCACCACCCCGGCACCATAATTCCAAATCCACTGCCTTCCAGCAGCGGCGCGGCCTCTTTCAAAAACATAAAAGCATCCCGCGCCGAGAGCTGCGCGCGGTCAGGCGCCTGCTGGTGCAAGCTGGCCTCCAGCGGGTCGCGCCGCGCTCACGCCAGATCTGCGATGCCGGCACGATCAGGCTTGGATCATCGGCCGCGCGCAGCAGGAACGCCAGCGCCCATGGGTCGTCGGCGCGCTCGGGCGGCTCTAGACGGAACGTGATCCGAAAGACATCGTCGCCCGCCACCTGCGCCTGCCCAGCCCAGGCTTGCCAGGCCTTGTATAGCACGTCGGCCGCGGGGCCGCGCAGATCGACGATCGGGTCGGCGCCAAGCAGCGCCGACAGCCACTTGCCGCCGGGGGTTGATGAAGGACGAAGGACGAAGGACGAATAGCGATCAGCTGGTCGTTCGTCCCTCGTCTCTGGTCGTTCGTCGGCCCGCGCAAGCTCGCGAATCGACGCATCGACCGCCGCCGCCAGAAAATCGTCCAGCAGCGCGCGCGGGCGCGGCGCATTGGCCGGATCGTCGGTGGCTGCGCGGCAGAGCGGCGGCAGGGCGTTCGCCAGGGCTGCCAGCTTCTGCGCGGTTGCCGGCGTGGGGCGCGGCAGCCAGGCGGCGCGTAGCTGGAAGCCTTCGCGCTGGAGGCCTGGCAGCACTTGCTGGCCGGACAAAATCTCGCTCGCCAGCAGCGCCGCCACGCGCCAGGCCAGCAGATCGGCGCCATACAGACCCGACGGCGACGCCAGCAGCAGATCCAGCGCCTGGCTGGGCGTCAGCAGCACACCCGTCACGCGCCACGGCGCTAATCGCGGCTGGCCATCCGGCGCCGCCTGCTCGCCGGTCGCCAGCAGCTCGGGCGAAGCGAACGGCGCGGCATCGCTGGAGGGCAGCCAGAGCGTGAGTGCATGCTCGGCCGGCATAGGCGATACACGTGGCCGGACGAGCTCGCGCAGCCGCTCGGGGGCAAGCTGAAACGGGTGGGCGGGCAGCCGCACCTTGCGGCCCTTGCGCGGCGAACTATCGCCGGCCTCGCCCCACACAAACAAACTTTTGAGAGTCGGTAGCCATGTCGCGTGAAGGACATCACTCATAGTCACACTACACCACTTATTATATGACCTATCGCGAAATTATACTCAAGCGGCGATGATATGGCAACAATCAACCACCGAGCGTACAATAATAAGACAAGGTTTCGCTTGGCAGCGATCAGCTTTACCGGTGGGGGTCTGGGGGCGGCTTCGCCGCCCCCAGACCCCCACCCCGAAGTGTAACGTTCGCAAGAACCTTGTCTAAATCGCCAAATAGGGCGATCTTCCCGACATTCTTGCGCTATACTCAAGCAGCTGAATGAATCGCCCGATCTGAATCAAGGAGCATGACCGATGGAAGCGAGACACCCAAGCGCGCTGGACGACTTCTTCTTCGACCTACGCGGCTATCTGGTGCTCAAGCAGGCCGCCGAGCCGGAGCTGATCGACGACCTCAACCGCGCGATCGACGAGCTGCCGCCGCTGGATTACGGCCAGTGGCATGGGAACGCACAGCGCCGCGACTACACATCCTCCACCGGGCTAGAGCTACACAACTGTATCGAGAGCGGCGAGCCATTCGAGCGCCTGATCGATCACCCCGGCTGGATCAACTATGTCCGGCGCTACTGCGGCGAGGAGCAATCCTATGTCGCGGGCCTGTTCATCGACGAGTGTATGCTATCGGTGCGCCGTGCCGGCGGTCACCATCCGGTTCACTCCGGCGGCTTCCAGGGCGCGCTGCGCGGGGCCTACCACTACAACCACGGCGTATTTCGCTGCGGTCAGTGCAACATCATCCTGGCGCTGACCGATATTGGTGAAGGCGACGGCGCGACCATGGTCATCCCCGGCAGCCACAAATCCAACTTCCCGCACCCCAACGCCGGCGACTATGCCAAGCTCGACCGTATGGATCACCTCGATGGCGCTATTCCGGTGTACATGGAGAAGGGCGACGCGCTGCTGTTCGTCGATGGCCTGATGCACGGCGGCAGCAGCCGCAGCAACCCCGGCGAGCGCCGCGTGACGATCTATCGCTACGGCCCACTGTGGGGCGCGACACGCTTCGGCTACGAGTACTCGCAGGCGCTGCTCGACCGCCTAACGCCCGAGCGACGCAAGATCTTGCAGCCGATCGCGCCGCTGCGGCCGCCACAGTAACCGTCGGCAGTAAGCAGCAGGCCATCATACTGCGGCCTGGGTAAGCGACTTGTGCGGCAAGAAGCGGTATGCTATCGTACAGCTGTGGAATGCTATTCGCACTCCACAGCAGCTCTACAAGCTCGAACGCTTCAACCTCTGAACGTTTTAACCTGCAACGGTGAATAGTATGCTCGACCTACCAACCATCCAGCTCATGCGCCGGCCAGGCATCATCGAGCTGGGCTGGGGCCACCCGAACGCGGCGCTGCTGCCGGTGGACGGCATGCGCCATGCCGCTGCCGCCGCGCTCGATCGCTGGGGCGCCGACGCGCTGAATTACGGTGCCGACCAGGGCGCCGGGCCATTGCTGGCCTGGCTGTCCGACCGGATCGCCCACGCCGAAGGCCGCGCCCCGGCCCCCGACGAGATCATGATCACCGGCGGTGTCTCGCAGGCGCTCGATCAGATCTGTACGCTCTGCACGCAGCCCGGCGACATCGCGCTGGTCGAATCGCCGACCTACCATCTGGCGATTCGCATCCTGCGCGATCACCCGCTGGAGCTGATATCTATTCCCGCCGACGAGCACGGGCTGCGGATCGACGCACTGTCGGAAACGATGGCCGAGCTGCGCCGCGCCGGCCGGCGGGCGCGCCTGCTTTACTGCGTGCCAACCTTCCACAATCCCACCGGCGTCAGCCTCCAGGCCGAGCGCCGCGCCGCGCTGGTGGCGCTGGCGGCAGCCGAGCAGCTGCTGATCATTGAGGACGACGTCTACCGCGAGCTGAGCTACGATGGCCCGGCCCCGCCATCGCTATGGAGCCTGGCTCCGCCAGACACAGTGGTGCGGCTGGGATCGTTCGCCAAATCGCTCGCGCCGGGCGTGCGCCTGGGCTGGCTGACGGCCGGGCCAAAGGTCGCCGGCCGGCTGATCGACAGCGGGCTACTAGATAGTGGCGGCGGCGTGAACCACTTTACCTCGCTGATGGTGACAGCATTCTGCGCCTCCGGCCAATTCGATCAGCAGATCGCGCAGCTGCGCGCATCCTACCGCGCCCGGCGCGATGCGCTGCTGGCCGGCCTGGCCGCGTATCTGCCACCCAGCTGCACATGGACGACTCCGGGCGGTGGCTTTTTCGTGTGGGTGCGCTTGCCGGAGGGTATGGACGCCGCCGCGCTGCTGCCGCGCGCCGAAGCCGCCGGCCTGTCCTACCTCCCCGGTGTACGATTCCACTCAGCCGGCGGCGGCATCAACACGCTGCGACTGGCGTTCAGCCTGTACGATCCCGATGAGCTAGTCGAGGCAGCGAGAAGGTTAGGTGGGGTGATTCGCGATTATGGAGACGCGGACGAGGTGACAAGGTGACGGGGTGACGGGGTGACGGGGAGAACCTGCCACCCCCTCACCCTGTCACCTTGTCACCCCCTCACTCTGTCACTTCTGCGGCACATGCTCGTGCGCGTGGTAGCTCGATCGCACCAGCGGGCCGCTCTCGACGTGCCTGAAGCCGCGCTGTAGCCCCTCCTGCTTGAAGATCGCGAACTCCGCCGGCGTCACAAAGCGGTCGATATGCCAGTGGGCGGTGGTAGGCGCCAGGTACTGGCCGATCGTGATCACGTCCACGTCTGCGGCGCGCAGGTCGTCCATCACCGCCAGCACCTCATCGTTGGTCTCGCCGGCGCCGACCATCAGCCCGCTCTTGGTCACCATCTTGGGCCCACCGAGCGTGCGCGCGCGCGCCAGCAGCTCCAGCGACTGGCGGTAGCCGGCCCGCGGGCGGAAGCGTCGGAAGATGCGCGGCACCGTCTCGATGTTGTGGTTCAGCACATCCGGCCGCGCATCCATCACCAGCTTGAGCGCGTCCCAGTTGCCGTCGAAGTCGGGGATCAGCACCTCGATCTTGCACTCAGGCAGCCGCGCGCGGATCTTGTGGATCGATGCGGCGAAGATATGCGCGCCGCCATCCGGCTGGTCATCGCGGTTCACCGCCGTCAGCACCGTGTGGCGCAGCTTGAGATGCTCGACCGCCTCGGCGATCCGCTCCGGCTCGTTCTCGTCGATCGCCCCCGGCTTGCCCTTGGCGATCGCACAGTAGCGGCAGCCGCGCGTACAAACCTCGCCCAGCAGCAGGAAGGTTGCGGTGCGGTGGTTCCAGCACTCGCCAATATTCGGGCAGCGCGCCTCCTCACACACGGTATGCAAGCGCTTTTCGCGCATCAGGTCGCGCACATCCTCGTAATTTTCGCCGGCTGGCATGCGCGCGCGTAACCAGTCGGGCCGGCGCGCACGTGGCGCGGGTGGCGTTGCGAGTGAAGCCGGCACGGAAGCGACGGAGGTCGGCACTAAAGGAATCATCTCGGTCATCTCGAACGACCTTTCGTAGACATGTGAGCAAGCTTCAATTCCAATAAAACATCCCCGTGGTGGGAGTTGGGGTTGTAGTGTACCATATCTGTGTCGTTCCGCTCAAACCAGCGCTTCTTCCAGATCAACGCCGAACACCTCGCCAAATGCCGCCGCCACCTGCTGCTCGACCTCGGCATGCGGCGGAGCTGTGCCGAGCAGCCGCTCCAGCGAGGTCACGCCTTTGTCGGCGATCCCGCAGGGGATGATCTGCTGGAAATACCGCAGATCGGTGGCGACGTTCAGCGCGAAGCCGTGTTGGGTGACACCGCTGGCGCTCAGCTTCACGCCGATCGCCGCAATCTTTGCATCGTCGACCCACACGCCGGTCAGGCCGGCGATCCGCCCGGCTGTGACGCCATAGCTTGCCAGCGCGACGATCAGCGTTGCTTCGAGCAGGCGCAGATAGCGCAGCAGATCGCCGCCATGCTGCGAAAGCTTCAGGATCGGGTAGCCGACCACCTGGCCGGGACCATGGTAGGTGATGTCGCCGCCGCGATCGGATTCAACCAGCGCGATGCTCTGCTCCGCCAGCTGTTCAGGCGTGATCAGCAGGTGGCCATCCTTGGTTGAGCGGCCTAGTGTGTAGGTGTGCGGGTGCTCGATCAGCAGCAGTGTGTCGCCAATCGCGCCGGCCGAGCGCTGCCGCACCAGCTCGCGCTGCCACTCCCATGCGGCCAGGTAGTCCATCCGGCCGGCTTGCACCACGTGGACGGCGCGGCGCTGTGTGCGATCATATTGAGCCATGTTGATAGTATATCACTAGCTGGCCTCAACTCGCACACTCTGCTCAATCTGTTGCCCGCGTCTTACAACGGTAGTGGGTTCTAATGTTCATGGTTTGTGCGCTCGCCTGGCGGGGCGAGCGCACAAACCATGAACAAAAAAGAGAAGTGCCGTTGCTACGACACACACAGGAATAGCACAAGTTCTGTCACATAGCACGTTCCCATGCCGCGCGCGGTTAAGATTACGAAATTGTCATCCAGCCCGGCGCTCAATTGCCGCGCCCTACACAGCGCCTAGCCGAAACCGGGCCGATCGCAATCGCCTATTTCGCGCACAACAGACACATGACAATCTTATCAAAACCTTAATCTAAATGACCGAGCGTTCATTGCAATCGCCAACCGCGTGCGTTACACTTTATGGTGCTGTTCAGTCACAGGCTGCGACGCGGTACACACGCTGCCCGCTATCCCGCGTGGGGCCTAGCGCACAGGCCCTTCCAGCAGCACGTCGTCACCTGGCTGAGAGAAAGGACAACCCCATGCGACGATTCGCTTTGCTGCTTTGTCTTCTGCCGCTCTTGGCCGCCGTCCTCCCAACGGCGCCGGCATCGGCCGCCGATAGCAAGCGGCTCTGCTTCGCACAGGTGCCGGATTGCATCGAGTTCCGCTTCCGCTCCTTCTGGAGCGGCAATGGCGGGCTACCGGTCTTCGGTCTGCCGCTAACACCCGACCGCACGGAGAAGGTCGGCGACCAGAAGTACAAGGTGCAATATTTCGAGCGCTTCCGCTTCGAGCAGCATAAAGAGAACCCTGCGCCCTACGATGTCCTTCTCGGCCGGATCGGCGTCGACCGGCTGGCCGCGCAGGGGCGCGACTGGCAGACGTTCGCCAAGGCCGACCCCAGCGCGCCGCACTACTTCGCCGAGACCGGCCATGCGATTTCGGCGCAATTCTGGGGCTTCTGGTCGCGCAACGGCCTGGAGTTCGACGGCAACAAGAAGGCCAAGAGCGCGGCTGAGTCGCTGGCGCTGTTCGGCTTCCCCGTCTCCGAGGCTCAGATGGAGCAGGGCTCCGACGGCCAGATGTATATGACGCAGTGGTTCGAGCGCGCCCGCTTCGAATTCCACCCCGAGAACAAGGCCCCCTATGATGTCCTGCTTGGCCGGCTTGGCGCCGATGCACTGGCCACGATCCCGGCGCAATCCAGCCCTAACCCCGCGCCCACGCTGGCAATCGGCTGCCCTGAGAACGCGCCCGCGCCGGCCGAAGGCCCGCAGGCCTGGGTTGCCAACCCGCAGCCGCAGGCCCCTGGCAGCATCAACACACTGTGTACCCGCCTGTCGATCGGCGGCGCACCAGTGGCCGGCGCACAGGTCATCGCTGTGGCACACTTCAACTATGGCGATCTCAAGATCGGCCCGGCTACCACCGGCGCCGACGGGCAAGCCCAGATCGATTTCAATATCGACAAGGCGAGGAGTCGCTTTGTCGTCGGGATCGACGTTGCGTTCAAAGCAGCCGATGGCCAAACCTACACAGCTGCCACCAATTTCAGGCCACGCTACCCTGCTGAAGAGCCGCCGCCGATCACTGGCGTAGCACTACAGGGCATCCCCGCGCCCACCGGCAACTGCGCCAGCAACGCGCCGCCGCCCGTCGAAGGCGCCCAGGCCTGGATGACCAACATCCAGCCGACCGACCCGAACCAGTTCAACTCAGTCTGCGCCCGCCTGATCGTCAACAGCCAGGTCGTTATGGGCGCCAAGGTTCGCGCGCGCGCCTACCGCCCCGGCCACGATGAGGAGTACGGGCCGGCCACCACCGACGCGAATGGCGTGGCCGAAATTGGCTTCCCGATCGGCGGCACAAATAATCGCTCGATCGTCTATATGGAGGTCACACTGGCGGCGCCGAATGGGCAGGGCTACACAGCAATCACATACTATCGGCCGAACTATACTAATCCATAGGCTGGTGCGTAAAGCCGATTACATCGGGGGTCGTGGGCGCTGCCCACGACCCCCGATGTAATCGGCTAGGACTCATGCAAGCAGGAGGTTTGGGGGGAAGGTTGCACCTTCCCCACGCTCTTTTGCGTCAGTCCTAAGGATTGCCAACTTTGCTACTCTAACCAACTTCTTATGCCAGACATCCGGCGCGCATGCTACACTATAGCTACAGGTAATCGAAACAGATCGGGTAATACGGCATGACTCTGCGCAGCCGCCTGACAATTGCATACGTTGGTTTCTTCGCCATCGCGCTGATCGCGCTCGACATCGGGCTCTATCTCATCGTGCGCCAGGCGCTCTACAGTAATATCGATAGCGACCTGGAACGCGGCGCGCAATACCTCCAGGATGGCTTCACCAATAGCAACGAGAAACTGCGGGCGTCGAACAATCAGCGTCTCCAGGATTACTTTAGCGAGAACTCGTTCTTCATCTTAACCCCGCAAACGGTGAGCGGTTTCGACGCGACCAATCTCAAAGTCCAGGTCTACCAGCCAAACGGCGAGCTGGTGGCAAAATCCCCGAACCTACAGTACACCATGAGCGTGAATCAGGCTCTGCTCGATCAGGCGCTGATCGGCCAGGAGACGACCCACACCGTCGATACCGGGAAGATGCGAACTCGCGAGCTATTGCAGCCGCTGCTGTTCCGTGGGCAGGTGGTCGGCGCGCTCCAGGTCACGCGCTCGCTACGTGATACCGATTTTGCGCTCCAGCTACTCCTCTATGTCCTGCTGGGTGGCGGCACGATCGTACTGTTGACGGCAGCGCGCGGCGGCGCCTGGCTGACCCGCGCCGCGTTCAAACCAATCGACGAGGTCACCCGTACTGCCCAGAGCATTGTGCGCGCCGAGGATCTGAGCCGGCGCGTGCCGGTGCCGCCCGCGCCGGATGAGCTCCAGCGGCTGACCGTAACGGTCAACGATCTGCTGGCGCGTCTGGAAGGCCTATTCAGCGCGCAGCGCCGCTTCGTCGCCGATGTCTCGCACGAACTGCGCACGCCGCTGGCAGCCATGCAGGGCAACCTTGAGGTGCTCGATCGTGGGGCCGCGCGCGATCCCGAGCTGCTGGCCGAATCGCTGGCCGACATGCGCCGCGAGGTCGCCCGGCTCATTCGTATGCCCAACGACCTGCTACTGCTAGCCCAGAGCGAGGCCGGCGTCCAACTGCGCGACGAGCCGATCGAGCTAGATACACTCCTGTTGGAGGTGCATCGCGAGCTGCGGCCGCTCGCCGGCGACGTTCAGCTGCGGTTGGGGCACGAAGACCAGATCATCGTACGCGGCGATCGCGACCGGATCAAGCAGGCGCTGCTTAATCTAGGCATCAACGCACTACAGCACACCCCAACCGGCGGCACTGTTACGCTTGGCCTGGCGCGACAGGGCGATTATGCCGCGCTCACAGTGGCGGATAGTGGGATTGGAATCGGTGCCAACGATCTTCCGTATATCTTCGATCGCTTCTATCGTGCCGATCGCTCGCGCTCACGTCACCTAGGCGGGGCCGGCCTGGGATTGGCGATCGTCAAGTGGGTCGCCGAAGCACATAGCGGGCGCGTCGAGGTTACCAGTGCTCCCGGCACCGGTAGCCAGTTCAGCCTACTGCTGCCCTTGAAGACCGACGATGCTACCGAATTACAATTTACTCACCAGGTCGCAGTGCTAAGCTGAATAGTTGCTCATCCTCAGTGGCATGTTAGTCTAGCGCAGCTTGGCGGGAGCGTCAGGCGGAGTGCGCTGAAAAGCCCCATTTCAGTACCGCAGCTCACCTCTCTTTCTGTAAACATTGCAGCCACTCAGGTGGATCACTCAGCAACCATCAAGATTCTTTCAACTGCGTATCCTCGTCTAGCTCATGGGTGGTACATAAAGTAGTAGAAGAGTTAAAAGGCTGTGCTATAATCTACGCCGTAGATGAAACACCTGGTCTACCGACGCAGATTGCCACGATGCAGGACATCCAAATCATGCAAAAAGCGCGTCCCATGCAAAAAGTGCGTCCCCTGGCCCACACAACAGCGGAAATCGAACGGCTGCGGCGCGGCCGCCTGATGAACAATTCCCTGCTCGCCGTCGGCCTGACTCTTGGCGCAGTAGTCAGCGCCGGGGTTGGCTTGCAACTGGGTGAGGGCAGAGTGAATCTATCGGTGCTTCAGGCAGCGCTCCTGCTCATCGGCGGAACGTGGCTGTTGATCGCGTATCTCTTCGGCCGCGCGCGCCGGCATCAGATCGCAGGCGGAATGATCGTCGTGCTGACCTTGTCAGCGCTAGCGCTGGCGATCTATCTGTTGCCGGTGTATCTGCTGGTCTTTCTGCCGTTCGCCAGCCTGCCGATCGCGCTCAGCGCGCTACTTCTGAGTCGGCGCGCGGTGTACCTCACCACAGTGGTGACAATCGCAGCGCTGTTTGGTGCCCAGTTCGCGGCGATTCAGCTGCCGCCCCCGCCGCTTGGGCTGAATCTGCCACCGCCTAGCATCGACATATCGAACAATATGGCGGTGCTGGCGCTGCTCTTCTTGGCGATGATCGTCGCGCCGCTGCGTGGCGAGCTGGCGCGGCTATTCGAGCAGGTGCGCGGGCGCGAAACAGCCCAGGTGCAGGCCGAGCAAGGCCAGCGTGCCGCCGAGTGCGCGCGTGACGATGCGCTTGATCTCCACACACGCCAGCAGCGCAACCTTCAGATGATTGCCGAGCATGTTGGCGATGGCGTAATCGCAGTCGGCGACGCTGGCCAGATCACCCGCGCCAACACGATTGCGCGCAGCCTGTGGGCCGAGATCGCCAGCGGCGACCTGATCGGCCAGCGCTTCGACCAACTGCGAACGACGCTGACCGGCCCAACTGCTGCCGCGCAATATGTGGAAATTGTCGATCTTCCGGCCAGCTCGGCCGAGCGTGGCGATGGCTACACCCACATCCTGCTGGATCGCCGCGAGCGAGCGCGCTTGGCGCGGCTGCGCGGCGAGCTGCTTGGCCTGCTGGCCGACGAGATGCGCAACCCACTGACATCAATGGTTACGGCGCTAGAGATGACGCTCGGCCAGAACCTGCCCGACGGCGCCGACCGCGTGCTGGTGGGCGCCCGGCGCAGCGGTCAGCGCCTGCTCGACTTGGTAACGACCATGTTGGAGATCAATCAGATCGAGCAGAACCCCGGCGTGCTCCGCCGGACACCCGCGCCGATGCGACCAATCCTGGATGCCGGGATCGCCCAGACGACCGCGCTCCAGCACCAGGGCGCCGTGACGGTGGTGGTGGAATATAGCGGCGATGGCACGGTAATGGTTGACAGCGAACGCATGCGGCGCGCCTTCGTGCATCTGCTTGAGCATGCGCTGCGCTACAGCCCGCCCTATAGCACGGTGCAGGTTCGCACCGAATGCCAGAGCGAAACGCTGATCGTACGGATCAGTGATCAGGGGCCGGGCCTGACCCCACAGCAGCGCGACAACCTATTCGATCAGCGCGCCACACCCGACGAACGCAATGCACCGGCGCTTGGCCTGGCATTTAGCAAGCTCGTGATCGAAACTCACGGCGGCCGCCTATTGGTCGAGAGCAGCGGCAGCCAGGGCAGCATCTACGCGTTTACGTTGCCGATCGAGCGGCGCGCCGACAGTTAATATGATGGCACTATTTGTGATATAATACACACAGCAAAGATTGTTTCCAAGGCCACGACGGCAGAGGCGATTTCTGGTATGATTGAGCCAGCGCCGCTGGTGGCCTTTGTTTTTGGGCTGGAGTGAGGAGACAATGCAGTTCCTGACCGTCAGCGACGAGGTCGTGCCAGCAATCTATAGCCTGAATATCAAAGAGCGATTTCAGAGCATCCAGGCGATTCTAGGCTGTGGCGATCTGCCACCCTATTACCTGGAATTCATTGTGACAATGCTGGCAAAGCCCTGTTTCTATGTCGATGGAAATCACAATGGTGTCGAATATACCGCAGCCGGCGAAGAGCTGCACGCGCCGCGCGGATGCGTGCTCGTGGATGCAACCAGCATCTATTACGATGGATTGCTGATCGCGGGATTGGGCGGCAGCATCCGCTACAACAACGATTCGGGCGCGCAGTATACCGAAGCACAGATGCTTGCACGTGTCTGGGCGCTGGCGCCGCGGCTGCTGATTAATCGGATGCGCTACGGCCGCTATGCCGACATTCTGCTGACCCACGCGCCGCCGCTGGGGATTCACAACGGGCCGGATTATCCGCATCGTGGATTTCGAGCCTTTCTGACCTTTATGGATTATTTTCAGCCGCGCTTTCTGATCCACGGCCATATCCACCGTTCGTACGGATTCAGCGCGGTTACGGAGACCCGCTATAAGCAGACGATGGTGCTCAACACTGCCGGCTACCGGCTGCTGACGATCGACCCACTCAAAGCCGACCCAACACCATCGCTGCCTGCATAACCCAATATTACGCACAAAGCCGCTCCATGAGCGACGGCTGCCGACAGTGTGGTCCTGCGTATTTAGGAGATAGTAATGAGTAACGCATGGACCCTGCGCAACGCGCAGCTCCACTTTCAAGAGGCGCGCCGCAAGGCGTTGCTGACCGGCATTCTTGACACACTTCTGCGCAATTCGAGCACTATGATTTCGTTGGAGGATGTGCGCGCGCGCATCAACGTGCGCGGGCAGCGCTCGCTCGGACATCAGACCGTGGCGCTGGATCATATTATCGGCAGCGAAGGGCGCTACAGCGACTTCGACCGGCGCTTCCTACCGCGCTCGGATAAGCTTAAGCAGCGCTGGAGCAGCATCGACAGCGCGATGATTGAATCGATCGCGCTGCCGCCGGTCGAGCTCTTTAAGATCGGCGATATCTACTTCGTACGCGACGGCAACCACCGTGTCTCGGTCGCACGCCAGCAAGGCCAGATCTACATCGATGCATATGTCACCGAGCTTCAGGTCGATGTGCCGCTCAACCCCAACCTTTCGGTGTATGACCTGCTGCTGAAAGAGGAGTACAGCGACTTTCTGACATGGACCAACCTGCACGCACTGCGGACGGATGAGCGGATCGAGTTCAGCGAACTGGGCGGCTACCTGGAGCTGGTACGGCATATCAATGCGCACCGCTACTACCTCGGCAAGCAGCAGAACCGCGAGATCAGCCGCGATGAGGCGGTGACCAGCTGGTACGATACGGTCTACCTCCCGATCGTGCAGGTCATTCGCGAACAGAACCAGCTGAAACACTTCCCGAACCGTACCGAGGCCGATCTGTACCGCTGGATCATGGAGCATCGCTGGTATATGCGCGAGCGTAGCGGCGCCGACCCAAGCCCGCAGGATGCGACCGAGGATTATGTCGCGCTGTATGGGCAAAGGGGATTGGCCAGCTCGGTCGAGGATGCACTGCGTGGGGCACTACAAATGCTCAAGATTCGGATCTAGGGCGCTTTCAGCGCGGGTGTTGGGTGTTGGGTGTTGGGCGGGCGGCGTTGCGAAGCCCAACACCCAACACCCAACACCTAAAACCTTGCTTGGAAATGCACTAGGGCGCTTTCGCGGCGAGACCAAAGACGACAGACCAACGACCAGATGTGAGTTTCGTCCTTGGTCGTTCGTCGTTCGTCCAAACCAGCAATAGACTTCGGCAAAGCAGCACACGACCTATCTCATACACGCTTCAGCGCTGGCCTGCATGTCGCGCGCCGCGTCGGCCGGCGCCAGCTCGCCCAGCAGCACTGGCGCCAGCTTGGCCCCGATCGCGCGCCAGGCGCAGTGCAGCGCAATTGTCGGCGGCAGGCCGGGCGCACGCTCGGCCTGTGAGACGGCGGCCGCCAGCGCCGGATCGGCGGCCACCGCAGGATCGCGCAGCGCGGATCGCAGCGCAGGCAGCTGCCCGAGCTGGCGGGCGATCCGCGATTGGGACGGCGGCTGCGCCAGTGCGATGCCCAGCGCCAGCGCCTGCTCGCGGCGCGCGCCCACCAGCGACCGGCCGTACATCAGATAGACCCCGCCCAGCGGCGCCACTGCGGCCCGCCCAGTCGCGGGAATTGCCGGCAGCGCGGCGATACCCATGTCGAGCGTGTCGGAGTAGACACGATAGTGATCGAGCGACCAGTCGCCGTCGAGCGCGAAGGCAGCCCGACCCTGCCCGAATAGCTTCACGCCGGCTGCATAGGTTGAGGGTGCGGGTGGGCCGGCGACCCGCAGCTCCTTCAGTAAATTGAGCGCCGACAGCATCTGCGGGGTGTCGAGTGTCGGCTGACCGCCGGCACTGAGCGGCGCACCGCCAAATCCGGCCAGCCAGGCCAGCAGCCAGCGCGGCTCGGCCCAGCCGGCCACCAGGCCATACGTATCGCCACCGGCGCGCGCGCGCGATTGGGTGATCAGCTGATCGGTAGTGTGTGGCGGCTGATCGACCAGCGCGCGATTGTAGAGCATCAGCAGCGCCCCTTGCGCGGCCAGCGGCGTACCCCAGCGCTGCCCATCGAGCGTGGCGCCCTCGATCGCGGCCGGCAAAAAGGCGCTCGCTTCCAGCCGATCATCGGCCGGCTGAAGCATGCCTTCACGCTGCAAGAATCCCAGATCCTCAGTACTGCTCCAGACCAGATCGGGCGGCGGCAGCCCGGCCAGCGCATCGGATCGAATATCGGTCACCAGCCCGCTGGCGCTTTTGCCGACCACTACCACCTCCGCGTCATCCGGCCGGCGCAGATCGTCGACCAACCGCTTGATCGCATCCAGTCGCGGCCCCTCGGCGACGGCCCAAAGTATCAGCGCACTCGGCGGCGGAGTTGGCGCAGGAATATTCGTGATCGCCGGCGCAACGGTTGCTTGGGGAGCAGCCGGCACCGAGCTTGCCACCACGCTTGGCGCGCTGTTTGGGATCGCGGTGGCGAGCTTAGGTGCTGGTGGCGCAGGAGTCACGCTGCATGCCGCCAGCAGGAGCAGCAGCAAGCAGAGCGACAGGCGTTCAGCTGCCAGGCCGTGATCCCCAGGCAGACCGCCATATACGCCAGCAGGATCAGCCAGCGCGAGAGCAGGTGCGTGGCGGTAAATGTGTACTCATCCTTGGGTACGCGCAACATGCCGGGCTGGAACGGCAGATCATTCAAGTTCACGGTGGTGCCGTAGGCATCCATCGCCCAGCGGCTGATAGTGAACCACGAGAGCAAGCGCTGAATGGTCAGGCCATCGCCGAGCGAGAAGATTACCCCGGCGAACAAGATCTGCGGGATCAGCGCCAGCGGCACCACCGAGATCGCGCGATCGGGGCTGGACGAAGATGATGAGATCGCCAGGCCCATGGCCAGGCCGGCCAGCGATGTCAGAAACGTCGTCACGAACAGCTCGAGCCAGGCCGGCAGCAATGCGCCCATCGCCGGCAGCTGAACCTTCAGGCCGATCACCACCAGCAGAATCAAGCTCTGGATCAATACCAGCAATGTCAGCACCAGGATCTTCGAAAGCACATATGGTCCGATCCGCAGATTCGCCAGCCGTTCGCGCCGGTAGATCGCCGACTCTTTGGTGATCTCACGCGCGGCGTTGATGATCCCAAACCAGACCGCGACCGTCGCCAGCATAAATAAGACCTTCTTGCCCTCGCTGGCAAAAGCCTTGTCGCCGACAATCGCATCACTCTTGGACACCAGCATCAGCAGCAAGCCAATGATCGGCGCCTGAAGCAGCAGGATCAGTAGGTTGCGGCGATCTTGCACGATCAGGTCGAGGTAGCGCCGCGCCAGGATGCCGAACTGCCGCAGCGGCGAGACCCGCGGCGCGCCGCCGCGCCCGGTCGCCTCGGCGCTGCCGGCAACCGGGCCATTGGGCGCCTGGGACAGTCGGCCGGCCACATACTGCTGGTACTGCGGCGCGGCGCGGAAGCGCATCTCCCACAGCTCGGCCAGGGTTGGCGCACCCGACGAAAGACCAAAGACGAAAGACGAAGGCTGGCTCCCTGTCACCTTTCGTCCTTCGTCCTTCGTCCTTTGTCCAGCCTGCCAGGCGTCGTACTCGGCTTGAAGGTCGCGCTGTACCACCAGCCAGCGGTCGGGATCCTGCGGCGAGGCGACGCCATCCAGCTTGGTATAGATGTCGGCGAAATCGCCGCTGCTGACGTTGAAGAACGCGAGCGCCTCGGCTGGAGGCCCGAAGTAGACCAGCCGCCCATCGGACATGAACGCGACGTGATCGCACTGGCTGATGTTCGCAGTCGCGTGGGTTACCAGCACGATCGTACGCCCGCTGTCGGCCAGGCGCCGCAGCGTGTACATCATCTTTTTTTCCAGGCCGGGATCCAGCCCAGATGTCGGCTCGTCGAGGAAGAATAGCGACGGGTCGGCCAGCAGCTCCGCGCCGATGCTGACGCGCTTACGCTGCCCGCCTGACAGATTATCGACCAGCGTGTCGCGATGCGGCGCCATTTCGACATCTTCGAGCACCTGGGCGATCCGCTTGGCGATCTCGGCGCGCGCGGTGTCGGCCGGCAGCCGCAGCTGGGCCGCGTAGCCGAGCGCGCGATCGACCGGCAGCGTACGGTGAATGATGTCGTCCTGCGGCACGTAGCCCAGCACGGTGCGATAGGCGTCGAAGTTGCGGTAGTAATCATCGCCGTTGACGAACACATGCCCGCCGCTGGCCGGGTCGTAGCCGGAGAGCGCGTTCATCAGCGTCGATTTGCCGGTGCCGCTGCCGCCCACCAGCGCCACGAACTCGCGCGGCGCGATCGAGAGTGAGACATCATTGAGGATCAACCGGCGCCTGCCGCCGCGCCGCACCTCGCGCATCAGGTTGCGCGCATCGATCCGCAGTGCGCCGCGCTGATCGTACTGATCCAGGCTATCGCCATCGTAGACCAGCTTGAACGCGCCGATCTGAATCACATCGCCCGGCACCAGCGTGTGCTGGCTGATCCGCTGGCCGTTCACAAAGGTGCCATTGGTCGAACCCGCATCGCGCAGCACATGCTTGCCGCCGGCGCGATCGATCGCGGCGTGGTTGCGGGAGACCTGCGGATTTTCGAGCACAATGTCGCTGCCCTCGCGGCCGATCGTGATCTGCGGGTCGCTTGGGTCGAGCGGGTAGCTGCGCGCCACGGTGGCGGCCTGGGCCACCCGCGCGGCCGCCGGGTTATGGTAGGTCAGTGTGACAAAATTGCCGGTGGCCGGGTCGCCGATCCGCAGCACATCGCCGTCGGCTAGCGTCAGCGGTATATTGGCGTCAAGGCGCTTGCCCTCGGCCAGAATGCCATTCGTCGAACCGATATCGACGATCGCGTAGGTTGTACCGGATGGCTCGATCCGCGCGTGGCGGGCCGAGACGAAGCGCGAGGTCAGCACAATGTCGTTAGATGGCGCGCGGCCAAGGGTCAGCAGGGCCTTGCCGAGCGGAACTTCGCGCACCTGGCCCTCGTCCTGAATCACAAGCGTCGGCTGAACCGGCGGAAATGATGACTGAATGCCGGCCGGCGCAGTCGGCGGCACGGGGATCGGCGCAATCGGCACGGCCATGGCAGGCTGCGCCGAAGCCGCGACCGCTACCGGTTCAAGGGCTGGCTGAGGCTTGCCGCAGCTGGTACAGAACTTCGCGCCTGGCCGGTTGAGTGGAGCGCCGCAATGGATGCACGTAGTAGACAATTTCACAAGCTCCTATGCTATAATGAAGCGCCGAGCCACGTTGATTCTAGCATAAGAATATCTTTTTTGTAAGCCATTTGCCCTAAGGCTCACCCGCACGGAGGTATACCATGACGAACGCGCTACGCTGGACATCGGCTGACCTTGAGCTGTTGCCCGACGACGGAAAGCGGTATGAAATCGTCGAAGGAGAGCTGTTCGTGTCAAAGCAACCGCATTGGCATCACCAGGCCGCCTGTCTGCAAGTCGCCGCACTCCTCAATGCCTGGAGCAAAGCAAGCGGCAGCGGGAGAGCCAATATCGCCCCAGGCGTGATCTTCGACGAGGATGAAGATGTAGCGCCGGATGTCGTGTGGGTGAGCAAAGAACGGTTCGCGGCCGGGCTTTCGGAAGACGGCAAGCTGCATACCGCGCCCGACCTGGCGATTGAGGTGCTCTCACCCGGCTTGACCAACGAGCGCCGCGATCGCGATGCCAAACTCAAGCTCTATGCCCGCCGGGGAGTGCTGGAATACTGGATCGTCGACTGGCGTCGCAAACAGGTCGAAATCTACCGCCGCGAACAGATGACGCTTCAGCTGATCGGTACCGTACGCGAACACGAGACACTCGAATCACCGCTCCTACCGGGCTTCACATGCTCACTCGCCGAACTCTTCGAGGATGTGACGACCTGAAGTCTGCTCCGGGCTGGCCTCACCCCCCAGCCCCCTCTCCCGTCGCGACGCGAGAGGGGGTGCCGCATCAGCGGCGGGGGTGAGGGCCAGAAAGACGGCTCGAATATGCAATACGCTATACTGAGCCAAGCGTGACTAGAAACATTCTGAATGACGGCACAGTACACAATCGAGCTTGAGCTGCCGCCCGCGCATGTCGCCACGCTCCAGCACATCCACCGCGACCTGGCGACAACCCAGGATAGCCAGGCGTTCACGCAGCGAGCGCTCGACGCGCTGTGCGCGCTGATCCAGCCGGCTGCGGCATATGTATTGCTGCTGAATCATGATCGCGCGACACTGAGCGTGGCGGCGGCCTGGCCAGCCGCACCCGAAGATCAGCTTGTGACATTCCCGGCTGATCTCCTGCGCGCGCTCGACACCCCGCGCGCGGCATTGTTGGAGCCGCACGAGCAATCTGCGCTGACCAAACAGCTAGCCGGATTAGCTTTGGCTGAGATCGACGCGCTGCTGAGCATCCCGCTGGTGCGCGAGGCCCAGCCACTGGGTGCGCTGCTGCTGGCGCCGCCGGCCAGCCGGCTGATCGCACCGGAGGGCATCCTACTGGCCGAGCTGATCAGCAGCGCGCTGGCGGGCGCCGCCTATGGCGGGCGGCTGGCCGAGACATTGACCCGCCGCAACGAGCAGCTGACGATGGTGGCCGACATCGCCGCGCATGTCTCGTCCTCGCTCGAAACCCGCGAGGTGTACCGGCTGGTGTATATCACCAACCATGCTGAAAACGACCCGCGGCACTACAAGCTGCATGGCGAGGGCACTGAGTTTGTCACCCGCAACATTCTGTGCGCGCCAATGGTGATCAAAGATGGCACAATCGGCGTGATCGAGCTGCTCAACAAGCAGGATGGCCCGTTCACCGAGCAGGAGGCCCAGCGGCTGGCGGCAATCGCGAACATCATCGGCGTGGCGATCCAGAACGCGCAGTTGTTCGAGTTCGTGCGGCAGCGGCGCGAGCGGCTCGAGCGCTTGCTGGATCGCATGATCCAGGGCACGCCGCAGGATAAGGTCGTCGAGGAACTGGTGCGCGAGCTGGAAACCCAGGATACGCTGCTGCTGGTGAAGTTCGCCAATCCCTATATCGTCGGCCAGCCGATCCGCAAGCCCGAGATGGTCTTCGGCCGCGACCCGCTGTTCAAGCGCATCCTCAGCGTGCTGCACCAGAACAGCCTGCTGCTGCATGGCGAGCGGCGGATTGGCAAGACCACCGTGCTGCTCCAGCTCGAGCTGCGGCTCCATGCCGCCGACGACGCCGAATACCGCTTCCGTCCGGTCTATATCGATCTGCAAGGCATTGAGGAGGCCAGCTTCTTCCACCATATGATGGAGGAGATATTGCAGCGCTTCGGCAAGCGCGCCAAAGGGCTCACGCTGAGCTTCACGCCCACGCGCGCATCCTACTCGGGCCGCGAGTTCCAGCGTGACTTGCGCACGGTGATCAAGGCGCTGTGCGGGCCGCAGCCGGATGGCCGCACCGAGCGCATGGTGCTGCTGATCGACGAGGCCGATGTGATGTACGGCTACAACGAGCGCGCCTTGCAGGAGTTCCGGCGGATCTTTATGAACGATTACGCGGCCTACCTCAGCTGCGTGTTCGCTGCGGTACACATCCAGCGCCAGTGGAAGCGCTACGAGAGCCAACTGTACAACCTGTTCCAGCAGATCGAGCTGCCGCCGCTGGCGCGCGCCGATACCGAGCTGCTGGCCGATGAAAATTCAGCTGCTGTGCCTTGAGGCGGTCAACTACATCCGCGAGCAGGGCCGCAAGAATGTCACTCTCAAAGATATTGAGCGTGTCGCCGACACGGTCAAAGGACACGACGAATGGCTGTAGGCACGCTGCCTCGCAATCCCTATATCGTCGGCGGCCCGGTGCGCGGCCCGCATTTCTATGGGCGCAAGGCGTTGATCCAGTCCATTCTGGATGGCAACGACCGCGCGATCTGGGTGGTCGGCAACCGGCGGATCGGCAAGACCTCGCTGCTGCGGCGCATGGAACAGCTTGGCACCTTCGATGGGCGAGTGGCGTTCATGATCAGCCTGGAGGCGGCCGACACGGTGGCCGACCTGGCCCAGTGCTTCCTGGACGACATCGACACTGGCGATGATCGGCTGGCGCGGCTGGGGCTGAAGATCGGCGACCTACAAGGCAAGACGCCGCAGGCGATCCTGCGCCTGCTCGATCGGCGCGGGCGCGCGCACGGCATCGAGGTGCTGCTGCTGCTCGACGAGGCCGAGGCGTTGGATCGGGATCGCCGAGCGCGAAGGCGACGACATTCTGAAGGATCTGCGCCGCGAAATGCAGCGTAGCGAGGCGCTGCGGGTGGTAATGACCGCCACCAAGCGCCTGGCCGCGCTGAACGATCTGTGCCGCGGGTGGGACACCTCGCCGTTCTTGTATGGCGTTATACCGCGCTATCTGGGCCGGCTGGAGCGCGACGAGGCGCTGGCGCTCGTTCGCCAGTCCCAATCGCCCGCGCCGCCCAGCGTACACCCTGGCGTGGCCGAGGCGGTGCTGGCGGCCACCGACGGGCACCCGTTTCTCACCCAATGGCTGTGCGATCGGCTGTGGATCGATGGGACACTGCGCGCGCCAATGGCCGACGACCTCATCCCCGATTCGAATCTGGTCAATTTGTTCCAGCTCGATTACAATTACCTCGCGCCGGTCGAGCGCCGCATCCTGCGCTGCCTTTCGTTCGTCGAATCGCTCGACGAAACTGGGCTGATGGGCCAGCTAGGCGTGGCGATGGCCGACATGCAGCTGCGCTACCTGATGCTGTCGCTGGTGCAGCTGTGCTATGTTCGCCGCGCCGGCGAGCGCTATAGCACCGGCAATGCGCTGCTGCACAGCTGGGTGCAGTTCTGGGCCACCGACGCACCCGCATCGCCAATGAGCGACGCGGCGGCGGTCGACCAAGCCGACGAGGAGCAGCAGCGGATCATGGCGCTGGCGACGACACACAAGCGCCGCCTGCGGCTGCTGGAGGAGCAGCAGGCGCTGCGCGGCGCCGCCACGCCGCCCGATATCGTGATCGAGATCGAGGATATCACCAAGCAGATCGCCACTCTAGATGCGCAGCTCGCGCTGCTGCGGGCGCATGGCTGATGAGATGATGAACCCAACCTGCCAATTCTGCGGCGCATCCGTGCAGCCGCGCTCACGCTTCTGCCCCGTCTGCGGGCGCCAGCTGCCGGTGCGCGCAACGCCGCCGGGGACGCCCGTACAGCAGCCCACCGAGGAGCTTCAGGCGGCGGTCGAAGGCATGCTACCAAGCAAGAAGCGGCTGGTCATTCGCGATGACTCGCTCAATCTCCACGAAATCGTAAACGTGGTAGAATCAGGCGTGCGCTGGTGGCAAGATCAGCTCACCAGCGCGGATATTGCCACGCGTGAGCAGGCCGCGCACTCGATCGAGGAGCTGTCGCGCATTCTGCACAGCCTTTCTCAGCAGCTATCACAAGGGCGCGAGACTATCCGGATCACCACACGGCTGCCGGTGCTGCGATCTTACACGGTCGGCTGCCCGATCTGCGGCCGCGGCAACCGGGCCGGTGCGAAGTTTTGCCAGGCATGCGGCGCGTCGCTCGCCGGGCCGGCGCCAGAGGAAATAGCAACGGGGAAGCCGATGCCGCTGCGCTTTAGAATAGGCGCTCGCACGGATCAAGGGCGGGTGCGCAAGAACAACCAGGATTCGGTCTACACCGGAACGTTCAAGCTGCAAGGCGCCACCGTGCGGGTGGCGCTGGTAGCCGATGGCATGGGCGGCGCGAAAGCGGGCGAGCAGGCTAGCCAGATCGCCTCGGAAGTCGCCCAGGCGCAGATCCAGCACAATGGGGCCGGGCAAGCGCTGCCCGACGACAGTGCCTGGCAAGAGCTGCTGCGCAAGGCGGCGATCGAGGCCAACCGGCGCGTCTATGAGGAGTCGCGCAGCGATGAAGCGCGCAAAGGCATGGGCACGACGCTGACAATCGCGCTGATTGTGGGCGAGCGGCTGCATGTGGCATCGGTAGGCGATTCGCGCGCCTACCTGCTCAACGCCGGCGGTGTAACCAAAGATGGCGCGACGACCGCGCAGCTGACATCCGACCACAGCCTCGTCGCGCGACTGGTCGATATCGGCCAGATCACGGCCGAGCAGGCGCGCACCCACCCGCAGCGCAACCTGCTCTACCGCTCGATCGGCACCGATCCCTCGGTCGAGGTCGATACGCTGTCGGAACAGCTTAATGCCGGCGATGTTGTGCTGCTCTGCTCCGATGGGCTGATCAACCATGTGCGCGATGAGGAGATCGCGCAAATTGCCCTGGAGCAACTCGACCCCGCCCGCGCCTGCGAGCAGCTGGTGACACTGGCAAACGAGCGCGGCGGGCGCGACAACATTAGCGTGGTGATTGTGCGGGTTGAGGGAAAGAAGTAAGTTGTCCGTCGTCCGTCGTCAGTTGTCCGCTATCACTTTCCACAACGTAATAATCGACAACTGACA
>WNGA01002173.1_pt2 | contig 30028 bp, 21 predicted proteins | sample 5400061 | NCBI WGS metagenome assembly WNGA01 (sample SAMN13153366, study PRJNA577476) | soil metagenome | isolation source: 100 cm soil or saprolite under grassland replicate 2 | place: USA:California | collected 2016-06-15
CAAGTTCGCGTTCATCCGGTCGCGCAGCGTCCTCGCATCGTTCACGTTCCTCGCCGCCTTCGCTCCGGCGGTCGCGGCCGCGGAAGCTCGACTGAGCGAGAGCTACGGCAAGCTGCCGCTGCAATTCGAGCAGAACCAGGGACAGACCGACAAGAGCGTGCGCTTCCTCGCCCGCGGCCCGGGCTACGGCCTGTATCTCACCGACAACGAAGCCGTGCTCGCGCTCGGCAAACCGACACCGCTCGCGCTGCGCATGCGCCTGGTGGGCGCCGCGCCCGCACCGCGCGCGAGCGGGCTCGAGGAGCTCCCCGGCAAGGCCAACTACTTCGTCGGCAACGATCCGGCTAAGTGGCGCACGAACGTCCCGACCTACGCCAGGGTGCGCTACGAGCAGGTCTATCCCGGGATCGACCTCGTCTACTACGGCAACCAGCGCCAGCTCGAGTACGACTTCGTGCTTGCACCGGGCGCCGATCCGAAGAAGATCGTGCTCGGCTTGAAGGGCGCCGAGAGGCTCGAGATCGACGCGCAGGGGGATCTTGTGCTGCACGCGGGGGGCGATTCGGTGCGCCTGCACAAGCCGGTCGTCTACCAGGAGCGCGACGGAGCCCGGCACGACGTGGCGGGACGCTACGTGCTCAAGCGCGGCAATCGGGTGGGCTTCAAGGTCGCTGCATACGATCGTGCTCGGCCGCTGGTGATCGACCCGGTGCTCTCCTGCTCCACGTACCTCGGGGGTAGCCGCGGCGACGCAGGCAACGCGATCGCGGTAGACGGAACCGGTAACGCTTATGTGACGGGCAGAACCAACTCAACTGACTTTCCCACGACGCTCGGTGCCTTTCAGACCCAATGGGCAAGCGGTTTCAATCCCTGCGGTCCCGATCCCGTGCCTCCCACGGACGTGTTCGTCACGAAACTCAATGCGACGGGAACTGCGTTGATCTACTCCACGTATCTCGGCGGCCATCTCGATGACTCGGGCACAGCGATCGCCGTGGATGCCGGCGGCAACGTGTACATCACGGGCTGGACCTTCTCCCGCAGCGACTTCCCCACAACCATGGGGGCCTTCCAGCCCACGAGCACCGCGATCAATGATTGCTTCCAAGGCGCCTTCGCTGCGAAGCTCGATCCGGCCGGCTCCCAGCTCATCTACTCCACGTTTTTGAGTTGGCTGGACGCGGGAAACGCGATCGCCGTCGATAGCAACGGTCAAGCTCATGTGACGGGTTCCACGGGGAACCCCTCCGCGTTCCCGACGACTCCCGGCGCCTTCCAAACGAGCTCCGCAGGAGCCAGCGTCGTTTTCGTGACGAAGTTCAATGCTGCGGGTTCTGGACTTATCTACTCCACCCTGCTGGGCAACAGCAGCAATGACTCGGGCAACGGGATCGCGGTCGATAACGCCGGCAACGCCTACGTGACTGGCAGCGCCGGTGCCAACTTTCCTACCACGCCGGGGGCTTTCCAGACCGGCCCGAGCGGATCCGGCGGCGGCTTCGTGACGAAGCTGAACCCTGCCGGCTCCGCGCTCGTCTACTCTACGTTACTCGGCAACGCCCTAGGCAGCGCCATCGCAATCGATAACGCCGGCAACGCCTACGTAACCGGGAGCGCGGGCTCCACCAACTTTCCGACGACTCCGGGAGCGTTCCAGCCCACCAGCGCCGCCGGCGGTCCGTTCGCAACGAAGCTCAATCCCTCGGGCTCGGCCCTCGTTTACTCCTCGTACCTCGCCGGTAGTACGGGCGGTGATTTCGGCGCCGGCATCGCTGTGGATGCCAACGGCGACGCCTTCGTGACCGGCGGCGCGTTCTCGGCCGATTTTCCAACTACGCCGGATGCCCAGCAGCCCGTTTCCGGCGGCAGCGCCGATGCCTTCGTGACAGCTCTGAATCCCACCGGGTCGGCGCTGATCTACTCCACTTACCTCGGCGGCAACGGCTTCGACCATGGCGCGGGGATCGCGACGGACGCCAGCGGCAAGGCGTACGTGACCGGCAGCACCGGCTCGGCCAATTTTCCGACAACAGCGGGAGCCTTTCAGACGACTACCGACGGCTCCGACGCCTTCGTCGCACAGTTCACAGTGGCTGCGCCGACTCGCTTCGAAGAGAACGCCGCAACCTACATGGGCTACTGGCCTACGTACGGCGCAGAGACCGGGACCTTCAGCGGCTGCACCATCGTCGCCTCCACTCAGGTGGCGGCCACCGCGACCTTCAGCTTCATGGGCACCGCGGTGAGCTGGATCGGGGTGAAGTGCAACGTCTGCGGCGTCGCCACGGTGTCGATCGACGGTGGTGTGCCGACGGTCGTGAACACCTCAGGGCCGGGGGTGCCCGGGAGCCTCTACTCGGAGCCCGTGTTCTCCGCCTCGGGTCTTGCGCCCGATGTGACGCACACGATGGTGATCACCGTAACCAGCGCCACCACTTCTCCTCAGGCTCTCCTGTCCGGGGGGAGCAACGTCGCGGTGGACGCATTCGACGTGACGAGGTGACGCCAGCGATCTTGTTGCGCCGGTCACGCGGTCGGGTTTGCGCGCTCAGGACTAGTGAGGGGCGGCGTCGGGGGGGAAACCATCCCAGATCTGCACGTCGTCGACCCACTGGTAGATGGGGTAGGCGCCCCCGCTGTAAAGATTCGGCATCATGATGCGATCGATCGGGGCTTTGTTGACGCCCATATTCGGTCCGTAGTGATCGACGATCACCTTACCGTTGACCGCCATCCAGACGCGCCCGTCGCTGCCGGCGCTGCGGTGCCAGAAGACCTCGAACTTGAACCACTCGCCTACGGGCACGGGTACAGTGGTGTTATACACGTCCCAGAATCTCTTATGCGGCAGGCTGCCGGCCACGTTGTCGCCGATGATCTCCCAGGAAAGCGGAACGTTGACGCCGTTGGCATCCAGACCCCAGGTCACCGCCGAAACGATCACGCGATAATCGCTAGTCGTCTTCCACTCAAAGAGCACGCGCCAGTTCGGAGGAACCAGCGATTGCGCCAGGTCCGGCTGATACTTGAGCCAGTAGCTGATGTAGAGGTCGCTCTTTTCGCCGACGGGCTGGAGCGTGAAAGCATCCTGGGCCGGATGCCCTCCCTGGGGGTTGGTTCCGCAACATCCGCTCTGCGACATCCGCTGGTAAAGGGCTCGGGTCGGGGTTCCGTTATGCCCGGTGACGGTCTGGATTTCGTTGAACATGTAATCGCCGACGCTGGTCGCGTCCACGGGGGCATCGGCGATGAGCTGAAGACGCGTGGGACCGCCGCCCCAGATGTTGGGCGGCCAAGGGAAGCCGGTGCTGCTGTCGATGCCGAGGATGTTTTGCCAGCAGCCCCTTCCATAACAGTCGCCTGGCGCCCCGAGCGCCGTGGATCCCTCAAAACCTGAACTGAACAGCAGCTTCGGGGGTCCGGGCGGAACGGTCGCGGTATCGGCCTTTTGCCGCCATCCGTACAGCGCCAACAAAACAATGATGCCCGCCAGGGCGATTGCGGCGAAACGTAGGGCAAGCGACATGGCTATCTCTCGTAGGAGTCTCACGGCTCGATCCGCACCCGCAACTTCCGTCACCCCGAAGCGTGCGCCAGCAAGGTTTACCTGCGCCAGAGGGTGCAATCGACAGGAATAGTCTGGACGGACTACGAGGATCCAAGGCGCCCCGGGCCGCGTTTAACGCGGCGTTGCTAATCTTTCTCCGGAAGCTCGGCCGGACGGAAATCAACGCGTTCGACCGCCGGGATAGAGAGCGGGAGCAGCATTTTGTATTCGGCCCTGAGACGGACGACCATGGGTGCGAGGTTGAGCGAGAGCACGCCCACCATCTACTTCGAAGACCTGGAGGTTGGGTCCGTGCATCTCGGCCGGGAGTGCGTCTGCGATAAGGACGAAATGCTGGAATTCAGCCGACGCAACGACCCGTGGCCCTTCCATGTCGACGAAGCCGCGGCAGCGCGTTCGCCATTTGGCGGTATTGTCGCCAGCGGCGGTTACGTCATCACCTTGTGGTACCGCTCTCTTGTCGAGATCTACAACACTCCGAGAACAACGTGGGCATTCCTGGGCGGTTTCGACTGGAAGCTCAGATTCCGCGCTCCGGTTCGCGCGGCCGACACCCTCTGCGCTAGGGTGACCGTGAAGGACAAACGGCTTTGGATCAAACCTGGCCGAGGCATGGTCACGTTGTTCAACGAGATCCTGAATCAACGCTCCGAGATCGTGTGCACCGTCGAAGTGACGGCGCTGCTCGCCACCCGGGCAGAAGGCGCCGCAGCGGGCTCATGAACCACGTGAATCCGGTTGATTTTCCCATCGGCGATCGGCAATGACTGTTCACCGCCAGCCCGGCGCGATTGCGAAGCTCAAGGAGATCTACTCTCTGTTGAGCCGCTTTGAGAAGACGCGCCTGCTTTTGCTCCTCTGCCTGATGCTGCTCCTAACACTGATCGAAGTTGTGGGCGTTGGATCCGTATTCCCTCTTCTTCAGATACTCTCGACTCCCGATAGATTCACACAAGGGGCTATAGCTGCCTATTTCAAGAACATCGGACTTACCTCGACAAAGGAGATAGCGCTGTTTCTGATAGCCGTTTTTGCGATCTTTCTGGTGCTATCCAATTTGTTGAGCGTCTTCGTGTTAAGCGAGAGCAGCAAGTTCGCGTGGACCAACTGGCGCAATATCGCGACGAGGGCGTTCGGGCATTACCTGCTACAGCCCTACGAGTTTTTCCTCAGCCGCAACAGCGCTGACCTGACGAAGGTAGTCATGCAGGATTCCAACTACATTGGCAATGGCGTTCTATTGCCACTGTTGCAAGTTACAGCGAAGCTCCTGGTCATCGTGGCGTTGGGGTTGACGCTGATTGCATTCGAGCCCATTACTACCTTGCTCTTGCTGGCGTTTTTCATCTGCGCCTACGGGGCTTTCTCGCTCTACTCGCACAAGGCCGTTCGAAAGTGTGCTTCCATCGCCCAGCAGGGACGTACGCAATCAACCAGAGTGGCGGCAGAAGCTCTTCGCGGCATCAAGGAGGTCAAGACCCTCGGCAGAGAGGACTATTTTGTTCGTGAGTTCGCGCGCGAGGCGGCTTCAATTCCGAACGCGGAGAAGTCGATTTACACCCTGGGGAGTTCTCCTCGCTATTATCTAGAGGCGGTTACGGTTGCGTTTGTACTGAGTGGATTGGGAATTGCAATCTACAAGGAAGTCGATTTGGCGGTGTTGATCCCGAGCGTCGGCTTGTTTGTGGTCGCCGGCTACAGGATGCTGCCACTTTTCAGTCAAGGCTACTCGAATCTGACTACCTTGGTCGCATACCTTGCCGCGGCTGATGACATGCTAGCGGACCTGCGGGCGCATCGTGTCGCTCCAGCCATTGTCGCACCCGCATCCGAGTCAGCAGTTGGCGCTTCGGGTCCTGCGGAAATAGTTTTGGCGGACATTACCTACTCGTATCCAAAAGCTGCTGCTCCTACACTGAGGAAGCTTTCGCTTACATTCGAGCCTGGGAAAAAGATAGGCCTGCTGGGAGCATCTGGAGGCGGGAAGTCAACGCTCATTGACGTGCTGCTCACACTTCTTGAGCCGCAGTCCGGTCATATTCGGATGGGCGATGTGCTCATCGAGAGATCGAATGCACATTGCTTGCGAAGTCGCATCGGCTACGTGCCTCAAAATATCTTTCTCACGGACCAAAGCATTCTCAGGAACATAGCGTTCGGAGTGGATGAGAAAGAAATTAATACGGGGGCCGTGATCAGAGCCGCCAGGCAGTCAAACATCCACCAGTTCATTGCGTCACTGGAGCTGGGTTACCAAACCGTGATCGGCGAACGAGGAGCCCGCTTGAGCGGGGGTCAACGTCAGCGACTTGGGATTGCTCGCGCTTTGTACTCCGATCCGCCGATGATTGTTTTCGACGAAGCAACCAGTGCGCTGGACACGGAAACGGAGGCGGCCGTGATGGACGCGGTCAATCATTTGGACAACAAGACCATCATAATCGCCGCACACAGGTTGAGCACTCTCAAGGGATGCGATGCTGTCTATGAGATCAAGAACGGACGAGTGATGTACGTGGGTCGTGGTGAGACGGTTTCCCGGCATGACGCTCTTCCATTATCACTGAGCCGTAGTCTCTGAATCCAGAGTCACCGTGCATCTCGAGATCAGAAGCAATCTTAAAAGAGTCAGCTCTACCATGAGACACTCTGAAGAGATCCTGGGCGGAAAGCGTTTCGCCTTTGGAGGAAACTGGGCGCAGTTCTTGGCATTGCTCGATGATCAACGCATCCTGGACGCCGAGAAATCTCTACAGTCCATGCTGGAGGTAGAAAACCTCGCAGGCAAGAGCTTCCTCGACGTCGGGTCGGGCAGCGGGCTGTTCAGCCTGGCAGCGCGTCGATTGGGCGCGCGGGTGCGCTCTTTCGACTACGACCCGCAATCCGTGGCGTGCACAGAAGAACTGAAGCGTCGTTACTTCCTCGATGACGGAAATTGGGTGGTGGAGGAAGGTTCTGTGCTCGATGAAGACTACCTTGCTTGCCTCGGCGTATTTGACGTGGTGTATTCGTGGGGGGTACTCCATCACACGGGGGCTATGTGGCAGGCATTAGAAAACGTGGTTCCCTTAATCAAAGAGCGCGGCCAACTGTTCATTTCAATTTACAACGATCAGGGGGGACCGAGTGCAAGGTGGCTCAGGGTTAAACGTACCTACAATGCGTTGCCCGAGACGCTGCGTTGGCTAGTCCTCATCCCGGCTCTTGCTCCGCTTTGGGGGAAAAATACAGTGAAAGATATTCTTCGGGGCAAGCCCTTCGAGAGTTGGCGAAACTACGAAAGGGGAGAAAGAGGCATGGATGCGTGGCGTGATGTCGTGGACTGGGTCGGTGGATATCCTTTTGAGGTTGCCAAACCGGAGGAAGTTTTCGATTTCTACCGCAGTCGAGGCTTTATGCTGCAGCGGCTCAAGACCTGTGCCGGAGGGTATGGGTGCAATGAGTATGTACTCATGAAGAGCGAGAAATGAATAGGAAGATCTTCGTTGGGCTCGACAATCTGCCGGTCCTGACGCCTGTATACAGCGGCTAGACCCGTTGAGCGGGCATGCATGTCGGCCTGATCGCGTTGCGCAACGCACGCCATGTCTGAGACGCCTTTCATAATCACGATTGACACCGAGGGTGATGATCTCTGGGGGAGATCGCGGGAAATTACCACCCGCAACGCGGAGTACCTGCCTCGTTTCCAATCGCTCTGCGAGCGGTTCCGTTTCAAGCCGGTTTACCTTACGAACTATGAGATGGCGATGTCCGACGTTTTTGTCGAGTTCGCGCGCGATGTGGTTGCCCGCGGCGCCTGCGAGATCGGGATGCATCTGCATGCGTGGAACTCGCCGCCGCTCGAGCCGCTGACCAGCGACGACTTCCGTTTTCACCCCTACCTGATCGAATACCCCGAGCCGGTGATGAAGGAGAAGATCAGGACGCTCACGCGCCTCCTCGAAGACCGGCTTGATCGGGCGATGATCAGCCATCGTGCCGGGCGCTGGGCTTTCGACGGTCGTTATGCTGCCATGCTGCTCGACGAGGGATATCGCGTCGACTGCTCCGTGACCCCCGGTGTCGATTGGCGCGGGAACCCGGGCGATCCGGGCGGGAACGGTGGCTCGGACTACACGGGCTTTCCCGATCGACCCTACTTCCTCGATCCTTCGGACATCTCGGCCCCGACCGTCGACGGGCTGCTCGAAGTACCGATGACAACCCGCCCAAGCAGCTTTTACCGAGTGGCACCCTGGGCGTACCGCATCCCCCTGGTGCGGCAGGCCGCCCACAGGGTATCGCCGAAGCTCAGCTGGTTGTGCCCGACTCCGCTTCTTGAAAAGCACAATCTCAATGCAATGTTGCAGGTAGCGCGGAAAGCGCGCGAAGGCGCGGCTCATGTGGAGCTCATGCTGCATTCCTCCGAGCTCATGCCGGGCGGCAGTCCGAGTTTCCCGAACGCGTCGGATATCGAGCGCTTATACGAGCACCTGGAGATTCTTTTCGAGGATCTCGCCACCTGGTGCCGCGGCACGACGTTGAAAGAGTTCCACGCAAGGCTGAGAAACGGGGAGCGCCTGAATGATCCGCATTAACGGGCGCGCCGCCGTGTACGGGGAAGTCTGGTACGACGAGGAGCCGCCCGGCGACTCCGGGGTGGATATCGTCATGCACTTGCAGAGAGAGGCTCCGATCGCCCATGCCCGAACCACCCCGTTCCTCTCGCTGGTAAACGATCTTTCTGTCGGGGAAGGCGCGCTCATGGACCGATTCGGCAAGGACTGCCGCTATAAAGTTAGACGCGCCGATACGAAGGATGGACTACGGATGGAGTTCTTGCTGGACCCGGAAAGCAAGCTGGATGAATTCCGAGGGTTCTACGACGCGTTCGCCAAGCAAAAGTCGCTGCAACCCTGCGATCATCAATGGCTGCTTGCCGCGTGCAAGGCCCGTCAGGTCGCGCTCACGTCCGCCTCTCGGAACGGCGAGGCATTGGTGTGGCACGCCTACGTCCTCGCCCGGAAAACAACGCGCCTTCAATATTCGGCTTCTTGTTTCAGGAACAGGGACAACGACTATCGCGCCTTGGTCGGGCGAGCCAATCGTTGGCTTCACTGGAAAGAGATGCTGCGGTTCAGGGAGATGGGATTGGAGCGCTACGATTGGGGAGGCCTCTTCGAGGACGAATCCGTGCCGGAGCGCGCCGGAATCAACACGTTCAAGAGGGACTTCGGGGGCCAGCAAGTCCGTAGCTACAACTGCACGGTGCCGGTGACTCTCAGAGGCCGCCTCTATCTTCCGCTTCGCGATGCTTGGCTCCGTCTGAAGCCCGCGTAGCCCGCCTGCGACGATCCCGCGTTTACTGCACGCTGATACCGCTGGGGCTGATCGTCACGGTCCTATCGCCCACCAGCACGCTCCAGACGCCGTTCGTATTGCTGGCGCTCGCCGTAGTCGGTGCACATCCCACGCGCAGGAGCGCGATAAACTCGACAGCCGTTGAGGGCTGTGCACTGGCGAATTTGCCGTGGTACTGCAAAGGCGCGTTGGGATCCAAGGGGGCCGCGCTGGTCAGCCCATCGTCCGCGGTGCCCCACGAACTGTAGCCTTGCGCGTTTATCGGCATGAATGTCCCCCCCGGCCCGTAGAGCGCGTCGACGCAGAGCGACTGCGCACCCCGGGCGATCTGAACGCGACTGTTGCCGTCGATCACAGTTAAGGGATCGAGGGCGTGGATGTTCCATTCCCAGGTGCGCGGACTGGCGGAGGCGAGATTCTCGTAGACCAGGATGTTGCCCGGGCGGAGATACACGAGCGAGCGCACCGCCTTGGTTAGGGCGCCGTTGTAGGCGTCGGTCGCATCGCCGGTGACGATCTCGTAACCCGCAGCGCTCTGCTGCTGCGTGATCGAGCCGTAGTGAAAGTTCGTGAGCTGGAACGGAGTGGGCAGGTGCTCGTACGCGATCTGTCCCTGGCCGCCGTCGAAAGTGACGGCGTTCTTGGACCTGGTTCGCTTGACCCACCATTGCCAATGGTTGGTGCCGTAACCGTCGCGGTCGCCGTAATAGCCCGATTCGATCGCCAGCCGCTCGCCGCCCGCGTTGACGACGAAGGCGTTCTGGTCGGCGGACTGATGGTTGTACGCGCCGAACGGCGCAGGACTCGACTTGAAATACACCGAGGTGCGCGTGAGGTCGGCCAGGTCGCTGTGCATTGCCATCCAGCCGATTGACGGCAGGTAGAGCGCATTGGACGTCCCGGACGGGAAGGTCGTCGCGGCGCATGTGTACGGCGGCGACATCAGGTATTCGATACGGGTGGGATCCTCACCGACCAGCTTCGAGGCATACCAGCAGCCCAGCGCGCTCGGCGCGAAGTTGGTGTAGCCCTTGGCGTAGCGCGCGCGCTGCTCGAAGAGCTGAGGCTCCTCGAATCCGTCGCCGAAGAGTCCGATCGGCGTTCCGGGATCGTTTACGTTCGTCGGAGCGCCGAGGTCGGTCGTACGGGCCGTTGGCGGCACGAAGTAGGCGAGGAGCCTCCCGTAGTTCCGAACCCAGGCCTTTTGGGCGAGGTCGAGGCAGACTTGCTGCGCGTCACAGGTGGCCCAGCGCAGCGCGTACCACGCGCTCAGCAGCGCGCCGACGTCCCACATGCCGTACGCGGTGCCGTTGGCATGGCCGCCTTCCTCGCCGCTCCACGGCATGGTCGCGTTCAGGGTGAAGGGCAGCAGATTCCGCAGCCATCCTCGCGCCGTCGGAAGATCGCCAACGAGAAGCGTCGACATCGTTGCGACCATCGCGGCGGTCACGTAACGGTGAGAGTCCCGCGGCTGCCGCCACAGCGGCGGCGGCACGTACGTGGAGTCCAAGGGCCACCCGTTGGCGCCGGTGACCCAGCCGTAGAGGTCGCTGATCCGCGTGCCCAAGGCCGAGAGCATCTGGCTCTTCTGAGCGTCGCTCAGGGCCGATCCCAACCAATCGTAGCCGAGCGTGACGACCCACGCGACGTAGCGTGATTCCTGATCATCGACCGCGGTCGGGCCGCGTGGATCCCATGATGCGAGGTTCAGCACTCGGACCCTCGCGTCCTCTGCATAGGTGGCCGACCCGTTGTACACCTGCGCCATGAGCGACTGCAGCGCCCTATCGCCGTACTTGAATCCATCGCCCTGCGCTCCCGCGCTCGGCAGCGTCTCGTTCAGAATGCCGTTGACCTGGCCCAGAAGCGCGGGGAGCGCGACGTCTCCCCTTTGGCTGGCCATCAGCGCCAGCGTGGCAGGGTCCGGCAGCCCGCGCGGATGGGCCTTGGAGAGGAGCTGCTTGATGACGCTCGTCATATTGGGAATGAGGAACGGCACCGCGTCGGGGCGGACGGTGAACTGGCGCGAGAGACTGACCGCGCCGACCGGATTTCCAGTTGCGTCTTGCGGCTGGACCGCCCACAAGTAGTCGCCGCTCGGCAGGACCTCGTCCCAATTGATCCAGTTCTGCGGGGTCGAGAGCGTTTTCGTGTGGCCGTCGGGATAGGTCAGGGTGATCTGGTATTGCGCGGTGCCGCTCAGGTGGGGCCAGCTGAAATCGGGCGGGCTCTGCTCGACCCGTTGGCAGTCCGCAGGCCTCGCTGCAGCCTCGCCTGGATCGTAAAGCGTGAACTGCGAGTTCAGCAGAATATTCGCCATCCAGTCGAGGTTCACGTTCGGAACGCAGGCCTGGGATTGCGTAGAGAACGGCAAACAAGCAGTGAGGACGAGAACAAGGGCAAAGGCGACAAGGCGCATCGGTGAAGGCCAAGAATTGTGGAATTCAAGGGTACGTCAATGATCCTTACCCACCGTATTCCCACGGTGACTCTGCGATCGTCAATGGCCGGACCCGCTCTCGGCATTCCGCCTCGACGACGCGAAGGATCACCACCGCGTGATCGCCGTCCGTGTCCACGATCCGCTCGACCTGGCATTCGACGTGCGCGGGCAAGCTCGCGAGTACAGGTGCGGCCGTCCTTCCCGCGGCAAACGGCTGCCCGTTGATCGTCCCGCTCCCGGCGTCGGTCGGAAAGAAAAACCGCCGCGCGATGTCCTGCTGCTGCTGGCCCACGATGTGCAGGACGGCGGTCCTGCTTACGTCCAGGCACTTGAACACGTTGCTTTCCCTACGGACCGCCGCCATGATCAGCGGTGGCTTGAAGGACACCTGTGAGACCCAGGTGACGGTCGCCGCCCCGTAGCGGTCATCGCTGCGCGACGTCAGAATGTACACGCCGTTCGACAGCATTCGGAGTGTGTTCTGTCTGATTTTCGCGTCCACGGCCGTTACCCCGGTTGCGCCTGGGGATGCTCTTCGCATGCCGCTTCCCGGCGCGATTCTCCGGCCGGGCGCCACCGTGCTTCATCGATCTCGCGGTGCTCGGAGGCGAGAAGGTCGAACAGCAGGCGATCATACGGACGGCCGTCGAGGTAGTGGCACTGGCGCTGCCTGCCGATGAAGCGGAAGCCGAGGCGCTCTATGGTCCGCAGCGACGGATTGTGATCCACGGCCCAAGTGTTGACCGCATGAAGGCCGAGATCGCGGAACGCGCGCGTCATGAGCTTGGAGCTGGCGATGGTCGAATACCCGCGGTTGCGGAAGGATTTCTCCCCTGATGCTCCCCAAAACGTCGCGGTCTTGAAGGCGTGATCGACTTTGTTCAATCCGACGATCCCGATGGGTGTGTCGTCCCGATCCGAGGTGTACGCCCTCAGAAAATGCGTGTCGCGCTGCGACATGACCTTGAGAAGGGCGGGCGTCACGATCCGCCCTCCATTGCCGAAGTCCAGCCACTGGTAGTTCTCCTTCTGAGCGAGCCAGCTCGTGACCAACTCGAGGATTTCCGGCGTGTCGAGCGGCAACAGCTTCATGTCGCTGGACAAGGTGCGCCAACTTTCGCCGCCCCAAGGCGCGGCTTGGTGCCCCGCCCCTCCAACCCATTGAACCCGTAGCGCACTTCCGTGTCGATCAAACCGGCTTCCTCGTACCACCGCCTGAAGGTCTTGAGAGTCGCGGGCGTATCGTGCAGTGGGGAAAGCATGTCAAAGGTGTCGAGATAGGCCCATTCCTTGAGCGTCGCGTCATCGGCATCGGGAAGCTGCCTGGAATAATCCGCGATCAGCAGCTTCCAATTGAGAGTAGGTCCTATCAGGGGAATTTTTCTCACGATCCGCGCGAGGGGCCACATCAGGTCCACATATTTCTTTACCGCGTCGTACAGTTTCCGAGGAGCCATATTGCGCGTAATGGGACGAACCCAGTATTTCGGCTGCAGCAGCCAGCGTCCCAGGTTCTTGACATAAATATCCGCTGCCACCCGGCCGCCGGGTTTCAGGTGATCGAGAATGGCGAGAAACGCTTTTCGCGGGTCAGGCGTATGCTGCAGCACCCCAAAGCAATACGCCTTGTCGAAAAAACCGCGCTTGAACGGCATCTCGTACGCGCTTGCCTGTACCAGCACGAGATTCTCGTGCGTGCCGTTTGACCTGTAATTTGCCTCTACGGCGTTGGAGTAGTCGCAGGAAAATACCAGGGCACCTGTTTCGAGCGCGTGCCGGGTAAAGCGTCCCGAACCGCATCCGACTTCGAGAATATTCTCGCCGCGCAAATCCGCCCCCCATCCGGTTTCTTTCTGAAAGCGCCGCCTGGATAACGAAGACCCCGAGGTTTCGTCATACTGCGTTCTGCCGTGGATGTTCCATTCCAGGCCGAAATTGCTCGCGTAGTTTTCTTGCGGAGCAAAGCGAGGGATGAAGTTGACGATCGGATACCGGGTTCCCGAAATCGGTTCCAGCAACTCGCCTTGCATTACGCGCCCTTTCTCGAGAACGTAGGGCTCGTCAAGCCAGAGCGAGCGTCCTGTTTCCGGACATACTAAGTGGTCCAGATGATCGAGCTTCATTTGGAACCGGACGCCGCCGCCTCCTCTCTCTCGCATTGGAGGCGCCCCGCCCGCGTGTGCAAGGTCCGACAAAGAGCTTAGGGGAGGCTTGTTGACGGTCATGCTGCGGCGACAAAGTGGAATGTAGTCCGATCGGATCAGTTCATGATCTGCCGCCCTCCCCCGTTCGTAGCTCGCCGTAGAACCCGTCATCGATCATGACATGGAGCAGTTGCTTGGTCCCCTCCGTGTTCATATGCACGCTATCGCGGAACAGCGCGGGATCGTCAAAGCTACTGGAGTAATCCCAAATCTTTTGCCCCGGCGCGAGCCGCTCGACCTGCGCCTTCCACGACTCGAAGTTTGTGAATTTAACGAATTGATCCCTGAGGAAAGGCGCGATCACGATCCTTACAGGTACGCCGCGTTGCTGCGCATAATCGAGCATGCGTCGAAGCGCTGCTTCGTTGTCCGCATGGTTTGTCAGGTGAACGCTTCTCTTCCGGATTTGCTCCAGGAGCGCGGGTGTCATCGTTCCACGATGCACGCGATCGAAGGGCGGATTCCATACGTGATACACGATTCGCCACAGCATCTCGTTGTTGTACTGGAAAAGATTGAATATCCTCATTGTGTAGAACAGGCGCGGCATACCCTCTTTCAGCAGCGCTGCTATTCTTCGTGAATAGCTCGTGAAAATCATCATGTCACCGATCGTAGTGGAATCCACTTCCAAAACGGTCGCCTCCACAACGATCAACTTGGGTGTGCCGTTACGCTCGATGAAGTCCTCCATGAGCGCTTCTGAGAGTTTTGCGGAGACTCCACCCAAACCCAGGTTGACGGTCGTGACACCGAGGGCTCGATTCATCATCTGCGGCGGAAAGTGATTGTCCGCTCTCGAGTTGCCAAGAACCAAAATGTCGGCCTTTGCGCGGCCTTCGTACATTGCCACGTAGCGGTCCTGGCTTCTTGCGACGAGTTTCTGCAGACACCAGGCGCCCAGACGGTCTCCAAAGAAGAGGAGCGCGATAAATATCGTGGCGAACTTTAGAACTTTGCTAGAAGTGGTCCCGCTAGCCAAGACAGTCCGAAAAGGTTTCTCAAACGGAATCCCCGCGGGTCGGGGGTTATCGACGGCGAGCGCGGTAGGTGGCCCGGTTCTCTCCACGCCGCTTGCCGAATCAGCAGATTGTCGAAGCATGCCGTCTCCGTTTAGAACTGGAAGTAGAGAAAGCTGGTGCCCTGGAAAGTGCCGAGCAGAATGATGCTCCAGATCAGGACGAGCGCACCTAGTACTCTCGCTACCGTACTGTTCCAGTACCGATCCCGGACACGCTTGGACTGGCCCACGATGTCGACGGCCGTGACGGCCACGGCCGCCATCCCGGTCTTGGCGATGCCGATCAGCTGCTCGCTCATGTGCAACGACATGTCGTCAAAACTGGCGATAACGCCGATAATGCGTACGGCATCTTCGAGCGTGGCCGCCCTAAAAAAAATCCACGCAAAGCACGTGAGTGCGAAGACCAGGGAGATCTCGATTGCAGCGACTACCGCGCCTGGAACTCGTAGCGCATTGGCGACCCGATTCCATATCGGTCCAAGTAGCCGCTGCAACACCAGATAGGTGCCGTGCAGCAGACCCCAGACGATGAATTTGTAAGCAGCGCCGTGCCATAGGCCTCCGAGGAACATTGTGATGACCAGGTTGCGGATGGTGACCAATCTTCCGCGCCGGTTGCCCCCGAGCGAGATGTACAGGTAATCGCGCAGCCAGGTGGAAAGCGAGATATGCCAACGGGCCCAAAAATCCGAGAAACTGCGAGCAAAGTACGGCCGGTTGAAGTTGATGCCGAAATCGAAACCCATCGCCTTCCCGAGACCGATGGCGATAAGCGAATACCCCGCGAAGTCACCGTATATCTGCAGCGCGAAGCACAGCACCCCTATGATGTGCGCCAGGGCCCCGTAACGGTCAGGCGCCTCGAAGCGCAGGTCCACGACCGTTGCCGCGGTGTCCGCCAGACAGAGCTTCAAGAAAAATCCCCACAGCACCAGTTCCAATCCACGGGCAATGCGGCTCCAATCAACGCGATGGTCGTGGAGCAGCTGCGGCAACATGTCGCTGGCGCGCTGGATGGGTCCGGCAACAAGCTGAGGAAATAGGGCAACAAATGCGGCGTAGCGAATGAAGTCCCGCTCGGCACGGAGCTTGCCTCGATAAAGATCGATGATGTAGCTCATGGACTGAAACGTATAAAACGAAATACCGATCGGCAAAACGACCCTTAATATTGGTCCGGTGTCCGTGTAGCCAAACGCACCCAGAATCTGGTATGCCGAATCTATGAAGAAGTTCAGATATTTGAAGAAGCAGAGGATCCCCAGATTGCTGACCATGCTCAGGATCAGCAATCTCTTCCGCAGGGGGTGATCGACAACGGCATTCTCAATGCCGATTCCCAGGTAGTAATCAATGACGGTGGAAAGAATGAGCAAACCGAGGAAGCGCCAATCCCACCACCCGTAGAAGAAGTAGCTGCTCAACAGGACGAAAATCGTTCGCGCCCGTCCGTTCAGGACGAAATAGACGGCGAAGAAGAGAGGCGCGAAGACGAGAAAGACGAGGCTGTTGAACAGCATGATGCGGACCCGAGTCTATTATTTCCTGCTATCCGAACGCACCTCACTATGAGCATAGGAGGGGGTCATTGACGGTCATGCTGCGATCACAAAGTGGAATGTAGTCCGATTGGATCAGCTCACGGCTGCTTGTCCGAGACTGGAGGTCAAATCGCCGACCTGTACAGTGTGTCGAATCGGGAATGTTGGGACGCTGCTTGGATGAAGTCCGATGAAGACGCTGTCTCTGGTCGCCGGCGCGCGCCCTAATTTCATGAAAATCGCCCCACTCGCCCGCGCGCTGCGCGCGAACGGAGCGAACTTGGGCTTCAAAATCGTCCATACAGGCCAGCATTACGACCACGAATTGAACGAGGTGTTCTTCGACGAACTCAATATTCCGCCGCCCGACGTATCCCTGGCCGCCGGCAGCGGCTCGCACGCGCAGCAGACCGCCAAGATCATGGTCGGCTTCGAGGAATTCTGCCAGACGCGGCGTCCGGACTGCGTTCTTGTAGTCGGGGATGTCAACTCGACCTTGGCCTGCTCGATCGTCGCCAAGAAACTCTGCATACCCGTCGCCCACGTCGAGGCCGGCCTGCGCAGTGGTGATATGTCCATGCCGGAGGAAGTCAATCGAATCGTAACGGACGCGATCTCCGATTTTCTCTTCGTCACGGAGCCAAGCGGAGTGCAGAATCTCCTGAACGAAGGGAAGCCGGCGGCTCGTATTCATCATGTCGGTCATGTGATGGTTGACAATCTGCTGTACCAACGTGACAAACTTGCCGTCGCCGACACATTGGTTTTCGAGTCCTCGAGACTGAAGGAACGGCTCGGTGCATACGGCGTGGTCACCTTGCACCGTCCGTCCAATGTGGACGCGCGCGATTCCTTGGAGCGAATCGGAACGATGCTGCGGAATGTGGCACAAAGGATTCCGCTGGTGTTCCCGCTACATCCTAGGACGCGCCGCAATCTGTGCAAATTCGGTATCCCGCTCGGGGACCGCGTCGTGTTGACCAGCCCGCTGCCTTACATGGATTTCCTCAACCTCTGGAAGGACGCGAAGTTCGTGCTGACCGACAGCGGCGGACTCCAGGAGGAGACGACGACCCTGGGTGTACCGTGCATTACGGTGCGCGAGAATACCGAGCGGCCGATCACCGTTGAGCAAGGCACCAACGTGGTTGCCGGCACCGACCCGGACAAAGTGAGGAGCGAGGTTTTCAAGATATTGGATGGCCGCGGCAAGCCAGGACAGCGGCCTGATCTGTGGGACGGCAAGGCCTCCGAGCGTATCGTGGCGATTCTGGCGCGGGATCTGGCATGAACGACCGCATCGAATTCATGGGTTGCTTTATCGACAACCTGTCGATGGAGGAGACCCTGCAGAAAATCGAGAGCTTCGTCCAGTCCGGCCGGTCTCACCAGCACGTGGTCATCAATGTGGACAAGGTCGTCAGGGCAAACAGGGATCCCGGGTTGCGCAGGATCATCAACGAGTGTGCATTGGTGAACGTCGATGGCATGCCCGTGGTGTGGGCGTCGCGCCTGCTCGGAAAATCCCTGAAAGAACGGGTGGCAGGGGTGGACCTGTTCGAGGCCCTCGTCCGGCGTTCCGTCGAGAAGGGGTGGAACGTATTCTTTCTCGGTGCCCGCGAGGAAGTGGTGCGGGCCGTAAAGGATCTCTACTCGAGGAAATTCCCTCGATTGCGGGTCGCCGGATATCGTAACGGATACTGGAATCCGGAGGAGGAGGCCGGGGTCGTCAAGGCGATCGCCGACAGCCGGCCGCACCTGCTGTTCGTCGCCATCAGTTCGCCGAAAAAGGAGGAGTTTCTCAGCCGCTACCAAGCCGAGATGAAAGTCCCATTCGCGATGGGAGTGGGGGGAGCCTTCGATGTAGCGGTCGGCAGAGTAAAGCGCGCGCCGATGTGGATGCAAAAGCGCGGCCTGGAGTGGTTCTACCGGTTCCTGCAGGAGCCGGGACGGATGTTCAAGCGCTACTTCATCGACGATATGTACTTCTTCTGGCTTCTGTTCAAGGAATTGTTCAGGAGACCAAGACGACTGGCTTGAAGCGAAAGCACGTGCAGGCGGGATATCGCGAATTCTAGCCGTGCTCGTGCATGGCAAACTGGTAGGCACGGTCCAGCACCTGAATCGCCGTTCGCTCGGTGTAGCGCTCGAGGACTCGCGTCTGTGCGGCGGCGGCCATGCGGGCAAGCAAGCCGCGATCGGCAGCAAGGCGGACCATGCGGTCGGCCAGCTGGGAAGCGTCACCCGCGGGAACGATGAAGGCGCATTCGCCGTCAGGACCCACGATCTCCGGCACTGCACCTACCGGCGTCACGATTGCAGCACAACCGAGCGCCATGGCCTCGAGGAGCATGTTCGGAAACCCCTCGCTGCTGGAAATCTGGAGGAAAACATCGGAGCGGCGAAGCGTCGCCAGCGCCTCGTCGTGGGAGAGGAAGTCGAGCATCCTGACGTGCTCGTCAAGCCCGGCATTCGTGATTTTTTGGCGCAGCGGAATGGTCACCGCCATCAAGGTGACTTCGACCCCGACGCCGCGCTCAACCAGCTTCCGAACCGCATCCAACAGCACATACGCGCCCTTCAGCTCCGGTGCTTCGCCGCAGAAAAGGAGGTAGCGCGGTACCGCGGGCGCCGAGGAAGGCCGTTTCTCCGCCAGAGTATCGGGCACGAAATTGTTCAGGATGACCGTGGGAGCGGTGTGTCCGAGGCCGGTTACGTAGTTCTTCCAATACTCCGACTGCACGATTAGCAGCGAGGGTTGTCGCAATGTCCATTGAATCGCGGCGCGCGCCGTGGCACCTGAGGATTCCCAAAACCGATTGAACGAGCCGCCGATTCGAAGCACGATGGGGCAGCGGAAAATCGTCCCCATCAGCACATAGAGGGACGCTTCCCAGAACGCATGGAAGTCGCTGGCCTGGATCTGGATAACTTTCGGTCGACGCAGGAGGACGACCCAGGGATAAGCGACAAAATGCCAGAGCGTGACGAGAATACCTTGAACGACGCGCTTCAAACCGCCGCGGAGAATGGCGACATAGCCGTAATTGTCGCCGCTCACATTGCGCTTCCCGGGACGCGCGGTGGTGAAGGGAACGAAGTCGTATTTTTCCCTGAGCGGCGATCTGACCACGTTGTTCATGAAAGTGGCCACGCCGCCCAGGGCCGGCGGCCACGGCCCGACCATCAAGACCTTGGGGCGGATTGCACTCATGTCGACAGGGCGTCGGGGCCGACTTGGTAGCGGTCACACCAAGTCTCAAACATGAGAAGCGTCCAAAGCGCGGAGCTCCAGTCGCGGGTCAGGCGCGCGTGCTCCCCGATGATGCGCTCGAGCGCTTCGCGCTTGAACACTTGACCCGCCATTGCGCGGGGCGCCAGCAGCTTCTGGCGAATAAAGTCGCCCAGACTGTCCTTGAACCAGTAGCTGAGCGGAACAGAGAATCCCTGCTTCCTGCGCCAGATGAATTCCGGGGGAAAGTAGCGCTCCATGGCCTTGCGCAGCAAATATTTCTGTCGGCCCCGGGGCAGTTTGGTGTCGAACCTCACGCAGTTCATTAGCTCGGCAAGGCGATGGTCAAGAAATGGCGCCCGTACCTCAAGGCCGTGCGCCATGCTCATTCGATCCACCTTGACCAGCATGTCGTCGACGAGACTGACGGTCTGCTGCCAGAGCGTCATGCCGGCGAGGGGCGAACGCGCGTCGTCGAACAGGGGCGCAAACAACGCGCGATCGTTCGCGATGGAGGCGTGCGGCGCAAGGTAGGGTGAGATGCCGGCGAGAAGTTTTCGGCGGAATGCGACCTGCTGCTTGGCGACGAAACGGTCACCCGCCTCCAGCTCGGCATCTTCGATGTTGCACGCGAGACGGAGACAGGCGACGCGCCTGCCGGTGTCGGACGCGGGCATTGACCGGACCGCGGCCGCGACGGCGGAGCGGACGAAACCGGGAAGCTTGCGCAGCCGCTCGCTCAATAGGTGGCCGCGATAGGAGTCATAACCGGCGAACATCTCGTCGCCGCCGTCGCCCGACAGGGCCACCTTGACGTACCGGCGCGTCAGCTGCGACAGGTACCAAGTCGGCAGTGCCGAGGGATCCGCAAACGGTTCATCCGCGTGCCACGCGATTTGCTCGATGATCTCCATGCCGCCCGGCTCGAGCAGAAACTCGTGGTGACGCGTGCCGAACCTGTTCGCCACGTAACGTGCGTGTTCGCGCTCGTCGTAGCGCTCTTCTTTGAAGCCGACGGAGAAGGTTTCGAGCCGCTGGCCGCTGACCTCGCTTGCCAGCGCTACGACCGCGGAAGAGTCCGCGCCGCCCGATAAAAAGAATCCGACCGGCACGTCGGATACGAGCCGGAGCCGCACCGAATCCTTGAGGATTGCAACAGCCTCTTCGATGACGGCATTCCCGTCCCCGCGCTCTTCGGTCGGATCCGGCGGGGCCCAGTAGCGCCGTTCGTGCACGCGGGCACCATCGGCCGTCAGCCAATGGCCCGGTTGCAGCCGGCGCACGCTGCGGAAAATGGTGCGGGGACCCATCACGTACGAATTGGTGAAATAGTTGTACAACGCAACGGGATCGAGACGCTTCTCGACCAATCCCGCCTCGACAAGAGCTTTCAATTCGGAGGCGAGGTAGAGCGTGCCGTCGCGTTCCAGCACGTACAGCGGTTTCTCGCCGAAACGGTCGCGGGCAGCGAACAGCGTTTGGGTGCGCCCGTCGTAAATCGCAAAGGCAAACATCCCGTTAAGCCGGCGGAGACACTCTTCGCCCCAGATCAGGTAGGCATGAAGGAGAACCTCGGTGTCGGAGCTCGCGTTCAAAGCATGTCCTGCGGCGGCGAGCTCGTCCCGAATCGACCGGAAGTTGTAGATTTCGCCGTTGAACACAATCCAGACCTGCCCGTCCGGGGTGCACATCGGCTGCTGACCGCCGGTGATGTCGATAATGGCGAGGCGACGGTGCTCCATGGCGGCGCGGTCGGAGCGATGCTGCCCGTGCCCGTCCGGCCCCCGGTGGCGCAGGACAATATCCATCCGGCCGAGCAGGGTCTGATCGGGCAGGCGATCGCCCGTCTGGGAATAGGCGAGAACGAAACCGCACATGACGTCGATCTTAGAAAAAGCCCATGCGCAGCAGTGCGGCGGTCTTATCAAGCTGCGCGGAGCGCGGGCTCGTGGGACCACAGCAGCTGATCTCGCTGCGTAGAACAACATCGCCCGCGAGCCGGGCGCGCCATACAATGGTTGGGGCCGGTTGTTTCTCGTCGAAGCTTCTCGATACCCACCCCGAGATCGGAGCGAGCTTGCCGCAATGGACCCGCGTGGTTGCTCCCGGCGCCTCCGGGAGCCGCAGGATCAGCATCCTTCCGTCCCGGCTTATCAGACAGCGGCCCGGAGCCGTCTCGACCCGGCACTGCTCGCTGCAATGGAAAAACAATTCGATCTCGTGCGTTCCGGACATGAGCGCGGTGTCCTCGATGATAACCTGCCGCGCCCGCTTGTCGAGACTGATTCTTCGCCGATGCTCGACCGGATCGGGCAAATGCGCGTAACCGTCGTGCCTGCCCTCGAAGACGTCGCGATCATCGGAGGATCGCCACAGCGTGCATCGGGCATCGGCCTTTCTCAGCCACATGAAGCTTCCGCCGGGCTGCGACTGATCCATGCCATCAATCCTCAGCGTGTTGTGGGCGGCGGTGCCGCGAAAGTAGCGGCGCCAAGGGCCTTGTGTGTGAAAGGCGTAGGTCCCCGGGTCGATAAGGAACTCCTTCCCGCCCACAGACAGCGTGAAGGCCAAGGCGTCGGCATGGCCGTGGGCCGCGATCGTTTGATAACCGACGGGACCCGCGTCGGCAACCAGCCGGATCTCGTTCCCGGTTTCGAAATCACAGCCGAGGATGTAATAACCGCCTTCGGAAAACGCTCGCCTGATCGGAAGCTGCGTCCCGCTGAGATCGAGCCCCTCGTACGCTGTGTCCGCGCCCTCGCCGAAAAGCCAGCGCGTCTTGTCATCCAGTCCGCGCGCTTTCGCCTTGAAATCGCCGCGCCGAAATAGGATCGCGGCGGTGGCGAGCAGCGACCGGTAACGGCGACACTCGCCGCCCTGCGCCAGCTTCGCGACCAGAGCATCGTCGGAATCGCCAAACATGGGGATGTTGCCGCCCGCATCCATGATCGAGGCGAGATATTCCATCATCACCTCGATGCGCGATTCGAATGCCGCAGAAAATTTCTGCCCGCTCGCCCTGCCGGCGAGGAGCGGAAGCAGAAGCAGATCAAGCTCGAATTGCTGGTACGACACCGCCTGTTCGCGGTTGACGCCGTCGGAGGCGTTCTGCAGCAGGATTTCCCGTTCGAGGATCGCCTTGGCCTCCGCGAGCCATACGCGTGCGCGCGGCCAACACGGCCAAGTCAGGGCTGCGACAAATAACCCTGCGGCCTCGCCGATGAGGTGATTGTTCGCCGAGGAATAAAGCGAGAAGTTCCCTTGGACGAACTGCGCATGCTGATAGATCGATACCAGCCAGCGTTGTCGCAGGCGCGCACCTTCGGCGTCTTCGAACAGCTGCGAGGATATGCCGCCTAGGAGCTGCCATGCCACCGACCAGTTGATCAGCCTGATCGCCGCCTCGAGCGCGCTCGACCAGTTGGGCCCCATCCGGTAGGGACAGGAGACAAACCAGCTCTCCAGATGCCGCCGGATCACGTCGAAATACCGCACATCGCGGCCCAGCGCATAGGCCTGCGCCAGCGTCACGATATGGAGATGCCGGTTGAGCTCCCACAGATACTTGACGTCCCCCACGCGGCGGGAATCGCGATAGTCGAGCAGCATGCCGAAACTGAGCGGCGCTTCGACGCCGGTCTTGGGATCGCGGTTCCAGCGCGGCGGCGAGCCAAGCTCGACGCCCCGTAGAGCAAACACGTCAAACTTGCCCGCGGCAATCCTGTCGGCCGCGGCGAGGTACGGCGCCGCATCCACCCTCGCCTTGGCGTGAATCCATGGACGCGTCGCGTGCGTGAGATCGGGCGGCGGGACGACATCGGAGCCCAGGAATCCCCAACGCTCTGCCCGAATCTCCACCGCCCTCAGCAAGCGATGGCGGACTTCCGTGCGCGTCATACACTGCACTCTGTTGAGGCGCCAGAGGAGCCACTCCTTCATCCGCACGGTTGCGGAACCGGATTTGAGCCTTGGCTCGGGCTCTGCGAAATCACGCGCGGGCATATTGTCGGTGCCAGATTTCCAGATTGAGGAGCGACCACAACAGCTTCTCGTGGTTCTGCCTGCCGTTCAGGTGATCGGCAAGCACTTTGTCGAGGACTCGCGCATCGCAATACGCCCGGGTCATCGACGAGCTGCTCTGCAGGTGATCCAGCAGGAAGTCTCGCATCTCGCCGCGAAACCACTCGTTGATCGGGACGCGGAAGCCCAACTTCGGCCGAGTCAGGATGCGTTCCGGGAGCAGTTGCTTGCCCGCCTCCCGCAGTATCCACTTGCTGCGCAAGCCCCGTATCCGGTAGCGGTCGGGCAGGGATGAAACGAACGCAGCGAGCTCGTGATCGAGGAACGGGACGCGCGCCTCGATCGACGCTGCCATGGTCATGCGGTCCCCGCGCTCGAGCAGGTTGTCCGGCAGCCAGCTCGTCTGGTCGAAATAAAGGATGCGCCTGAGCGCGCTGCTGCGCGAATCCGCATCGAACGGCGGCGCGTCGGTGAACGATGTGCCGTTCAACCGCAAGGCCGAGAACCGGTCACGTTCGCTGCGATTGAGGGCGCCGAACCAGCGCACGTAGCGCTCACGCCAATCCTCGATGTTGAGGTTGGTGACTGCCGTTTTGATCCGCCGGAAACCGTAGGGAAGGGCGTAGGTGAGCGGCTCTATGAGACGATGCCGAACATACCCTGGCAGCAATTGATAGCCCCGCGCAAAACGCTCTGCGATGTATTTGGGATAGCCACCCAGGAGCTCGTCGCTCCCCTCCCCGGTCAGCACCATCTTGACGCTGCGGGCGGCTTCACGCGCCAGCAGATAGATCGGGACGTCCGCCGGCTCGGACACGGGCGCGTCCCGATAAGCGACCAGCTGCGGGAGCCGCTCGATGACGTCGCGATACGCAACCACGACTTCGTGGTGCTGGGTTCCGAAGTGCCGCGCGACTTCTGCGGCGTAGGCGAGCTCACTGTAGCTTTCCACGTCGAAGCCCACCGAGAAAGTCTTGACCATCGTATTGTGACGGCTCATCAGGGCAACGATGGTCGAGGAGTCGAGCCCGCCGGAGAGGAACGCGCCGAACGGCACGTCGCTCACCATTTGCAGCTTGACGGCTTCGTCGAGCCGGGACAGGAACGCCGCAACGGCATCGCGCCGGGGCTGTTGCAGGCCGCAAGGGCTGCGGTCCGGAGCTGACCAGTAGCGTTCCTCCACGAGCCTGCCGCGTTCCCACGTCGCAGTGGTCCCGGGTGTCAATTTACGGATGCCGGTAAACAGAGTCTTGGGGCCCGGAACATAGCGATAGGCGAGATAGTCCCAGATGGCCTCCAAGTTCACGCCGACCCTGATACCAGGAACCCGCAGCAGCGCCTTGATCTCCGAGGCGAAGTACAGCCCGCTGCCGTTCTCGAAAAGAAACAGCGGTTTCTCGCCGAAGCGATCCCGCGCCAGGAACAGGCGCTCGTTGCGCGCGTCCCAGATCGCGAAAGCGAACATGCCGCGCAGGCGATGGACGACCTCCCGCCCCCAGTGCTGATAAGCGCGCAGCAGCACTTCGGTGTCGGAATCGCGCGAGAAGCGGTAACCTAGCCCTCTGAGCTCCGCTCGCAGCTGGCGAAAGTTGTAGATTTCTCCATTGAAGGTCAGCGCAAGGCCCGCCTCGGAATCGCACATCGGCTGGCGAGCGCCTGCCGGATCGATGATGGCAAGCCGCCGGTGCCCCAAGAACACATCGTGGCCGGTGCTGGCGCAGAGGAAGCGTGCAGCACCCTGATCGTCGGGCCCGCGATGCGCGATCGCATGCAGCATCGCCTCGAGCGTGTCTTCAGCGAGCGGATTCTCCGGCCCTGCGATCCATCCGGCAATTCCGCACATGTCGGCCTCAGGGTCGGACGTTGGGGCGCCGTCCTCGAAGGCGGCGCGCTATAGCCGCCACACGCGCAGGCCTTCCTTGCGGAACGGCGCCGGATCGAGCACCGACTTGACGTCGATGATGCAGCCGCGGCGCACGACCTTCTCCATATAGGTTGACGCCGGCAGATTCAGAAACTGGCGGTGGGAGACCGCGAGAATCAGGGCGTCACCCGCCGGCAGATCTTCCCACGACCGCAGCCGGAGATCGTACTCGTGCAGAACTTCGACGGCGTCGGCGGCCGGGTCGTGCACGAAGGTTTCAACGCCGAACCCGCGCAATTCGTGAATGACGTCGATCACCTTCGAGTTGCGGACGTCGGGACAATTCTCCTTGAACGTGACACCGAGGACGTTGACCCGCGCGCCCTTGATGTTGCGGCCCGCAAGGATCATCTGTTGCACCGTCTTGCGCGCGATATGCGCACCCATGCCGTCGTTGATGCGGCGGCCCGCGAGGATCACTTCCGGGTGGTAGCCGACCAGTTCCGCCTTGTGCGTCAGGTAATAGGGATCGACACCTATGCAGTGGCCGCCGACCAGACCCGGACGGAAGTGCTGGAAATTCCATTTGGTGCCAGCCGCGTTCAGGACTTCCACGGTATCGAGGCCGAGCTTGTCGAAAATGATGGCGAGTTCGTTGACGAAGGCGATGTTGAGGTCGCGCTGCGTGTTCTCGATTACCTTGGCGGCTTCGGCCACGCGAATCGAAGAAACCCGATGAACGCCGGCGTTCACCACCGACTCGTACAGGTCAGCAAGCTTTTCGAGCGTTTCCGGGTCGTCTCCGGACACGACCTTGACGATATTGGCAAGGCTGTGCTCCCGGTCGCCGGGATTGATGCGTTCGGGGGAATACCCGACGTGGAAATCCTGGCGCCATCTCATGCCGGATTGCTTCTCGAGTATCGGGACGCAAACCTCTTCGGTCGCCCCCGGATAGACGGTCGACTCGTAGATGACCGTCGCGCCCGGTCTCAGATGCCGGCCGACCGTGACACTGGCCGATTCGAGGGGCGCAAGGTCGGGTTGTCGCGCAGCGTTGATCGGGGTAGGAACAGCCACGATGACAAACTCTGCATGCTCGAGCCCGACCGGATCCGGCGTAACGCGCAGGAACCGCGCCTTCTCCAGCTCGGCGGCCGAAACCTCGCCCGTCGTGTCCGTCCGACGCTGGAGATTCTCTATTTTCTTGCGCGACAAGTCGAACCCGACTGTCGGACGGCGCTTGCCGAACTCGACCGCGAGCGGAAGCCCGACGTAACCCAAGCCGACTACGGCAACCGTCGCCAGCCGTTGGCCGCTCTCGGACCGGACTTCCGCCTGGCGATCGGATTTTTCAAGCAGTTCCAGCATGGTCATGCCTTGGGTCGAGCGCCTTGAAACAGGTCAATCGGCTTGCCTCAAGGGCGGACATCGAAAGCATCCACCACGATGTAATTATTGCTCGCGGCCGGGTTTTGCCGACCCGTCGCCTCGATTGTCAACGTATGGCTCCCGCTGGCCAATCCCGTTGCCTTGAAGATGATGTCTTGGTATCCCTCCCTTGGGGAAGCAAACGTATCGATCTCGGCCACGAAGACTCCATCCAAATACACGTTTGCGATTCCGGTAGTGAATTTGCGGCAGCCGATCCAGCTGACCGACGTCCCAGTGAAGGTGAACGTGGCGGTCGCGCCAGCCGAATTGGATTCCGAGATGGTCCCCATGCTCCACGCCCTGTTGAGGTTGCCTTGAATCCAACTGCCGGAATAGGCAACGGACGGATCGGTTTCCTCGAAGCGCGTTCCCGGCCTCGTCACATCGAACGCATCCACCGCGACCAGGGGCCCCGACGAAGCCGCGTTCTTTTGGCCCGTCGCCTCGATCGTGATCGTATGGTTCGCGTCGGCCAAGGTCGGCGAGGTGAAGACGATGGCCTGGACTCTGGGGTCCGAATAGTACAGATCGACCTCACCGGCGAAGACTCCATCCAAGTATACGCGAGCGATCCCCGCATCGGGTCCGCGATAGCCAATCCAGCTGATCGACGTTCCGTTGAACGGCAACGTGGCTTGCGCACCAGGCGTCGTCGAGACAGCGGCGTACCATCCGCTCCATGATCTGCTGGTATCCCACAGCGTCCAGCCGGCGGTGTAGCTCATGTCCGGATCCGTATCCTGGATGTGCGAAGCGACCTGCGCAGGCACCTCGAACGCATCCACGACCGCGAGGGCGAAAGGCGACATCGCCGCCTGCGAATCAGTGTTCTTCAGCCCGGTCACCTCGATCGTCAAGGTATGGCTGCTGTTGCTCAGGCCCCGCGCCTTGAAGACGGGAACGTGGACCTCGTACGACCTCGCGAACATGTCCACCTGGGACACGAAGACGCCATCGATCGACACGCGAGCGATGCCGCTGTCGGGCCCGCGCATGCCGAGCCAAGTGACCGAGGTCCCTGTGAAGACGAACGTGGCTTGAGCGCCGGGCGTCTGCGACTCCATTGCGCTTCCCCCGCTCCATCCGAACAGGCCGCCATCCTGGATCCAGCCAGGGCCGAAGCTCACGGACGGATCGGTCTCTTCATAGCGCTTTACTGCCGCCGGCGGCGGAGGAGCATTGGACACCGTCACGGTGACCGGCGTCGAGGTGGCGCTGTTGCCGGCGGCATCGCGCGCGACGGCGGTGAGGGTATGCGAGCCATTGCTCGCGGTAGTCGTGTCCCAGGGCACCGAATACGGCGCGGTGGTGTCGTCCGCCCCGGGAGCGCCGTCGAGGAAGAACTGTACGTCGGCGACACCTCTGTTGTCGGAGGCGCTGGCCGTCACGTTGATCGTTCCGGAAACGGTGGCGCCGGAGGCGGGAGACGTGATGCTGACCGTCGGCGGGGTGTTGTCCGGGCTGGGGCACGTCAAGCCCGGAATACACGGCAATAGCTGCGCGAAAGCCTGGAGCGGAACCCAGGCCGAGCCGAAAACTGCCAATAGAGCCGCCGCGCGAACACGTCGTTTTAAGATACTGAGCATGACTATTCCCCTCCGCCGACAGTTAGAGAAGCCGGCATGACTATGACCCCGAAATGTTGAAAGTCCGCGATCCGAGGCAAGCCGATAGAACTACGATCCGCGGAGCACGACCTGGGACCCCGGCACCCGATCATCGGTCGAACGCCCCCGCGCGAGCTTCGCGACGTGCCAGTCGATCACCCGCGCCAGTCCGTCCCGCACCCGCCAGGCCGGCTGGTATCCGAGAAGCTGCTGCGCCTTGCCGATGTCGGCTCGCGAGAAACGCACATCGCCGGGGCGAAATTCGCGATAGACCGGGCGCAGATCGCGCAGATGGGGATAATGCGTCTCGAGCTGCGAACGGATCATCTCGAAAAGCTCGTTGAGGGTGGTTTTTTCGCTCACCGCCACGTTGTAGACCTGGTTGACAGCGCTCGGGTCGTCAACCACGGCCGCGAGCAGATTCGCCTGAACCGCGTTGTCGACATAGCAGAAATCGCGAGCCGTCCCTCCATCGCCGTTGATGAAGATGGGCTCGTCGCGGATCATGCTGGCGATCCACTTCGGGATCACGGCCGCATAAACCCCGTTCGGATCCTGGCGCGGGCCGAACACGTTGAAGTAGCGCAGCCCGATCGAGGGAAATCCATAGCAGCGCGCGAAGATCTCGGCGTACAGCTCATTCACATACTTGGTCAGCGCGTAAGGCGACAGCGGCCGGCCGACCTGCGACTCCACCTTCGGGAGGGCGGGATGATCGCCGTAGGTTGCGCTCGATCCGGCGTAGACGAAGCGCGAGACGCCGGCTCCGTGCGCCGCTACCAGCATGTTGAGAAAACCCGTGACGTTGTTCTCGTTCGCGCCGATCGGGTCTGCGATCGAGCGCGACACGCTGCCGAGAGCCGCTTGATGCAGAACGACATCCAGCGACCTGCACGCCCGGCGGCATTGATCGAGAGAGCGGATGTCGCCCTCGATGAAATTACAATTCTTCCACTGGCGTGTGCTGACAGCTTCCTTCACGTTGTTCCGGTTCCCGGTCGACAAGTTGTCTAGGCCGACCACCTTCTGATCCAGCTTCAGGAGGGTTTCCAAGAGATGCGAGCCGATGAATCCGGCCGCCCCCGTAACCAGCCAAGTGCGCGGGCAGTTCCTAACGAGATCTTGAATCTCCGCGTAGGTCCTCACCGGATTTCACTCCCGGTGCATGCGCTCATTGCACTCTCGAGCTTCATTTATTCGTGTTCAATAAAAATGACTTCGCTCAGAAAGTCCGTGCGTACTCACCGGTCGCACGCGGGTTCGTGAATCAGCTCCTTCAGCAACCCCTCGAAGCGTGCCAGCACCATGGAGGTGGAATGCGTGCTGCTGAAATATTCGCGACAGCGCGCCGAGGCGTGCCTCCAGTGCTCTTCGTCTGTAAACAGGCGCTCGAGCTCGGCCGCCGCTTCTTCCACTCGCTCGACAACCGGGTAGAGCGCTTCGCCGCGCAAGCGCGCACCGGTGTCGACGAAAGCCACTGTCGGCACGCCCCGGGCCCACGCCTGAAGGAAAGTGTTCGGCATTCCCTCGTGGATCGAGGTATTGACGAGGACCCGTGCCTGGTCAAAGTACGGCTCGACGCGGGCAAGCGGCAGAAAGCCGGTAAACTCGATGTTGGGGATCGACGTCGCCGCCTCGCGTATCCTCTCGAAATACGCATTGCGGCGGGATGCGCCGCCTGCCCCGCCTATCATGACGAAGCGTCGCTGCGGCAGACGCCGTGCCAACTCAAGAAACAATTCGGG
>WNGA01002924.1_pt1 | contig 30028 bp, 21 predicted proteins | sample 5400061 | NCBI WGS metagenome assembly WNGA01 (sample SAMN13153366, study PRJNA577476) | soil metagenome | isolation source: 100 cm soil or saprolite under grassland replicate 2 | place: USA:California | collected 2016-06-15
CGCAGCACCTTCATCGCTCCGATGCGCCGCCCCGCCGCGCCCTCGCGGAGGTGGAGAGACGTGAGGCAGTACTCCCAGAGCGAGCCGAACCCGGCCTCGAGGTACGCGCGCCGGCGATCGAACTCGTCGAGGTGCCGCAGGAACTCGACCTGGACGTTCCGTTCGTCGCCGGCCAGCTCGCAGAGGCGGCGGGCCAGCATGCGCGAATCGAGAGAGGACGGTACGACGGTATTCATGACACACCTCCGGTGTGAAACCCTTCGTACCACGCGTTTTCCGAGCCTCCCGGAAGGCCCCTGGCTTGCGCGCAGACGCAATCCAGAGAGCGGCCGCGGGCGCGGCGCCGCGGAGCCCGCGCGCACCGCCAGACGCCCCGCCACGTTCGCGAGGGAACGTTCGTGGGGCGAGGCACGGATGGCTCGCCGCGGATCGCGAGATCCGTGTCAAGCACATTCACGTTGCGTCACACAAGGGACCGCGGCGATGACCGCGCCAGTGACGTCGCCCGAGCCGCTCACTATCTCCAGCGATAGTGACCTCACCGGTCCGGTACCGCGCGCGTCACCGTTCCCACGTGCGGCGGCGCCGCCTAGAGTCACCGGATGCGCTGGTGGAGGACCAACCTGGCCCTGGACCCCGAGCCCTCGGGCACCGTCGACGGTGTGTGCCCCTACTGCGCCACGAGCCAGCTCATGCGGAAGCACAAGCTCTTGCCGAGATGGGCAGGCGCCACCCTGCTCTTTCCCTCCACCGAGCTGATCGTGTGCCCGGCGTGCGCCCGCGTCTCGCGCGACGAGTCGGTGCTCAACCGAATCATGAGCGCGGTGCTCCTGGTGCCGTTTCTCTTGCTCATCGCGGGCGGCATGGCGGGCGGTATCTACATCTTGGCCGCGATGCTCGTCGCCCGGGACGTGTCAGCCGCGTTCCTCGCGATCGCGCTCATCCTCATCGGAGGTGGCGGCTATGCGGGATACAGGGCGGCGAGAACGTTTCGACGGCTGCTGACGCCGCGCCGGATGCTTCCCATGGCGGGTTGGGGGGATCCAACCCCGGCCCGGTTTCCTCTACAATGCCTCCCCCCGGGCCTCTGACTCCAGCCCTCCAGCAGGGAGCCTCCATGCAGGAAATCGAGAAGCGAAACCTCGTCGCGCAGTGGGCCTTCGACACCCGGCCCGTGCTGCTGCGGTTCCACCTGTGGCTCGAGGACGTCGAGGTGCACCGCCACCAGGCGGAGCCCGTCTCGGCGCACACCTTCACGCCCCGCGGCATCGCGCGCTGCCTCGCGATGACCTCGGCGGCGACCGCGCTCGGCACGCGCCTGTTCGGCGACTATGGAGGCGGCGCGGGCAAGGACAAGCAGGCGTACAACCAGGTGAAGAAGGGCGCCGACGCGATGAGCGCCTACGTCATGAGCGAGGGGCTCTGGCACCTCACCCGGACGATCCCCGAGAACCACGCGATCATGGTGTCGCTCGGTGAGGGGCTCATGCCGAAGGCCGGCGAGACGCCGGAGATGGGCGCGAACCCGCTGCTCGGCTTCGGCCGCGTCTACGCACGCCCCGAGGTCGCGCGCACCGTCGACCGCCGCGTGCGGCGGCTCCTCAACGAGCCGGGCCACACGTTCGAGCACTTCTACGAGTGGCTCAAGGACCGTGGGGTCACGATCTGGGGCGCCGCGGTAGACACGCTCGAGAACACCTCGCGCTTCGCGGAAGGCAAGACCACCGGGCCGATGGTGGTCTTCCACCTGTTCGACTCGCCGCTCACCGTGACGAAGCCGTACGAGTCGTACATGGGCTGCCTCACCGTGCCGAAGCGCGTCTCGGAGGCGGCCGAGCGCATATCGGTTCTCGTCGACTACCGGACGCCGCGCAAGAAGGTGATGGAGGCGATCGAGCTCGCCTACCCCGGGATCGCGCGGCAGAACGTGCACGTCTGGACGCTGCGCGGCAAGAGCCGCGTCGGCCGGCTCGGGAACCTCTGGGAGGAGTGGAAGGCGGGCGGCGCGCACCTCGTCGAGGACGGCTGGAAGGCGCCCTCCGGGATCGATATCTTCACCGACTCCGGGACGTACGCCCCGACGTTCCTCGTCGGGAGCTGGAACGACGCCGCCGGCAAGCCCCACGTCTTCCTGTGCGACGGCTACGCCGCCACGGCGGAGGCTATGCAGGCGGCGAGCCTCTCCGAGGTGCTCGACGTCGACGCGACCATGGCGATGTTCTCGCCGGGCTTCGACCTCCCCTGCATGGAGGAGGCGAAGGCGATGCAGCTCGACCCCGCCGCGCCCGAGTTCGCGCAGCGGCTCGCCGCGCTCTTCGGCGTGAAGGAGCTCGAGGCCTCGAAGGTCCAGGACTACGCGGACGCGATCCGCGAGGCGGCCCAGAGCCGCATGCCGCTCGGGAAGCCGGTGCTCCGCGCGGACGACTTCCTCCCGGAGAAGGGCTGGGGGGTCCTCGCCTCGATCGGCTACATGTGCGACGACCCGTACACCGGAGCGCCCGGCGTCCAGCAGGTCGCCGATGGCGTCTACAAGGTGACGACGCGGCTCGCGACCCGGAACGCGTCGGCGCTCATGACGTTCACGTTCCGGCTCATGGAGACGATGGAGGAGACACGGCTCGTGTTCAGCCCGCTCCTCACCCGGTTCCTCTCGGGCGTCTCGCCCGAATCGCGCCCGGTCAAGGTGTCCGACTCCGGCCGGATCCGCAACGAGCTGCAGACGATGATGTCGCAGGCGCTCGAGCACGACGGCGAGCACGACCGGATCCGCGTCCACTTCGACCGGCTCGACGACAAGGTCGTGCCGAAGGAGAAGCAGGCGGCGATCCGCAAGGTGCTCGAGTGGTACAAGGCGAACCATCCGGTCTGGTTCGGCTGGCTCGAGCTGGGCTGAGCGCAGCACCGCGGCCGCGCACGACATCATCGGAACCCTCGATGCGCACCGGGGGTTCGCTCCGCGCGCTTGCCTGGCGTCAAGGCGATCGCGACGCGGTTCTACGTAGAGTCCCGACCCACTCCCCTTCGTCCCACCACAAGGAGCCCCCATGTCCCACATCAGAGTTCTCGCGCTCGCCGTCGTCGCCGCGCTGCCGCTGTCCGCAGTCGCCGCCGGCGGCCACGACGCCATCGGGTGCGTCGGCTGCCACGCGATCCACACGGCGAAGGACCAGATCATCTTCGCGGTGTCGGCGAACAAGCAGGTCGTGAACCCGAAGACGAAGCAGCCGTACACCGGCACGACCGGACTCTGCCTCGGCTGCCACGAGGAGACGTCCAAGGGCGGCCAGGGCTACGCCCCGATCAGCGGGCACACGAGCCACCCGTACGGCCTCGCCTCGGTGGACGCGAAGATCGCGAAGGTCCCGGGCGAGCTGCTCCGCGAGGGCGGCAAGTTCGAGTGCCTCGGCTGCCACGATCCGCACCCGTCGAACCCGTACTACAAGTACCTGCGCGTCGACACCGCCAAGGGATCGAAGATGGACGCGTTCTGCGCGGTCTGCCACCCGATCAAGGCGGACGTCGCGACGGTGCAGGAGAAGGCGGTCCTCTTCACCTCGATGGACGAGACCGGGAACCGCGTCCTCGCGCCGAAGGCCGCCGCGAAGGAGACGAAGGCGCCCGCCGCCGTCGAGAAGAAGAGCGACGCCGCGTCGAAGAAGACCGCGCCCGCGAAGCGCAAGGCGAAGGAGTAGCTCCGGGTCGCGCTGCGCTTCGGCTTTCACCCGGCCCTCCGGCGCTCGCGCCGGGGGGCTCTTTCTTTCTCGGGCGCCGCTCACGCGACCGGGTTCGCGAGCACCTGCGCTTGCGCCATGGCGGGGAGCGCGACCGTGAACGCGGTCCCCTTTCCCGGAGCGCTCTCCAGCCAGATGGTCCCGCCCATCCGCTCGGTGAGCAGCCGGCTGATGTAGAGCCCGAGGCCCAGCCCCTCCTTGCGCACCGCGGCGCGCGCCCGGTAGAAGCGCTCGAAGACGCGCGCCTGCTCCTCGGGCGGGATGCCCGGCCCGTGATCGCGCACGGTGACGGTGACCGAGCCGCCGCGCGCCGCGAGGCCGATCTCCACCGGCTTCGACGCAGGGGAGTACTTGAGCGCGTTCGTGACGAGGTTCACGAGGACCCGCTCGAGCGCCGCAGGATCACCGCGCGCGGCGGGCAGCGGTCCGGGCGGCGAGATCCGGATGCGCGAGACATCCACCGCGCCGTCGAGCCGCCGCCGCACTTCCTCCACGAATGGGACGATCTCGATCGGACGAAGATCGATGACGTGCTGCCCTGCCTCGAGCCGCATCGCCTCGACCAGCTCGTCGATCATCCGTGCGATCCGATCGGCGGACTGCCGGATCGCGGTGGCGCGCCGCAGCACGTCGCGATCCGGGGCGCGCGCGAGGAGCTGCGCGTGCGTGAGCACGACCGAGAGGGGCGTGCGCAGGTCGTGCGAGATCATCCGCACGAGGTCCTCGCGCTCCTCCTGGAGATCGTGCTCGTGCGTCACTTCGACGAAGGTGGCGACGACGACCGCAGCCACCCCTTCCCCGCTCCGCATGAGCGCAGCGCTCCACGAGAGCCAGCGCGCATCGCCGCGCGGAGTGACCAGCCGAAGCACGACCCCCGTGACCGTCTCGCCTCGGACCGCGCGGGCCCAGGGCGAGTCCTCGAGCGGCAGCAGCTCCCCGTGGGTGTCCTCGATGCGGTAACGTCCCCAGCGGTGCGCGATGGGGCGCGTCGCGTCCTCCTCCGTGATCCCGAGCAGCCGCTCCGCCGTCTCGTTCATGCGGATGATGCGGCCGTCCTCGCCATAGAGCACGAACCCGCCCGCGAGCGCGTCGAGCACCGCCCACAACTCGTCGGCGGACGCGCCGCCCGGCAACCGCCCATCCGTCCCCATCACTCCTCTCAGCGGCTCGCGGTGCGGGTCCGCGGACGCCACACCTCGATGAGCCCGCGCGGCTCGGAGAGGAAGACCGGCTCGAATCCGGCCGCCAGCTCCGCCTCGAGCGCGCCGCCGCATGGGGTCCGGAGCTCCTCGCGCGTCGCGCCCCACAAGAGCACGTAATCCGTGGGGACGCGCGTGGCAGCCATGAGATCGACGCACGGAGGCATCCCCTCCATGCGGCCGAGCGACCACGCGATGGTCCGGAAGGGGTTCAGGTCCGCCGGGAAGCGGACGGGGCAGTGATCCGTGTTCGCCTGGCTGTTCTTCAAGTCGACGCCGCCGCGCTCCGCGACGATCCACCCCGTCGCGTGCAGGAAGGGCTTCACGCGGTAACCGAGCCGCCGGCCCGCCTCGTCCCTCGGCCCGTGGGGCGAGAGCGCGAGCGGGAGGAGGACCCTCCCCTCCTCGATCGCGTCCTTCGCGGAGACGAACTCCATCGTGAGGTCCGACAGCTCGAGCTGCTTCTGGAAGCGAACGCCGAGCGCGGCGACGGAGATGACCGCCAGGGCGACCGCGATCCGGCGGAGCGACGCGGCGGGGGCGCTCCCCGCGCCGATCCATGCGGCCGCCGACACGAGGGCGAACCAGGCAAACCGGTCCGAGACGTGCGCCCCCGCGGCGACGACGTCCGGCACCGCGAAGTAGAGGAGCGCGAACGCGGTGGCCGCGGCGAGCCAGCCGTCTTGCGGGCGCAGCCGCGGCCCGCGACCGGAGCGGGCGAGGACGACGTGCACGAACGAGACGAACAGCGCGAGCATCAGCGCCGCGGAGAGGAGCAGCTCGCGGCGGTCGATCGACACGAGCGCGTACCCCACCGCGAGCTTCGCGAGCAGCTCGAGGAACGGGATGCGCGAGGCGACGTGGTCGCGGTGGGCGCCGAGCCACACCGCCGCGAGGGCGAGGCCCGGGAGCAACGCGACGAGCGCTGTCCCGGCGCGCAACGCGTAGCTGCGCGCCACGAGGCGGCGGCGCGAAGGATCCCCGCGCGCGCGTTTCCACGAGACGATCGCGCGCCACCCCAGCGCCGTCCCGATGGCGATCGTCGCGCCCGCGAACGCCACCATGTGCGCGAGGAAGAGCAGGACGGAGAGCAGCGCGAGCGCCGCGAAGCGAGCCGGGCCGAGCCTGCCGCGCGTCCGGAGGACGAACCCCGCCGTGAGGAACGCGAGCGCGAACCCGTAGCAGAAGTTCCAGAACCCCATGTGGAAGGGGAACGCGTGGACGAAGGGGAAGGCGAGGAGCGCGGCCCACCACCCGCGCGTCCCGCGCGGCATCGCCACACGGAACGCGAGCGGGAACAGCAGCGTGTACCCGGTGAGGACGACCTTCTCCGCCGCGAGCGGCGACACCAGCCGGAGCAGCGCCGCGAGCAGCGCCTGGGTGAGCCAGTTCGGCTGCGCTCCCCAGTTCGGAACGTACCAGCGCTGGAGGAGCGGGGAGGTCGCGTGCCGGAGGAGGGCGAGCACGTTCTCGACGTGCAGCGGTCCGTCCTGCGTCGGGAAGTACTGGACGAGCCAGATGGGGAGGACGTGCAGGACGAGCAGCGCCACGAAGAGGATGCGCGGCACGATCGCGGCGAGGGCGAGCGGCTCCCGCGCGAGCGCGTCGCCGGTCGCCCACGCGAACCGCATCGACCCGCCGAAGCTCCAGACGAAAGCCGCGGCGATCCCGAGCGCCTGGGCGGCGTAGCGGAGCGTACCCAGCTCGGTGCGCCCGGACGCTCGCGAGAGCGCGAGCGCGGCGAGCACGAAGATCCCGAGCTGCACGAGCGCACCGACGGCCGAGACCGCGTGATAGCGGAGCAGGCGCCCCGAGCGGGCCGCGATGCGCCGGTCGCGGAACGTGATCGCGTCGTGGAGCAGGAAGTTCCACAGGATGCTCGCCTCGATGGCAAGCGCGGAGGAGGGAATCTCGCGTACCCCGAGGATCCCGGCGAGCAGGTGCAGCACGCCGAGGTTCACCGCCACGCCGGACGCCCCCACGGCAGCGAAACGTGCCGCGCGGGCGCCGAGGCCCGGCGCCAGCATCGGGTTCGCCCCGCCGCCCCAAGCAGGTGGCGACTTCATCGGCTGTTCCCCCTCCCGGTCTCACGCTGCGGCGCGAGGGCCGGAGGGGGCATCCCGCGAAGGAGGTCCGTGCCCGAAGGTGGTTGCCCGTCCGGCCGGGAGGCGACGCACCCCGTGCGAGACTACTAGGCCGCCGCGTCCAGGAGCGACATCACGATCTCGCGGAGGTCCTCCACGTCGAAGGGCTTGTGCAGCCTCGCGACGACCTCCTTCCCGTCCGCGCGACCCGCGCCCGCTGTCATCGTTATCACCGGGACGTGGTCGTGGCGGGGATCCGAGCGCAGCTCGCGCAGGAAGGCATCTCCCCCGAGCCGCGGCAGGCAGAGATCGAGCAGGATCACCGCGGGGCTCGGGCCGGCGCGCAGCTTCTCGAGCGCGTCGAGGCCGTCCTCCGCGACGACGACCTCGGCGCCGACCTCCGCCATGGCTTCGGCGAGCGCGGCGCGGACGCCTTCGTCATCCTCGACGATCAGGATTCGCCTGCACCTCATCGACCGGACTCTACAGGCGGAAGAGCTTCCGTCGCCGTCCGGCGAACGCGGTACATCGGTGTGCCGCAGCGAGTGAACGGCGCGGGCGATCAGTTCGGCAACGCCCGGGCCTGCTCGTGCGGAAGCCCCGCAATATCGAGGCCCTGGCGCGTCAGCAGGTATCGGACCTTTCCGCTCCCGCGCGCGGTCTCGATGCTCGCCTCGAACGCCGGACCGGTGATGGCGCCGAGCTGGAGTGTCTTCCTGAGATTCACGACACGGCCGCTCAGGGCGTCGCCGGCGACCTGCTGGACCGGGCGGTCCGTCCGATACAGCTCGAGCGCGGTCTCGTGCAGCGTCGCCGCGAGCGAGGGGTCGAGCGGTACGGTCGAGAAGAGGACGGAGATGAGCGTCCACCCGTGCGGCGCGCCTGACATGAGTCCTCCACTGTATCCCGGACGGACCGGACCCGCCGCGGACGGGGCGTGGCAGACGTCACGAGCGCGCACCCTGGCGGCAGCCCGGCGAGGGACGGGCAGTCGGGCGGGGGGATGGTTACCTGCACGTCGTGGCGGAGGACCGGCTCCATCGAGCGAATGCGGAAGAAGGCGGAGCGCTGTCGCGCTGGGCGCGGGCGGCGATCGGCCTCGGGGGGGACCCGCCGCTGCCGCGTCCGAGGACTCCGCGCCTCGACCCGGTGCGCCGCTCCTGGATCGGCGCGGTCTGGCAGGCGCGCATCGGCGTCCGCGCCGGGATGACGCTCGACGACTTCCTCCGCTCGCGGCTCGCCCGCTACCTCGTCGGCCTGCCCGTCCCGCGCGCCCGACTCCCCCTCTCCATCGAGGTCGAGGACGGGCGGCTCGCGGTGCGCCCCGCGCGGGAGCCGCCGTCCCCCACCGCGGCGAATGCCGAGCCTGCGGCGCCCTGGATCGCGCCGCTCGTCGCGATCGAGGGGCCCGTGGCGCGGCAGGAGGTCGAGGAGCTGGAGGCCCGGCTTGCCGCGCTCGAAGCCGAGATCGGTTCGACGCGGCGGCGAGTCGAGGAGGTGTCGCGCAAGCTCGCCGCCGACGTCGCGGCGGGCATCGTCATGGGGCCGCCGGAGGTGGAGGCGACCGCCGAGCAGCTGGGGAGGCCGCCGGCCCGGAGCGCGGCGCCGCGGACGCTCGCCATCGGGTTCGCGGCGGCGGCGCTCGCGGCCGAGACCTGGCAGGTGGCGCAGCCGCTGCTCCGGAGCGCCGGCATCGACCCGGCGAACCTCGGCGCCGAGGCGCTGCGCCGTCCCGCCGAGGTCGCGTTTGCTTCCGTCTTCGCGCTCGGGGTCGCGGCGGGCATCTTCACGCTCGCCCACGCCGCGCTCTCCACGGCGCTCGCGCTCTTCCGCGGAGACGCGGACGACCGCCGCCGCCGCTGGCTTGCTTGCGCCGTGATGGCCGCTGGCGCGGGCGCCGTCCTCCTCGCGGCAGCGGTCGCGGCGCTGCCCGCGCCCGAGGAGGCGCCGCACCCGCCCGCGACGTCCTTCATCCTGCTGCTCGTCGCCGTGCCGCTCACCGCCGCGCTCATCGCCCGCGCGGCCGGCCGCGCCGAGGAGCAGCGCGCCCTGGAGCTCGCCGCGGCGCTCGCCTGGGACCGGGAACGGGCGCGGGCGCTGGGCGAGCGGGCACGGCGGCTCGAGGAGCTGGCCTGGTCCGAGGAGGAGGAGCGCGCGCTCGAGCGGCAGCGCGACTCGGCCCGGCGGCGGCTCCGCGAGGTGAACGCGCGCGCCGTCGCGGCGGCGCGGATCGCGGACGAGGCGGACCGACGCGAGCGCGCCGCCCTCGCCCGACTCGCCCAGAGCCTCGTCGGCGCGCTGGAGCTCGATCGCTACGAGTTCGTGCGCCAGGCTTCGGCGCGCGGCGCCCACGAGCTCCTCGCGTCGCGGGGGCGCAGGGAAATCGAGCCGCGCCCGGCGTTCGACGAGGCGACCGCCCCGGTGGCCGCGAGGGTCGAGGCGGGACGGCTGGCGTCGTGACGGCAGCGCCATAGACTGGGCCGGTGAACCTCGTCCTCCTCGAGGCCGCCGAGCTGCGGCCGGACGGCACCGCGCTCCTCGGCGGCCGGCGCGCCCTCCACGTCTCGCGGGTGCTGCGGGCATCCGCGGGAGACCGGATCCAGGCCGGCGTCGTCGGCGGCCGGATGGGGGACGCGGAGGTCCTCTCGGCGTCCGCGACGGAGATCGTGCTTCGCCCCGCCCTCGACCGCGAGCCTCCGCCCCCGTCGCCCGTGTCGCTCCTCCTCGCCCTGCCCCGCCCGAAAATCCTGCGCAAGGTGCTGCAGGCCGCCGCGTCGATGGGGGTGAAGCGGCTCGTCCTTCTCGGCGCGTGGCGCGTCGAGAAGAGCTACTTCGCCTCGCCGCTGCTCTCGCCCGAGGCCATGCGGGCGGAGCTGCTCCTCGGTCTCGAGCAGGGGCGGGACACCTCCGTGCCGGAGGTGCTCGTGCGCCGCTTCTTCAAGCCGTTCGTCGAGGATGAGCTCGAGGCGCGCTTCCCGGAGCGGACGCGGCTCCTCGCCCATCCCGCCGGCGCCGCGCCGCTCGAGGCGCTCGCGCCCGCCGAGCCGCGCGCCGCGCTGGCGGTGGGGCCGGAGGGGGGCTGGACGCCGTACGAGGCGGAGGAGCTGCGCCGGCGCGGCTTCGCGGCGTTCTCGCTCGGCGCGCGCGTGCTGCGGGTGGACGCGGCGGTGCCGTTCGCGCTCGGGCAGACGGAGCTGTGGCTCCGCTCCGCCCGCAGATCGCCCGAGCCCGCCCCCGTCACTTCTGGTGATGGCGGCGGAACGTCGCCGTCACGCCCCTAGCGGTAGCCGCGTCGCGGCGCTCCGGGAGCCGGGCGGAACTCCTCGTCGAGCTCGGGGGCGAGATCGTTCCACAGCTCGTCCGAGAGGCGCGTGAGCGCCGTGCGGACGCGATCGAGGCTCATCGCGTCGAGGCGCCCCTTGAAGCGGTGCACCTCGCCCGCGCTCCAGCGGAGCTGCTTCTCCAGCTCGCGATCGTTCCGGGCGGCGTGCTCCGCCTCCTGCAGGAACGCGAGGATCCGCGCCTGGACGCGGGCGACGGCGTCGGCGTCCCCGCGCACGCAGGCGAGGTCGTGCCGCAGGAGGAGGTTGCCAGCGCGGACGAGGAGCGCCTCGTTCACGCCGCCGTCGTCGTCGTCCGCGAAGCCGGGGCCTCCGGGCGGCGGACCGAACGGCGGGCCGGGCCGGGCGAAGGGCGGAGGCCGCGCGGGCTCAGGGGGCGGGGCCATCCTCCCGGCGGCGATCAGGATCTCGTCGCTCGTGAGCGCTCGGTCCCAGATCCGGACCTCGTCGATCGCGCCGGCGAAGAGGAACGTCGGCCCCGACGGCCGGCGCCCATCGCGGCCGCCGCCCTCCGGCCGCGCGCCCACGAACGTCTCGGTGGTGGTCTGCTCGTAGCGCACCGCGAGCGGCGCCCCGTCCAAGACGCCGTCGACGTAGAGCTGCGCGCGCGCCCCGTCGTACGTCGCCGCGACGTGCGTCCAGCGCCCGGCCGGCAACGGGCGGACGCCCTCGACGACGTCCCAGCTCGCGCCGCTCGGGACGTAGAGGAAGAGCTTGCCTCCCGGGATCAGGCGCAGCTCGAAGTTCTTCTGATAGTGCCCGGGGAGGTTGCGGACCTTCGAGATGATCGCCTGCACGCGATCGACCGCCTCGGGCCGCACCCACGCCGAGAGCGTGAAGCGCGCGGGCTGGAGCTGAGCGCCGAGGTTCACCGTGGCGCGCGCGCCGTCGAACCAGAGGGCGCCGTCGCGGCGACCGTCGTGCCCCTCGAACGGACGCGTGCCGAGCGCCGTCGCGGGGATGCGCGACACCTCGTCCACGGTGTCGCCGTCGAACGGGTACGAGGCGACGAGGCCGGCCCTGAGATCGGGTCGGCCCTGGCCGGCGGCGAAGAGCGGGAGCGCGAGGGACACGAGCGCGAGGGTGGAGCGGATCATCCGGGTTCCTCCTGTGCGGGGCGCCACGAGGCTCTCAGCAGACCCCCGATGGGTCAAGCACAGTCGCGAGACGGACGCCCGCTCGCCGGTATTCACGCCCGCCCGCCGCAAAGGGTACGCAGGGCCGCGTCCCTTCCGGTGGCGCCACGCCGGGGCGCCGCGACCTGTAGAATGGCGCTCCACATCCCGTCCCGGGCCACGCGCCCTCACGGAGCCCCATGAGCGTCCCGAACGTCCCCGAGCTCGTCCCGCCGCAGCGCCTCCTCCTCGGACCGGGGCCGAGCATGGTCCACCCGCGCGTCCTCCGCGCGATGTCCACGCCGCTCCTCGGCCATCTCGATCCGAAGTTCCTCGAGATCATGAACGAGGTGCAGTCCCAGCTCCGCGCCACGTTCCGGACGCGGAACCCGTTCACCATCGCGGTGTCCGGAACCGGGTCGGCCGGGATGGAGGCCGCCCTCGTGAACCTCATCGAGCCCGGTGACGCTGCCATCGTGGTCGCGGCGGGCGTCTTCGGGACGCGAATGGCGGAGATCGTCGGCCGCTGCGGGGGGCGCCTCGTGAAGCTCGAGGTCCCCTGGGGAGAGACGATCGAGCCGGGCCGGATCGAGGAGGCGCTCCGCAAGGAGGGCAAGGTGAAGGTGGTGGCGCTCGTCCACGCCGAGACGTCGACCGGCGCACAGCAGCCGATCGACGGGCTCGGAAAGCTCTGCCACGCGCACGGCGCGCTTCTCGTCGTCGACACCGTCACGTCGCTCGGCGGCGTGCCGGTGGAGGTGGACGAGTGGGAGGCGGACGCCGTCTACTCCGGCACCCAGAAGTGCCTCTCCTGCCCGCCCGGGCTCGCGCCCCTCACCCTCAGCCCACGCGCGCTCGACGCGGTGAAGGCGCGCAAGACGAAGGTGCAGAGCTGGTACCTCGACGCCGGGATGGTCGCGGACTACTGGGCGGAGGGGAAGCGCGTGTACCACCACACCGCGCCGATCTCGATGGTCTACGCGCTCTGCGAGTCGCTCCGGCTCGTCCTCGAGGAGGGGCTCGAGGCGCGCTTCGCGCGACACCGCCGCCACTCCGCCGCGCTCATGGCCGGCGCCGCCGCGCTCGGCTGTGCGCCGCAGGCGCAGGAGGGGCGGCGCCTCCCCTCGCTCAACTGCCTGAAGGTGCCGGCGGGCATCGACGAGGGGGCGGTGCGGAAGAACCTCCTCGCCGAGCACTCGATCGAGATCGGCGGCGGCCTCGGTCCGCTCGCCGGCAAGGTCTGGCGCATCGGCCTCATGGGCGAGTCGGCGCGCCAGGAGAACGTGCTCGCGGTGCTCGCGGCCATCGAGCAGGCGCTCGCGAAGCAGGGCAAGGGGCCAAAGCCGGGCGCGTCCGTGTCCGCCGCGCTCGAGCAGTACGCGAAGATGCCGTAGGGCGGGCGTCGCCCCGTCGTTCGGCCCCGCCGCCCGTGAGCGGGCGGCGGGGCCGTGTCGTCCTCAGGGGAGGAGCGGACTGTGATGACGCCGGTGAGCGGCGCGGACCGGCCGGATTCGAGGATGCGCGACCGGACTGCGGAGGGGGTCGGGTCCAGGGAACGATCTTGATTGGGCGGATATTGTCGTTCGTCCGGAGAGACCTTCTCGAAGTCGGCGCCTACGTCCACGGCGCCTCGACCCGCGACATCGGCCAGATAACCGAGGCGCTCATGGGCGAGCACGTGAGCCTGTTCCTCGATGCGACCTTCCTCGACGCCCGCTGGGCGCGGACGGTGGAGAACGTCTCGGCGCTTGTGGCCTACGGCATCGGCCTCGACGGTCACCGCCAACTCCTCGCAGTGACGATCGGCGCCGAGGAGTCGCAGGACTCGTGGAACGAGCTCCTCGCGCAGCTCATCGAGCGCGGGCTCTCTGGCGTCCAGCTCGTCGTCGCCGACGCTCACGCCGGCATCGCGAAGGCGGTCCGCCGCCACCTGCCAGAGGCGCCGCAGCAGCGGTGCGTCGTCCATCTGCAGCGAAACGTGGTCGGCAAGGCCCCCCAGCGCCTCCGGGCGCGCCTCGCCCGAGAGGTGTGGCGCATCTTCCAGGCGCCGAGCAAGGCGGAGGCTCGCAAGCGGATGGAGCAGCTCCAGGCCGGCCTCGGCAAGCATGTCCCCGAGGCGATGCGCTGCCTCGCGAACGGCTTCGAGGCGACTCACTTCTACGCCTTCGCGAGGGAGCACTGGCACCGCATCCGCTCCACGAACGGGCTCGAGCGGCTCCACGGCGAGATCAAGCGGCGCACCAACGCGGTCGGCGCCTTTCCGGATCGGGCGAGCGCCTTGCGCCCCGTCACCGCGGTCGCGCTCAACGTGACCGCGATCTGGACCGACCGCCGCTACCTGGACAATGTCGCTGCTGAACTCCAACGAGGAGGAGAACCGGAAGGCCGCATGAGTGGTTGTGAGATACTGATGCGCCACTTTGATCTCGGAGCGCCGCCATGAGGTACGACTCTATTGATCCCGCGATCATGGCCTGGGCGACCAAGCACGTCCTGCACGTGTAACACGAGGCACCAAGAGGTGGAGGTACGCTCGGTCGACCTGGTCGGGAGCAGAGGCGAAAGATCCCAGATCTGGATCGACCCGCCCGATCAACGCGGAACGATTCACGTCCACGCCTGGGACTACAAGACGCGCAGGCAGGACTTCACCACATCGATAAGCGACCTACCTACCTGCCTTGAAGATGCATTCGACACGGCCGCGAGGTGGATCTAAACGACCGGTCGCGATTCGGAAACACCCGAAAGATTCCGTTCGCCCTGAGCCCTTCGACTTCGGGGCCGCGGCGCGGCCCCCTACGCTCAGGGCAGGCGAAGTCGAAGGGCGCCATGCGTCCCAAGGCGCGTGCTTCGACTTCGCGCCCGCTACGCGGGCGCTACGCTCAGCACGAACGGTTTCTGGTGATCGCGAATCGTGCTCGCCCGTTTTAGAGGACGTTACTGAGTAGACGCCCGAGGCGCTTCACCGCGAGTCCGTTTTACACAGAGATTGGGACTTGACCGAAGCACTTGACGGCGGGCCAGAGCGTGTACGAGTCGGGCAAGAAGTAGTGCGGCACCGCACGTTCGTGGCGGTCCTCCTGCCAACGTTCCGGATGACGACCGCGTGAGTGTGAACGCTCATCGGCGGCTGGTCCCGAACAGGGACCAGGAACGCGCTCGCGTGGCTAACGGGCCGGTTTCGGCCGCCGCCAGTGCGCGCGGGAACCCGCGTCAACTATAGGAGTGCGCGCAGCCGAGACGTTTCCGGCCACGACTACGACCCGTCGCACTTCCCGACCCCGACCTTCGACGCCGCCGTCCGGAGCAGCCACGTTCCCGCGGCGGCGGTGACCTTCTCCGGCCAGAGCGACGGCTGCGCGGACCGCGGCTCGCTGCCGGCCTCCGACGAGAACGGGTCCACCCAGGCCGCTCCCACCCGCTCGCCGCGCCGCGCGGCATGGCTCGCGAAATTGCCGAGAACGTAGCGGATCGCGTTCTGCACCTCCGCCGGAGTCCGGAGCACGTGGGCGTGGTAGCGGTCCTCGAACACCGGGCCGCGGCGGTCCATCATCGCGTTCAGCCCCCGGGCGATGCGGATCGAGAGCGCCCGCACACCGTTCGCGAGCGCCCGCTCGCCGCGCGTCTCGACGATGAGGTGCATGTGATTGCCCTGGATCGAGAAATGGGCGACCCGAACGTCGCTCCTGCGCCGCAGGGCTGCGAGTGCCCGGTGGATGATGGCGAACGAGCGCTGGCTGCGGAGATTCCAGACGTGGTCCGCCATCCGCAGGGTGACGTGCACTGGCTGGGAGGGACGCACGTCGGTGCGCGGGCGATGCGGGATGCATGGGTTCTCAGCCTGGAGCTTCCGCCCGGCGCCGGCGCGGCGACCGCCCCAGGTGCGGAACTCGAACGACCGCTGGCGCGCGACCTTCATTGGCGCAGCGTACTGCGTGCGTCTGACATGGATTGGCGGACGCCCGCCGGCCTCGTGACAATATCCGCCCAATCAAGATGAGCTGGCCGCGTGGTCGCCATCTTCACCCGCCCCCTCACCCCCACCCTCTCCCCCGCTTCCGCGGGGGCGAGGGAGATCAACGCCCGTCCACGACCACGTCCACGACCACGTGCGACCACGTCCGTGGCCACGTCTCTCCGCGCTCTCCCCGCCCCTCACCGCCCCCGCCTCCCCGCGCTTCGCTCCCTCACGAACCGCGCCACGCGCTCGCGCAGCAGGGGCAAGGTCACCGGGCCCGACTCGAGCACCGCATCGTGGAACGCCCGCAGGTCGAAGCGGCGCCCCAGGGCGCGCTCGGCCTCGCTCCGCAGGCGCAGGATCTCGAGCGCGCCGAGCGTGCTCGCCGTCGCCTCGCCGGGGCGCGCGGTGCAGCGGTCGACCTCTTTCGCGGCCGACTCCGGGGACAGGCCCGCGTTCGCGACGAGATACTCGATCGCGTGCTCGCGCCCCCAACCGAGCACGTTCACGCCGGGGTCCACCACGAGCCGCGCCGCGCCGAGCGCCTCGCGCGCGAGGCCGCGCAGCCGCTCCGCGTCGTCCGACGAGGACCTCCGCTCCCACGCGAGCCGCTCGAGATAGAGCGCCCATCCCGTCACGAAGGCGGCGGTCGGGGCGACCCTCGCGATCTCGGGACCGCGGTCGCCGATCGGCGCCGCGCTCCTCGGCGCGTCGCGGTTCATGGGGCCTCGCAGCGCGGCATCGGCGAGGGCGGCAGATCCGACCGACGGGTCCTGCGGAAATCGCCGGAACAGGTCCGGCACGTCCGAGGTGCCCAGCGAGCGCTCCGCGACGCGGCGCATCTCGAGGTGCAGCTCCTGCACTCGCGCGAGGCCGGTCTCGTGGATCGCCTGCGGATCGAGCTCGAGCGTCACGCGCTGGCGGACTGCCGCCCGGTAGCAGGTCTCGCCGTCGGGAAGCGCGAGGAGGCTCGGCCTGCGGCGCGCGTGCTCCAGGTAATCTTCGCGCAGGAAATCGCGGTAGCGCCCCACGGCGGGCAGGAGCTCGCGCTCGCTCGCCGCGGGAAGCTCGGTTCCCGGCGGAGGGTCGCCGCCGTCGCCCACCGCGGCCAGGGCGTACGGCCAGGTCGTGCCGGGATCGGCCAGGAGCCGATCGAGCACCTCGAGGACGCGCTCCACGTTCTCGCGCGTCGCGACGTACCCGAGCCGGACTCCCTCGCGCAGGCTCTCGATGCGGAGCTCGATGCGCCGCACCGTCGCGGAGATCTCTGCGCCTCTCTCCTGCGTCCCGATCGGCTGCGACTCCGCGAGCGCCTGCCACCCGTCCGGAGAGACTTGCCACAGCTCGAAGCGGCACGCGCGCACCCCGCGCGCGCCCTCGAGCGCCTCTACCAGGAGGGCGCGCGCGATCCCCTCGGGCGTGCCGGCGAGCGCGCGTCCGTCGATGGTCCTCGCCCGAAAGAGGAACGCATCCTCCGCCTCGCGCCAGGCGGCGCTCGCAGCGGGGCCGTCGTCCCCGGTGCCCTCCGCGCCGGGGACGCCCAGCACGGTCGCCTTCCCCGGGTACCGCCGGACCAGGGCCTCCAGGTAGTCGTGCTCGAGCGCACGCGCCTCGGCACGGGCCCGCTCCGTTCGGGCGATGGGTCCGTGGGTGGCGCACCCGAGCGCGGCGGCGACCAGGATGGGGAAGACCGAGCGGAGCCTCAGCATGTGCTGCCGAGCGTTTAGCGGAGGGGCGCACGAGGCGGAGGGACCCTATGGGTCGGACGGACGTCCATGCGCCCGGCGGATAGCCCGCCAAGCTGTACCCCCGGTCGTTCGGCCGGAGGGGTTCGTGCCTGGTGAGCCCGCTACTCCCGCCTCGCCCTCCGACCTAGTTTCGCGTCGGGTGGGGACGGAGGCAGCTGGCATGGGTGGGATCGAGGGCGGTTCTCAGGGTCGCGTCTCCGCGGTGCGGAAGGTCCTCGAGGCGATGGCCGAGGCCTGGCGCGAGCGTATCAGCGAGCGGCGCGCACGCGCGGCGCCGAAGCTCGGTTCGGACCCGCGCGTCCAGCGCTCCCGGCTGGGCGCGGCGCTCGAGGCGCGCCTCGCGGTCCGCTCGGGGGTCCGCCTCGACGACTACCTACGCCACCGGCTCGCGAAGTACGCGACGCGGCTCCCGCTCCCGCTCGAGGCGCTCCCCGTCACCGTGGACATCGAGGGGGGCGAGGCGGTGGTCCGGCCGCGGCCTCAGCCGAGGAAGGCGCCCGCGGGCGCCCGCCCCGAGGTGCCGGACCACGCCCGCGCCCTCGTGGAGCGCGACGGGATCTACGCGGCACGCGAGATCCGCGACGCGGAGCGCACGCTCGACGAGCTCGACCTGCGCACCGCGGCGGCGCTCCACCGTCTCGAGGCGGTCGAGCTCGAGATAGCCGAAGCCCTCGCCGCCGGCCGGATCGTGGCGCGGCCGGACGTCAACGCGAGCGCCGAGCAGCTCGGGCGCCCGCCGGTGCCCTCCCCCGCTGCCATCGTCGCGCTCCGCGCGCTCGTCGCCGCCCTCCTCGCCGCGGAGGGCTGGCGCTTCTCCGCGCCCGTCCTCGCGGCCTCCGGCCTCGCGCCGCAGGGGATCGAGGAGACGGTCCGGGCGTCTCCCGTCCCATCCGTCCTCGCGCTCGCTTTCGCGTTCGGCGCGGCGGTGGCCTCGTTCATGTTCGCCGACGTCGCGATCGCGCGCGCCGGACAGGCGGTCTCCGCCGCGGCGGGCTCGGCGCGCCGCGGACTGCTGTGCGTCGCGGCGGGCGGCGCAGCGCTCCTCGTTCCGGGCATCGCAGTGGCAGCGGCCGCTCCCGAGCGCTGGGCCATGCTCGGCCTCCTCGCGGCCGTCCCGTTCGCCGGCGCGATGCTCTGGCGCGCCGCAGACGCGCTCGGGGTGAAGCGCTCCGCCGCCGCCGAGGCGGCGCTCGCCTGGGACCGCGAGCGCGCGCGAGAGGCCCTCGAGCGCGGGCGACGAGAAGAGATCCGTCAGCGAGCAGCAGCGGACCTGCACGCGGCGGAGGCGGAGCGGCTCGGCGCGCGGCGCCGGCTCGCCCAGCTCCACCGGAACGCGATCGGGGCCGAACGGAGCTCCGATCTCGCGGGGAGAGCCGAGGCCCGGCGCCTCGACCGGCTCTCTGAGGGGCTCGCCTGCGCGCTCGAGCTCGACCGCTACCTCTACGTACGGCTCGCCGCGGAGCGACTCCACGCGCCGCTCGAGCGGCCGGCGCGCGCCGCCCGCCTCGAGCCCGCGGTGGCGACCGAGCGCCTCGTCGCCGGATGAAGCCCGCCGCCGCGGCGGGGCTACCGCTCCGCGCGGCCGGCGCACAGCCGCCGGTAAGCCTCCGCCGCGCTCCTGCCGGCTGATGAGCGGGCGAGCGCGTCGGTGGCCCGCGCGTAGTTCGTGCAGGCCTCCGCGATGCGGCCCCGCGTCTCCTCGACACGCCCCATCGAGTAGACCGGAAGCGGGTCTGCGGGATCGATCCGCCAGGCGGCCAGGTAATGATCGTACGCGCCCTGCAGATCGCCACGCCTCTCCTGCACCTGCCCGAGGATCTGATACGGGCGGGACATGCGCGCGTCGAGCGCCAGCGCCTCGCGCGCCGACCGCTCGGCGTCGTCGAGGCGGTTCGTGTCGATCTCCACGAGGGCGAGGATGACGATCGTGCCCGCGTCACGCGGCGCGCCTCGCAGGTAGCGGACGAGCCGATCGCGCGCCTCGTCGTAGCGCCGCAGCCGCACCAGCGCGAGCGCGGTGTTTCGGACGACGAGCTCGAGCGGGACGGTCGGGTCGTACCCGAGCGCGAGCGCACGGTCGTACGCCTTGACGGCCTCGTCGAACCGCCCGGCGAAGTGGAGGGCCGTCCCGAGATTCACCCAGATGCGCGGCTTCTGCGGCGCCTTCTGCGAAGCATCGGCCCACAGGTTGAGCGCGCTCTTCCAGACCTCGTTGCGGATCGCGGTCGCCGCGCCCAGCGACGCGATCACGGCGACGGCGACCACGGCCCCCGCGACGCGCGCCCGCGACGGCCAGAGCCGCCGCAGCGCGACGGTGGCGGCGGCGACGAGCGGGAGCGCGAGCGCGAAGGAGGCGAGATAGAGGCGGTGCTCGACGAACGGATCGCGCAGCGGGACGAGCATCGTCGGCACGAGCACGCCGAGGAAGAAGAACCATCCGAACGCGGCGAGGCGCGCGGCGGCGGGGCCGTCGCCCTCGGCGCGTCCGAAGCGCCGGAGCGCGATCAGCGCAGCGGCGACGAGGGCAGCCACGAGCGCGAGGCCACCGAGCACCCCCACCTCCAGGAAGCTGCGCGAGTACGGGAAGAACCAGTCCGCGCACAGCCCCGCCGGCCAGAAGACGAGCCGGACGTAGGTGGGGAGCGCCCGAAGCTGCGTCGCCACGTAGCCGAGCGGCGTCACGAAGCCGAGGTCGTACCCGGCGTGGCCGCTGCCGCGCACCCCCGCGACGCCGCTCGTGGCGGCGAAGATCGAGAGCGCGACGAGCGGCAGCGCCGCGGGCAGCCGACGCGCCACGCGCCGGAACCACGGCAGCTCCCGCTCCTGGGGCAGCGGGAGGGTCGCGGCGAGGAGCAGCCAGGCGAACGGCATCGTGGCGGCGATCGGCTTCGCGCCGAGGCCGAGGATGTGGAGCCCGATCGCCGCCGCGAGGAGCTTCCAGCGGCGCGCCGGCTCGGCCACGTCCCATGCGAGCAGCGCGAGGAGGCCGCCGAGGTAGAGCGCCGAGGCGAACGCCTCGGAACGCTGCGAGATGTAGCTCACCGCCTCCGTCTGGAGCGGATGGAGCGCGAAGAGCGCGGCGGCGGCGAGCGCCGGCCACTCCGGGACGGACAGCGCGACGGGCACGCTCTTGCGCTTCGCGCGACCGTTCCCGCTCTCGTCGCGCCCGCCCGCGGCCGCCGCCGCGCCGCCCGACAGCCCCGCGCGCGCGAGGATCCGCCGGGCGAAGCGCCAGGCGAGGAGCACCGCGGCCAGGTGGACGAGGACGTTCGTGACGTGCCAGACGGTGGGGCGGAACCCGTCGATCGCGTGATCGGCGGCGAAGCTGGCCGCGGTCAGCGGGCGCGACATCTCCCACCAGGTGCCGGGAGCGAGGAAGCGCGATGCGTCGCGGACCCAGGTGGTCTTCGCGATCTCCTGGTCGTCGTACTGGAACTCGCCGTCCATCGACGGGAGGTAGGCGGCCACCGTCGCGACGAGCAGGGCAGCGACGGCGACCGGCAGGATCTTTCGGTTCACCGGCGCATCATATAGCGCCTTCCCGCCCGGCCAAGATGGCGAGCGCTACCTGGCCGCCACCGGGCCGTAGAAGGAGACCCCCCTCACGTTCGCGTTCACCTGGAGCGGATGCTGCAGCGGCGGGAACGCGCGCTGCTCGCAGTCGGTGCGCTCGCACAGCCGGCACGTGAGCCCCACCGGCACGACCGCCTCGCGGCTCTCGAGGTTCATCCCCTCCGCGTAGACGAGATCCCGCGCGCGCGATGCCTCGCAGCCCATCGCGATCGCCACGAGCGAGCGCGGCGCGTGGTAGCCGCCGTACTCGCGCGGCACGGTCCGCGCGACCCAGAAGTACGTCGCGCCGTCCGGCATCTGCGAGAGCTGGGTGCGGATGAGCCCGGGGGTCGTGAACGCCTCGAACACGCTCCAGCGCGGGCAGGCGCCTGAGAAGCGCGCGAAGCGCAGCCCGGATGCGCTGAAGCGCTTCGAGATGTTCCCGGCGATGTCCACCCGCACGAAGTGGAAGGGGACCCCCTCGGCGCCCGCCCGCCGCAAGGTGGTGAGGCGGTGGCAGGTCTGCTCGAAGCTCGTCCGGAAGCGATGGCCGAGCAGCTCGATGTCGAACTTCTCCGCGCGCGCCGCCTCGAGGAACGGCTGGTACGGCATGAGGACCGCGCCGGCGAAGTAGTTCGCGAGCGCGACACGGGCGAGGGCACGGGAGGACTCGCTCGTGAGGTGCGGATCGGCGGCGGCGCGATCGAGGACCGCCGCCTGCGTGAGGATGCCGATCTGGTAGGCGAGCTGGAAGTTGCGGCTGCCGCGCCGGAGCAGCTCCGACAGGTACAGCACCTTCGCGTCGGGATCGTAGCGGCGCACCGCCCCCTGCATCTCGGCGGTGCGGACCACCCGGACCTGGACGCCGAGCTCGCCGAGGGTGCGGACGAGGCTCGTGTACAGGTAGGCGCGGTCGAGCCGCGCATCCCGCCAGAGCGCCTCGGCGCCCTCCTCCAGCTCGGGGAAGTGGTTCATGTGGCGCTGGATGAGATCCGAGACCTCCTCGGTGGGGAGGTGCGAGGAGTCGATCCCCTCGAGGTCGCCGTCCGAGAGGGTCGCGGCGAGCGTGTCCGACGCCTCGCGCGCCGCACGGTACGCCTGATAGAGCGCGAGCACCGCGCGTGCGGCGGTGGGGGTCGCCGCGCAGAGATCGCGCACCTCCGCGTTCGTCACGTCGTGCGCCTCGAAGATCGGATCGCCGAACACCTCCATCAGGTCGGCGATGACGCGGGCGTGGTTCTCGGCCGAGAGCGCGCGCAGGTCGAGGTCGAACACCTCCGCGAGCTTGATGAGGAGGGGCGCCGAGAGGCGCCTCTTGTTGTGCTCGATGAGGTTCAGGTAGCTCGCGGAGATGCCGAGCCGCTCCGCGAGATGCGCCTGGGTCATGCTCCGCTGCCGCCGGAGACCGCGGATCTTCGCGCCGAGAGGGGAGAGGTCCTGCATCGCCTGCCGCCTTCGGCCGGACGAGCCGCCGGCCGGGCCCTGGAGTGCTCCGCAAAGTTATGGACGCGTCACGTCATTTTCAATGTTTACCGATTGACGGGCTCTCGTTGACAGCGCGCTGACATCTTAACCGCCCGATATCCTTGGCGGTCTTTCGCTTGATCGAAATCACGACAATATTGCTACCTGACAGGAGAAACCGTCCATGGTCGATCCAGAGAGCATGCCGCGACTTCCCGCCGGGATGGAGCTCAGGGGCCCGCTCCCGGCTCGGTGCGAGAAGGTCCTCACGCCGGACGCGCTCGCCTTCGTCGCCGAGCTCGTGCGCCGCTTTGGCCCCGCCGTGGAGCAGCTCCTCGAGCGCCGCCGCGAGATGCAGCGCCGCGCCGACGCCGGCGAGCGCCCGAGCTTCCTGTCGTCGACGGAGGAGCTCCGCGCGAGCGAGTGGACCGTCGCGCCCGTTCCGCAAGACCTCCACGACCGCCGCGTCGAGATCACCGGCCCGACCGAGCGCAAGACGATCATCACCGCGCTCAACTCGGGCGCGAGCGTGTTCATGGCCGACTTCGAGGACTCGAGCTCGCCGACGTGGCGGAACGTCGTCGAGGGGCAGATGAACCTGCGCGAGGCGGTGGAGGGGACGATCGAGCACGTCGCCCCCGAGTCCGGCAAGGTGATCCGGCTGAAGGATCGGAGCGCCGTCCTCATGGTGCGGCCGCGCGGCTGGCACCTGCCCGAGAAGCACGTGGTGGTGGACGGGAAGCCGGCCCCCGCGGCGCTCTGGGACTTCGGCGTCTTCTTCTGGAACGCCGCGAAGACCTTGCTCGCGAAGGGGAGCGGCCCGTACTTCTACCTCCCGAAGCTCGAGAGTCACCTCGAGGCGCGGCTCTGGAACGAGGTGTTCGTCCTCGCGCAGGAGCGGCTCGGGATCCCGCGCGGCTCGATCCGCGCCACGGTCCTCGTCGAGACGATCCCCGCCGCCTTCGAGATGGACGAGATCCTCTGGGAGCTGCGCGAGCACTCCGCCGGCTTGAGCTGCGGCCGCTGGGACTACCAGTTCTCCACGATCAAGCGCTTCCGCAGCGACCCGAGGCACGTCTTCCCGGACCGCGCGCTCGTCACGATGGACAAGGGCTTCCTGCGCGCGTACGTGCAGCTCCTCATCCGGACGTGTCACCGGCGTGACGTCCACGCCATGGGCGGCATGGCGCCGCAGATCCCGATCAAGGACAACCCCGAGGCGAACGAGGCGGCCCTCGCGAAGGTGCGCTCGGACAAGCTGCGCGAGGTGACGGACGGCCACGACGGCACCTGGGTCGCCCACCCCGCCCTCGTACCCATCGCCCGCGCGATCTTCGACCAGCACATGAGGACGCCGAACCAGATCCACCGCAAGCGCGAGGACGTGAACGTCGGCGCGCGCGATCTGCTCAAGGTGCCGCAGGGCGCGCGCACCGAGGCGGGGCTGCGCCACGACATCCGGGTCTCGGTGCAGTACCTCGAGGCGTGGCTCCGCGGGCAGGGTTGCCTGCCGCTCTACAACCTCCTGGAGGATGCCGCGACCGTGGAGATCTCGCGCGCCATCGCCTGGCAGTCGATCCACCACGGCGTCACCCTCGAGGACGGCAAGCCCCTCACCGTCGAGCGGTTCCGCACCGTGCTGGCCGAGGAGATGGACCGCGTCCGCCTCGAGGTCGGCGAGAGCCGCTTCACGCAGGGCCGGTTCGAGGAGGCCCGCGCGCTGTTCGAGGGGATGAGCACGCACCCGGAGCTCGTCGAATTCATGACCCTCCCTGCCTACGAGCTGCTCGAGGCGAGCGACGACGAGCAGGCGAGGATCCTCGCCGGCGCCTCGCGCGGCGGCGACTCCCCCGCCGCGCCCTCCCCCGACCCGCGCCGCTGGGAAGGGACCGTGCGGCGCTACGGAAAGCCCGACGTGGAGCGGCTCCGGGGATCGGTGCAGATCGAGTGCACGCTCGCGCGCCTCGGCGCGACGCGGCTGTGGGAGCTGCTCCACACGGAGCCCTTCGTCGCCGCCCTCGGCGCGCTCTCCGGCAACCAGGCCGTGCAGATGGTGAAGGCAGGCCTCGAGGTCATCTACCTCTCCGGCTGGCAGGTCGCGGCCGACGCCAACACCGCCGGCCAGACCTACCCGGACCAGAGCCTCTACCCGGCCGACTCGGTGCCCACCGTCGTGCGCCGGATCAACGCGGCCTTCCAGCGCGTGGATCAGATCGAGCACGCCGAGGGCCGGAACGGAACGCACTGGTTCGCGCCCATCCTCGCCGACGCCGAGGCGGGCTTCGGCGGGCCGCTCAACGCCTTCGAGCTCATGAAGGCGATGATCGAGGCCGGCGCGGCGGGAGTGCACTTCGAGGACCAGGTCGCGGCCGAGAAGAAGTGCGGTCACCTCGGGGGGAAGGTCCTCGTCCCCACCTCGACGTTCATCCGGACGCTCACCGCCGCCCGCCTCGCCGCGGACGTCATGGGGGTGCCCACGATCCTCATCGCGCGCACCGACGCCGAGAGCGCGTCGCTCATCATGAACGACGTCGACCCGCTCGACGCGCCGTTCATCGATCGCGCGTGCCGCACCGCGGAGGGGTTCTACCGGTTCCGCGGCGGCCTCGACGCGTCGATCGCGCGGGCCCTCGCCTACGCGCCTCACGCCGACGTGATCTGGTGCGAGACGCATACGCCGGAGCTCGAGTTCGCGCGCCGCTTCGCCGAGGGGATCCGCGCGAAGTTCCCGCGCAAGCTCCTCGCCTACAACTGCTCGCCGAGCTTCAACTGGAAGAAGCACATGGACGCCGCCGCGCTGGCGCGCTACCAGCGGGAGCTCGCGGCGATGGGCTACCGGTTCCAGTTCGTGACGCTCGCGGGCTTCCACGCCCTGAACCACGCCATGTTCCAGCTCGCGCGCGGCTACCGCGACCGCGGGATGGCCGCCTACGCGGAGCTCCAGCAGGCCGAGCTCGCGGCGGAGAAGCACGGCTACACCGCGACCCGCCACCAGCGCGAGGTGGGCGTCGGCTACTTCGACGCGGTCGCGGCCGCCATCTCGGGGGGCGCCGCCTCGACCCTCGCACTCGAGGGCTCGACCGAGCGCGCCCAGTTCGCCGCGGCGGGGGTGACCGGCGCGACCCACGCCGCCGAGCAGGTCCAGGCGGCGCTCGCCGAGGACCACGGCCGCCTCGAGGGGCTGCTCGCCCGGGTCCGCTCGTCGAACGAACCGGCCGCGCTCGCCGCGTCGCTCGCCGAGCTCCGCTCGATGCTCACGGAGCACTTCGCCCACGAGGAGCATGCGAAGGGGTTCTACGGCCTCCTCGGAGCGCGATCGCCCCATCACCGTCGCGAGCTCGAGCAGATGGTGCAGGAGCATCGCCACCTGCTCGCGTCGGTGCAGGGGCTGCTCGAGCGCGCCAAGGGCCAAGGCGGCGGGACCGAGCTCGCCGACCAGAGCGGGGATCTCGCCGCGCGCCTGCTCGAGCACGAGATGCGCGAGGTGAAGCTGGCGCGCGAGCTCGTGTGACGAGCGCGGCGTGCGCCTAAACGACCGGTCGCGATTCGGAAACACCGGAAAGATTCCGTTCGCCCTGAGCGTAGGGGCGCGGAGCGCCCCGAAGTCGAAGGGCGCCATGCGTCCCAAGGCGCGTGCTTCGACTTCGCGCCCGCTACGCGGGCCGGCGCCTGGGGCCGTCCTACGTTCGTATCGTGCTTGAACCCTCCCGAGCGGTGGAGGCGCTCGGCGCGGACGTGGTCATCGGCGTCCCCGCCGAGCGCGATCGCGCCCCGGCCGCCGAGACGGCGGCCGCCCTCCAGGCGGGGCTCCGAGTCGCGTTCCCGGGTCGCACCGTGCTCGCGCTCGTCCTCGCCGGTGAGGCCGAGGGGACGCTCCTCCCGGGTTCCTCCATCTCCATGCCGGAACCGGGAGCGCCGGCGCCGGTCGTCCACACGCCGGGGGGCGTCTTGCCCGAGGCGGCGCTCCACACGCTCCTCGACGTGGCGCTCGCGCTCGGGTCCCCCGCGTGCGCGCTCCTCGAGCCGATGCCGCGCCCCTCCGATCCGGCGTGGCTCCGGGCGCTGCTCGACCCGGTGCTCCGCGGCGAGGCGGATCTCGTCGCCCCCGCCTACGCGCGCCGGCGCCTCGACGGTGTGCTCGTCACCGGCCTCGTCTACCCGCTCACGCGCGCGCTCTTCGGTCAGCGGCTGCGTCAGCCGCTCGGGCGCGAGCTGGTCATGTCGCGGCGGCTCGCCGAGCACCTCTCGCGGGACGACGAATGGCGCACGGATCCCGCCCACGCCGGGGCCGACCTGTGGGTGATCACGAAGGCGCTCGTCCGCGAGTGCCGCTGCGCACAGGTGTTTCTCGGGCCGCGCCCCGTCCCGCAGCCACAGCCGCCCGACGTCTCCGACGCGCTCGCGGGCGTCCTCGGGACGATCTTCCACGAGATGGTGCTCCACGCCCCGCGCTGGCAGCGCGTCCGCGGCTCGTCCCCGGTCGCGACCTTCGGAGAGGAGCACCTCCCGGACCCGCCGCCGCGGCACGCGCCCGCGCCGGGTCCGCTCGTCGCCGCCTTCGCCCTCGGCGCCCAGGACCTCCGCCGCTTCTGGGGGGCGGTGCTGCCGCCGCAGGGGCTCTACGCGCTCGCGCGCATCCCGCGCGACCCGCCGGAGGGGTTCCGCATGCCCGACCGGCTCTGGGCGCGCGTCGTCTACGATTTCGCGATCGGCTGGCGGGTGAAGGCGATGGACCGCCTCCAGCTGCTGCGCTCGATGACGCCTGTCTACCTCGGCTGGGTGGCGTCATGGGTGAACGAGGTGGCCTCGCTCGACGCAGCGGCGGCGGATGAGCGGGTCGAGAAGCTGTGCGAGGCGTTCGAGGCGGAGAAGCCGTACCTCATCTCCCGGTGGCGCTGGCCGGACCGGTTCGCGCCGTAGGAGCGAAGCCATGTGGGATCGCGTCGGGGACGTGTTCGAGGAGGCGCTGGGGCGGCTCGGGGCGGTGCTGACGGCGGACCTGCCCGGCATCGTCGCGATGCTGGGGGTCATCCTCGCGGCGGTGGTGGCGGCGTTCGTCGTGCGGGCGGTGCTCCGCTTCGCGCTCGCGCGTGTCGGCTTCGATCGCCGGGCGCGCGAGTGGGGCATGACGACGGGCCGCGGGATCGAGCCGCACCACGAGCCATCCTGGCTGGTCGCGCGAGGCGCGTTCTGGTTCGTGGTGGCCACGGGGATCGCCCTCGCGTTCGCGGTGCTGGGCGCCTCGACGACGAGCCTCCTCGGGCTCTCGATCCTCGAGCTCCTCCCGCGGCTCGTGGTCGGGGCGCTCGTCCTCCTCGGCGGCATCGGCGCCGGCCGGTTCCTCGAGCGCAGCGTGCTCATCGGGGCGGTGAACCAGGGCATCCGGCAGGCGCGGCTCGTGGCGTGGGGAGTGAAGTGGGTCGTGCTCGTCCTCTCCGCCGCGATGGCGCTCCAGCACGTCGGCATCGGCGGGTCCCTCCCCACGATCGCGTTCGCCATCGTGGCCGGCGGGCTCGTCCTCGCCGCCGCTCTCGCGGTGGGGCTCGGGGCGCGCCAGTCGGTGGCGCGCGCGCTCGACCGGCGCGAGGCGGACGACGGGACGAGAGAGCACCAGGACGAGGAGCGCATCCACCACCTGTAGCCGGACCGGCCCGCCGTGCGCGACCGCAGGAGCGGCATCCTCCTCCATCCGACGTCGCTCCCGGGGCCGTACGGGTCGGGCGACCTCGGCGCGGCGGCGCACCGGTTCGCGCGCTGGCTCTCGGAGGCGGGGCAGCGGGTCTGGCAGGTGCTGCCGCTCGGGCCGACCGGCTTCGGCGACTCGCCCTACCAGGCGCTCTCGTCGCGGGCGGGCAACCCGCTCCTCGTCTCACTCGATGCGCTCGCGCGCGAGGGGTGGCTCGACGACGCGGACCTCGCCGGCGCGGCGGCGGGCGACCCCGCGCGGGCGGAGCTCGGACGCGCCGGACCGTGGCGGCGCGAGCGGCTGACGCGCGCGGCGCGGGCGTTCGCGGCGGGCGCGACCGCCGAGGCGTCGGCGCGGCTCGAGGACTTCCGCGCGCGCGAGGGCGAGTGGCTGCACGACTGGGCGCTGTTCGCGGCCCTGAAGGACGTGCACGGAGGGAGGCCGTGGCCGCAGTGGCCGCCGCCGCTCGCCCGGCGCGCGGCGGCGGCGCTCGACGCGGCGCGCGCCCGTCACGCCGAGGCGATCTTCGTGGAGGAGTTCGCGCAGTGGTGCTTCTTCCGGCAGTGGGAGGCGCTGAGAGACCACTGCCGCGCGCTGGGGATCGTGCTCCTCGGCGATCTCCCCATCTACGTCGCGCACGACTCGGTCGAGGTCTGGACCCGGCCCGAGCTCTTCCGGCTCGACGCCGCGGGCCTCCCCGCCACGGTCGCGGGCGTGCCGCCCGACTACTTCAGCGCGACCGGGCAGCTCTGGGGAAACCCCCTCTACGACTGGAGTGCCGTCGCGCTCGACGGCTGGCGCTTCTGGATCGAGCGGGTGCGCGGCACGCTCGCGCTGGTCGACCGTATCCGGCTCGATCACTTCCGCGGCTTGGAGGCGTACTGGGAGGTCCCCGCCGGTGCCCCGACCGCCGCGGACGGGCGCTGGGTCCCCGGCCCCGGCGCGGACCTCCTCGCGGCGCTCGAGCGCGCCCTCGGGCCGCTCCCGCTCGTCGCCGAGAACCTCGGCGTCATCACGGCGGAGGTGGAGGCGCTCCGGCGCAGGTTCAAGCTCCCCGGCATGGCGATCCTCCAGTTCGCGTTCGGCAAGGACCCCCAGGCGCCGAGCTTCCGGCCGCACAACTACGAGCGCGACACCGTCGCCTACACCGGCACCCATGACAACGACACGGTGGTGGGCTGGTGGGAGGGCGGTGCGGAGGGGAGCACGCGGACCGCCGCGGACGTCGAGGAGGAGAAGGCGTTCGCGCGCGCGTACCTCGCGACCGACGGGCGCGAGATGAACTGGGCGATGATCCGCGCGCTGCTCGCCTCGGTGGCGGACACCGCCGTCGTGCCGCTCCAGGACGTGCTCGGGCTCGGCAGCGAGGCGCGCATGAACCGGCCCGCGACGCTCGGCGGCAACTGGCGCTGGCGCTTCCCCGAGGGGGCGCTCCGCTCGGAGCACGCCGAGCGGCTCGGCGCGCTCGCGCGGCTGTACGGGCGGGCGGAGTGAACGGCGGGCGCGTGTGATTGCGAATTTGATTCATCTCGCTATCGTCGCGGGGACGCGGGATCCAACCAGGGAATCACCCGCTGTAGCGTACCAGCCCAACGCATCGTCGTTCTTGTTGTGATCCGGAGCGCGCCGTCAGGGGACTCAGCTACAGCAGCGTCCCACTTGCTCACGGGGGGCTCGTCGAAACTCGGGTTCGCATCCGCGGACGTGAATCGTCCCTGAATCGTGAGCCCGTGATGCAACCATCCCAGTGGGATCTCATAGGGCGGCGCAAGTGCCTTTCCGAGCGAAGGAGACTCCACGCCCGCCAACTCGAGGATGGCGCGTCGGACACACGCTGCAGTTCGGTCGCGAACTGACACTGCCAATCTGGCAACCTTCTCAAGATCCATGAAGGAATGCTCAAACCCATCACTGGCGGCTTTGGCCTGCCTGTAGGTGTCTGTGTCTCCTCCAAATACGAAGAGCCTTCGAAGCTCGGCGTCGAGCTTCTTCTTCTCCACTCCCAACTTTTCGGGCTCTCCTCCACGTCTAATGGGTCGAGAGCCGCACATAGCGTGAAGCAAGGAGCCTGACCGGCTCCGCGAGAGGAAGAAGGAAGCGCACCGGAAACCCGTGGTACTTCGTGCTTTGCGAGAAGTCGAAGCCAC
>WNGA01006910.1_pt1 | contig 29994 bp, 26 predicted proteins | sample 5400061 | NCBI WGS metagenome assembly WNGA01 (sample SAMN13153366, study PRJNA577476) | soil metagenome | isolation source: 100 cm soil or saprolite under grassland replicate 2 | place: USA:California | collected 2016-06-15
GGAGTCGGCGCCAAACTGCCGGGCGACCTCCCTCTCCCCATCCGATGGGGAGAGGGCCGGGGTGAGGGGTTGGTGCCCCAGGCATCTGACAAAGGAACAGCTCCGCCGGCTTGCCCCTCACCCTGGCCCTCGCCCCGTCCGACGGGGAGAGGAAACTCTTCAATCGCCGGGACCGCCGCGACCGCCGCGCCGGTGTCGTGCGAGCAGGAGGCAATGACCTCCACCGGCGGCAAACCCGTCTCGCGCGTGACTTCGGGTGAGAGCGGACCGAGCCGCGAACCGCACGGGACGATCCGCGGAAACATCCGCTCCGGCAATCCCAGCGCGCCGATGAGTTGCTTCGACCATTGTCTGGCGCGCGGATTGTAGAGCTGCGTCGTGCTGGCGTTCGATTCGTCGATGCACCCCACCCCGCACAGCATGCGGTGAAACCCGTCCGCGATCGTGAGCATCTGCGCGGCCCGACCCAGCCGTTCCGGCGATTCCGCGGCGAGCTGGAAGATCGTATTCAGCGCCATGAATTGGATACCTGTTTCCTCGAAGATCGTCTTCCAATCAACGCGGGCCTTGGCTTTCTCGACTCCACGGGCCGAGCGAGCATCGCGGTAATGGAACGTCGGCGGGATGAGCCTGCCCGCTTCATCGAACAACATGTAATCCACACCCCAGGAATCGACGCTCAAGCCGGCGAAAGGCACTCCGCGCGCCGCCGCCTTGCGCAAGCCCGACTTAACTTCATCGAGGAGCCCTGGGATGTCCCACGTCAGCACGCCGGCTGTGTTGCCCGGCGTGTTTGCGAAACGGTGCAACTCCTCCAGCGCGAGCCGTCCATCCGCCAGCGTGCCGAGCATCACGCGACCGCTCTCGGCGCCAAGGTCAATGGCCAGATAATGGGTGGGCATGTCAGCGGCCAGCTTGCGTGAATCGTTGGGTCGATTCTTACTCAAGGCACTGCTCGGGCCAAGCCGCAAGTGCCGGCCCACTGGCGAGCAAGGCCCATGCGATTCAAACACTGCTATGACTGGTAGGGCCATCGCGCTGCGATGGCCCCGCCCGCGCAGAGCGGGCGCAACGAACACCCTTCGCCTCCCCGTTGCGCCGCTCTGCGCGGCGCGGACGGCGCAGCGCGCCGTCCCTATCGTCCAAGCCATAGCAGTGTCCGGATGTGCGCGGCGAACAAGCCGGCCAAGCTAAAGCTTGAACTGCGGCGACGCCCGCCGCTTAAATCGGCCCGTGGCTCAACAGCAAACGTTCCGGCAGAGTGTCAGCTATTCGGGGGTCGGATTGCACAGCGGCAACCGGGTCGAGATGGCGTTCCTGCCGGCGCCGCCCAACTCGGGGGTCCGCTTCCGCCGCGTGGACCTCGATGGCAAGCCCGAAATTGAGGCGCGCATCGAGAACGTGACCCAGACCAACCGCTCCACCACGCTCGGCAAAGGCAATGTCAAGGTCACCACCGTCGAGCACGTCCTGGCGACTCTGGCTGGTTACGGCATCGACAACGCCATTATCGAGCTCGACGCCAACGAGCCGCCCATCGGCGACGGCAGCGCGCGGGAATATTGCAAGATGGTGGACGAAGCCGGCATTACCCCGCAGGCCGAATCGCGCGCTCCCTACGAGATCGCCGAGCCTCTAGAGTTGCAGACCGAGGATTCGCTCATCAGCATTTTTCCGCACGATCGGCTGAAGGTGTCCTGCACCAGCTCGGACAAGGCGGGCCGCTTCTCCCAGTATTATTCGCTCGAGATCACTCCCGAATCCTGGAAGCGCGACCTCGCGCACGCGCGCACGTTCTGCTTTTTCGAGGAGATCGAATACCTCATCAAGAACGGCCTCATCAAGGGCGGCTCGCTCGAGAACGCCGTCGTCATCCGCGACGACGCGGTGCTCACGACCGAGCCGTTGCGCTACCCCGAGGAGTTCGTCCGGCACAAAATCCTCGACATCCTCGGCGACCTGGCGCTGTTGGGCCGGCCGTTGCGCGGGCACATCGTGGCCGTGCGCCCCAGCCACACGGTGAATTGCGAGCTGGGCCGTATGATCCAGGCGCGCATCCGCAAACCGCTCGAAACCATCCAGACCTTCGCGCCGCCCCCACCGGCGCTGGAAGCGAAAACTTCCACCCGGCCCACCGCCGCGGACATCGAGAAGCTGATGGCCGACGGCTCGTCGCTCGACATCATGTCGGTGATGAAAATTCTGCCGCACCGTTTCCCGTTCCTGATGGTCGACAAGGTGGTGAAGATTGACGGCAACCAAATCACGGCGGTCAAAAACGTTTCGATCAACGAGCCGTATTTCCAGGGGCACTTTGGCCATCACCCCATCATGCCGGGCGTGCTCCAACTCGAAGCCATCGCACAGGTCGCGGGCATCCTGATGCTCAAACAGGCGGAAAACTTCGGCAAGCTCGCCTACTTTATGAGCGCCGAGAGCGTGAAGTGGCGCAAGCCGGTCCGCCCCGGGGACACCATGGTCATCAACGTCGAGCTCATCAAGTCGCGCGGCAAAATCGGCAAGGCCAAGGGCGCCTGCCTGGTGGACAACGAACCGGTCAGCGAGGCGGAAGTCACCTTTGTGCTCATGGATCGGGAAGGAGAATGATCCATCCCACTGCCGCCATCCACCCGAAGGCCCGCATCGGCGCGGACTGCGAGATCGGTCCGTATTGCGTCATCGGCCAGCACGTCGAACTCGGCGAGCGCTGCAAGCTTCATTCGCACGTCGTCATCGAAGGGCACACAAGGCTGGGGAAGGAGAACGAGGCCTTCCCATTCGCTTGCATTGGATTGAAGACCCAGGACTTGAAGTGGAAGGGCGGCATCACGCGCACGGAAATCGGCGACGGCAACACCTTCCGCGAACACGTCACGGTTCACAGCGCCACGAGCGACGACGGCGTCACGCGAGTCGGCTCGAACAATCACATTCTGGCTTACAGCCACATCGCACACGACGTTCAGCTCGGCAACCACGTCATCATGTCCAACGTCGCCACCCTGGCCGGCCACGTCGTCATCGGGGACCACGCGGTCATTGGGGGGTTGGCGGCGATTCACCAGTTTTGCCGCATCGGCACGCTCTCGATGGTCGGCGGCTGCTCGAAAGTGGTGCAGGACGTGCCGCCGTTCATGATCGCCGACGGCAATCCGGCGCAGACCCGCACCATCAACAAAGTGGGTCTGGAGCGCAACGGCGTGGGCGAAGCCGCCCAGGCCGCGCTCAAGCAGGCCTACAAGCTGCTTTTCCGCGAAGGACTGACGATCACGAACGCCGTCGCGAAGATTGAAGCCGAACTGCCGGCGCTGCCCGAGATTCTGCACCTGGTCGAGTTCGTTCGGGCGAGTGAGCGGGGCTTGAGCAAGTGAAATGGACTTCCTACGGCCCGGATTCGTGGCTGCTCCAGTTCGCGGGGCGCGTCGGCGATGAAGCCTTTGCCCACGGCCGGGCGCTCGTCACAGAACTGGAGCGGCATCCGCCGCCGGGACTCGTCGAGTTCGTGCCGTCCTTCACCACCATCCTGCTGGAGTTCAGCCCCGGGACAATCGACGCCGCGGGTCTTTCGAGCCTGGCGACCCGCTTGCGCACGGCCACGGCGCGCGCAGTGCCGCCCGCGCCGGTCAAAGAAATCCCGGTCGTCTACGACGGTCCGGACCTCGGGCGCGTCGCCGAGGCGCACGAGTTGACGACGCACGAGGTTGGCGAACTCCACAGCGCGACTCTCTATAAGGTTTACCTGCTCGGCTTCTCGCCCGGATTTCCATATCTGGGGGACCTCGACCCGCGGCTGCACACGCCGCGGCTCGCCGCGCCGCGCCTGCGCGTCGCCGCCGGTTCGGTCGCCATCGGCGGCGAACACACCGGCATCTACCCGGTGGACAGCCCCGGTGGCTGGAACATTATCGGCCGCACGACGGCGCGATTGTTCGATCCGGCCGCGGCCGGGGAGGACGAGCGCGCAATGTTCCTGCTCAAGCCTGGTGACCGGGTAAGGTTCGTGCCGACGCATTCCGGCGCGGCCACGGTAATCGGGGCAGCCGACTCGGCTGCCGTGAGTGGGGCAGCCGACTCGGCTGCCGGAACGGGGATCTCGCCTGCAAGCGCGCGCTCGGGGGCGACTTCAGTTTGTGCAGGCGAGTCGCCTGCTGGCCGGAAGGCAGGCGAGTCGCCTGCCCCACTACCTGGTCAGCGAACACCCATGTAGCCGAATGAACCTCGAGGCGTTCGAGATTCTTGACCCAGGCTTCGGCGCGACGTTTCAGGACCATGGCCGGCCCGGATGGCGGCGCTTTGGGGTGCCGTCAGGCGGGGCGATGGACGATCAAGCGGCGAACTGGGCGAACCGCCTGCTCGACAATGCACCCGGGTCACCCGTAATCGAGTTGCTCCTCCAGGGCGCCAAGCTGCGCGCCCGCCGCGAACTGTGGCTTGCGATCACGGGTGCGGACGCCACGGCCGGCGTCCCGCGCTGGCGGGCAGTCCGCGTCCAACCCGGCGCCGTGATTGAGTTCCCAAGATCGCTTTGCGGAGTCTGGACATACCTGGCCGTCGAAGGCGGGTTCGTCGCGCCGCGATGGTTTGGCAGCGCCAGCGTGTGCGTTCGCGCCGGCATCGGAACGGCCTTGCGTGCCGGTGACGTGGTCCAGGCCGCCGGCCATAAACCGTTCGCGCTCCCGCCCGGCGTGGCGGCGCGGGTCGCGCCCGCCACGGAACAGCGCGATTACCGCCAGCCCCCGGCCCTGCGCATGTGGCCCGCTCCGCAGGCGGGATTGTTTTCACGGGCCGATCGCGAGCGCTTTTTCACCCAGCCCTGGAAGTTGAGTTCGCAAAGTGATCGCGTTGGCTACCGACTGCAAGGCGCACCGCTCGAATCGCGTCTGCCTCAACTCCTCAGCGAACCTGTGCGCGTCGGCACAGTACAGGTGCCGGAGAGCGGATTGCCGATCGTGACCCTGCGCGACGGCCCGACCGTTGGCGGCTATCCCAAACTCGGAGTGCTCGACCCGGCGGACGTTTCGTGGCTTGTTCAATGCCAGCCCGGACAAAGCGTCCGATTCCGGCCCGCGGATGAAGCTGGATTTGAACTGTGACCTCGGCGAAGGCGAACCGTCTGCGCTCACCCGGGCGCTCATGCGATGCGTCACGTCTGCCAACGTCGCGTGCGGTGGGCACGCGGGCGATCTAGATACGATGGCCGCTTGCGTGGGCCTGGCCAAACAGTTCGGCGTACGGCTCGGGGCGCATCCGGGGCCGTGGAGCCGTGGAGACTTCGGACGCGGCCCGCTGAGGCTTGCGGCGCGTGAACTCGAGTTGCTGCTCGTTCACCAGGTTGGCGCGCTGGAACGCTTGGCCAGAAGAGAATACGTCCGCCTGCGTCACATCAAGCTGCACGGCGCCCTGTATCACGCGAGCGAGTCGGACGAAAGCATCGCGCGCGCTTACCTGGCCGCGGTGCGCGCCTGGTGGCCTCGGTGCGTCGTGTTCGCCCGCGCCGGCGGCAGAGTGGCGCGGCTGGCCAGGCGTGCCGGAGTTCGCGTTTGGGAAGAAGCTTATCTGGATCGCGGCTATCGGGAGGACGGTACGCTGGTGCCGCGAGACGCGCCGGGCGCACTGCTCGATAACGAGCGATCCGTGAAGCAGCGACTTGAACGGCTCATCGTTGACGGCGTCATCGAAACGGTTTCAATCCGGCCGCTGAAGCTACGTCCGAAGACCCTTTGTCTCCACTCGGACATTCCCAAGGCCGTACAATTCGCCCGCCTGGCGCGTCGCGCGTTGGATTTGTGACTTCACTTCCGATAACTCGCCACCACCCAATCGCTCAATGCCTTGTCCGGCGCCTCCGCGGCGGCACGATCAAGGGTGAACTCCTGCTGGCCGGTGTTTTGCGCGATGAGCTTCAGCCCGAATTGGAAGTCCTTGAACCGCGCCGCGCACAGATCGCGCACCGGCACCGACTCTGCGAGCGCCCGCTCCACCAGCCACTCGGCCGCCTCGTCCGTGAATCGCAGCGCGAGTCCGTGGCTGTCGCGGAAGCGCTGCGCGTACTCGTGGACCATCTGCCGAAGCACGACGCGTTCCTCCTTTTCCTGGTCGGCGAGCAACGCCCGCAAACCTGCAGCCGGATCGTCGACGAGCTGGCGGGTGACCTCGAAACGCTTCACGTGCGTCGAGGGCAGCTCGAACTTGAGGTCCCGGAAGACTCGCTCGCACACCGTCATCAAGCCGCGCGCGCCGGTTTTTTCCTCGGCGGCGAGCTCCGCGATGCGCCGCAACCCGTCGTCGGCGAACAGCACTTCGATACCGTAGGCGGCGAATGACTGCTCGTATTGGCGGATGATGCTGCCTTCGGAGGTTTTCACGATCAGGAACAAGTCCTCCACGGACAAGTGATGGCAGACCACGCGCACGGGCAGCCGCCCGATGAACTCCGGCTCGAAACCGAACTCGATGAAATCGCGCGTCTGCACCGCTGCGAGACTTTGTTCGGCGTCCACGGCCTTTTGCGACGCGGCGGCGAAGCCGATGGCCGCCTCGCGCAAGCGTTTCAGGACGAGCTTCTCCAACCCGCCGAATGCGCCGCTCACGACGAATAGAATGTGCTTGGTGTTGATCGTCGCGGGGGGCTTCCGGCCGCCGCGGGCCGTTTCCATCATCGCCTGGATTTGACCGGCGACATCATTGGGCGCGCGCGCCGGCACGTCCGTTTCCTCCATCAGCTTGAGCAGGTTGGTCTGCACGCCGCGCCCGCTGACGTCCCGGCCGGAGACGTTTTGGGCGGCGGCGATCTTGTCGATCTCGTCAATATAGATGATGCCGTATTGGGCGCGCGTGACATCGCCGTCCGCGCGGCGCAACAGGTCGCGCACAAGGTCCTCAACGTCGCCACCGACGTAGCCGGTCTCGGAGAATTTCGTGGCGTCCGCCTTCACGAACGGCACGCCGATCAGGTCGGCGAGGCTTCGGATGAGGTAGGTTTTGCCAACGCCGGTCGGGCCGATGAGGATGACGTTCTGCTTGGCGTAATTCGGTTGCTCCTGGCCTTGCAGCGCCAACCGCACGTGATGATAGTGGTCGCACAGCGCGACACTGAGGACCTTCTTGGCCTCGTCCTGTTTGATGACGAAGCGGTCGAGGTGCGTCTTCACGTCGCGCGGCTTGCGGTCGAAGGCAAGCAGGTCACTGTTGGCCTGCTTGTCCCCGGCGCTATCCGGCGTGTCGCGGGCCTCGGCCGGGGCCGCTCCGCCCTGGAAATGTTGCCGCATGAATTCGGACAACTGCCGCTGAAACTCCTCCGGCGTGGGCGGGCCGTTCAAGACGGGCCGATTCCTTGCCTCGCTACTCTTGCTCATAGCACAAGAGTGTGCCGACGCCTCCGCCGGTCAAATCAATTTCTCGCCGTTTCATTCCCTTTGTTTCATTCCTTGACGCGGCTGGGTCCTTCCCGGAATGTTCGCGGGCCGCGGGTTGAAACCTCGCGGCTCAATCGACCTGGACCACCATGAATAGCACCTCGAACGGCGTGACGGCAGTGGAAGTCGGCCAGCTCATCCTCTGCATTCTGGGCGTCGTCCTTGGCCTGGCAGGGATTATTACTTTGAGTCCTGGCTGGGCCATCACAGGGGCCGTCCTGGTGCTGCTGAGTCTGGGATGTTTCGCCCTCCAGCAGGCGCTGGGCGACTGAGTTCCCCACTGCTCAGGCAACGCAGTGCGCTTTCGTGATTCGTGTAGCTGCGACCGTGCGGTTGCGGGACGAGGGCGTTGAATGTCGGAATCGATTGTCGCCGTTAGAGAATTCAGCCCGCGACCTCACGGTCGCAGCTACGCTGAACAGAGCCCAGTGCGCACGCTCCACTTTCCGCCTGCCGAGGTTCGTGTTTTTCCCGAAATTGTCGCGCTGAACAACGCGAGCGCAGAAGAGTTCTCTCGCGCGGCCCGCGAGGCTGTCGCGGCCCGCAGGCGATTTGCCGTGGCGCTGGCGGGCGGCGCTACGCCGAAGGGCGTCTACCTTCGACTTGCCGATGCGGAGATCAGCGGCGCCAATCGGCTGCCTTGGGACCGCATCCACGTTTTCTTTGGCGACGAGCGCTGCGTCCCGCCGGATTACCCCGACAGCAATTTCCGAATGGCCAGCGAAACGTTGCTGTCGCGCGTGCCAATTCCGCCCGCCAACGTGCATCGTTTCCGGGGCGAAGACGATCCCGCGCACGCGGCGGCAGCGGCGGAACGCGACTTGCGGGAGTTCTTCGGAACTGGACCGCCGAGGTTCGATCTGGTGTTGCTGGGGCTTGGGAACGATGGCCACACCGCGTCGCTCTTTCCGGAGACCGAGGCGTTGCGCGAAACCGAGCGACTCGTCATCGCCAACTGGGTGCCAAAGCTCAATGCCCACCGTCTCACTCTGACCTTCCCCGTGTTGAACCAAGCGGCGGAAATTGTCTTCCTGGTCGCGGGTGCGGAGAAGGCGAAAGTGCTCAGGGAAACGTTGCGGCCTTCGCCGGAAGGGCCGGCCCATCCGGCGCGCTCCGTGCGCCCCACCCACGGCCGGTTGCTCTGGCTGGTGGACGAGGCCGCGGCGGGCGGACTGGAACCTGCGTAACGCCAATAGCCCGCCCTGCCTCGTAGCGCCGCTTCGAGGCAGCGGCCTGAAGCTTGGACATTCTTCAGCCCTCTATGCGCAGTCAGGCCAGAGGATTCGTCCGCTTTCTCCCGGAGGGAGATTTGAGAATAGCCCACGCTTTCAAGCGTGGGATTGTGGGAGAGGGACCTCCCGTCCCGAAGGGACGGCTGAATCACTCCCACATCAATGCGAACAAAAGCAGACGCAAATCGTCCGAGGGACTCGACCGTCCCTTCGGGACTTATGCAACAGCGAATCCGAACCCGGCAGTAAACTGCCGGGCTATTCTCAAATCTCCCTCCGGGAGATGGAAAGCGCCGACCAAAACGTCCAAACTGCAGGCTGTCGTTGTGAGGCGCCGGTCGCATTGGCCTTGGATCCTTCAACGGCAATTCCGCGTGCATCGAATCCTCCGCGTTACAGCGGCGGCTGCGTAGCTGAGATGGGGCAAGCCGAGGAACTATCCAGTTTACTTCGTCATCGGCCCCAGTTGCGAGCGAATGATCGAACGCAGGAATGCCAACTCGAAATTCGAAAGCCCGGCACGCGTGGTGTTCACGGAAAAAGCAGGCAGCCACTGGTCTTCGGCCGGCCGGAGCTTCAGGTCGTTGCGGATACGCATCTCCAGATCGGGCAGGTGGCCGGCGCCGTAGAATACGGCAATGCTCGTGCCGGGACGTGCGCGCTTGAGTTCGCGCCGGAGATCTTCAATGACCACCTTGTTGCGTTCGCGGATGAGCACCTCCAGGAGCTTCTGCATGTCCGGCGGCAGGCCTTTCATGCGCGAGGGGTCGGCGCGCAGGACGCCGAGCGTCTCGATCAGCGCCAGTTTCATCATCGCCTGCATCCTGGGACTGCCACCGATGAGTTGCATCACGCCCTTGAGAACCATGCCGAGGGAAGAGCTGCCGTCCATCGCCTTGAGCAGATCCTGGAAGGCCGCGTTGGACTCGTCGTTCGCCGTGGCGGCCGTTCCGCCAGGCCGCGCGTCGGTCGCAGCGCCTCCGGGCTGCATGAGCGACTGGATTTCGGCGATGCTCAGGTCGCTGTTGAAGAAGTTGGTCCGGTCGTAATTCATCGCCTGCATCTGGAAAACAAGACCCAGGGATCTGGCCATCGTATCCTGAAGCGAGTAGTCCTCGGCTGAAGCGTTCGTGGTCGCAGTGGCCGTTGTCCGCTGGGGAGGCTTTGGAGGAGGGGACGGTTGCGCTTTAGGCGGACGCGCGCGGCGCGAATGCTCGCCGACGCCTTCGTAAAGGACGAGTGTGTTCGCGTCGAGTTGCTTTTGCAGGGACGCGTAATAATTCGACTCGCCGATGTGCGACGCGCCGACGAGCCACACGACCGGCCCCCTGCCCCGCGCCGGGGAGAAGCGGCGCGAGGCGATCTGGAGTTCGACCGTGTCGTCGTCCGGATAGGCAATGCGCAGGTAAGGCGCGGGCGGCGCCTTGGGGTTGTAAGCCTTGCTTTTCGGCTGCGTGGCGCAGCCGATGAACGCCGCGGTCGCCAGCAAAAGCGGGACGAACCGCGCTGCTGAAACATGTATTCTCATCAATGGATTCTCGCGCCCGAGGCGCGGGCGCATCCTGCCCGTACCACTAACGTAGGGCAGGCGTCCCGCCTGCCCGGCCGAGCGAAGCGAGGCCTCGGTGGTGCGTGAGCCGCGCCGTTCGGCGCGGCAGGGCAGGCGGGACGCCTGCCCTACGTTTCCCGCGCGGCCTCAAGCCTTGGGCGGACTCATCCTCCGATGCAACTCATCGAACGGGACGGCGGGACGAACTCCGGCTCGCCGATGTGATGCCGGTCTTCCTTCTGCAGGGCGACGTCCCGCAGATACTCCTTCAACTCCGCATCGGTCGATCCGTTTCGCAGCCGGGCGCGCAGGTCGTGCTCGGTGACGCTGAACAGGCAGGTGCGGATTTTGCCGTCGGCCGTGAGGCGGATGCGATTGCAGTGGCCACAAAATGGCTCGCTTACGGGCGCGATGATGCCGATCTCGCCGCGTCCGTCCGCGAATGCCCAGCGCCGCGCGGTTTCGGCCGGATTGTCCGAAGCGACCGGGCGCAGGTCGAAGCGCGCCTGAAGGCGCCGGAGAATCTCGTGGCCTGGCACCACGAGCTCACGCAGCCAGGCGCGGGCCGAATCCAGCGGCATGAATTCGATGAATCGGAAGCTCAATTCGTTCTTCCGGCCAAACTCGGCGAGTTCCTCGATTTCGTGGTCGTTCACGTCGCGGATGATCACGGCGTTGACCTTGATCGGGTGCAGGCCCAGTTCCTGCGCCAGGCGGATGCTGGCGAGCAACTCGCCGAGTCCGTCGCGGCCCGTAATCTTCCGGAAGTTTGCGCGATCGAGCGAATCGAGGCTGAAGCTGATGCGCCGCAGGCCGGCGTCGCGCAACGCCTCGCCTTTTTGCTGGAAGAGAAACCCGTTGGTCGTCATCGCCAGGTCGTGGATGCCGTCGATCTTCGCCACGCTCTTGACGAGCCGCTCAATCTCCTGCCGCAACAACGGCTCCCCGCCGGTCAGCCGGACTTTCTGGATGCCTAGTTCGACGAAGAGCCGAACGACGCGCTCAATCTCCTCGAAACTGAGGATGTGCGCCCGCGGGGCCCATTGGCGAACGATGGGCGTGGAATCGGGCAGGTTGGCCCAGCGGCCACGGTAGAAGTTGTGCGCCGCCTCGGTTTCGGGCAGGCAATAGAGGCAGCGAAAATTGCACCGGTCGGTGACGCTCACCCGCAAATCGCGGAGAGTGCGCCCGTGCGAATCGACCAGTTGGGCGCGGGTCATGTCACTTCGGCTGAGGCGGCGGCGGCGGCGGGGCGGAGTTGGTGAGGACGGTCGCGCCGCCGTCCTGCTTGAGTTCGACGTTCAGGCTGAAATTGTTCGTCTTGGTGGCGGGACCGCCTTTGGCCATGAGCAGTTCGGCGCCCTTCTTGTCCTGCATGCCGTAGATGCCCATCCGCAGCCATTCGAGACGTCTGGAGACGGTTAGTTCCTCCTTGAGCTTGGCGACCTGGGTGCGGAGAACGGAAAGATCGTTGAACTGGCGTTCCAGCTCGGCCTTCTCGACCTGCAAGCGCTTCAACTCGGTGAGCAAAAACTCGCGGTCGCCCTCGGACGCCGTCAGCCGGCGTTCGGTGTCAGCGATTTGCTTGCCCAGCTTGTCGATGGCGCCGGTCAGATCGTCCATTTTCATCGTGAGCTGGTTGGTCTGAGTGGTGAGTTGGGTGATCTGGGCGTCCTTCTTTTCAATCTCCGCCCGGGCGGCTTCCGCGGCGGCCTGCATTTCGCTCTTGGTGCGGGCCAGTTCGGCGTTGATCTTCGAGAGGTGGTTCGAGGTGGAGCTGAGTTCCTCGCTCTTGATGGTGAGGTTGGTCTGGAGGTACATCGCCAGCCGCTCTTTGTCGTCGAGCATGGACTTCGTTACCTCGACCGTGTTCGAGAGGACGGTGATGCGCTTCTCGTCGGTGCGTTTGACCTCGACGGCCTTGTTGTGGCGGACGAGCAACGTCACGCCCAGCCCGACGCCCACCAGCACCAGTAGAACAATCGCTGTAATTGCAGCTTTCATAATTTCGTTTTGCAAGATGCCGGGCGCCGATTCAAATAGCAAGCCCGACATCCAATCTTGCTTTAGAGACGTTCTGACCTAGATTTGATTCATGGAATTGCCTGAGGCCGTGCCGGTGATGACGCTGCCGAGCGCGACGCTCTTCCCGCAAGCGCTGCTCCCCCTGTACATTTTTGAGACACGTTATCGCCAGATGCTGGCCGACATGCTGCGCCGGGACCGCATGTTCACTGTGGCGATGCAAAAACCGGGCCGCTCGCGCGAGACCCCCTGCGCGGTGGCCGGCCTGGGGCTAATTCGCGTCTCCGTGGGCCACGGCGACGGCACGTCGCACCTGATCCTGCAAGGGCTGGCCCGCGTCGAACTCATCGGCACCGTGCAGACCAAGCCGTATCGCGTCGCGCAGATCCGCCCCCTGGTCAGGACGGCGCCCGACAGCGTGGCCATCGACGCGCTGCTGGCCAAGGTCCACGAACTGGTCGAGGAGCGGCTCCAACACGGGCCGTTCCCATTTCCCTTTTCGACGTTCACGCAGTCGGGCGGCGGCGCAGGCAAGAAGCAGAGCGGCTCGACGCCGAGCTTCACGCCCAAGGAGATACTCGATTACCTGGAATCCCTCCCGGACGCCGACCAGGTGGCCGACCTCGTTTCCTGCGCCCTTCTCCCGGGCGCTGTCGAGCGCCAGACCATTCTCGAAACGGTCCAGGTCGAGCAGCGGCTGCGGCATCTCATCCACTTTTTGATGGAAGAAATCCGCCGTTGCCGCAAGGATCTCCAGGGATGAGCACACCGACACAGTCCCCGACGACGGACGAACGCGACGAAATTCACTCGGCGCTGTTCGCCCAGATGGTCATGCAACAGTCGAGCCTGGCCCTGATGTTTCTCGGAGTGACACCGCATCCGGAAACCGGCAAGAAACTGTTCGACCTCGACAGTGCCCAGATGTTCATCGCGCAACTCGACATGCTCGAGGCCAAAACCAGGGGCAACCTTTCCGCGGACGAAGCGGCGCTGCTCAAGCAGAGCCTCACCACGGTCCGGATGGCTTTCGTGCAAGCCGTGAACAGCGGCGATCCGTCGAAGGCCTCTGAGGAATCGGCGCCGGCATCGGCGCCTGGTGCGCAATCGGCGCCCGCGCCGCAAGCAACGCCCAAAGTCGAAGCCAGTCCAGCTCCCGGACCCAGTCCCGCCGACGACGAGCGGAAAAAATTCGTGAAGAAGTATTAGAGCTAGCGTAGGGCGGGCGTCTCGCCTGCCCGCGCCGAGCGTAGCGAGGCGGGTGTCCATCTTGCCGCAGGACTCGCGCTGACGCGCTCGCTGGGCAGGCGAGACGCCTGCCCTACTTTGTCGGCTTGATCCGCGCGGGCCTGGCGGACAGGATGGCCTTGCTCAAGCCATGAAAACCGACCGCCGCCGTTTCCTCACTCAATCCGCCCTCGGCGCCGGCGCGCTGGGCGCGCTCCCCCTGCTCGCCGCCGCGCCGGCTGCCAAACCGCCGAGCTTTCTCTCCGGCAAGCCGGGAATGAAACTCGGCACGGTCACCTACAACCTCGCGCAAGATTGGGACATCGAAACGATCATCAAGAACTGCGAGGCGGCGAAGTTCGAGGGCGTCGAACTGCGCACGTCCCACGCGCACAAGGTCGAGGTCAACCTCACCAAGGACCAGCGCGAGGAGGTAAAGCAGCGCTTCCAGAATTCCAGCGTCGAACTCATGGGCCTCGGCAGCGCCTTCGACTACCACACACCCGACCCGGACAAGCTCAAGAAAGACATCGCGGCGACCAAGGAATACATCCTCCTCGCTCACGACGTGGGCGCGACGGGCGTGAAAGTGCGCCCGAACGGCCTGCCCAAGGAAGTTCCCAAAGAGAAAACCCTCCAACAGATCGGCCTCGCGCTGCGCGAACTGGGTAAGTTCCGGAGTCTGCTGGAACTCCAACGACACGGACCTGGACGGCGACGGCTTCGACAAGAATTTCGATCTCGTGAAGCACAAGATCTTCTCGGTCCACCTGCGCGATTTGTTCCTCGAAGATTACCCATTCCGGAAACTGTTCCGGCGGCTCAACGAGATTCAGTTCGCCGGCTTTTGCCTGGCGGAAATCCCGCCCAGCCCGGACCCGGTACGCGTGATGAGGTATTTCCGTTCCCTCTGGCTGGCCTACCAGGATTTGCTCTAAAGCGGGTTGGCAGGCCGTTCAATAACTGTAGCGGCGTTCTGTGAGCGCCGAACGAAGGGCAGATTTGGACCAAAACTCGGCGGTCACAGACCGCCGCTACAGCCGCAGTAGGTGTTTTACAATGGGCTGTCAGCCGACATCAGGGCTCACGATATCTATAGCTTCCGTTGATCTCGAATGGGCGATTGTCGCGGTAAAGATTGATCGTGACCCAGCGACGTGTGGAATCGACCCGGACTTTCCCCGTCAGTCCCTTCTTCGCGTCTTCCATCACTTTGCCCTTTTCATCGAGAAGCTCGACCTGCTCGACCGGAAATACCGGACCTGGACCATTGAGCCGGATCGAATAGTTTGCATGACTGCCGCCCGCAAAACCACAGGGCCCGATCGTGAGGCCGCGCCAGCGGCGAGCCACGTCCACTTCTTGCATTTCTCCCGTCTGACGGACCTCTACGTGCGTTGACCGAATACAGCCCAAGGGAAGTCCCAGGGCCATCGCGACCAGCAGCATGCCTCCAAGTCTCTTCATGTCCCCTAGATGCAAGCTCAGCCACGGCGGCCACGAGGCGCGTCGATGGGAACAAGGGCGCGAGGCCGTTGCAGCGCATGGTTCGGTCTTCGAGTCATTTCTTCAGAAATTGACCGATGGTGAATATTAACGCTGAGATCAATATGATAGCCCCGAATAGTAGATCGCCGTGCTTCTGGAGGAAGCTCGTTCTTTTCGCCTTCGCCGTGAACACAGCTCGAGCAGCGGTGGGAGGGATTGTGAGGGGAATGCTGACGGCCATGTCTTCTTGTTGTTTCATGTAATCCGCCCACAATGACAATTCCTCGTCCACGCCGACAAACTTGCCGGCCATATCGAAATAACGAAATTCACAATCAACATTCTCGAAACACCCACGAGACTCGTTGCGCAAGATGACTTGAAACTTCCAAGTCGCGCCCTCCCCCACGTCACTGTGCGCCTCGCGTATGACCCACTCGCCGACGGTGAGACCTTTGGTTTTCGATAGAAGTTCAACTGCATTGGTTGATAATGGTGCCACGAGGTTATGCGACCTAACGAGCCAAGCTCAGTGACGGTGGCCACGAGGCGTGTCGATTGGAACAGGGGCGCAAGGCCGCCGTTCGCAGCAGCGCAGGCTCAGGCGGCATGGCCATCAGCATCAGTTTTCAGATAACACGAAACATACGTTGCCGCAATCCAACACTGGCCGCCAATTCCAGCCCCGTCAGGGGCGCAATCGTTGTAGAAACCGCCCGCCAATCATCCTCAGCCCCGTCAGGGGCGACATCATCAGGACGATGCCGCTCCTACGGAGCTTGGGTGTCCACTTCGGACGCGATTCTACATAGATGCCGCGCCTACGGCGCTGCCGACCCAAGCTCAGCGACGGCGGCCAGGAGGCGCGTCGATTGGAACAGCAGCGCGATGCCGCTGTTAGGCGCTGCAAGGCATTAGGCCAACAATTACCGGTCTCCATAATAATCAATGTGTGAGACTACATTCTTGTCGTCAAAGCTGACCTCCAGGAAGCCTTGGAGATTGGCGTCCTTGGGCGGTGGGACCAACGGCACAAAGAACCGCCCCGACAACTTCTGGTAGCGGTAATACCAGAGGAGTTGTGAGTCCCGCACACCCTTGCTCTGTGGCTCGCCCAGCATCTGTCAGACCTCCTCCATTGTTGTGCTGCTAACTTGAAGGCGCAACTTGATGTCTTGTGCGGTCATCGAGGACATCTGGCGACTGCCATTCACACAGCCGGCAAGTGACACGGCTGCGGCACATAAAACTAGCGTGTGTCGGATAGCGCGCATGTTGGCCTAGACCCAATATCAGCCACAGCCGCCGGCAAGGGGGTGGAGCGCGCGCGGCCCGCGGACGAACGGCCGCGGCGGTGGAAACGAAAAGCGAGGCTGCTATGGCCGCTCCGCTCGTTCAAACTTTCAGCAACTCTTTCGCTTCGGCCACACCCGGAGCGGGCCGGCCGTATTCGCTGGCCGTGACGCGGGCCAACGCCACAAGCTGACGCCAGCGGAATGGGGCGCGCGTGGCTGCGAATTCTTCGGAGGCAGTCCTGTAGTACTTCTCGGCGTGCAACGCGCCGTCTTCGCTCACCGCGTAGCGGAGCAGGAGATCGAACACCGGACGCGGCGCATGGCCCAGTTCGCCGTAGCGATGGATGATCGCCCCGGCGCGGGCCTGAAGGTTCTGCCGGATGGCTTCATCGGCTTCCTTGATTAACGCATCGGCCTCGGTGGATTTGATGCCGTCGAGGTGGTACTTCACGGGAATCGGCTGCCAATTCTGGAAGTCGCCGCCGCGATTGGTGCGGTCGAGCGCGACCTGGTAGGCGCCGAGGATGAGACACGCATAGGTGTTCCGGGTGTTGCTCACGCGGGCCATGTTCCGCCAGGCGTTGGCGGAGTCGCACGCATGGACCCCGATGGAATCGCCATGAACGCTGCCGACGGGCTTGCCGGGCGATTCGCCCTGCGGCGTGCGGCCGTGGTCGCGCAAGACGAGTTGGTTGGCGGCCAGGGAAATCGCTTCGCCAATCGCATCCGGCGTGAAGCCTTCCGCCAATGCGGCGGCGGCGGCTTCCGCGGCTTGCGAGGCGGTTGACGTGAAGAATGTCTGGCTCAGCTTTTCGACCCAGGCGTCGTCGGCTTCGCGTTTGCCTGGGGCGCGTTCGAGCAGCTTGTGTTGCTCCAATAGCTTGGGCAAAAGAGTTTGCGATTCGGTCGCCTCGGCGGAGCGCGAGTTAGACTCGGCTCGCACGCAATAGCGGACGGATTGGCGCAGGAGCGTTTCCGCGTGGGCGCGCCCGGTCAGATCGAGCAGGCTCCACGCCCGATAGGGGAGCACGACCCGATGCACTTCCGTGGACTCCTGCACCGTGTGGAGCAGGTAGTTGAAAGCATCCTCGGCCGAAACTTGCGCGAGCGCGGCCAGGGTTTCCTCGGCGGCCTTGACATCCTTGCGATGGACGGCGGCGCGCAACGCTTCGCCGGGAGGCAGCCCTTCAGGCAGCTTGCCGGGTTCAACGGGGTGCAGGACTTCGTCCTTTCGCCCGCCATGTTCCTGAATGCGGTTGGTATTCCGGTAAAGGACCTTGAAGACAGGGAGAGGTTGGAGCTTGTCGGGGAGTTCCTTTGACATGTGGAACGCCGGGGAGAGCGCCATCAAGGTGTGGAAACCCACGTAGTCTTCACCGCCGAACGTCCGGGCATTGGCCAGCGCCGCGGCGGCGACAAGCCGGCGGAGGTCGGCGCCGGATTTGAGCTTGCCGGTCAGCGTAGGCAGAAGTCGATTGACGGGCGTCTCCTGCATGAGGGAAACGAGCGGTTCAAGTTCGCCGAAGGAGAGGGCCTTCGAGGCATCGGGCGCATCGAGGGCGAAAGCAGGGGCCAGGCCCAATTCGGAGGCGATCGCGCCGCCGACGGAGGCGATGATCATGCCGCGGCCGACGTCCGCGAGGAATTCACGACGGGTGTTGGTAGTATTCATAGGAGGATTCCCGGGTTGCACGGTTTTAGTGCCATGCTTGGGTGATAAGACTCCGGGGCCGGAGAGTCAAGCCAATGAATGTAAGGGTTCTGTAAGCGATGTGATTCAGCCAAGATACGGAATCGTCAGCGGCCCTTGCGGCAAGGCGGCCAAAGTGGCACCGGGACCGAGCCGGTCGAGTTCATCGCGCACCGCGGAGGCGATGTCCGGGCAGGGAACGAGATGGGCCTGCCGTACGATTGGATCCGGAAGGGTGCTGTAAAGGAGAACCCGGGCCTTGCGTTGGATCAGTGACTGAATTTGCGCCTGCCATTGCTCGGGCTGGACGAAGCCGGGCGTGGCGAGGAGGGCAAGAATCTCCTCGGGGCCGCCCACCGAGCGGAGCAGTTTGTCCAGCGGGCTGCCGGCCGGGATGCCTTCGCGACATTCGCAGGCCAGAATGATGAGGCCGCCCGGTTTCACGATGCGCGCAGCGGCGCTCATGCCCTTGACGCCTTGATAAAGATTCAAGTCGAGCGGATAACCGCTGTTGGTGGTGACGACGATGTCGAAAGGCGCGCTGACCCGTTGCATGGCGGACTGACGAACGAATTCGCATCCGGTCTTGTGCGCCGCCAGAATGTCGCCCGCGAAAACGTTCGTGATTTGGCGCCGCTCGTTGAGGGTGACATTGAGGATGAAGCTCGGACCGACGCGCAAGGCGACGTCGCGCAGCTCCTCCCAAAGCGGATTTCCCTCCGTGACGCCAAACGTGGCGTTCGGGTCGCCGATGTTTTTCGCGCCGTGATTGCAGACGATGCTTTCGAGCGCGGCCGTGCCGGGGATGATGCCCTTGATACCGCCGCTGAAGCCGGCGAAGAAGTGCGGCTCGATGAACCCGGTGACGATGCGAACGTCCGCATCGACGACGTGGCGATTGATGAGCGCGGGGGTGACGCCGTCGCGCATCGTGCCGAGCTGGACGTGCGCGGAGCGGTCTTCGGGTTCGTGGTTGAGCACGCGATAATTGCGGACGACTTCCGGAGTGAGCATCTTTTCCAGCTCGTTTCGCGTGTTGGGCCGATGGGTGCCGAGCTGGTTCAGGAGCAAAATGTTCTCGCGCGGGACATGGGCCAGATGTTGGAGCAGCCACGGGATGATGCGGTCATTGGGCGTGGCACGGGTGATGTCGGTGAAGCTGATGCAAACTTTGTGGGTAGGCTGGACGAGTAGACGCAGCGGCTGGGCGCCGATGGGTTGCTCGAGGGCGCGAAGGACGGCGGCTCGTTCGTCCGCCAAACCGGGGCGGTGCAACGGCTCAATGACGGTCGTGCGATCCTTGGGCAATTCCACCGGCAGATGCCCCTGCCCATAAGCCAGATTCACTTTCATGCAATGGCGAAAAGCGTAGACGGGCGAGCCAGCATCGCCAATACCGATATTGGGAGTAAACGGCTTGGCTGTGGTTGTCAGCCGCAGCGGTGGATCATGGCTGCGCCGATACCGAAGCCCAAGGTGAGGACCAACACTTTGCGAAATCCGCCCAGCCGCCCATCCGTGCGCGCGCTGAGCGCTGCAAGTTCGGCGTCGTTCAGGACGAACAGCGGCAGGGCGTCCAGGCCGGCCAGGGCCAGGGCCTCGGGCAATAGCGCCCGGTCGCCCGTCAGGCCGGCGTAGTTGTTGTTGCCCGGTGTGCCGTCGGCGTCCAAGCGAGTTGGAATCGCGAAGACGAGCGCTTGGGGCCGCTGGCTGCTTTCAGCCATAGCCAATTGGAGGCTCATCGCAATGAACTCGCGCAGGCGCCTGCGTTGCGCCGGCACTTGCGCGGGCGGCACCTGGTAAGCCTGAGGCAGCCGGATCCAGTCGCGCGCAAAGACCCATCGCCGGCCCGGTGCGGAGAGCTTGAATTGCGATTTGCCCAGGTCAGCCACCCAGCCGGACGGTGCGCGCACTCGGAGCAGATCGAAGCCGCCACGTTCGCCCGCGAAGAGCGCGTCTGCTCCGAAGAAGACCGGCCACGGCAGCCCGGCCAATTCGGCGCGCACGGGATGGCTTTCGGTGCGTCCGCCCGTCAGGAACGCCGCTTCAAATCCTGGCACGCCCGCCGGCGCAGGTTCATCGGGCCGGCCGGGGCGATGGCCCTCGTGCCAGCGTTCCAGCGCCCGGCGCAGCACGGAGGCGAATCGAGGGTCCTGGCTCCATTCCCACAAGGTGGCGCCATCCACTCGAACATCCGAGATTTCCAGCGGCACAATTTCGGGATGCCGGATGCGTTCAAGGTTGGAGTCTGGCTGCGGGTGCATCGGCGCCCAATCAAGCGAGGGCTTGCGCCCGGGACTCGCGCGGTGCGCAGGAGCCTCGGTCGCCCCGGCGAGGCTCGGTGTTGACGGCCACTCCGGGGGTGCCGATGTTGCCCAATTCCCAACCCTGCTGGCGAATGGCCTCGCCAAGGAAAACGTCATCGCCCAACTTGATCAGGCGCGGGTCGGGCCAGTCGAGGGCGCGGACGGCCGAAGTGCGGATAAGCCAGCAGCCACCGACGATGAAATCCCAACGGCCGTCGCCGCAGCCCCGATTTTCGAAATTGAATTCTCCCTTGCCGCCAGGGCGCCAGGAGGGCGGCGGCAATCCCCGATACCAGGGCGCGCTGCGGACAAAGCCGATCGGTTCCTCCAGATCGGTAAACTCCTCTCGAGTATTGCACCGGCAAAGCTGACCCCACATCACGTTCGAATCGGCAGCCGCAAGGGCCGGCTTGAGCCAACGGGACAACGCGCCAGGCTCGTTGATATAGGAGTCATCGTCGAACCACCAGATAAGCTCCGTGTGCACCGTTTGGAAAATGCGCCGCATCATCGGGCACTTGTTGAGGTTCGTTTCGCTGACGATAAGCCGATCGATCTCCCCGGCTCTTCGGCGCGCGTCGAGGTCCGCGCGGGTTGCTTCGCCAACGGCGTTGGCGCCGACCGCCAGTTGGAATTCGGAGCGCGGGCAATGGGTGCGAATGGAATCCAGCACCCTGGCCACAAGCCGCGGGTGGTCGCCGTAGGTGAGCACGCAAATGGTGACGTTGGACATAGCGGATCGGACAGCCGGGCGGAACTGAGTCGAATGCCACGACGGGCGTGACGCGGCAGCGCCCCGGAAGTTTGGCATGCAATTCAGAGTAATGGCGACAATGGACGGGCCAGCACGATCATTTCGGTTTCCAGCCTCGAAGCGGAACAACCGCTCAAGGCTCAAGTGTGATTGCGATCAAGAACGGGTCCGCCATTGTCAGCGCGGAAACGAAGTGGATCGAAGCGATCTCCTCATCTTCATGCGGGTTTTGCCATTGCTGAAGGTAGAGGCGAAGGGTCTGTCCCCTGGCGTCGCTGGCATGCTTGGGGCCTTCCCAGGCGACCGTCGCGCTGCCGGTCAGCGGCCGTTTGGGATCAAACTTCCAGCTAATCACGTCCTTCCCATAGACGATCGGAATCGGCAGGCTCCGGCCGTTCGAGTAATTGACTTCGTAGCGTCCGATCACCGTGCCGGGCGGCGCCTCAGCCACACAACCATGAAGGAAATGGATATGCCGGCACTTCTGTTGAACGGCCATGCTTTCCACGCTTTCGGGAAATGCCGCCTGCCAAGGGTTCCCTCTGCCCTTTAACGGAATGACACCGCGCAGATCGAAGGAAACTCCGACCAGTGGGAGTGTGCCAATGCCCTGAGGCAGAGTGGCCAGGCTGGCGTCCGCGCGGTTCTTGAAGACCCATGGGGACGACAGTGGCGCCATGAAGTAGTTGCTGAGGTCCAACAGGCAGGCCGGCGCGTCGGGGTCTCGCGAGGGAATGGGCAGGAAAGTCCGGCCAGGGCACAGTGCATAGTCCTTGAAAATCTCTATGGGGGCCAGTTCGTCACTGGTAACTTCGTACGTAACGTTCCCCTCCCAGTCCTTACCCCAATTTTCGCAGAACTCACCTCCGAACGACAGGTTAACCGTCTGCCGATGCGCAAAGCACCTTAGAATCGGCACTTTGGTTCCGAGTGTTCCGAGCCGCGTCATCTGGCGTTGCTTGAACTCCCGGACCGTGCTCGAGAAGCCCGCCCACAGCGGGTACTCCTTGACACTAAACTCGTAGGTATAGGAGATCGGCAGCACCGGATTCCAGAAAACCTCCTCACTCAGCCTCTCCCGCCACGACTGGAAATCGCCTTTTTGAAGCACGGCCGGACAGATGAAAGTCCTGGGGTCTTTCAGGAACTCCGGGTGCAGGTCAAAAAGCCATTCCGGCAGGTGCCCATCGAACTTGCCGCGGTACTGCTCGATGGCCTCGAAGATTTTGTTTAGGTTCGCCTTACAGGCCAGGACCTCCTTCGACTCTTCCTCCGACCCACCAGCCGCCCGCTCGTCATTGGCGCCGGCCCAGGCCGGGCCAATGACGAGGAACGCGCCCAGCGCGCCATACATGGCCTTACGCCACCTGGTGTTCGAAACGGTATCCATGCGCCGTGGTAATCACCGCAGGCCGCCGGGGCCTCAGGGCACCGTGACCGTGGAGGAACTGTGATAGGGATTCTTCCATTTGAGTTCGATGCGCAGACTGACAATGAAGCCCTCGTTGGTCACCACGGGAAAGATTCTCGAGTAACTCAGCGCTTTCGCATAGGGCGAAGTCCCCCCCAGCCCCAGGCTGACCACATACGCGTTGAACTCCGCAACCGCGGCGGCGTAATCAGCGGCTTTGGCCGGATTCTCGTTCTGAGCTTCCAAGGCCTCGTTGATCTTTTCCAGGAGGTTGCGCGTATCATGCAGGATGTCCGTGAAGATCGCGTGCAGGTACTTGTGGGCCTCCGGGATCTCGACCCCCGCGAGATCCGTGTGGACGATCGAGCCGTCAGGATTGATTTTGACCTTCGTTGTGGTCTTGAGCGGCCAGGTGATTTCCGGAGGCACGGGCGCGGGCGGCTGATCCTTCGGTTTGCCATCTGGAAGTTTTCCCCCGAGGCGGTTTCGACCTGGATAAAAGAAGAGATCTCTGTAGGCGTCGTAACTCTTGCCCGTGGGGTCGGCAATAGGCTTGGCGTAAGTCACCTTATCCTTCCCGTTAAGGTCATCGTGGATGTCGTTTTTGGCGTTGAGATGTTTGCCATCTTTGTTGTCGTAAACATCCCGGTAATTCACTACGTCTTTAGCGAGTTTGGTGGAAGCTGCGTTAGGCTCGATTAGCATACTGTTTTCTCCTTTGTGGTTTGTTTTTTGCGTTGTGTTGGTTCGGGTCTCTTCCGAAAGCAGTGCCGGGCTGGCGCCGTCGAGGGGCGCCCAAGCTCGACCAGACCCCCGTGAGGCGTTCCTCCGGTCGCAGGAAGGGCGCAATGGCTTTCCAGGCGCCTGCCGGGAGCCAGGCCGCCTGGCCCCCTGCGAAATAATATTCGATGCGGTCGATGACTTGCTCGGGCGTAATGAGGTCCATGCAGTGCGCAAGGCCGTCAACGACGTCCAGGCACAGGTGCTGTGGGGAATCTTTCTCATCGCCGTCACCCAGCGGCACGGTGCGTGAACGCCAGCAGGCCCCCTCGGCACAGCAAGGCAGGGCGCCGACGGTGTGGATGAACTGGTGCGCGGGATAAGCCTCCCAGTGCGGCGGCTCTCGGCCCCCTGCCACCACAACGCAAGCCCGGGACCTGGCGCGATCCGGACGGCATTCCACCGCCGCGGCAAGGTGCATGTGGAAGGTCACCGGGCAGAGGACGCCCTGGGCGTGATAGGTCAAACGGACCAGGTCCCGCAAGCCGGTCTTGTTGCGGAGATCCAGGACGTTGAACAACCGGGGGTGGTAATCGTCGGCCTTGCCCACCTGCACGAACAGAATTCTGCCGCGAAAGTGGTCCACGACCGCCTGCCAGCGGCGGAAGTGCCACCACTTGAGGGTGAAGTCGAATTTGCCGCCGGCCACAATGATCCAGTAGGGCAACTCCTGGCCCGTCAATTCCTGGACGAGCGAAGCCGCCGTCTTCTCCTCGGCCGAGAGGTGGATATCGCCGCTGAACCGGGACGGCTTGATTTTCACCGCCAGTTGGTCGTTCAGGAACTCAATGAAACCGTGCAGGAAATGTTGCCCGCTCCGATTCGAGGCGTGGATGAGCGGGTATTCGCAGGGCACCGACTCGACTCCGGGACGGTCCGTGCACAGCGGCGTGAGATGGGGATTGTTTTGCCAGAGTTCCGCGCAGGACGTGCGAACGTCGGTCACAAACCCGCCTGGATGACTGCGATGCAGGTCCCGCACGGCCGCCGTGAGCATCAGGATGTCACCCGGTGCCTGGTAGTTGGACAGAATCAGTTTTCGCACAAGCGTCATCGGTGAGTGTTTTCAGACCCGTCCACATCGGGAAAAGTCAGGTCTTCCACCCTCACTCCGGGCGGTAACGGGATCGAAAGGAAGGTCGAGGAAACGATCTGTTGGGAGCGGGGATTGCCGGCCGCGTTGATGTGGCCGAAAGTGAACCGAACATCCCGTGTGATTCCGTCCCGCATCACCGGCTCGGCAATCACGCCGCGAGGCGCATTTCGGTCCTCCAACTCGTCCCGCCGTCGAAGCGCGATTTCCAGGCCTTGAAGGGCGGTTCTTTCCGCAGGATTCCCCGAGCGATACCCGGGCGCCTGACGGACGCGCTGGAGTTCGGTGGCTCGGGCGTTGATGTCGTAGTAGGCAGCGAGGAATTCCAGCACCACGCTCTGGCTCGCCACGGCGGCCGGGAGGCCTCCGCCGTTGGCCGTCGGGTAGAGCACAGGCACAAAGCCACGGGCCTTTCTCGGATCGCGCGGGAGGGTGGGTTCCGGTATGGGTGGAGTGTTCATGTGTGTTCAATCCGGCAGGCTCGTCGGCCTGACCGTCGACTGCTCTATCTCCCGCCACCGCTTCGGCGCGGCGAGGTCGCGTGCCTCCGATTCAAAGACCACGCGGAGCGGACGTTCCGGCAGGCGCTCGAAGCGGGGCATGGCTCCCGCCAGATCCATCTCGGCCAGCTTCTGCCTGATCCTGGCCAAATCCCATACCTGGACCGTCTGGTCCTTGGCAGCGGCTGCCAGGCGGCTGCCGTCTGGGTTGAATGCGAGGGCATGCACGGACACCCGGTCCGGACTCTTCAACCGGGCCAGCGCGCGAGCAAAGCCGGTTGCCGCCTCGTCCAATTCGAACAAATGGATGACCGCCGCGCTGGCGGCGATCGCAAGCAGGGTCCTGCCTTCTGGCTCGGCTCGGACCAGGGCGAGGGGGCCTTGCGCGTCGTCGGGAAAGTCTTCGAACTCAACCTGCCGTGCCTCCCAGGTCCCGGTCTTGAAGAGCCGGCACGCTTTGTCCCAACAACACACCAGGAACTTTCCGTCCGGAGTGAACGCGAAATGGGGGCCTCCGGGGAGGGTTGTAATGGGCTGCGAATTCGTATGCGCCGTATCGAGCGCCCACACTTGAATCTGGTTTTGGTCGCTGCTCCAGGTCGCCAGCCATTGGCCATCCGGACTGAGCTCCATTGCTTGGAAGTTTCCTCGCATCGGCAGCATGGAAGTCGCTTGTCGGTCATCCAAATCGACACAATGAATGTGATCAGCGTGAACGACCGCTGCCAACTTCCTACGCTCGGCCAGCGTGCAGAGCCCCAGCCCGTCTGTCAAGTCAAGACTTTTCGAATGGCCGAACGTGAAAGACTCGGCTTCGGAGGGCACGAGTTGCTTGCGCGGCCAACGGTGAAGCCCGTCCGGCGTGCTCACGAACAGATCGCCCCGGCTGGGATGGGTGAACACCGATTTGATTGAGCGGACGTTGAGGGTGTAAAGCGTCCTCCCCGTCGCAGTGTCCCAGAAAAACGCACCGACGTCGTTGGCGGCGATCAGCACGCGGCCTTCCGGACTGAATGACAGGCCGTTGAATGGGAAGTTGAACTCGGTCGGTGCCCTGAACACCTGATACTCCGTGCCGCCCTGGATTCGCCAAAGCTGTGGGCCGAGCTCGACCGTAGCGTGACCGACCAGCCCATCCTCGCTGAAACACAAGCGGCCCGAGGGCGCGGCGCCGAGCGGCTGCGTCACCGGCCGGCCTGTGGCCAGCGTCCAAAGTCTCAGCGTTTCGTAGGGTCCCAGCGAAGCCAGCAGCGTTCCCTGTGGATTGAAGGCTAACTGGTCGATGGCGCCGGAGAGCGACCGCGCCAGTTCGTGACGCCAGGAGAATTGGAGGTCCCAGACAAACAGATCGTGCGCTTCGGAGGCCGCGGCCAGGTGGTTGCCATCCGACGACCAGGCCAAGGCGCGAACCGGGCTGGGGTAAGCCAGTTCCTTAAAGGTTTTATCGGAGATTCTCCAAATGCGCACATGGGTGCTGTTCGCACTGGACTCCGCCAGTCGTTCGCCCGATGAGTCCAGCCGAACGCACGCCGATATCCGGCTCAACCCCGTACGCTCCTCCCGTCTCAACGTCGCCAAAGTTCCTCCCTCTCTCAGCGAGACAACCTCGATCGCGCCGTGCGAGAACCCCATAGCCGCTTTGGAACTGTCCGCGCTGAAATCCACTGCGTTGGGCTGAAGCTGATTCGTCCAGCTCAATAACGTCTTCCCGGCCTGCACGTCCCAGAGAACAAATCGAGCCAAGCTTTCATCGACATATTGTGCCGCTGCGAACCGAGCGTCCGGACTCAGCGCGATCCAGGAGACCGGGAGGCCGGTCGGCGGCAGAACTACGGCGGACCGTTCTTCTCCGATCCCGGCCAGCCAAATCGCGCCGCCCGAGTCGCTCCAGGCGTGGTGGGTCAGGGACGGGTTGAGCGCGGCGGCAGTCGTGCCCGGCGGATAGTTCCCGCGGCTGTCCTCCTTCTCCAAGTCTACCAGCGCCATGCAGGCGATGGCTTCGTTGCGCAGCGCGGCTTCATCGCGATAATCCTTCCGCGCCTCGCGCAGTGCCCGGAGGCTTTCCTCGCGCTGCCCGGCCGTGCCGCTGGCGCGGCGAGCCTGGGCCTCGGAGTACTTTGACTTCGCCAGCGCCTCGCTCTTCTGTCTGGCTTGGTTCGCGGCGATGATCACCATGACAACCATTGCCGCCACGACCAGGGCGGCGATGGCGGTGGTCCGGATGACACCGCGATTGAACGCCGCCCGTTGCCGGACCAGTTCGGCCTCCGGCATCTGGGCCCGCACCCACGCGCGGTCAAACACCCGCTCGTAAATCCGGTTCCGCGACACCAGCCGTCCCTCCTCCAGCCGCACAATGCCGGCGAGCCTCAACACGCTCACCAGCGGATCGCATTCGTCGTCCCGCACCGTCCGGCCCATCAAGACCTCGTCGTACAGGTGGAGCAAGCCCGCCCGTTCGACGTCGGCCCGAAGCAAGCGGCCGCGCACGAACAGCAGGTTGTCGTCCCGTTCCCGCGCCCGTTCGCCAAAGAACAGCTCTTCACAGAGCGAATCGACTTCGGCCGGTTTCCTGAGCGATTTGTCGGGCTGCTCGTTCAATTGCGCCGCCGCCAGGCACAAGCGCTGGGTCAGATACGGATGGCCGTGCGTCCAGAACAGCATGCGGGCCAGCATGTCGTCTGGAGGCAGCGCGCCAGGCGTTGGGCTGGCAAGCCCCGTAGTGAGGGCCTTGGCCTCGGAAGGAAGGAAGTCGCGCAGTTCGATTCGCCGGCCGATGTTGAAAGGCGTGATGCGCGTGTCGCGCACCAGGTCACTGGGCGTCGCCACGCCCAGCAGACAGAAAGTGAGCCGGCCCATTTCGGCGTCCTCGGTGCGCCGATTGTAACACTCACGGATGGCGGCGAAGAATTCATCCGTCGAGAAGGGAAGGCTGCGGACGATGTCGATTTCGTCGATGAACACGGCGTGCGGACCGGGCCTGCGAACGAGCGCCACGTCGCGAATCGTCGCAAAGAGCCTCTGGACAGGACTGAGCCGGAGGTGCCCTTGCCAGTGCTCTTCCATCTCCTCTTCCAGATCCAATTGGCGGCCAATTCGCACCAGGAGCCCGTCGTACCATTGTTCGGGCGTGAGGTTCTGGCCGACGGCCGTCAGGTCCAGCACCACGACGTGAGTCCTTTGCTCTCTCAATCGCGCGGCCGCGCGGACCATGAGCGAGCTTTTCCCCATCTGGCGGGAAGTCAGCACGTAACAAAACTCGCCCCGCCGCAACCCTTCGAGCAGGTCATGGTCGGCCTGCCGCTCGACGTAGCTGGGCGCGTCGTGGCGGAGGGTGCCGCCGGTGACGTAAAAGCTGGGCGTCGCGCCGCTCACTTCAGGTGGGTTTTGAGGTAATTGGCATAGATCTCGCAACGGATCTGGACCTCAGCCGGGGAGTCGCCTTTCACCACGCCGGCGCTCCGGAGCCGATAGAAGCTGGTTGTGGAGGGACACGGCCGGCCCAGCAAGACGCCGCGCACCACTTCGGCCAGTTCGGCATCCTTGGCCAGCATCACCAGAATGCGCCGGAGGTGATCGCCGAAGATCCCCTCGTCGCGATCCGCGCCCGCCAAGAGCTGGGCGAAGGCGACTTTGCCCTCCGCCAGTTCGTTCAGGGCGCGGCGCACCAGATACGGCTGGCCCCCCAGCAACGTGTACAGGCGTCGTACTTCGGAGGCTTCAAGCAGTGGTGAGTCATGGCGCCGGTTCAGGTCGGCCACCTGGTCGATCGTGAAGTCCTCGAGCGTCAGCCGGGTGCCGACGTTGAATGGCGACTGATTCACGTCCGTGATAAACAGGTGCGCCTCGGTGGCGTAGGCAATGGCCAGCGTGAGGCGCCACCACGGGCCCGCGGGGTCCGCCGCCCGCTCGTTGTGCCAGGATCGCAATAGCGCGAAAACCTCACCGCCAAAGGCGCAGGCGAACAGGCGATCGACCTCGTCAAGCCCCCAGAAGAGATGGCCGGAGATCTTGCCGAACACTTCACGGCGCAGGTAGTTCTCAAAGTTCGTGTTGGCCCCGCGGCGCTTGTCCCACACATCGACGGGAAACACATCCAGTTCAAGCTGGTCGGCCAGGAATTCACCCAGCGCGTGCAGAAACGGTTCGACGCCCTCCAGTTGGACTGCGTTGAGCTTCTGAAAGTCCGTCCAAACCACGTTGGCACCGGACTGGCGGGCCTGTTGCAAACCACGGGTCAGCAGCGACGTCTTGCCCATTTGCCGGGCGCCCTTCACCAGCACGATGCTGTCGCGGCGCGCAATGGCGGCCTGAAACTCGCGGTCGGTCGGCCGGACGACATAATACTCGGATTGTAGCGGGACGGCGCCGCCACCGGGTTCCAGCCCCGCACGAACCCTCGTTTCGGGCATTCTCTCTGAGGTCACCAGCGCGAAAAACAACGCTTCCACCATCCGCTCGTCGTCTTCGGGGCCGGCCCACTTAAAGCAGTGAATCGGATCGAGGATCGGGCCCAGAACGTCGGGGAGCGGGCCATCGTATTGGACGCGCACCGGCAGCAGGAGCGGCCGGCCGCTCTTCTGCCAGCTCTGATGGGCTGTTTCCACCTCGCAGGCAATCATCTCGCTGGCCACAGACGCGGCCGAAAGCAGCACAATGACCGCGTTGGCCTGACGAATTTCCGCCTCAATCGCCCGGGCCCAATCGACGCCCACTGTCAAGTGGCGATCCACGAACACGGCGCACTTGCACGCCGTCAGTTCCCGTTCCAGCAGATCGACAAGTTTACCGTCAGGTTGTGTGTTCGAACGGTAAAGAATCGCCACACGAAAGCCCTGCGGAAAGACGATCTCTGCGCCGTCGGCCTCAGAAGTGTCGTCATCAGTATCGGGATTGGGAACCACTTCGACCGGCGGGACGCGCGGTATTGACGCGTCCCGGACCGCCGACGTCAGCGCGGCGGACATGTCGGTAGCCGACTGGTACCGGCGCCGCGCTCGTCGGTCGCAAGCCTTGATGAAAATTGGGTTGAGCTTCATCACCTCCAGCACGGAGCCGGCGTCAAGACCGGTCGGCAGCTTGGGAAACGCGCCGGCAGGATGGCCGGTCGCCATCTCGTAAAGGACCTTACCCAGGCTGAAGATGTCGGCCGTGGGGCTTCCAGGGCCTTCATCAGGGATGTAGGGGGTGGTGCCCACATTGCTGGCCCCCTCGCCGATGGATGTCACG
>WNGA01005454.1_pt1 | contig 29974 bp, 33 predicted proteins | sample 5400061 | NCBI WGS metagenome assembly WNGA01 (sample SAMN13153366, study PRJNA577476) | soil metagenome | isolation source: 100 cm soil or saprolite under grassland replicate 2 | place: USA:California | collected 2016-06-15
CTCCACCCTCTCGATCCGCGGATAGAGTTCCTAAAGCGAATACGTTCGGAGAATCACTCTTATCCGAACGCGCCGCCGTAACCTCCGGTTCCGTACCGGAAGTTGGCAGCGGCTATCCCCTACCCATCATGTGCACGCCGACTACATGCTGGCCCGTTCGCAAAATGGACGTTCTGCGAAGCCTCTCCTCGTCGCGACGCCGCGGTGGCCTGAACACCGCCCACCCGCCGGCAAGCAAGAACGCCGCGAGCATAAAGACGGCGATGAAGAGAGGGCTGACGGCGATCATGCCGTCTCCAGGATCCAGCTCGGACCGGCCATCGACCCATCCGGCTTGGGGAACCACGAGAGGTACCACACCCGGCCGCAGAAACAGTGCCACTCGGGCATACTCCGTCCTGCCCCATGTCGGGGAGGGGTGCAGACGTGGTGGTCGGCGATGCGGTTCATCCCGGCCAACTGTATGCGGCCGAGCAGGCCGCCTTTCAAGGGCAGCACTGGAGCCGAGCAAGCAATTCCTGCAGTGAATGGACTATTGACTTCGGCCACTCTGAGTGTACAGGCTAGGCCTATAGCCCATCCTGGGCTCCGTAAAGGAGGTGGAACATGAAGAAGCGACTGGCGCTGCTTTGTGCCGCCGCCACATGCCTGCTCGTGGTCGCGCCTTCGGCCGCGGTGGCGAACAGCGACACCCAGACGTTCGAGCTCGAGATGGAGGTGCCGAACGTCGCTCAAGCACCCAACGGCGACATGGTGGCGGTAACGGGCCATGGCGAGTTCTCGGTGCATCCTAAGTCCGTCGAGGCCAGCGGGAACTTCACTCATACCGACGGGAACGTCATCGGCGCTGGAACGTGGGAGGCCACTCAGCTCCTGTCGTACCAGTCCTACGGATGCGGCGTGGTCCCGTCGATCGGTGTGACGTTGCCACCGAACTTCTGCGGCGGGGCGTTGAAGATGGGCGTCGTCTTCATGCCTGCGGGGACGACTCTCGCGATCCCCGGAATCATGACGGTCTTCTGCGTGATCGGCCCGCAGGCGCCGCCTCCCCATGACAACCCGACCGAGCAGGGCGAGGAGGGAACGGTCGCGGTGGTTCCCGGCGTGGCTAACTTCAACAAGATTGTGTCGGGGATGAACGTCTACATCCAAACGCCGTGAGACGGGTAGCGGCTGTCATCGTCGCCGTCTTCACGCTGCTCGGGGCGAGCGGCCAGGCTTCTGCCGCGTCGCCGGTTGCGAATGGCGGCGGCAGGGGCACGGTCGACGGGGTCGCGGCCTTCTCGCAATTCGGGTTCGGAGTGCGCTTCGGCGACGCTGGGGCCGCCAGCGGTTACTTCAACTGCCTGATGGCTGGATCGAGTGCGTTCCCGGGATTCGAGCCGCTGATGAAGGTCTCCGGCCGCGTCACCGGCGGGAGCGTCGACATGGCGGCGGGGACAGCGTCGTTCACGGGCTCCGGGACGCTGAACCTGGGACCGAGGGGGAGCATGGAGGCGCTGTTCCTGGTCAGTGTCCGCGAAGGCGGGCCCGGTGTAGGGACACTCCACCTCACGGTTCTCGCTCCGCTCTTCCCGGTCCCCGAGGAAAGCGTACTGACGGGGAGGATCTCGATCCACTGAAGGCGGGGAGAACCGGAGCGAGACTCAAGCGAGACGGCGGCGGCTTCGCTTCCTGCTGACGCGCCGCGAGTTCCTGCTCGGCGCGAGCGCCGCAGTCGCTGGCCCGCAAAAGCCTCACCCGATCGTCGACGAGCTCTCGAAACGTCTTGGGCACGGTATCGTCGATACCCGGTAAGCCCAACTCTCTGGCGGCGGCGAACATCGGCTCATCCTCGATCCATCTGTCGCCGCCGGGTACGACGGGAACACCGTATCTGTCCGCGAGCACCCCGGCGGCCATCCTGCCCAGCCGGTCGCTCATCCAGCGTTCCGCCACGATGCACTGTGCCTCGCAAGGACGCGTTGAACCTCCCTGCTTCCAAGTATTGACCGGCTGAATGCAGCGGCTAGCTTCGGGTGATCATTGGCCCGGACTGCCCGCCGGGAGGAATCCCATGCGGGATTCAACTTGGTTAGGAGGCTATCCAAAGGGTCACAGAAGTCTCCCTGTCTGGAAAGGCCCGACTCACCGGTGAAGCTATGGCCCTGGAGGGGGCCGGACGACTATACCGGCCATGTCAACGGCAAAGGAGGCAATCGTGCTAAGCATCCAAACGGTGAGGCGGTTTCGGCGACAGGGGTCTCGGCTCTGTGCGGGCGACGTGTCGGACCGCCGACTTCGACGCGGTCAGATCGCCACGATTGCGATCGCGATCCTCTTTGCAGCCGCCTGGCCCGAGTCCGCGCTCGCCGCCCCCGCGAACGATGACTTCGCGGACGCTAGACCACTGACCAGCGAGATGACGGGCAGCATGACGGGGTCGAATGTCGGCGCGACGAAAGAGATCGGAGAACCCGACCACGCTGGCAACCCGGGCGGGCACTCGGTCTGGTACAGCTGGATAGCGCCCTCCAGCGGAAACGTCGCCTTCTCGACCGAAGGGAGCGCCTTTGACACCCTTCTGGCCGTCTACACTGGTGCCGCCGTGAACTCCCTCACCCCAATCGCGGCCAACGACGATGATCCCATCGCTTTCACGGCGGGTTGGAGCACAGTCAGCTTCGCCGTCTCCAATGGGGTGACCTACATGGTGGCCGTCGACGGCTTCTCGGGCAAGCAGGGCTTCCTTGCCCTCCTCTGGCACCGTGCGCCTGCCAACGACAACTTCGCCGACGCGCAGGTGTTAGCGAGCACAACTTCTGGGCAGGCAACCGGCACCGCTCTGGGCGCCACGCTCGAGCCGGGCGAGCCACTCCCCTTCGATGTCGAGTCGGGGGCGACTATCTGGTACTCGTGGACGGCCCCGGCCGACGGCACGTACAAATTCGACACAGTAGGAAGCAGGTTTGACACGGTCCTCGCTGTCTACGAGGGGTCGACCCTCGATGCGCTGGCAAAAGTAGGCCTAAACGACGACGATCCAGATCGTGGTTGCTGCTCAAGCTGGGTGCCGATCAAGAACGCACCATCTGGCACGACATACTCGATCGCCATCTCGCCCTTCGAGGCCGATGGCGGTCCAGTGGCCTTGCACTGGTCCCCGCTCGTCCTCGGCACGAGCCAGGCCGAGACCCTACTCGGAACGTCTGGCAACGAGGAGATCCGGGGAATGGGCGGCAACGACATCCTCCGTGGTCTCGGCGGTAGTGACGCGCTTTTCGGCGGCCGCGGGAATGATTACGAGTACGGCGGCGCTGGAACAGACTTCGTGTTCGACCATCGGGGCACCGATCGGCTCTTTGGGAACAGCGGCAACGATCGCCTGAATGCTCGCGACTTCAGTGGCCACGACCTGCTGTCAGGAGGATATGGCGTCGATACGTGCCGGGGCGACCGGGGCGACACTCGAAGGGGCTGTCCCTAGAGCAGACGGGGAGTAGCTGGAGGCCCGTGCGGCTCTCCTGACAGATTCGCAGAAGTGATCGGAGGAACTGGCTCCATGTCGGTCCTCTTCGAGGTGCTGGTGAGAGTCCGGCTCGGCGGAGGATCGTGGCAACCGACGTCGCGGATAGCCGGATCCCCAGGCCGAGCAGCTCTCCCTGGATGCGGCGGTAGCCCCACCGGGGTTCTCCTTGGCCAGGCGGAAGACCAAACTGCTGGTCTCGTGGTCGATGGCCGGTCGTCCCGGCGGCCGGTGCAGCGTCGTCCACTTCCTGGCCACGAGCTGCCGATGCCACCTGAGGAGCGTCTCAGGGCGGAGGAGGAACGAGTGCCATGCTTCCCGAGGCAGCAGCCTGCTCGCTGCGGCCAGGAACGCCCTGTCCGCGGTCCGGTACAAGGGACGCTTCACCTGTCGCCGCAGGATGGCGACCTGGTGGCGCAGGACCGCGACCTCGAGTTCGGCCTCGGCTGGGGTCCGCTCATCGGAACGGAACAGCGCGAGGATCCGGCGAAGGAGAGATAGAAGAGAGACCAGAGCACGGCGCGGCATTGTCGCAGACCAGAAGGTCGAGACGCGGCTCGGGCGCGATCGTGTTCTTGGACCCCACGGGGTGCGAGACGGCGACCGGGCGGAATTGCAGCGCCGGGCCAGGTCGAAGGCCGAGCCGGCCAGGGTTGCGCAGCGGGCGCGGATCGTGTTGCTGGCCGAGCAGGGGTTGACCGGTCCGGCGATCGCGGGGCGGGTCGGGTGCAGCGAGCCGACGGTAACCACCTAGCGGCGGTGGGCCGGTTCGGGTGATGACGCCGGAGGTTCAGGCGGAGGTGTTGGCGGCGACGGTGACGCCGCCCCGGCCTCGCTGGCCGCAGGGGCGACCCACTGGTCCAGCCGCCGGCTGGCGGACTGGCTGGCCCGGCATCGCGGCATCCAGGTCAGCCACGACTCGATCGCGGCGCTGTGGCGCCGGTTCGCCGTGCAGCCTTACCGGAGCGACGGGTTCAAGTTCTCCACCGACCCGGCCCTGGAGGCCAAGATCCGCGACGTGGTCGGGCTCTACCTCGACCCGTCCAGGGCCGCGGTCGTGGTCTGCGTGGACGAGAAGAGCCAGAGCTAGGCGCTGGATCGCACCAAGCCGATCCTGCCGATGCGCCCCGGCCAGGTCGAGCGGCAGACCTATGACTACAAGCGCAACGGCACCACCACCCTGTTCGCCGCGCTGGAGATCGCCACCGGCAAGGTCCTCGACGCGTGCAAGCCACGGCACCGCCACCAGGAGTTCCTGGCCTTCCCTCAAGCAGGTCGCCAAGGCCTACCCACGGGTGGCCGACAACTACGCCACCCACAAGCACCCCAAGGTCAACGCCTGGCTGGCCCGCAACCCCGCGTGCACCTCCACTTCACCCCGACCAGCTGCTCCTAGCTCAAGCTGGTCGAGTGCTTCTTCTCGATCATCACCCGGCAGGCCATCCGCCGCGGCACCTTCACCTCCGTCGCCGACCTATTCACCCCCTCGGGAATGGAGGCAGCGTTGGATGGGGCGGTGCCTGTAGGCGTCACTCGCAACCCAAGCCAAGCAAGTGTCGCTCATGTCTCAGTGGCCCACTGCTCTGCCTTCTCCATCTCCTCGTCGAAGCGGTCGGCTACGGCCCTCAGGCGGTCCGCGTAGACGCGTAGGTAGTGGACGCTGATGTCGTAGCTGGACCAGCCGCCCATTGCTCTTGCCTCCTCGGGTGAGGCACCCGCCGTCTCGGCAAGACTACGGGCGGTGCGCCTGAGATCGTGGGGGGAGATCCGCTGGAGGCCCGCTCGTTGCGCCGCCTTCTGGAACACTCGGCTTCTCCAGTTGTCCGGCCTGACCTGCTGTCCTTCGGGGGAAGTGAAGACGTAAGCCTCTGGGAGCTTCCCCCGGAGAAGGGGGGTGAGCTCCTCCGCCACCCGCTTCGGCATGGGGACGACGCGGCTCTTCCGGGTCTTCGTCGGCCCGTCCTGGCCGTCGGAGAAGGCTTCCTCGATAGTTACCGTCCGGGCGTCGAGGTCGACGTGGCGCACCTTCAGGGCGACGGCCTCCCCGATCCGCAGTCCGCACAAGCCCATCAACATGATCATCGCCCGGTCCCCATCAGAAACCTCCTGGGTCAGGCGAACGAGCTCTCCGTACGTCAGCGCCAGGCCCTTCGTGGACTCCTTCCTCGGCACCCGACCCTTGAGCATCTGAGCGGGGTTGTGGGGAATGAGCTCGGCGTCGACGGCGAACCCGAGGATGGCCCTGAGCAGGCGGTAGGCGTGCTCGATCTGGGATACCTTCTCGCCCTTGGTCTGGAGCCTCTCGATGAAGGAGATCACGTTGGCCCGGCTAATCCCGTCGAGGGGAAGTTGCCCGAGGAGCGGCTCGATGAAGTTGCGGAAGAGCTTCTCGTACTCCCGGCGAGTCTTCGGCGCGAGCGGGTAATTTCGGGGGGCATCAAGGAACCTCGGAAAGAACTCCGACAGGCTAAGAGTCGGGCCTTGCCTCTCGACGGATGCCACCAGCCCCTACTCGACCAGGAACCTGTCGTAGGCGTCGAGGCCCCTTCGCTTGGCATCCTCGACCTTGACGGCAAAGGTGTCGGCGTCCTGCTTGAGCCGGAACGTCCTTGTGGTGGGCCGTCGCCTTCCCGCGGGAGGCACCCACCAGACTTGCCACGGTCTCGGCCTCGTAGCGCTGAGCTTGCGGACGGTAGCCATCTGCTCCTCGGGATGACTGATACACAGACTGATACAAACGCTACCCGCAGAGTTCCAGATGCAAGCCGGCTCGCAGTCAGGGCTTTGACTAGGGGTTTTCCCTGCGCGCCGGGCAGGATTCGAACCTGCGACCCGCTGCTTAGAAGGCAGCCGCTCTATCCACTGAGCTACCGGCGCTCTATGCAGCAGTCTACCTGCGGAACTTCCTACGAAAGCTTCCAATCGAGCTGCGGCACGTTGACCTGCTTGCGGGGCCGCCGTTTCTGGGTCGCTGTCCTGGCTTCGAAGATTGCTTTCATGGGGACCCACACCGCCAACTCGAGCAGGAAGAAGACTGCCAACGCGGCCATGATGAGGGCTGCCGGAGGAAGAACGATGGGAAGCCCCAGGATCGCGACGGGAAAGGCCAGCCAGCTGTCCCTCAGCCAGCGCTTCCGCCCACCTCTCTTGAAGAAGGCGGCTGTCCTGACCGCAGTCCACATCATCCAGCGACGGAGAAAGGCCACACCGAGCTCTCTCATGGCGCGCCGGAAGATCCCATCTGCGTCGGCCCGTTTCATTCCCTTGGGGACTTCCTCCCTCCACAGGTAGTCATGGAGGATGGCGGCCTTCGTATAGCGTCCGTACCGTGGAAGGAGCCACACGAATACTCGCGGCACGGACGCGAAGTCCGTGTGCATGCCGGCCCGGACGACGAAGTGATCCTGCTTGCCCCGGTATGACAGGGTGCTCATCAGCTCCCAGTTCCGGTCGTCGAGCTCCTTCACCACGACATCCGAATCATCGGTGAATGGCACGGTCGATCCCTCCCTCGCCCGGGCTCAGGGTGTGGCCCCCGGTTTACCTAGGGGGAGGATGCGCACTCGCTCGACTCCGGTCAACAGGTGGGCGGCCGAACGCCTCTACGGCGGGCTTGGGGTCGATCCCGGACGGATCTTGGTAGCGGCGGGAAGGACATCACGCGGAGGCCCCTCGTGGCCCTGACCATGTAGTCGTGCCAGATAGGGGCGGCGAGGAGGCCTCCGAATCCTCTCAGGCCGTGGACGTCGCGCATGGGGATCTCCGCCCTCGAGATCACCTTGGCGATGCGATACGGCCGGCAGTGAACGCCGTCGTTGAACACGGTGGCGTAAGCGAACGTCATCTCCAACGGCGAGACGCCCGAAGCACCCAAGGTTATCGGGCAGTAGCCGGCCAGGGGACTCACGATTCCCGGTGCGCGACCTCCGCCACCTTCCTCGGGCCCACCTCGTTGACGAGCTGTGCGAACACCACGTTCACCGAGAACTTGGTGCCTTCCCAAAGGCTCATGGCGCCGCCGGTCCCGGGCTCGGCGTTGCCCACACGCCAGGGGACCCCTCTACCTCCGCAGTCGGGGATGGTGATGGGAGAGGCGGAGGAGAATGCCCTGGTGGGAGGGATCCCTTCTCCAACGGCGGTGAGGTGAACATCTTGAAGGCGCTCCCCGCGCTCCGGTGGGCCTGGCTGGCCAGGTTGAACTTCGACTTCCTGAAGTTCGTCCCCCCCGACCATCGCCAGGCACTCGCACCCGAACTGGAACGAACAGCGGCCTGGGCGAAGCAGCGCGAAGCATCGATCGGGGAACCGCTGGTCTTCCTGCCTCCATTCACAGATACGTCTGCTGAAAGGAGAGAGAAAGTTGCTGGCTGGGCGCAAACGACTTGTGGCGATGTCGCTACATCTCTCCTCGGCCTTCAACGGCAAGGCAAGCAGTCGGTCGCGCATTGATGGATGAACAGTGAACGAACGGACTTTGAAGAAGAGATGAAAGGGGGCCCGGGCTGGGGATTCCCGCTGCCATATGGCCTTCCCCTCAATACTATGGATCGCTCGGGCGTCCGTGCGGAGTGATATTGAATTGGGGGGAGCGATGAACGAAGCCACGGATCTGATCCATGTCCAGCAGGGAGTCGCCGCGGCGCGCGCTGTCGACGCAGTGAAGGTCTACGGACATGGAGACGCTGCCGTCCGCGCGCTCGACGGGATCACGGTGGAGTTCGGCTCGGCGAGGTACACGGCGATCATGGGACCATCCGGCTCCGGCAAGTCCACCCTCCTGCACTGCATGGCCGGGCTCGACCGGCTTTCCGCCGGGAAGGTCTTCATCGGCGACGTCGACCTCTCAACGCTGGACGAGAAGAAGCTGACGATCCTACGGAGGGACAAGGTCGGCTTCGTGTTCCAGGCATACAACCTGGTCCCCACGCTGACCGCGTCGGAGAACATTACCCTGCCCATCGACATCGCCGGCCGCAAGCCCAACAGGTCCTGGTACGACACGGTGATCGACACGGTCGGCCTCCGGGACCGGTTGGCCCACCGGCCCGCCGAGCTTTCGGGGGGGCAGCAGCAAAGGGTCGCCGCTGCCCGGGCCCTGGTCAGCCGGCCCGAGATCGTCTTCGCGGACGAGCCCACTGGCAACCTCGATTCCCGGGCGAGTGCGGAGCTGCTGGAGTTCATGCGCAAGGCCGTCGGTGACTTCGGCCAGACCATCGTGATGGTGACCCACGACCCGATCGCAGCGAGCTACGCGGACCGCGTCGTTTTCCTCGCCGACGGCCGCGTCGTCGACGAGATGGACGGGCCGACCGCGGATCGGGTGCTAGACCGGATGAAGTCCCTGGGAGGGGAGTAAGCCGTGTGGCGGGCCACGATCAAGGGGCTTTTGGCCCACAAGGTTCGCCTCGGCCTGACCGCCCTTGCCATCGTGCTGGGCGTGGCTTTCGTGGCCGGGACGTTCATCCTGACCGACACTATGGGTCGAGCGTTCGACGAACTCTTCGCCACGGTGAACAAGGGCGTGGCCGTGCAGGTCAGCGGGGTTCCCAAGTTCGAATCGAACGGACCGGGCGGCGAGATGGCTGGGGCGGCAGAGCGGGTCCCCGCAGACCTGCTCGGCACGATCCGAGGCGTCGACGGGGTGCGAAACGCGGAGGGAGGCCTCTCCGGCTACGCCCAGCTCGTGGACAAGAAGGGGAAGGCCATCAGCACGGGGGGTGCCCCGACCTTCGGCGTGACGTGGACCGACGACCCATCGCTCAATCCGTTGGTGCTCCGGCAGGGTCGCGCCCCTCGCGCGTCAGGGGAGATCGTTGTGGATGCGCACACGGCTCGGAGCCATGACCTTCGCGTGGGGGATCAAGTCACCGTGCTACTCGAAGGCCCCTCGATGAAGGCCACGATCGTGGGGATCGCCGGGTTCGGTCAGGCGGACAACCTGGGAGGAGCCACACTCGTGGCCTTCGACCCCCAAACCGCACAGACCGCACTGAATGGCCAGGGGAAGTTCGACGAGATCGACGTCACTGCCCAGTCCGGCGTGAGCCCACAGGAGCTGAGGGACCGCATCCAGCGAATCTTGCCTGCCAACTTCCAGGCCAAGACAGGAGAGGAAGCAGCGCAGAAGAACTCGGACGACATCAAGCGAGCGCTGTCTTTCTTCAACATCGCCCTTCTGGTCTTCGCCGCCATCGCGTTATTCGTAGGTGCATTCATCATCTTCAACACCTTCCAGATCCTGGTGACCCAGCGCACCCGCGAGCTGGCCTTGCTCCGAGCCCTGGGAGCAAGCCCTGCCCAGGTCCGGCGCTCCGTGATCGCCGAGGCCATCATCGTGGGGCTGGTCGCATCGGTAACCGGGCTGGCCGCGGGGTTCCTGCTCGCCCTGGGGCTCAAGGGACTGCTCAGGGCATTCGGCATCGACCTGCCCAGCACGACCCTGCAGCTCTTGCCGAGGACCATCATCGCCGCCTTCGCGGTAGGCGTGGGGACCACGTTGGTATCTTCGATCATGCCGGCGTTCCGTGCGTCTCGCGTGCCACCTGTCTCTGCTCTTCGGGAGAGTCAGCCGGCGGAGTATCGCGGTTCACCCAGGCGCACGGTGACCGGGCTCGTTGTCACCGCGCTCGGGGTGGGGCTGCTGATGTTCGGGTTGCTCGGCGGAGCCTCCAATGCCGCTGCGATGGTCGGCTTGGGCGCGGCAACCGTCTTCTTCGGCGTGGCTGTGTTGAGTCCACTGCTCGTCCGGCCGGTTGCCCGCTTCCTTGGGGCACCCCTTCCACGCGTTGCCAAGATATCCGGCAAGCTCGGCCGGGAGAACGCCATGCGCAATCCGAAGCGGACGGCTTCAACGGCAGCCGCTCTCATGATCGGGCTCGGCCTAGTGGCCTTCGTGAGTATCTTCGCTCAGTCGATCAAGGCCTCCTCCGACAAGGTCCTCAAGGAGACCCTGAAGGCCGACTACATCGTCTCCACGACCCAGTTCACGGGGTTCAGCCTGGACGTCGCCAACCGGCTTCGATCGGATCCCGCCTTCGGCACCGTGTCCGAGTTCCGTCAGGGGGTATTCGGGTATCGCGGTCGAGCCCAGCAGATCCAGGGTGTGGATCCGACGAACGTGGACGACGTGGTTCAGGTCGACATGAAGGAGGGAAGCCTGTCGGCACTGGGTGACAACGACATCCTGGTGTTCGAAGACGCCGCCAAGTCCCACGGTTGGAAGGTCGGCGACACGATCGAAGCTCAGTTCGCTCGGACGGGGAAGCAGAAACTGCGGATCGTAGGCATCTACACCGACGACCGGATCCTTGGGCCCTACGTGATCAACCTCTCGACCTACCAGGCTAACTTCGTGGAGCAGCTCGACGACGTGGTGTTGGTGAAGGCTGCTGGGAGGACCAGCCCGGCTTCGGCTAGGGTCGCAGCCGACCGGGTTGCCAAGGCGTTCCCCAACGTCAAGCTGGAGGATCAGGCTCAGTTCCGGAAGAGTCAGGCCGATCAGATCAACCAACTCCTCGGGTTGATCACCGCCCTGCTCGGCCTGGCCATCCTGATCGCCCTCTTCGGGATCGTGAACACCCTGGCCCTATCGATCTACGAGCGGACCCGCGAGATCGGGCTCCTCCGTGCCGTGGGCATGGTTCGCCGGCAGGTCAAATCGATGATCCGGTGGGAATCGGTGATCATCGCGGTGTTCGGGGCGTTGCTGGGAACGGCCGTAGGGGTCTTCTTCGGATGGGCAATGGTCCAGGCGTTAAGCGACCAAGGGATAACGGAGCTCGCGATCCCTGGCGGCCAGCTTGTGATCTACATCGTTATGGCGGGACTGGCCGGGGTACTGGCGGCGCTGTTCCCGGCCAGACGGGCGGCGAAGCTCGATGTCCTCTCGGCCATCGCCTACGAGTAGGGTCCGGTCGGCTCCTCGAGCGCGTACAACTCGACCGGATCCCGCTTGCCCTTCAACTCGACGGGGCCCAGGGGGGTCGACCCTGGCCATGTCCCTGATTCGCTCGTAGGTGGCGGGTCCGACAAGCATTTGTCCCGGCCTTGCCGCCGTTTGGACCCGAGCCGCCACGTTCGCCAGCTTCGGCTGAAGGCGACCGCGACCATCGCTTCTGCGAGGAGGACGAGAAGCCGGCCACGCTCGAGACGAGCCAGAAATGCGAGGGTGATGCTCACAGGCACCCCGGGGCAAGACAAGGGGGCCCAGAATCCATTTGGGCCAGTGGTGTGGCAGGATTCGCCGGTTTCTCTGCTTGGTCTGCGTTTACCGTCCGAAAGCGCCCGGGTAAGCCTGAAGCGAGGAGCGGTCTTGCTCAACGCTGCGACCGAAAGGGGGAAATCATGGCCGACTTGACCGGCAAGAAGATGGCCTTCCTGGTGGCCCCTGGCTTCGAACAGGTGGAGCTGACCGAGCCCTGGGAGGCGGTGGAGATCGCAGGAGGGAAGCCCGAGCTGGTGTCGATAGACGCGGGCAAGACCTATGCGATGAACCATCACGACAAGGGCGACACGTTCAAGGTCGACAAGACCCTGGACCAGGTGAGCGCGGACGACTATGACGGGTTGGTTCTACCCGGTGGGGTGATCAACCCGGACATCCTTCGCACGAAGAAGAAGGCCGTGGCCTTCGTCCGCGACTTCTTCACGGCCGGCAAGCCCGTGGCCGCGATCTGCCACGGCCCTTGGACGTTGGTGGAGGCCGGCGTCGTTCGGGGCCGGACCCTGACCTCGTGGCCCAGCCTTCAGACCGACATCCGCAACGCGGGAGGCACTTGGGTCGACGAACAGGTGCACGTGGACAACGGTCTGGTGACCAGCCGGAAGCCAGATGACCTCCCGGCCTTCTGTAAGAAGATGGTCGAGGAGTTCTCGGAGGGCATCCACAAGGCCCAGGCCGAGCTCACGAAGAAAGCGTCGTAGTCACCGAGGCTGAGTCTGGGTCAAAGCGAGCGCCGGCGCTCCACGGAGCGCCGGCGCTTCTGCGTGCGTGGGTCGAGGGCTCCCCTCCCGTAACGGCTCACCCCTGCCGTCGCCCTCGAACCAATCGAGCAACGCGGACAGATTCACCACGGCACCGACGACCAGCGTGGCCGGCGCCGTGACGCCGGCCCGAGCGGCCCGCTCCGGGAGCTCGGCCAAGGTGGCCTTGACCGCCCGTTGCTTCGGGGTAGTGGCCCATTGCACGAGCGCAGCGGGATCGGTGGCGGGCCGGCCTGCTTCGATCAGCGAACGGCACACCTCGGCGAGCCGCCCCGCCGCCATGAGCACCACCAAGGTGTCCACCGCCGTGGCCACACGGCGAAGCTCCACGGGCTGGCCGCCTGCCCCGCTGGCGGTGACGATGGCGACGCTGGCGGCCAGGCCGCGATGGGTCACCGGGATGCCGGCGAATGCCGGGGCGGCGACGGCAGAGCTGACACCCGGCACGACCTCGAAGGCAACCTCCGCCCTGGCACATGCCAGCGCCTCCTCGCCCCCTCGCCCGAAGACGAAGGGATCGCCGCCCTTCAGCCGGACGACCCGCTTGCCCTCTCTGGCTCTTTCCACCAGGAGGTCGTTGATGTCGTCCTGGTCGATGGCGGCTTGTCCGGGGGCCTTTCCCGCGTAGACCCGCTCGGCCGTCGCCGGCGCGAGGTCGAGCACCTCGCCGGAGACCAGCCGGTCGTACACGACCACGTCGGCCTGCCTGAGGGCGTCGGCCCCTCGCATGGTGAGGAGGCCGGGATCCCCGGGGCCCGCTCCCACGAGGAAGACCCTCCCGGTCACGCCGCCCCGCTTCCCATCGGCAGAGGGTCCGCAGCTGCATCCATTCCTCCCGTCGAGCCCGATCCTTTGGATCGGGCTCCACGCCGGGGGAGTGGAGCAGCCTGATCCGCTCGCTTCGCTCGCGGGGGTGCTCCCCCCCTGGACTCCCCACGCTCGTTGCTGCTACTCCCCTCCACCCCCAGGAGACGGCCGATGAGGAAGGTTCGGGCCTCGCCGCGCCGGCCCTGTCCGATCAGGTCCAACAGGAGGTCGACGTCGATAGCCTCCTGCCATCTCCGCGCCCGCTCCCCGTAGTTGGGAAGGTCGGGAAGGGTCTCCATCCGGACCTCGCCCAGCAGGTCCACCAACTCTTCCCACCTGGGGTCGAACTGTCGAGAGAGCGTTTGGCGAAGGCGCCGGGCGAGCGCCGGCGACCGTCCGCCTGTCGAGATGGCGATGGCGAGGTTCCCCCGCCGTACAAGGGCGGGCGCGGCGAAGTCGCAGTGCGGGATGTCGTCCATGACGTTCACCAGGACTCTTCGCCACCGCGCCTCGGCGTGAACGGCCGCGCGAACTTTCGCATTCTCCGAGGAAGCCACGCACAGGAAAGCCCCCTCGAGGTCCCCAGCCTGATAGTCGCGGCGCAGGACGGTGGCCCGCTCGTGGCGCTCCAATCTTGACAGTGCGGGACCGGGTCCAGGCGAGATGACGGTCACCGGGGCCCCGGCCTCGAGGAGCGCGTCGGCCTTCCCCTGGGCCACGGCCGTCCGGCCGATCACCACGGCTCGGCGGCCGGCCACCTCCAGGCTGATCGGGTACCCGAATGCCATCTATTCGCCGATCCCTCCGCCGCCCACGTTCAGGCTGGCCAGCCGGACGCCGGAATTGTCGATGGCCAGCCGAACCTCGTAGTCCGGCGTTGCGATCGAGATGGAAAACGCGCCCGGAGCGGCCACGGCCACCCGGACGGATTCGAGAGGCAGCCCTCGGAGCGCGGTGAGTGCGGTGTTGAGCTCGTCCACCTCCTGGGCCACTTCCATCCCCTGAGGAGTCCTCTTCCACACGGAGATGAGCGCGCGAACGCCGGCCGGTCCGTGCACGCTCCGAGCCCTCCCGGTCTCCAGGGCCAGGGCGGCCAGGGCGCCCACGGCCGAGGCAACCTCGTCGGGCACCTGACCGGCCTCCACGGCCGCCGCCATCAGCTCGTAGGGAGCACGAAACTCGGGGTCATCCAGCCGTTCGGCGAGAGCCCTCGCTTCCGCGGCCAGGACCGGCCTTTCGTCCAGCTCGATGTTCATGGCCATTGTCAGTGACCTCCGTCTCCGTTGGCGATGCCTCGCGGCCCGTCGCCCTTGGTGTATTCGCCGAGAAGCGTCCCATCGCCGTCGGCGCGATCCTCGAGCAGCCCCCCGTTGCCATCACCGTTCGAGTGGTCACCGAGCAGCGCGTGGAGCTCGTGCTCGAAGCCACCCGTGTAGATGGCGCAATGGATGCCGCACTCCTTCGGCGCGTCGGTCTCCCACCACCACCGTCCGGCTCGGTCGGGCTCGCCCGGCTCGATGGCCCGGGTGCACGGGGCGCAACCGATCGACGTGAATCCCTTGTCGTACAGGGCGTTGTAGGGGACCTCGTTCGCCCGGATGTAGTCCCAGACCTCTTCCTTCGTCCAGTCCGCCAGTGGATTCACCTTGACGATGCCGCCGTGGTCGTGGTCCAGCTCCAGCTTGCGGACGTTGGAGCGGGTGGCCCATTGCTCGCGCCGGATCCCGGTGATCCACGCGTCCACGCTCTTCAGGTAATGGTTCAGTGGGAGGACCTTTCGGACCTGGCAGCAAAGGAGGCGAAGGTCCACGCTCGAGTACATCAGGTTGGTGCCGTTGCGCCGGACCATCCTCTGGACCTGGGGAGCGTCGGGGACCTGGACCTCGACGGCGATGCCGTACCTCTCCCGGATCCGCTCCACCAGGTCGTGCGTCTCCTGGGGAAGCCGACCCGTGTCCAGCGTGAACACCCGGACGTCAGGCCGGATCCTCCACGCCATGTCCAGGATGACCATGCCCTCGGCCGCGCCACCTATGGACAGCGACACCCTCGGATGGAACCGGTCCAGAGCCCACGAGAGGAGTTCCTGGGGCGGTTCCGCCTCGAACAAGACAGACAGCTCGCCGGCTTCATACTCGTCGAGCAGGGCCTCTGTCACGCTGGGTCTCCTCCTGCCTGCGCCGCCGCCGGGCCGGCGGCGATGGCCACAAGGTCTTGGTCGCTGGTGCGGATGCAGAAGTCGCGGAAGGTCTCCAGTCCATTCCGCCCCCCGAGCCAGGCCTCGATCAGCCGATCGAGGGTGGTCTCCACCCTGGGGAAAGGAACTCGGCGGATCAGGGGCCGGCCGATCGACTGCTCCGGTCCGACCCCGCCCCGAAGGAACAAATCGAAGGCCATGCGCTCTCCGTCGACTGCCTCTCGAGCGGTCGTGCCCATGAGCCCGATGTCGCCCACCCAGTGCAGGGCGCAGGCGTGAGGGCAGCCGTCCAGGTTGAGCCGGAAGTTCCCCAGCCGGTCTCCCCACCGGTTCTCCAGGTGGGCCAGGATCTCCTTGAGCTTGCCCTTGGTCTCGGTGACCGAGTAGTTGCAATGCGGCTCGCCGGTGCAGGCGATGGCCGAGGCCCGGAGGGGATTGGCGTCGACGGGGAAGCCGATCTCCTCGAGCCGCTCCGCCACGTCAGGCAACAACTCGCCGGGAACCCCGGTCACGATCATGTTCTGCTGCTTGGTCAGGCGGATGTCTCCTCCGAACTCCCAGGCCAGGTCCGCGATCCGGATCAGCTGCCGTCCCCGAACCAGCCCGATCGGGACCGGAAGACCGACGTGGTACAGGCCCGGCTGTTTCTGCTCGAGGATCCCCATGTGGTCGGCGTAGCCCCTGGGTTCCGGTGCCTTCCCGTCCTCCAGGGTTCGCCCGAGCCGCGCCTCGACCTGGGCCCGGATACCTTCGGCCCCGTAGTCGTCGACCATGAACTTCAGGCGGGCCTTGATGCGGGAGAGGCGATAGCGGCGATTCTCCTTCCAGGCGTCCAGGATGGCCCGTAGGACCTCGACCGCCTCCGCGACCGGAACGAATACCCCCAGGTCTCGGGCGATCCGGGGGACCGTCGACAGGCCGCCACCGACCCGGACGGCGAACCCCGACCGGCCTCCCTTCACCAGCCCGATCAGGGCGATGCAATTGATCTCGGGCATGTCGCACTGGTACGGACAGGCCGAGATCGTGATCTTGTGCTTGCGAGGCAGATCCATGTAATCGGGGTTGCCGTAGAAGAAACGGGCCGCCTCCTCGATGAGCGGCGTGGTGTCGAAGGCCTCCTCCGCCAGGACGCCGGAAAGGGCGCAGCCCGTGATGTTCCGGACCGCGTCTCCGCAAGCGCCTGCGCTGCTCAGGCCGGCCTCCCGGAGATGGGCCAGGATGTCGGGGACCTGGCCAAGCTTGATGAAGTGAAGCTGCACATTCTGGCGAGTGGAGAGCTCCACCTGGCCCTCCCCGAACCGCTCGGCGACCTCACCGATGGCCCGGAGGCTCTGCGGGGGGAGGTATCCGGAGGGGACCTTGATCCTCATCATGAACGCGCCGACCTTCGGCTTGTCGTGGTACAGGCCGTACCACTGGAGGCGGACGATGTCCTCCTCGGAGATGTCCAGGTAGTGGCGGCCTGCCAGCTCAGGGATCTCGTGCACGATCCCGACCGGGGCCTTCTCCTTCTTCAGGCGCTCGATGGTGTTCCTCTGAAGCACCTGCTCCCACGTGGGTTCCTCGGGCAGAGGCCTTCGCTCTCCCGTTCCGAACCTTCGTTCCTCCGTCATCGGCTCCGACTTCCTTCTGGCCCGTCGAGACCACTTTGGGGAAAACAAAAAAGGGCCGCCTCGGCGGCCCCTGGGTCCTGCGCTCGGATCTGCTACGGCCGCGCTTCTGCCTCCGCGCCCTCCGAGTGGGCGCAGCCGGGACAACAGCAGCAGAGCCGGCAGGGGATCATGTGCTCAACCACGACGTCGCACCTGGTACGGATCATTTCCCATCCTCGTAGTAGAAAATCCTGGCCAGTCTCCGGGCTGAGCCACCCAAGTGTCAAGGGTATTTCTCCTCCCGCAGGCGCAGTATCCGTCCCGAACGGGTCACCTTGACGCCGTACTCGCGTTCGGCCGTCCTGGGGCTGACCAGGCCCTCGGCCACGTCGCGGGCGACGGCCTCCAAGTCCCGGTCCCGGGGATCGTGGAACCCGCCCCCTCCCGGGAGATCCAGGGTGAACCTGGTCCCGGGCGAAAATCGCTGGGAGAGCTTGATGTTCGGTCGGGAGCCCCGGGAGGTCTTGAACCCGCCGAGTCCCCCCGGCTTCCCGCCCAGGTATCCCTGAGCGGCGAACCTCATCCTGTCCGAGAGCGAGGAGACGATGAACGGCTCCCCCGTGCTCACCTCGACCTCGATCGACTGGCCAAGTCCGCCCCGAAACTTTCCGGGTCCGCCCGAGTCGGGCCGAAGCTCCTTTCGCCGCACCACCAAAGGAGAGGTGGTCTCGATCACCTCGACTGGGGTGGTAGCGATCCCGCTGGGGAAACTGTGACACGACAGGCCATCCTTGTTCGGCCGGGCCCCCATGCCACCGGCGGCGAAGAACACGGTGACGAATCGGTCTCGACCGGCTCCTCGCACGGTGGTCAGCCAGATGTTGCCGGCGCCCTCGGCGACCACCCTGTCCGGGATGACTTCGGCCAGCGCGCCGAGGACCGCGTGGGGGAGGAAGTGTCCCACGATATGGCGGGCGGCGACCGCGGCCGGCCACCGAGGGTTGAGGATCGATCCTTCCGGAGCGGTCGTGGTCAGCGGGCGGAAGCTCCCATCGTTGTGGGGGACCTCCGGCCAGATGGCGCACTTGAGCGCGTAGCTCGTGTACGCGGCCGTGTAGTTGAGCACAACGTTCATGCCCTTCTCGACCTGGTCGGAACTGCCCTCATAGTCCACCTCGATCTCATCGCCTCGGACGCGCACCCGGCACTCGATCCGGATCGGCTGGTCGAGCCCGTCCGTATGGATCGTCTTCCTATAGTCGCCGTCCGGAAGGGCGGCGATGGCCTCCCGGGCCTTCGCCTCCGACCGCTCCAGGATCTCCGAGGCCAGTCCATCGAGGTCGGGCAAGTCGAACTCTTCCAGGTAGGCGAGCAGGCGGTCGATCCCCACCTGGTTCCCGGCCACCTGGGCGTGGACGTCTCCCAGGACCTCGTAGGGCGCTCGGACGTTGGCCTCGAGGAGCCTGAGCAGCTCCTCGTTCGGACGGCCTGCCTCGTACAGCCTGGTGATGGGGATGTACAGGCCCTCCTCGAAGACCTCGTTCGCGTCCGCCGAGAGGCCGCGGCCGCCGATGTCCATGGCGTGGCAGGTGTTGCCGAAGAACCCGATCAGCCTGTCGCCTCGAAAGGCCGGCGTGACCACCGAGATGTCGTTGAGTTGTCCCGAGGTCTTCCACGGGTCGTTGGTGACCAGGACGTCGCCCGGATTCAGGGTCTGGGGCGGAAACGCGGCGAGGAAGTGGTGCATCGCGGTGGCCAGGGAGTTGATGTGGCCGGGGGTTCCCGTCACGGCCTGCGCCAGCATCCTCCCTCGAACGTCGAACACCGACGCGGAGAGGTCGCCGGACTCCCGAACGATCGGCGTGAACGACGTCCGTTGGAGGGCCGCCGCTTGCTCGTTGGTGACGGTGATCAGCCTGCTCCACAGGATCTCCAGGGTCACCGGGTCCAGCCGAGCCTTCGATCGGGGTCTGCCCCGAGTGGACCACGTGGGGGTCACGGTACGTCCACCACGAGGCTGCCGTGGCGGTCGACCTTCCCACGGCCTCCGGGCCCGATGACCACGGTGGATTCGGTCTCCTCGACCACGGCCGGCCCGGTGAGGCCGGTACCTGGTGGGAGGAGATACCGGTCGTAGACGTCGACAGGCACGAACCCCGCCTCGGCGAACCATGCCCGGCGCTGCTCCTTCCGACCGATCGCTCTGCGCCCGGGCCCGCCCCGCGTTCGCACGTCGAGATGTGGAGCCGGCCCCATCACCCGGACCCGCCAGGTTGTCACCTCGGGCTCCACGCCGGGGGGACGCCGACCATACAGGCGAACGTAGGCGTGCTCGAACGCCTGCTCCACCTGCCTCGCCGGGTTGTCGACCAAGCGACGGCCGAGTTCGACCGTCAGGGCCTCTCCCTGGCCTCGGTGCCGGACGTCGACGCCAAGACCCACGCTGACCTGGCCCTTTGCGACGCCGCTTCCTGCGAGCTGGCGGGAACCCTCGCGGATCATCGCCGCGACCGCCCTGCGGACCTCTTTCCACGGCGTGGTGGCGAGGGGGGAGGGCAGGCTGCGGGCGAACTCGAATCCCGGGTTTGCGGTGAGCATTCCGAACGCCGACGCAACACCGGCGCTGGGAGGAAACAGCAGCGTCCTGATGCCGAGCCCCTTGGCCACGCCCCAAGCGTGCACCGGCCCTGCGCCTCCCGTGGCCACCAAGGCGAAGCGCCTGGTGTCGCGCCCCCGCTCGACGGCGTGCATCCTGGCGGCGCCGGCCATGTTCTCGTTGACCACGCGATGGATCGCCGCCGCCGTCTCCTCGACGGATAACCCCAACTCACGGGCCAGCCGCTTTACCGCCTCGCGGGCCGCGCCAACATCCAGCCTCATCTCCCCGCCCAGGAAGAATTCCGGATTGAGATAGCCCAGCAGGAGGTCGGCGTCGGTCACCGTCGGCTCGGTGCCGCCTTGCGCGTAGCAGGCGGGACCGGGGTCGGCCCCCGTGCTCTCCGGGCCGACCTTGGGCAGGCCGAACGCCCCCATCTGGGCGATGCTCCCGCCACCCGCACCGATCTCGATGAGGTCGATCACGGGAACGCGAAGCGGCATCCCGCTTCCCTTGGTGAACCGATACACACGGGCGGCTTCGGTCTCCCGGGCCACCATGGGGATGCCGTTCTCGATCAGGCATGCCTTGGCGGTGGTTCCACCCATGTCGAAGGCCAGAACGTCCTTGCGACCACTGCGCTCGCCCCAGAAACCGGCCGACTGAGCCCCCGCGGCGGGACCGGATTCCAGGAGCCGCACGGGGTAGCGTCTGGCCGTATCCATTCCCGCCAGCCCGCCGCCGCCGGTCGACAGCATGATCCGGAGGGGTCCGGTCAGACCCAGACCATCCAGCCGCTTCTCCAGCATCTCCAGGTATCGGCCGACCAACGGCAGGACGTAGGCGTTAGCCACGACCGTGGAGGTCCTGACGAACTCGCCGAGCTCCGGAGTCACGTCGCTGGAGACGGAAATGGCAGCTTCGGGCAACGCCCGACGAAGGAGCCGCGCTACGGTTTCCTCGTGTACAGGATTCCGGTACGAGTGGAGGAGGCAGATCGCCACGGCTTGGACCCCTTCTCGATCCATTCGTCTCGCCAGCTTCGTCACTTCGTCCTCGCCCAGCGGGCGATCGATAGATCCGTCCGCCAGGATTCGCTCGTCGACGGCGAAGCGGAGGCGGCGGGGGACCAGCGGCTCGGGCATCTCGAGGAAAAGGTCGTACAGGTCGTAGCGAAGCTCCCGCCTGATGGTCAGGACGTCCCGGAACCCTCGAGTGTGGACCAGGGCGGTGGTGGCCCCCTTGCGCTCGATCAGCGCGTTGGCCACCAGGGTGGTCCCGTGGACCACCTCACCGACGTCCTTGGCCTCCACGTGGCCGAAGAGCCTGGTGATCCCCGTCTCGACTGCGATCGATGGATCCGTGGGGGTGGTCAGGACCTTGCTGGTCGCCGCCACTCGGCCGGAGACGAGCAGGACCACGTCGGTGAAGGTCCCTCCGATGTCGACGGCGATGCGAGCTGGACTCGGCTCAGCACTCACGCACGGTGAGATGGTAGCGGCCCACGGTCCCAAAGCCTGCGTCCTTCAGCGCGTCTGCCACGACCCCGGCGCACACCCGGATGGAAAAGGTCGATCCGGTCTCTCCGGCGAGGGCGTCGAGCGCGGCCTTGAGGGCAAGGGCGGCACCCGGATCCACACCCGTGACGCCGGTCATGTCGAACGAGGTCGCCGGGCTTCCCGGGTAGGTCAGGATCACGTCGCGGAGCTTGTTGACATCCCTCATGCGCAACGTGCCCTGAAGCTTGACGTTGCCCAGGGTCTTCAGGGCGATATCAAGGGCCATGCTGAGATTCTTCATCCGATGCCAATCCCGGGCAAGCGGGCTTCGATGCCGCGTCGGACTCCCAGGCTACGCTAGGCGCATGTCCCGAGATTCAGTGCTGGCGATGCTCGGTGCCTCTGCGGGGATCGCCGGGCTCACCCTGGTCTTCCTCGGAGTGGTGATCGCCACCTACCAGTCCTACGGCGCGGCCTCTTCGCCGAAGGTGCTCGCTCGGTTTCGGCGCTCCGCCTTATTCGTTCTTGCCTCCTTCTTTCTCAGCCTGGTCACGGTCGTCGTCTCGATCACGTGGCTCGCGTGGAATCACCCCATCGGCGTGATGTTCTGGACGATCTTCGGGTTGTTTCTTGCTCAGATCCTGGGGCTGTTCGCCACGGCCCTCTTCGTTTCGGTTCAGGTGCTCTGGAGGTAGCGACGGCGCTCACGCTGGAGAAGGAACAGCGGCTTCGGAACGCGGGGTTCTTCGACCTGTTCGAGAAGGAGCGGCCGTTGTGGAAGGACATGGCCCAGGAGGCCTACTCGTATACGACGCTGTACGTGGAGCGGGCCAAGGCTCAGGTACGGGTGGACGACGTGGTCGGTCCCCTCGTCGAGGCCCTGAAGGTCACGGGCAAGCTAGAAGAGCATCTGGACGACAAGAAGCTCAAGGAGAAGTATTGGGTGGCATGGTTCGGCGAGCTGATCCTGGAGCTACTCTGGGACGAGCTGAAGCAGAAGTGAGGTGAGGTCCTCGATGGCGGACGACCACGCGACCCGGGCCAAGGAATACCTGGACCGGATCATCCAGGCCCAGCGACACCACGGGCATCGAGTAAAGCTCTCCAAGGAACAGCTGGGGCGAGCTGTTGAGCGCACCACCAGCGTCTTCCGCAGACTGGACATGGCCTCCGAGGCCGCGCGCAAACAGAAATAGCTAGCGGCGGGCTCGAGAAGCGGAGCGGGTGAACACAGAGCGGGTGAAGGGAATCGAACCCTCGTCACCAGCTTGCGCGGGGGAGGGCTTGGGGCCGAGGCATGAGCTTCCTCCAGGGATCGTCCTTCGCCAGCAGGCCGGGCACATTCCGGATCGTGAAGTCTCCGGGCTTCACCTGCTCGAGGTCCTCCCACGCCACAGGGAACGAGACGGTCGCTCCCCGCCGGGCCCGAGGCGAATAGGGCGCGACCACGTGGGCGCCGGGGGCGTTCCGGCCGGGGTCCAGGAACACCCGCCCTCCGCGCTTGGCGATCCTGAACTCCGCGGTGGCCTCATCCGGCCCTCGCTCTTCCACGCGCTGTCCGATGGCCAGGGCGGCGGATCGAACGACGGGGTAGTCATATCGCCGCTGGAGCGGGACGTAGATGTGGACCCCTTTGCCACCCGAGGTCTTCGGCAGACCCTCCAGGCCGATCTCGTCCAACACTTCCTTGAGGATCAGTGCGACCTGTACCGACCGTTCGAATGCGTCCTGGGGAGGATCCAGGTCGAACACGAGGTGATCGGGTCGATCGAGGCGATCGGCTCTGGAGAGCCATGGGTGCAGCTCGATGCAGGCCTGGTTCGCCAGCCACCGGAGGGTGCGCTTGTCGTTGCACAGCGTGTAGCGAACCTCGCGGCGGGCCGACTCGGCCCGCAGACTGATCGTCTTCACCCAGGATGGCGCGTACTTCGGGGTGTCCTTCTGGTAGAACGACCCGCCCTTGATTCCGTCGGGGAAACGGATGACGGTGAGCGGCCGGTTGCGCAGCGCCGGCAGGAGAAACGGCGACACGGCTTCGAAGTAGTCGATTAGGTCGCCTTTGGTGAGGCCTTCGTCCGGCCAGAAGACCTTGCCCAGATTCGAGAGCTCGACCCCGCCCGGCATGCCGCGACCTTATACCAGGGGCGGTGATAGGCGACGCGTACAATCGGTGTGGCGGGGCGTGGCGCAGTTTGGTTAGCGCGCGTGGTTTGGGACCACGAGGTCGGCGGTTCGAATCCGCCCGCCCCGACACCAGAATGGGCACTGACCATGGGCCCTTCAACCCGCGCGTTCGAGCGAGAGTGAGCTTCTCCGCCTCCCCGTAGTGGAAACGCGACCGTCCGGCTGGACAGGGACTCAGGTCATCACCAAATGGTTGGAATCGAGGAACGCGTCGGTCAGGTAGAAGGACTCTCGGGTCATCGCCCTGGTCTTGCGGCTGAAGATGACAGAGAGCTCACGGCGGCCGTCCTCGTAGTGCGTGTACACCTTGACCGTGGAGGCATCGGCCTGCAGCTCGTTCCACGATGAGGGCGTCAGGCCCCGGATCCGCCTTGTGGTCGCGGTGCTCGAGTTGCAGATGAGGACACCGTTGAGGCCCCAGAAGAAGGGGACGTGCTTGTGGCCCGACAGCACGATGTCGATGTCGATCTGGTTGAGCAGGGCAAGTAGGTCTCCGGCGTCCGTGATGATGTTCCGCTCCCGGCCGGTTCCCGGAATGGGTACCAGGTGATGGTGGATGACAAAGATCTTCACGTGGTCGGGCCGGTCGAACTGCTTGCGGATCCAGTCGTAGCGCTCGCGTCCGATGTGTCCTTCATCCAGATCGGGCTCCGACGAGTCCACCCCAACGACCGTCAACCCCGAGGCCAGCAGGCGCTCGGCGCGTTCCGGCTCGAAATCCACCTGGTAACGGGAGAAGCGCTCACCGAAGAAACGCTCGAAATGGATCCAGCCCACGTTTCGGGAGTCGTGGTTGCCGGGCACCACGACCTTCGGCGCGTCGATCTGTTCGACCCACCTGGCGGCCTGCTCGAACTCCCACTCGTATCCGGCGGCGGTGAGGTCGCCGGCCAACACGACGAGGTCCGGCGCCAGCCCGTTGATGCGTTCCACGGTGGCGCGCATGACGTCCTCGCGGAAGGTCAGCTCGCCGCAGTGGATGTCGGAGAACTGAGCGATGCGGAGCGGGATGCTGGAGATGTTCACCGAGCCCTCCGTCGCGCTCTTCGCCGTCCGGGCGCCTCGCCTAGGATATCCCCCGCGGGAGGTAGGGCTTGGAAGAGCGGATCACTCACAGCCTGGTGAAGGCCCTGCGCTCGGTGCCCGATTTCGCCTCGCTCACCGACCACGAGCTCCTCGACATCGTCGGGGCCTCGACCAACCTGGCCTGGCCGGCCGGTGCCACCATCTTCGCGAAGGGCAGCCCTTCGGAGGCTCTGTTCATCGTCCTGTCGGGAGGCGTTCGGATCTCCGACGTGATCGACGGGGAGCGGGTAGACGTGGCCCGGGTGGGCCCGGGCGCGTCGTTCGGGGAGCTGTCCCTGCTGCTTCATACGACGCACAGCAAAGAGGCTGTGGCGGAAGACGATACGGAGCTGATGATCGTGCCAAAGGAATGGTTCCAGGGCCTGCTGCAGGCAAAACCGGACCTCGCCGAACACTTTCGCCGCCGTCTGGCGGAGCGACTGCCCGTGCAGGGCGAGGTCCAGGTTGACCAGCCCTCCTGAAAGGGATCAGGCGAGGGCCGCGAATTAGGCCCAACCCGGCCCGCTTCTGGCGGGTCCCTACTCGCCAGGCGCCGGTCTCGGCGCGGCGACGTTCGATAAATTCCGTGAAGCGCTCGAGGTCGGCCTTAGCCTGCCTCCTGACCTTCCCGGTGATGTCGGCGGACGCCTACAGGGGAAGGGCTCATACGTCGACCGGGCCGCCGGAGCGCCAGTACTGCCCCTTCTCCCTGGTCAGAAAATCCTCGTCGACCAGATAGCGGCGTAGGGCCGCATAGTCGGCATGGAAGCGCTTCAGAGTCTCGTTGACCTGTCGCTCCGAGTAGCGGATCCCCGCCTCGAACTCCAACGCCAGACGCGTCAGGACGATCCGGCGCTTCGATTGCTTGGCTGGAATCTCGCGGAGCCGTCCCTCGCGGAAGTAGTGCCGAAGGACTGCCTCCTCTTCTTCAAATACGGCGCCCAGGGCCAGCCCGGCGTCTCGAGGCGGGCCGAAGTGCCGAGCCGCTTCTCGAAGAGCCTCGGGTAGCAGCCGATACATGCGGCGGTCCGCTTCCACGTCGACGAGGCCCGTCCCGTTCAGCCGGCTGAGGTGCCGCCGAACCCTTTGGATAGGGAGGTCGAGCCGAGCGGCCAGGGCGTTCGCTGTCATGGGCTGGCCGGTGAGCGCGCCGGCAACAGCCAGTCGTTCAGGATCGGCCAGAGCACGGAAGAGCTCCTCGGGCGTTGCCGGGAGAGGCGACGACGAGGATGCCGGTTCCCTGGTCCGAGCCGTTCGAGTCGTTCGCTTCGCCATCGACCGCTCGGCAGCCGAATCCATGAGCGTGTCGCCGGCTCGGATCTTCCTGGTGCCGCTCACCCATTGGGATCGCGAATGGTACGAGCCTTTCGAGGGCTTCTTGGCCCGGCTCATCGAGATGATGGACCACCTCATCGAGCTGGCGGACGCAGAACCTCCCCTCGTGCATTTCCATCTCGACGGGCAGTCCGCGATGATCGACGACTACCTCGCCGCTCGGCCGGAGCGAAAGCAAGATGTCGAACGACTGGCGCGACAGGGCCGGATCTCGGTCGGCCCCTGGTTCACCCAGATGGACGAGTTCCTCACCTCCGGCGAGTCGATGATCCGGAATCTCGAGTGGGGGACCGCTCGGGCCCGAGACCTGGGCACGGAGCCGGTACCCGCAGGTTACCTTCCCGACCAGTTCGGCCACATCGGCCAAATGCCGCAGATCCTGGCGAACGCTGGGTTCGACAAGGCCGTGGTGTGGCGAGGCGTTCCGGCGGCCATCGACAAGACCGCGTTCTGGTGGGAAGCGCCCGACGGGAGCCGGGTCCTGGCCGAGTACCTGGTGTTCGGTTACGGCTTCGGCGGTTGGCTGTACCAGGCCGAGAACGCTGAAGAGCTTGCTGGGTACCTGGCAAAGGCGGTCGAGATGCTCGCTCCGGTCTCCGCAAGGGACCGATTGCTGGTGCCGGTAGGAGGAGATCACTCCGTGCCCGCCGCCAAGCTCACACCGTTATTGAACGAGGTGAACCACACGGCCCAGGTCCCGGCCGCGATCTCTTCGATGGCCGCCTACCTTGATGAGCCTGCGCCGCAAGACATTCCCACGTGGCGAGGAGAGCTCCGCTCCGCCGCCCGAGCCCACCTGCTTCCGGGCGTCTATTCGACCCGGGTTCACCAGAAACAAGCGCGGGCACGTGTGGAAGCACTGCTCGAGCGATACGCCGAGCCTGTCGCTGCGCTCCTGCCAGGCTTCCAGTGGCCGGAGGGAGAGCTTCGAGAGGCCTGGCGGCGGCTCCTATGGAATGGCGCCCACGACTCCGTGTGCGGTTGTTCGGTTGACGCCGTGGCCCGGGCGGTGGACCAGCGCTATCGGGAGGTCGAGTCCATCGGCAGTCAGATCAAGGAAGACGCCCTGCTGGCACTGGCAACCCGCATGACGAGCAGCGGCTGGATGTATTTCAATCCCTCGCCTTTCGAGCGGCACGGAATCCCCTGCCTCGGCTGGAGGGTCGTGCCTGACTCCCCGGCCGGCCGGGCGTTCCACCCCAGTGACATGTCCCCGGTTCCTTTGCATCCACCGATCGAGTTGAGGGTGAAGTCTGGCCGGATCCGCGCAGGCGATTTCCGGCTGCACCTGGTCGATGAAGGCGACGTTGGAGACCTCTACAACTTCTGCCCGGCGAACGCCGATCTGTCCGTCGAGGCGGACGGGTGCGCAGCCCGTGGAGACGCTCTCGAGGTCAGGTTTGGCGATAACCTGCTGGTCGAGCTTCGGGCAGAGCTGCGGCCGGACGGGTCTGGCGTCTACCTGCGCGGTCACATTCAGAACGAGCGACCGGACCACCGTTTGCGGCTGCACATCGCACTGGACGAGCGGGTCGAAGGCTCGGTCGCCTTGGCTCCATTCGAGGTCGTGCCGCGGCCCCTGCGGTCTGAAGGCGGAACTGAAACGTCGTCCCCGACCTGGCCCGCGAGGGGAGCGGTCCTGGCCGGAGGTGTGGCAGTGCTGCAAGAGGGTGTGTTCGAGTATGAGGTGCTTCCCGACCCCCCCGAGCTGGCGATCACGCTCCTGAGATGCGTCGGCACGATCAGCCGGCCAGAGATCACCACTCGCGGGTGGTCGGCCGGTCCAGACATCTCCACGCCCAACGCCCAGATGCTCGGGGAACACCATTTCTGGATCACCTTGCAGCGTGGGCTGGGCCCGGACAGTCTGCCTGCGGCGTGGGAGCGAGCCCATCTCCTGATCAACGCCATTCGGACGCCAGGCGGCGGCGATCTTCCGGATGTCGGATCCCTGCTCGAGGTCGATGGCGCGGAGCTCTCATCGGTGCGCAAGGTCGATGGCCACACGGAGGTCCGCATCTGGAACCCGACCAGGGAATCTCGCGAGGCTCGCGTCGCCGGCAGGACCATTCGGCTGGGACCGGCGCGCATCGAAACCATCCGTCTGGACTAGGGCCGCCGGCGGGTCTGCGCACTCGAGATATCGAGTACGCTCGGTGACGAGATGCAGACAACGGTCGAGGAGACGGACAGGCACATCGTTCGCCTTCAGGTGGAGGTTCCTCCGGAGGAGTTCGCGCAGGATCTTGACCGGACCTACCGGAAGCTGGCTCAGGATGTCCGGATTCCCGGGTTCCGCAAAGGCAAGGTGCCGCGACAGATCATCGATGCGCGCGTCGGCCGCGACCATGTCATGCACCAATTCGTCGACGAGTTCCTCCCCACGTATTACGTGCGGGCCCTGCGGGAGCACGATCTCGCTCCCATCGCCGACCCTGAGATCGACCTGGACCCGCTCGAGGCGGGGCAGTCGCTCAAGTTCACAGCCACGGTCGAGGTCCGGCCGCGGCTGACACTCGAGCCCGAGCAGTACAAGGGGATGCACGTCGAGGCGCCGGACCCCGAGCCTCGAGAGATCGAGATCGACGAGTACATCGACCAGCTCCGGGAGCGCTTCGCCGAGCTCGAAGTGGTGGAGCGGCCTGCCCAGAAAGGGGACTACGTCCTGGCCGACGTGCGCGCGTCGGTGCACAGAAAGGAGATCCTCGAGGCCTCCCGCGTCGGCTTCCTCACCGAGGTGGGAAGCGAAGAGCTCGTTCCCGAGCTGGACCGAGAGTTGGAAGGAAAGCGCAAGGGCGAGATCCTGAAGTTCAACGCTGTCCTCGCCGAAAGCTTTGGCGAGCTGGCCGACCAGGAGGTGACCTTTACGGTCCTCGTGAAGGAGGTCAAGTCGAAGAAGCTCCCGGTGGCCAATGACGAGTTCGCCAAGACCGCTTCCGAGTTCGACACGCTGGATGAGCTCCGTGAGGACGTCAGGACCAAGCTCCGCGAGTTCAAAGAGGTCGAGTCGAAGGCGGCTGTCCGCGACCTGGTCCTGCGCCAGGTGGTCGATTCCGTCGACGTCGATCTCCCCGATCGGCTGGTCGACGAAGAGACCGAAGGCCGCATCGAGAGTGCCAAGGAACGTGCCCAGCGGGCCGGCACCACTCTCGAGGCCCTCCTGGAGAGCCAGGGTTGGGACGAGCTTCAGTTCCGTTCTGACGCACGGTCCCATTCCGTCCGGGGGCTGAAGGCGGAGCTCGTGCTGGAGGCCGTGGCCAGGCAAGAGGGGATCACCGCCACGAAAGGCGATGTCGAGGGCGAGATCCGGTCGCTCGCCGAGACGACCGGAAGGGATGCAAAAGAAGTCACGAGGATCTTGGAACGTTCCGGTCAGGTCGGATCATTGGCCGGTGATATCATCCGAACGAAGGCACTCGACCTGCTGGTCGAGGCTGCCGATGTATCCACAGGAGGGGCGCCGGCTCAGGTCGAGGCGGGTCCGTCCCAGGACCAAGAGGGTGAACATGACTGAGATCAAGGATTACCTGGTTCCCATCGTCATCGAGCAGACCAACAGGGGAGAGCGGTCCTTCGACATCTACTCCCGGCTGCTCAAGGAGCGCATCGTGTTTCTCGGGACGCCGATCGACGACGCCGTCGCCAACCTGACCATGGCCCAGCTCCTCCACCTGGAGAGCGAGGATCCCGAGAAGGACATCCACCTGTACATCAACTCGCCGGGCGGCGACGCGTACTCGCTGTTCGCCATCTACGACACCATGGAGTACATCAAGCCCGACGTGGAGACCATCTGCATGGGGCAGGCTGCCTCGGCGGCCGCGGTGTTGCTGGCGGCTGGGGCCAAGGGGAAGCGATTGGCGTTGCCCCACGCCCGCATCCTGATCCACCAGCCGCACGTCCAGGGGCTGGGCGGGCAGGCGGTGGACGTGGAGATCCACGCGCGGGAGATCCTCCGCCTTCGCAAGCTGATCGACGAGATCCTCGCCCAGCACACGGGGCAGGAATGGGAGAAGGTCCAGAAGGATACGGACCGTGACTTCATCATGACCGCCGAGGAGGCCAAGGATTACGGGCTGATCGACGAGGTCATCTCCACCCGGGAAGTTCAGTCCGAATTGGCCGCTCTGGCCTCGAAGGCGTCATAGACTACGGCGGCGAATCGAGCTAGGGCCTCGGACCGGGCGCGCGACGGAACCGAAGGGAGCA
>WNGA01002177.1_pt1 | contig 29971 bp, 28 predicted proteins | sample 5400061 | NCBI WGS metagenome assembly WNGA01 (sample SAMN13153366, study PRJNA577476) | soil metagenome | isolation source: 100 cm soil or saprolite under grassland replicate 2 | place: USA:California | collected 2016-06-15
GAATTGCCCGGCTGCACCGGCACGCTGATCTGGAAATACCGCGCGTCATCCCCCGCGCCGGACAGCGACGCAATCTCGCCCTTGGCCAGCTTGGGCGCGAAGCCTTGCAGGCCGATGTTGGGAAAACCGACAGTGGCCACCGTGCCGCCCAATTTCACCACGCGACTGGCCGCCACGGGCAACGCCGCGAACCGCCCCTCCGCCTTGAGCAACGCCAAGTCATTGGCCGCATCCACCTTCACTACGTTGGCGGCAATCAAACCCATGCTTGTGACGAGACGAACCTGAGTGGTGTCTTTCACCACATGCTCGTTCGTAACCAGAAACCCATCCTCCGTGATTAAAAATCCAGTACCGGAAGACTCTGGGCGCGTCTGGAGAATGTGTGCGCCTGAACTATCGCTACCGGCGGATGGCATCTTGAGCGATTTGAAATTGCGCGCCAGTTTTTGGCCCTCCGCAATTTGCTCACGAGTCATCACGTCTTCCAATGTGGTAACAGAGTTTTTGGCAAACGCATCGTCTTGAGCTGCCGCCAGCAGCCACCACGTGTAAGCCTCCACATAATCCTTCGTCACGCCGTCGCCATTTCTGTAGAAGCTGCCCAGACTGCTCTGAGCTATTGCAAGATTGTGTTCAGCGGCTTTCCGAATCCATTTCACCGCCTCAGCAAGATCTTTCTCCACGCCGTCGCCCGTGAAGTAGCAACGGCCTAAAGTGATTTGAGCCTTGGTGTCATTTTGGACGGCTGCCTTGCGAAGCCACTTCACCGCTTCCACACGATCCGTCTCCACGCCTTGGCCAAAGTAGAAGCACAGGCCCAGACTGGCTTGAGCCGCGGCGTAGTTCTTCGCGGCAGCTTTGCGATACCACTTCACGGCTTCCTCCTCATCCTTCGCCACGGCTTTGCCACTGGCGTAGTAGTTGCCGAGAATGTGCTGAGCCGGGGCGTCATTCTGTTCAGCGGCTTTGCGAAACCACTTCATCGCTTCCACGTCGTCGCTCGGCACGCCGGTGCCACCATACTTCAAGCACACGCCCAAATAGAATTGAGCCTCGGCGATATTCTGCTCGGCGGCACTGCGAAACCACTTTACCGCTTCCACGTCCTCTTTCACCACGCCAAAAGCACCTTTTAGGAATGCCTCACCTAACGCAGCCTGGGCTAGCGCATCGCCTTTCTCCGCTCTGGCGCGGATTTCGGCCAGCAGCTTGCGGTCTGCCTCGCTCTGTTGGGCGGGCAGTTGAACAACAACCGCACTCAACAAAAGGAACAAAATCCACATCAACCGGAATGCTTTCACGTCGTCAGGGTATTTGGTCTCAGGCTTCTGGCAAGAACGGATCGAATCAGGTGTGTTGGAGAGCGGTTGCCAGTTCTTCGTAAAATCGGTCTTTCCTGCGGAACAACTCGTTGGCGATGGCCTCGACATCGCGCTTCGTCATCTTTGGTTGTTGCAATCGGAGCATGCAATTCACTTCGGTCGCTTGCAATCTGTATTGTTGCAGCGCTCTAACAGCTTTATCTGCTCCCGCCACACGCAACCTGCCCTCGATGATGTGCATTTCATGGAGCTTCACACCGACTTCCTCGATAAATTGGCAATACCGCTCACGATCATGATTCGATGCTGAAAGTCCCGCTCGCAGGACTTCAACCAGCGACATGTAATCAATGCAGACCTTGAAGAAGAGAGCGTGGATCGATTCAAAACTGGCCAAGGCTTGTTCAACCGAATCGCGCCGCCTCCGCCAATAGTCGCCGTCCGCCGATTCAGCGGCATGGGCGGGTGCTACGGTGGTTTCAACACTGTCGCGTGCAGCCTTTTCTGCATGCGCTTTCCAGTCGCGGAGACACGAAACCGGATACCTCTCCTTGTCGCTGTCGATCAACTTCGCGCAGTTCTGGCACAACCAGATTCCGTTCTCTACTGAACTCCGCTCAGTTTCAGAAAGCAACGGATCGTAGCGCAAACCTCCCGCTGAAGCAGCCGTGATGTGCGCAGCCACTCCTATGTTTATTGACATCGCAGTGTCTTCGCGCGGGCCACAAGTCGGCCTGCGGCAGCTCGGATTGGAGCAGAGCATCGTGACTCTTTTGCCAAGAATATCTTTGGTCTTCTCTGTAAAATAAGCTCTCACAAGTGTTTTAGTTCCTCGTCTTTCACGCGGAGCGAGGTCGTCCCGCACTTCCGCATCTTTTTCAGGATTACCGCGCCCGCCGCTTCAGACGGCTGACGCTCACTTCACTTTGTCGCCTTCGGCCGGCTCGTGTTCGGGCGCTGGGTCCATGAAGCGGAGGAAGTCCTCGCGGCTGGCGTGGCGGGCGCGCTCAACGGGGGCCTTTGGGCTTCGGGGCGAAGGAAACGATGCGATGACCGGAATCCTTCTGGCGCCGTCGCGCGTCGGCAAGGATGGCCTTCAAGTCGAAGTTCAGCCTGGCGGCCTGTAGTTCGCGCACCTGGCGCACCTGCTCCACAATTTCATCTTTCATCATGCTTTTAGGTTCCCATCAATTCTTCGGGAGTGCAAATGACCGGACAGGAAAAGCCGCGCTCGCGGCAGGCGTTCTCGATGGCGACGGACATTTCGGCGTTGGCGATGTGCGTGCAGTTCCAGGTGAGCAGGAAGTGCATCCCGTGGACGGCGGCAATGGCGATGTGGGCGGCGTCCGTGATCGATTTGGGCGGCAGGCTCAGGGAAGTCGCGAGCGCCGCCGCGAGATCGCCGACCTCTTCAGTGAGGTCGAGCAGCGGGAAGTCTTGCAGGGCCTGCAGGCGCTCGCGCGCGGCTTCGGCATCGCCCGCGGCGGCTTCGTCGAGGACGAACCGGGAGATAAAAATGTCGAATCGCTCACGACGAGTTTGCCACCATTCCTTGGTGATTTGTTGGTGGCCGGCGCGAATCAAATCTCTGCTGGGCCAGGCCGTGAGATAGCTGGGCACGGTGGTTTCCAGGTAGAGCTTTAGTTTCAACAAAAGAAATTTGCCGGCTGAGGACGGTGAAGGCAAGGCTGGCGCTCGCTTCACCTCAGATGTCTGGGCTTCGTTGCGGAATCCCGTTGGGATTCGGAATGTCCGTCACTCATGCCGCAATGCTTCGATGGGATCGAGCTGCGCGGCGGCTTTCGCGGGGTAAAGGCCGAACACGATGCCCACCGCGCCGGAAATTCCAAAGGCGATCAGCACCGACCATGGAGTGACGATGGTCTTCATGTCCGCCAACTGGGACACCGCGATGGGGGTGATGATGCCGACGATGACCCCGATAATCCCCCCGCCGACGGAGAGGACGACCGTCTCGACCAGGAACTGGAGCGTGATGTCGCGGCGCCGGGCGCCGAGGGCGCGGCGGATGCCGATCTCGCGCGTCCGCTCGGTCACGGTCGCCAGCATGATGTTCATGATGCCGATGCCGCCCACGAGCAGCGAAATGGCGGCGATGGAGCCGAGGACGATGTTGAAGATGCGCTTGGTTTGCTCGGCCTGTCGCAGCAGTTGGAGCGGCACAATGGTTTCGTAGTCGGGTTTGGGGTGGAAACGGGTCAGCAAGGTCTTGATTTGCGGGTCGGCGGCCTCGACGGCGGCGGTGTCGCGCATTTGCACGGTCAATTGGTGCAGCTCGATTTTCTCGGCCTCGAAACCGCCGGCGGACCGGCGCACGAGCACTTCGCCGAAACGCGTGCGCGAAGTGCTCAGCGGGATATACATGTTGTTATCGAGCGGCTCGCCTTCCATCTTGCCCTGCTGCGTGCGCTGCTCGGGAAGGTTCTGTTCGCGCACCAGTCCAACGACGCGGTAGTAGAACGCGTCCACTTTCACGGAGTGCTCCAGCGGGTCTTGATAAGGGAACAACCGCTGCGCCAGGCCGACGGTCAGGACGCAGACGTTGTCCTGGTGACGCTCGTCGGTGTCGGTCAGGAACCGGCCGCGCACCGCTTCCAGTCCGACAATCTCCGGATAGAACGGCAGCGTGCCGAGCACCTGGACGGGGATATTGTTCTGCGCGAAGCGGACGTTCTCACGGATGATGCGCACGGGCAGCACGCGCTGGACGCCGGGAATGGTGGACTGGATGCGCGAGCCGTCTGCATAGGTCAGGCCGTATTCCAGGCTGGCGCCGCGGCCCATGCCTGAAAGCTTGGCTTCCTCGGCGGGCTTGACGCTGCGGAGGATGATGTTGTCGCTGCCGAGCTTTTTGATGGCTTCCTGCGCCTCGTAGGAGGCGCCCTCACCGATGGCGAGCATCGCAATGACGGAGCAGACGCCAAAAATGATGCCCAACATCGTGAGGATCGACCGCAGCTTGTGCAGCATCAGGCTCTTGACGCCGAGCCGGATGGTGCTGAGGAATTGGAAGGTGAGGGGATTCATGGAGGCTCGTTGAGCCGTTAAATCGTTGAGCCGTTAAATCGTTGAGCCGTTAAATCGTTGAAGCGTTAAATCGTTGAAGCGTTAAATCGTTGAAGCGTTAAATCGTTGAAGCGTTAAAACGTTGAAGCGTTAAAACGTTGAAGCGTTGAAGCGTTGAAGCGTTGAAGCGGACCAACAGCCGGATGGAAAGCGTGGAAAACGTGCGTCAAGCGTTGGAAGACCGGTCTTACGATTTAACGATTTACGATTCAACGATTCAACGCTGGTTCCCGATTGACCACTTCGCGCTCTATCAACCCATCCTTCATGTGCAGGACGCGATGCGCGCGGGCGGCGACGGCGGCATCGTGCGTGACGAGCATGATGGTTTTGCCCTGGACGTTGAGCTTGCCGATCAGGTCGAGCACTTCCTGGCCGGTGCGCGAATCGAGGTTGCCCGTCGGCTCGTCGGCGAGGATCATCAGCGGATCGTTGGCGAGAGAACGGGCGATGGCAACGCGCTGCTGCTGGCCGCCTGAAAGCTGGCTGGGGCGGTGATGCAACCGGTCGCCCAAACCGACCCTTTCCGCCAACTCCACGCAGTAGTGCTGGAGGGTGCGCACGTCCTTGCCTTGATAGACCAGCGGCACCTGGATGTTCTCCAGGACAGTGAGCTGGGCGATGAGGTTGTAGGATTGGAAAATGAAACCGATCTTGCGCCCGCGCGCTTCGGACAGTTCGTCGTCCGGCATCCGGGAAACGTCGGTGCCGCCGAGGTAGTAACGGCCGGCGCTCGGGCGATCGAGGCAGCCGAGCAGGTTGAGCATCGTCGATTTGCCGGAGCCGGACGGGCCCATGATCGCGACATAGTCGCCGGGCGCCACCGCGAGGTCCACACCGCGCAACGCGCGCACTGCGACTTCGCCGCCGAGGTCGTAGCGCTTTTCGACCCCTTCGAGGCGGATGATGGACTGTGAGGCGGACATGGATTAGCCCGGATTTTCCATAGGCGCCGTAGCCGCCGACGTGAGGAGGCGGAAGCACCAATCTGGGGAACGATTCCGCCTCCTCACGTCGGCGGCTACGGCCTGTGGGTGCTTCATGCACGACATGAGAAATGCAAGTTAGGATGCATGTGGCTCACGGCCCGCTTTCCGTGGGGGGCGCGTTGGTGTCGCGGCGGCGCGAGCCAAAGCGTGCGCGCATCGCGGCGCGCTCCTCCTCGTCGAGCTGGCCGTCGCCATTCTTGTCGAACTGCTTCATCATCTCCTCGCGACTCGGGAAATTGGCGCCTCCCGGACCGCCGGCAGAACCCCCGCCGGGCCCGCCAAATCGCCCACGGCGCTCCCCACCGGCCGCCCCTTCCGCCGAAGGATCGAGACCCGCTCCGGGCGCTTGCCCGAATCCTCGTCCATTGCTCTCCCCACGCAGCCGGCCTTCGCCGCCGCGGGACCGGTCGCCATTTCCGTTGTCCGGCGCCAGGGTGCGCCGCACTTCGTTCGAGTCCACCTGCGGCAGCGCGCCGCCTTTGGCGATCAGTGCGCCGCCGAGGTCCTTCCCTTCCGTGTCGAACGGCGGCGCGAGCAACACCCGGTCGCCCTCCTCCAATCCGGAGGCGATTTCGATGAACTTGTTGTTGTACATTCCGACTTGCACCGGCACCGGCCGAGGCGAAGCGCCGGCAAGAAAAACGACCTGCTGGCCTTTGCGAGTGGTGACCGATTGGATGGGGACGGTGAGCACAGAAGCCAGGTTGGTGATGACAATTTCAGCGCGCGCGGAGACACCCGGCTTCACGTCGGGCATATCATCGGTAATGCGGATCTCGGTCAGGTAGACCTTGAGGTTGGGGTTGCCCCAGCGGCTGGAGCTGTCCGGAATCGGCGCGACTTTGCCGACGACGCCGCGGAAGCGCCGGTCAGGCATGGAATCGAGCACGACGAAGGCCGTCTGGGCGGGGCGGATTTGATTGATGTGGGACTCGTGAATCCTGACGGTAAGTTTCATGTGCGAGACGTCGGGGAGCTTGATAATCTCCTGCCGATTGCGAACCACGGCGCCCTCCTCGATCATGGATTCGCTGCTGAAACGCCGGTCACCGCCGCCGCCGCCGCCGCCGCTGCCGAAAACCACCAAGCCGTCCTGCGGGGCGTAAATCTTGGTAGCCTGGAGCTGCTTTTTGTCGCGTTCGAGTTTGGCCAGGTTCAGGTCGAGCGTTTTCTTCTGCGTCTGCACGTCGGCCCTGTATTGGGCGAGTTTGCTTTCGCCCTGGAGCTTGACGCGATCCAGGTTGTCCGTTGCCTCCTTGAGCAAAGCTTCCAGTTCGCGCTTCCTTTTCGGTTCGTCGAACGTCTCCAGCATCCAGAGCGCTTTCTGGGCCTGTTCGAGCTTGAGCTTGGCCTGCGAGACGGCCAGGCGGTCTTTGTCGAGGTTGGCCTTGGTCTCGAATCGCTGTTTGTAGAGCGCCTCGGTCCAATCCAGGCGCTCCAGGTTGATGCTGAGGGTCTCGAGGACGTTGGTGATCTCGATCTGCGCGTTGCGCCGGAGCTGCAGGGCCTCGCCTTTGTCGTATTTGTTGAAGTCGGACTGGGCGAACTCGACCTTGAGCTTGGCGGCGTCCACTTCGCTGGCCACGGTGCTCTTTTGGATTTCCAGGGTTTGCTCGGCCTGGATGACCGCCAGTTGCGCCTTCTCGACGTTGATTTGCTGCTGGTTGACCGCGTCCTGCGAGGAGGAGGAATCGAGTTCCACCAGCAGGTCGCCCTTCTTCACCGTGCTGCCTTCGGGCACGATGAAGATGATGCGCGCGGTGCCCTCCACGTCGCTGCGGATGACATCTTCATTCACGGCTTCAATCGTGCCGCCTTCGACTATCGAAATGAGAAAGTCACCGCGCCTGACCTCGAAGGAACTCGACGCCAGCGCGGGCGCCCCGGAGGGGTAGACCAGCACGACCACGACGGCCACCGCGGCGACCGCGATGGCGCCGAAGATCACCGGGTGACGGCGGAGGCGCTGAAGCACCGCGGAGATGAAGGCGGACGTGTTCATATCAGGACTGTAGCCGCCGACGTGAGGAGGCGGAAGTAAGTAATGAAGGCAGTCATTTGTCGAATAGTTGGTCGGGGGGAATGACGGCCTGTTCCGCAGGGGCTGGCGGCGCCGGCGCCGGACCGGGCAGGTATCCAGCCAGGTGATCCTTCAGCCAGAACTTGTCTTCCACAGTCCGCAGCGCGCCAATGTCGAGCATCAGTTGGAGGCGGGCGCGCTGGTAGCTCACCAGGGCGTCGGTCACGGCGTTCTGGGCGGAGATTTGCGCGTCCTGCGCTTCGATGAGATCGCGCACCTCGGCGCGGCCCGCCTGCTGGAGCAAGGTGGAGCTTTCCACGCGCCGGTTGGCCAGGGCCAGGGCGTTGGTCTGGATGATGTAATTCTGCCGGCGCTGCGCCACGGTGCGCAGGCCATTCTCAATACTATCCCGCACCTCGTCCAAATTGAGCGTCAAGGCGCGCAGTTGTTCCTCGAACTTCACTAGCGCGGCGCGATAGTCGTTTCGCTCAAACAGGCGGTCGAGGGGCAAATCCAGGCTGAAACCCGCGCCCGCCTTGAATTTGTTCAAATCAAATTTGGTGTAGTCGGTCGGCTCCTCGGATCGGAGTGTGGCGTCCGCGACGAAGGTGAGTCCGGGCTTCAGCGCATCGGCCGCCAGACGCACCTTGCGCTTGGAGTCCTCGAACGCGTCGATGTCGTTGAGGGTCGGCAAATGCCGCCGCACCGCCACCCGGTAGCCTTCCACCGGGTCCAAAGGCACGGGGAGCAGGCCGGTCTGGCGGACCTCGGCCAGAGCCGCATCGTCCAGCAGCAACTGTTCGCTCAGCGACAGGCCGAGCTTGATCTTGAACTGATCGAGCGAAAGGAAGTACCGGGCCACCTCGTTGACGTAGGTGTTCCGGGCGGACAGCTCGGCCTGGCGGGCCTGGTCGACGGCGGCCAATTGTTCCCGGTCCTCGCGCGCTTCGAGCCGCCGGACGGCCAGGCCGCGGCTCAGGTAATTGGCGTAGCGATTCCGAATCGTGTCCTTCTGCGCCAGGAGCGCGAAGTAGTCGTTGACGATCTCCAGCGAAAACTGGTCCTGGAAGAAGGCGTGGTTGCGCACCGCGTACGCGACGTTCCGCTCGGCCTGCGTCAGGGCTTCGACGGCGGGGTGATTGCGCCCAAAGCCGGTCAATATCGGCTGAACCAGGTTGACGGAAATCGTCGAGACGATGGATCGTTGCGGGTCGCCGTTGTAGTAAAGGACGAGGTCGTTCACGATGTCGTTGGCCAGCGTCAGGCTCAGGCTGCCGCCGCTCTTGAGCAACTGGCTTACTCCGACCTGGCTGTTGACCGTCCCGACGGCCTTGACCTGCGTCTCCTTGGAGAACGTCACGTTCGTCACAGGCCCCGCGGGCGTGGAGATGATTTCGGTCCGCCGGACATCGGCGTCGTTTGCCACGCGATTCAGCCGGGCCTCGGAGGAGGCGAAGAACTGCGGCGAAAATGCGTGCTTGGCCCCGGTCAGCGAGAGGGCCGTCAGATACAGGGTTTCCTTTTGCAACTGGTAGGCCCGGCTCCGGGTAAACGCCAGGTCGAGCGCCTCTTCCAGCTTCAGCACCCGCCGGTTGGTTTGCAAACGGTCCTCGATCAGTTCCGGCGGGAGGATTTCAGCCGGTTTGCGACGCGAGTATGGCGTTTCAATGGTGAAGGCGTTGGTCTTGCCGAACAACCGCGCCTCGACCTGCTGCACGATCCGATACGCATCGTTGTCCGCCGAGCGCCGGTAGTGCGACGCCGTGCAACCCGAGAGCAGGAGCAACGAGGCGACCACCCAATGAGCCGCGTGACCGCACCAATGTAGGGCAGGCGTCTCGCCTGCCCTGGCCGCGGAGCGGCCAAACAAGGCCGCGCCTACGGCGCTGGGCAGGCGAGACGCCTGCCCTACTCGAAGTCGTTTCACGTCGGCGGCCATGGTATCGGCTAGTACCACTTCCGCAAACGAACTTCGATGCCCAGATCGGCGCCGACCAGGCTTTTGAAGAGATTCACGTCGCTGAGGGGTGAGCTTGGCGAATAATGGTAGGGATAGACGACCTTCGGTCGAAACGCGCGCACGGCGCTCGCGGCGCTGGACACGCTCATCGTGTAGGGGAGGTTCATCGGCACGAACGCGACATCGATGTTGGGCAACGCGCGCATCTCGGGAATGTCCCCGGTGTCACCGGCGATGTAGATCCGTTTTCCCCCGAGGGTCAGCACGTAGCCATTGCCCGTGCCGAGCGGGTGATTGTCGTTGTACGCGGGGATGGCCTCGATGCCGATGCCCACGACGCTTGCCGAGGCGCCATTGGTCAGCACGGTGGTCAGCGCCCGAAGCGATGCGCCCATGCTATTCGCGACCGCCTGCGGTGCGAGGATGACGCACGTGGCGCCGGTCACCGAGTTGAGCGTCGTCGTATTGAAATGGTCAGGATGGACATGGGTGATCAGGATCAAATTGGCCCGGGGCAAACCGTCGTAGCGTGTCGCGGCCCCCACCGGGTCGTTGTAGATCGTCGTCCCGTTCCAACTCATCACGAAACTCGCGTGGTCGATCGGATGAATCACCACGTCGCCGTTTTGAGTGGCGAGGTGGTCGCCGGTGAATGCGCCCGGCCCGTCCAGTTGCGCCGCCCGATAAAACCGCTGGCTCAGATACGGCGCGGCGGAATCTGCGTGCTGGTTCACGCCCGTGCTTTGCAGCGTCAGCAGCCCGTGCCACTGTGGAAGGTTCGTGGAGGCGTCGATGCGGTAGTTGAGGCCCGCCGGGGCGCTCAGTTTGAGGAGGATTTCCTGGTTCGTCAGGCGCTCGATGCCCGTGAACTGCGGCGTTTGAGCGTCCGCCAGCAGGGAGGAACCGAACAACGCCAAGAGCCCTCTCAGGAACCAACCATTCCATCGGCCCTCGAACCGCCAACGTAGGGCAGGCGTCTCACCTGCCCAGCGCCGAAGGCGCGTGCCCGTTTGGCCGCTGCGCGGCCAGGGCAGGCGAGACGCCTGTCCTACGTTGGCGGCGCGCCGGTCCCCGACTTTAATGCGCGAAAGAAACTTTCGGTGAATCCTCACATCAAGCCGACGTGCCCACGGTGCAGAACGCGTACGCACACCGGCAGCGCGTCCCCTCCCGATGGGGGGAGCAACAGGTGGGAGTTTCACAATCATGTTCGCTCGAAACGCGACGGGCGGCGGTCCAACTCCAGGTGCTTCAGACTCGCTTCCGCCGTTTGATAGCTGTTGGCTGAGAATGGTTTCCTTGGAATGACTGCGCGGGCCAGCCGCCGGTTACTGCCTCCCGGCCGAAAGTGCTTGCCCCAGGAGCGCGGACAGCTTTGTCCGCGTGCTGCCGCCCTGTCCTGGACCTTCGCGCGGACAAAGCTGTCCGCGCTCCTGGGAGCCTTCAGACCTTCTTGAGCTTCCAGCGGCCACGCTTGAACATCACCGCGCCAACCACGGCATAGGTCGACCATGCAATCGTGATGGCGGCGAACACGCCGCCCGGACCTCGTTCAAGCCCGTGCGCGAGCGTCCAGGCCAGCGGCAACTGCCACAGCCAGAAACAAAACAGGTTGATGACCGTCGGCGTCCAGACGTCGCCCGCCCCGTTGAAGGCCTGGGACAGCACCATGCCGTAGGCGTAGAAGAGGAAGCCGAGGCTCACCGTTCGCAGGCAACCGACCCCATACGGGGTCACCTGCAGATCGCCGCGCGAGAACGCGAGGATGATTGGCCCGGCGAACAGCACGAACCCCAACCCGATCACCCCCAGAAACACCATGTTGTAAAGGCCCGCCCGCCAGACCGCCTGCTCGGCGCGCTCCGGTTTGCCGGCGCCCAGGTTCTGGCCGACCAGCGTCGCGGCGGCGCAACTCAGTCCCCACGAGGGGAGCAACGCGAAGAGAATGATGCGGATGGCGATGGTATAACCGGCGAGCGCCGCGCTGCCGAATCCCGACAAAACGCGGATCAGCGCCAGCCAGCTCGTCATGCCGACCAGCATCTGGAACATTCCGGCCCCCGAGAGGCGGATCAGCGACACCAGCGTGCGCAGTTCCACTCCGAGATGCCGGCGTTCCACGCGAATGTGCGCGCCGCCACGCCACAATCGGTAGAGCAGGTACACGACGCCCGTGCCGCGGCCAAGGTTCGTTGCGACGGCGGCCCCCGTGACACCCAATTCGGGAAAGGGCCCGAGACCGAAAATAAAGCACGGTCCCAGCAGGATGTTCAGCCCATTGGCCAGCCACAACACGCGCATCGCAATCGCGGCGTCTCCCGCGCCTCGGAAAACGGCGTTGCCCAGAAACAGGAGCAGCACCGTGGCGTTGCCTCCCAACATCACCGCCGTGTAACTGTGTCCGCGCTGGATGACCTCGGTCGTCGCGCCCATGAGCCTGAGAAGCTGCGGCGCGAGGAGCGCGCCCGCGACACCGATGGGGATCGCCAGTACGAAGCCGAGCAGAATGACCTGCACGGCGGACCGAGCCGCCCGTTCCGGGTCCTTTTCGCCGATGCGCCGCGCCACGGTTGCCGTCGCTCCGATGCCCAGTCCCATCGCGACAGTAAAGATGAGAGTGAGCATGGCCTCGGTCAGGCCGACGGTAGCCACCGCCTCGGCGCCCAGGCGCGAGACCCAGAAGATGTCCACGAGCACGAACAGCGACTCCATGGACATCTCGAGAATCATCGGCACCGCGAGCAGGAAGATCGCCCGGCGGATCGGCACCTCGGTGAAATCCTGCCGGGACCCGCGCAACGCTTCCCGGACCGAGGGCCAAAAGTCAGAGTTTGCCACAGGGCCGGCAGGCTAGTGGGGCGCCTGACGGTTGGCTACACATTCTCCTGCCTTGTCAACATGGGCGCCGGTTCCTATAAGGCCCGCACAGTGCAAATGAATTTAGTCATCGCGCCGGGGCCCTCACCCGCTTCGGCCGCTTCCCGCCATGCTCGCCCGCCGCGTCATTCCGTGCCTTGATGTCCACGCCGGGCAGGTGACCCGTGGCGTGCAATTCGGCCGTGCCGAGGCCGGCGGCCTTCGCAACGTCGGCGATCCCGTCGAACTGGCCATCCGCTACAACGAACAGGGCGCCGATGAGATGGTCTTTTTCGACATCACGGCCAGCGCCCACGGCCGGGCGACCCTCGTGGACGTCATCCAGCGCACCGCGGACCAATGCTTCATGCCGCTGACCGTCGGCGGGGGCATTCGCACCGTCGAAGACATGCAGACGATGCTCCGGGCCGGCGCGGATAAGGTGAGCATCAATTCCTCCGCGCTGGCCACGCCCGACCTCATCCGCGCCGGCGCGGAAAAATTTGGCAGCCAGTGCATTGTCGTTTCCATCGATGCCAAGAAAACGGCGCCCGACCGTTGGGAAGTCTTTTCACACGGCGGCCGAAATGCCACCGGCCTCGAAGCGGTCGAGTGGGCCACGCGCGCAGTATCTCTCGGCGCGGGAGAAATCGTGCTCAACAGCATTGATGCCGACGGCACGAAAGCCGGGTTCGAACTGGTCATCACGCGGCGAATCAGCGAGGCGGTCCCGGTTCCCGTCGTCGCCAGCGGCGGCGCGGGCAGCCTCCAGCACATGGCCGAGGTGCTTCTGGAAGGCAAGGCCGACGCCGTCCTGGCCGCGAGCATTTTTCACTTCGGCGAACATACAGTCGGCGACGTCAAACAGTTTCTCGCGGCGCGGGGGATTCCGGTGCGGAAGTGACGGAGGGGCAGGAAGTAATCAGTAATCAGTATTCAGTATTCAGACTGCGCAATCCGGCAAGTTCCCTCAGCCAACGACTGATTACTGATTACTGATTACTGATTACTGATTACTGATTACTGATTACTGATCCTTCCCCGCTGGATTGTCGACGTGGAAGACCTTCCCATCCGCGACGACCGGGGAGGCGAGGCTGTCGCCGGCTTTCACGCGCCAGAGCACTTTTGGCTCAGCGGGGAGCGTCGTCGGCACGGCCCAGCCTTCCGGAATGTGCCCTGTGCGCGCCGGGCCGCGCCACTGCGGCCAGTCCGCGGCGAAAGTGTCATTGACGAGCAGGGAGAGTAAGGCGCAGGCCCAAACCGTAACGGAAGTCATGCGCGCGAACTGATCGCGCAAACGAAGTCAGCGTCAAGGCCGGAGCGGCGGTGGAAGGAAGCTCGTGTCAGTCGACGACGACGCCGGGGGCAGGACGCGGATCCACCGGTCCGTGTTCAATTTGACGGGGCAAGGGATTTCAAATCCCACCTCATCCAGCCATTCCAAAGGAAGCGGTACGCGGGTCGGCGGTTTCGGCGTAAAATCAGTCATGATGTCGGTGCGCTCGGCCGGTTCCTGGCAGATGGGGCGCAGGCGTGTTGCGCCCGGCCGCCCCGCTCCTTCAGGGCCTAGTTCTTTATCGGCACGGCGCCGCCACAAATGAAGTTCCCTGCTCGCGCAGGGCTTTGGTGAAGTCTTTCGCAGGCTGCCTTGGAAGGAGTTGCGTCGCCCGGGCTGGTTCACAACGGATTAAACACCATGCTCCGCCCGGCGGATGCGCAACAGGAAAGATTCTTCTAGCACGAGGCAGACGCTTTCCGCAGGATTCACGGCATTCGCGCGGCGCTCGCAGCCGCCGCCTGGCCATGAAAGCAAAGATCATCATCACTCCCAAAAAGGCCGTGCTCGACCCGCAGGGCAAAACCGTCCAGAACGCGCTCGAGCACATGGGCTACCAGGGTGTCGCCGCGGTCCACGTCGGCAAGTACCTCGAAATCGAACTGAACGGGGCGGACCGGGAGCGCGCCCGCACGCAATTGGACGAGGCGTGCCACAGGTTCCTCAGCAACCCGGTCATCGAAGATTACCGGCTCGAAATCGAATGAACTTCGTCGTCCTCCAGTTCCCCGCATCCAACTGCGACCAGGACGCCGTCCATGCCGTCCGTCTGCTCGGCCACTCGGCGCGCCTGCTGTGGCACAAGGAGAGTTCGCTGGGCGACGCCCACGCGGTCATCGTTCCGGGCGGCTTCAGCTATGGGGACTACCTGCGTTGCGGCGCCATTGCGCGCTTCAGTCCGGTGATGCAGGCGGTCAAGCAATTCGCGGACAACGGCGGGCTGGTGCTCGGCATCTGCAACGGGTTCCAGGTGCTGACCGAGGCCGGCTTGCTGCCCGGCGCGCTGATCCGCAACCGCTCGCTCCAGTTCCGATGCGAACATATCTTCCTCGAGACACTCACGGCCGACTCGCCGTTCAGCAACCAGATCTCCGCCGGCAAGCTTCTTCGCATCCCCATCGCCCACGGGGAAGGCTGTTACTTTGCCGATGCCGAAACGCTGGCGGCGCTGAAGGCGAAAAACCGCCTCCTCTGGCGGTACGTCAGCGCCGCAGGCGAAGCGACGGACGACGCAAACCCGAACGGCTCGCTCGAGAACATCGCCGGCATCTGCAACGAGCGCCGGAATGTCGCCGGACTGATGCCCCATCCGGAGCGGGCCTGCGAGCCGCTGCTCGGCAGCGCGGACGGACGGCTTATCTTCGAGAGCATGATTGCGGCGTTCGAGAATCGCTCGAAGGCCCAGGCGGCATAGGCAACAACTGGTTTGACTGCGCGGGCCGCACTGCCAAGGTGCCCGCGCATGAAGTCGAACGCGAAAAGGATCTCCCTGCCCCAATCCCGCCCGCCACTGGAGCGTATGATGCGGATCCATCAGGCCATCGCCGCCGGCAAATACCCCAATGCCACGACCCTCGCGGCGGAGATCGAAGTGGTCACCAAAACCATCCATCGCGACATCGAATTCATGCGCGACCGGCTCGGCCTGCCCATCGAATACGACGGGCGCCGCTTCGGCTATCAGTACACCGAGGAAGTGAGTTCGTTCCCGACGCTTCAGATCACGGAAGGCGAGCTGATCGCGTTGCTCATCGCGGAAAAAGCCCTTCAGCAATACCGCGGCACCCCCTTCGAGAAACCCCTGCTCAGCGCGTTCCAGAAAATGGAATCCTCGCTGCCCGACAGCGTATCGTTCAACTTCGCCGACTGGGATCGAACGATTTCGTTTCGCCAGAGCGTAGAGCCGATTGTGAATCTCGAAGTGTTCGATGCGCTGGCCAAGGCGACCGTGCAGCATCGCCAGCTCGAACTCCAATATCGCAAGCCGGGAAGCAAGCAATCGGAGCCGCGCGTGGTGGATCCTTATCACCTGGCGAACATCAACGGCGAATGGTTCCTCTTCGCCTTCGATCACTTGCGGCGCGATATTCGCACTTTTGTCCCGGCCCGCATCCACGCCGCCCGGCAGAACGGAAAATCTTTCACTCGTCCCGAGAAGTTTTCCGTCGAGAAAATCCTCCGCGACAGTTTTGGCGTCGTCTCCGGCGCCGGCGAGCATCGTGTCATCCTCCGCTTCGATTCCGGAGCCGCCGATTACATCCGCGAAAAGCGCTGGCATCCCTCGCAGGAGCTCCGCGAGCTGGCCGGCGGCGGACTCGAATTGCGCCTCAAGCTCTCCAGCCTCGGCGAGGTCGAGCGTTGGATTCTCAGTTGGGGCGGCAGCGCCCGCGTCATCGCGCCGCCCGAGTTGGTGGAGTCCGTCGGCGCCGCGGCGGATCGGATTTCCAAAAGTAATCAGTAATCAGTGTTCAATATTCAGTGATGGCAAGCGCGCCGGGCCGCCCGATGCGAAAGCTGAATACTGATTACTGATTACTGATTACTGATTACTGATCACTCGCCGCGCAGCAGCTCACCCCGCCAACAACGCCTGAATCTCCTCCCATGACAACGCCTCGGCCAACTGCTCCTCGCCGCCGAGGGTTGCGGCAATGGCCTCGCGCTTGCGTTGTTGGAGCTGGAGAATCTTTTCCTCGATCGTGTCGCGCGCGATGAGCTTGTAACTCGTCACCACGCGGGTCTGCCCGATGCGGTGCGCGCGATCCGTCGCCTGAGCCTCGACCGCGGGATTCCACCAGGGATCGAAGTGGATCACGGTGTCCGCGCCCGTCAGGTTCAGGCCGACGCCGCCGGCCTTGAGGCTGATGAGGAAGACGGGAATCGTGGGTGTGGATTGAAATCGTTCCACGACTTGCGCGCGATCTGTCGTCGAGCCGTCGAGGTAACAGAACTCGATTCCTTCTGCCGTCAGAGTTTCCTTCAACAGCGCCAGCATGCGGGTGAATTGGCTGAACACCAGCGCGCGATGGCCGCCGTCGATGACTTCCTGGAGAAGCTCGCTAAAGACGTCCAGCTTGCCGGAGGAGGTGGATTGGGGTGATGGAGTGATGGAGTGGTGGAGTGAAGGAGTGATGGAATAATGAGAAATTGAATCGGTCGAAGTTCCCATTACTCCATCACTCCAACACTCCATTTCCCCTCGCGCCTCGCCGGAAGAGGTCGGAGCCGCTTCGCCTCTCCCCACCAATCCCAGCAGCCGCAGGTCGCAGCACACCTGCCTCAGGCGCAAGAGCGCGTTCAGGACCACCATGCGGCTTCGCGCAAGGCCCTGCGCTCCCACGGCGTCGAGCACTTCCTTGCGGCTGGCTTCAATGACTTGCTGGTAAACCGCGCGTTGATCGTCGGTCAGTTCGCAGAACGAAACCTGCTCCAGCTTCGCCGGCAAATCGGCCGCCACTTCGCGTTTGAGCCGGCGCAGCAGGAACGGCCGCAAACGGCGGGACAAGCGCGCTTGCGCGTCCGGGTTTTTCTCACGCGTGATCGGGACCTCGTAGCGTTCGCGGAAATCCTGCGCGCTCCCGAGGTAGCCCGGCATCAGGAAGTCGAAGATGCTCCACAGGTCGAGCACGGAGTTCTCCATCGGTGTGCCCGTGAGCACGAGCCGGTGCCCGGCGCGCACGATCTTCACGGCTTGCGCGTTTTGCGTCTGCCGGTTCTTGATGTGCTGCGCTTCGTCGAGGACGACAGTGTCGAATCCGATCCCCGCGTACCGTTCGGCATCGCGCCGGATGAGCGCGTAGCTGGTGACGACCAGATCGGCCTGTGGGATTCCGGCGAATCTTTCGTGCCGGTCAGGGCCGTGCAGCGCCAGCACCTTGAGCCGCGGGGTGAATTTCGCCGCCTCGGCCACCCAGTTGTGAACGAGGCTCGTCGGACAGACTACCAGGCTCGGATGGGAGGAGCGCAGACAGCCTTGTCCGCGTGATTCGGGGCCAGGCTCAGATTCGCGCGGACAAGGCTGTCCGCGCTCCTGAAACCGCAATGACTCAAGGTGCGCCAGCACTTGCAGGGTCTTTCCCAGCCCCATTTCATCCGCCAGAATGCCGCCGAAGCCATTTCCGCGCAGGAAACGGAGCCACGCCACGCCGTGCTTCTGATAGGGCCTCAACACGCCCTCCAAGTCGCCGAGCGCCGGGCAGGCCAGCTCCGCCTGGCCGCTTTGCCGCGCCGCCCGCTCGCGCCAGGCGGCCGGCGCCTGGACCTTCCACTCGGGCCGCAGCCGCAACGTCGCTTCGAGAAACCCGGCCTGTGCGCTGTCGATGCGATAGCCCTGCGCTTGCTGCTGCGGCGCGCAATCGCGCAACACCTCCTGCAACTCCTCCACCGCGCTCGTGTCGAAGACCGCCGTCTTGCCGTTCCGCAGGCGCGTATGGCCCTGCCCGCCGAGCACCAGCCGCTGGATGTCCGCCGCGGAAAACTTTTCCCCGCCGCTCGATTCGAACACGACGCCGAGATCGAACCACTGCACGCCGCTTGCCGTGATTTGAAAGCGAGGCTCGATGCGCTCCAGGTGTTGCTTCGTGCCGCGGTCGAGCCGCTCTTCGAGGGTCACCTCCCACTCGCGTTGCATCCGCGGGAATTCGCGGGCGAAGAAATTCAGCACGGCGTCCTGCCCGGACAGTTGCCTCCGTTCGTCTGCGCCCGACGCGCTGAAACCGGCCCGGTGCAATCGTGCGAGCGCCGCCCGCTCCGCTGCGAGGTCGCGCGTCCAGTAGCGCGTGGGCGAAGCGGGATCGGGGAGCCAGAAATCTTCTGTGGCAGCCGACGTGAGGAGGCTCTGATCGGCTGTGGAAGAATGAGCCTCCTCACGTCGGCTGCTACCGAGAGGAAGGATGTGCGGCCCGTAGGCGCATTGGAGCAACGCGCTGAGTCGCGCCAGCCCGCCTTTGAGTTCCAGGAGGAATCGCGGCGCCTGCGGCTCCAGGATAAAACCCTCGGGTTTGAAGTTCGCTTCCACGCTGCCGCCCGCCGCCAGTTGCGGCCAGGATTGCCCGAGGAAAGCTGGCACCCGTGCGCGGGGAATCCGCACGGGCGCCTGCAACACAGCGCGCAAGACGGGAGGAAGCCCCAACGGCTGAAGCCGCGGGCTTTGCCAGACCCATTCCTCGCCGAGCATCGCCGGGGTGGCGAACCGCCCGCGCAGGCTCACGACGATCTCGCCATTCGCTTCCAGAGTTGCATTCAGGGGCGGGAACAGCGGCGCGGTGGAAATCTCAACCGCGGTGCTTCGACCAAGCGTTACGCGCGGATGCCCCGCGAGCAGCGGAAGCAGTGGCATGAAGCGCTCCGTTTCGAGCAAGAACGTCGCGGGCGTTTCTTCGGCCAGTTCCTCGACAAGGGTGATGATTGCCGAATCGCTTTGGCTGAAGGCGAAGGCTTGCTCCTTGGGCAGCGCGTTGAGCGGCCCGCGTCCGCCACGCCGCCCGGCCTCGAGCACAAGCATCACCTTCCCGCGCGCGGCCGATTCGACGAAATTGGGCGGGAGGAGAATGAACAACTCCGCCGGCTCGCCGCTGGCATCAAGTCGGATTCGGCCTGGCGCACGGGTGTCCGGTCCATGAACCGGAGCGCCGAGCTCCTGCTCGGCTCGGCCCGAGCGCCGGATCGCGCCGAGCCGGAGCTCGGCGCTCCGATCTGTCTCAGGTGTGCCCTTCGCTCCGGCGCTTTGGGCCTGCATCCAGTGCAGGCCGACGGCGACGGAGTGCGCGCAAATCGTTCCCCACTCGCGCGAGTCGCGGCAAGTGCAGAGGTTTTCGATGTCAACGGGGCCGTGTATGACAAGCCCCGCGCGGAACGTGGCCTCGCCCGCCTGCACCACGCCCCGAAGCAACGGCGGCTGCCATTCGGAGCTGAGCACCTTGTCCTGCTCGATGTAGCCGCGGGCCCGCTTCACGGCCTCCCAGCCGGCGGCTTTCTGGAACAGGGCGTCTGACAGTTCGACAGGCACGGTCGGAAGTATGCCGCGAGACGGTTTGAAACTTCAACCGCGGCGCCTGAATCGCCTTAGTCTGTAGCCGCCGACGTGAGGAGACGGACTCGTTGCTCCGATCCAAGCTTCCGCCTCCTCACGTCGGCGGCTACGGCGCTTTGTCTCACCCGCGAAAGCTCTTCAGCAGCTCCGCCGGAGTGACGGTGGCGGTGCCGACTTTGCCGACGACGACGCCGGCGGCATGATTGGAGAACATTGCCGCCTCGAGAGGCGACGCGCCTGCGGCGATGGCAAGCGTGAACGAGGCGATCACGGTGTCACCCGCGCCGGACACGTCGAATACTTCCTGCGCGACGGTCGGGATGTAAATGGGCTTCTGGCCGCGGCTGCACAGCAACATGCCTTGCTCGCCCAGCGTGATGAGGAGCAACGCGGGCGCCAGGTCGGTGAGCAGGCGGCCGGCGGTGCGCACGAGAGCGAGGTCGCGGAGGGGATTCGCGTCGCGTGTGTCGTCCGGAAGGCCGCTGAGTTCGAAGGCTTCCTTGCGGTTCGGGGTGAGGAGCGAGAGGCCCGCAAGGTTGAGCTGGTGAACGGGCTTGGGATCGAGACTCAACCAGACCCCGCGTTGCCGGCACAAGTTTTTGAGCGTGTCGAGCAGCGGCTGGGTAACGACGCCTTTGCCGTAGTCGCCGACGATGACGGCGGAGGCGCCCGCCAAGGCCGGTTCGATGGCGGCCAGGAGGCGATTGGTGGCGCGGCTATCGAGATCGTGCCGGGACTCGCGGTCGAGCCGCACGACCTGCTGCTGATGGGCGACGATGCGGGTCTTGATGCTCGTGTGGCGCGACGGCAGCGCGACGAGGCCGGCGCAATCGACGCGCTGTTCAGCGAGGTGCAGCCGAAGCTGGCTGGCGGCGTGGTCCCGGCCGACAACGCCGAAGAGTTCCGCGCGCGCGCCGAGCGCTGAGAGGTTGCGGGCCACATTGGCCGCGCCGCCGGGCATGACGTTTTCGCGCTCGAAATCGACGACGGGCACGGGCGCTTCGGGCGAGATGCGCGAGACCCGGCCCCAGATGAATTGATCGAGCATGACATCGCCGATGACGAGCACGCGCGTTTTGCGCGCGGCGGCGAGGAGTTGGCGGACGCGGGAAGCCGAGAGGGTGGTGAGATTCATTCCTTGGACGGACAGTGGGGAATTACCGAATGCCGAATGCCGAATGCCGAATGGCCTGATGCGAACCGCTGGACCGAATCGGCAGTCGGCAATTGGCAGTTCGCAATCATCTCCGGGTCACCGGTCCAGGAATCCCGTCAACGGGCTGGTGGCGCTGGCCGCGTCGTGGGCGGGGGCGAGCCCGACCTCATACGCCGCGCGGCCCGCTTCGACGGCCAGTTTGAAAGCCACGGCCATGCGATTTGGATCGCTGGCGACGGCGATGGCGGTGTTGACGAGCACGGCGTCGGCGCCCAGTTCCATCGCCTCGGCGACGTGGCTGGGCGCGCCCAGGCCGGCATCGACGACGACCGGGACGGTGGCTTGCTCGATGATGATGCGAATCTGGTCGCGAGTCTGGAGGCCGCGGTTCGAGCCGATGGGCGAGCCGAGCGGCATTACCGTGGCGGCGCCGGCGTCCTGGAGGCGTTTGGCGAGGACGGGGTCGGCATTGATATAGGGCAACACGGTGAAGCCCTCGCGCACAAGCTGCTCGGCGGCCTTCAGGGTCTCGACGGGATCGGGAAGGAGGTAGCGGGGATCGGGATGGATTTCGAGTTTGACCCATTTGGGCAGACCCGCGGCCGCAGCCAGGCGCGCCAGGCGGACGGCTTCCTCGGCGTTCATCGCGCCGCTGGTGTTCGGCAGCAGGAGGTAGCGCTTGGGGTCGATGAATTCGAGAATGTTCGCGAAGGGATCCTTCTTGCCGCTCAGGTCGGCGCGGCGCAAGGCGACGGTGACCAGTTCCGTGCCGCTGGCGGCCAGGGCGTCGCTCATCGCCTCAGGGGAAGCGAATTTGCCCGTCCCGACCAGCAGGCGGGAGCGGAATTCACGTCCGGCGATGACCAGCGGGTGGCGGGCGGACTGCATGCCCGCGCAGCATAGGCGGCGGGGAGAAGGTTTGTCGAGAACTCGGCTTTATCTCCAATTTGCGCGGACAAGGCTGTCCGCGCCCCTATTTATTCGCGAGCGCCGCCGGGCACCGGACTCAGGACGCCGTCGGCAGAGTGATGACTTCGGCGGTACCCGTGTTCCGTGTGGGGGTCCGAACCTCGTACATGGCGGTGTCGGACTCGTGCACAACAAGTGTGGGAAACGTGTCGACCGACGGGTGGGCGCGGTGTTGGACCTGGTTGGTGATGAAGTGGCGGCCTTCGTCGTAAAGGCGTTGAACGAGCGAGCGCTGCCAGAAAACCAGCGCAACAAACACTCCGAGGCACATGCCCGACCCGAGGGCCAGGACTTGAAAGAGGTTGTGCAGAACCTGGCCAATTCGGGCGTTGGATTCCGACATCGGAAGGACGGTCAAATAGCCCAACACAGCCAGAGCCATCAGGGTGATGACGACGACCAGGCGGCAGGCCCGGCGGAGACAGCGTTCGTCCTTCTCACAGGCAACGAGCCGCTCCTGGAGTTGGCGGTGTTCCAGACAATCGTCGCACGCAAGGAGTTGCTTGATGAAGTCGGCTTGTTTCTGGCGTTCGCTCATAGGGCGCAGTTCGTCACTCGACACCCTTGACTAGCGTTTGCCGTGCCGAAACGCACGAGAGGCAGCAATTGGCGGCGGTTGCGCGTGCCAGGCGAGTTGAAGGCTGGCGCCGATCCTCAACGACGGTCTCGGAGTTCTATGAATGTGCTCCTCCCTTAAGGCTTTGCGCAAATACTGATTCATCCGTCTCTGTCAAGCGCACCGACCCGGAGGGCGCTGGAAAAGCCCCGGCGTGCGAGGATGCAAAAGCCTTGGGAAGCCGTTCCGCGGCTCTACTTGTCCAAATCCTTGGCGGACTGCCCAAAAATTAGAGGGTGTGCCCCTCAACGGAGGCGATGGTGCAAGTGGCGATCTGATCCACCTGGCCGATGGTCGTGATGTAATCCGCCCCGCCGCTGGGGCAATACGGCTTGTCGCGCAGATAGTTGTTGGGGCCGATGAGGTCGGCTTCGACCGGGACGTCGGTGAAGGCCTTGCGGAACTCGCAGGCCCACTGGACTTTCGCGTTCTGCATCTGCTTAAGGTTGGCGATGCAGATGCCCCGTCGGCTGGCGACCCGGTAGCGCAGGAAGTTGGGAATGGCGATGGCGGCGAGCATGCCAATGATCGCGACGACAATCATGATTTCAACCAAGGTAAAACCGCGGCGGGCTTGTTTCATGTTCAATTGAGTTTTTAGATTCGATTGTGCTGCGCTGTTGGCGGCAGTGGCTCAAACTCTGCGAATGGCGCTGGCGGCTTCAGCCGTTCCGCGAGCCTTTCGCCCGCCGCTGTAATAGGAATCGTCAAGCGCCCTGCCCGTCTGCACGCTGCAAACCCACCTGCCAGGAATCCGGGGCGACCACGCCGTTGGCTCCGAGGTTCCCCTATCGTTTCTCAACGGGAAGAAAACTCTAACGCGAATTCTTCCGGGATTGACGGCAGAGCGGCGCCGGCGCACGGTCGCGTGATGACCTGTCAGAAAGTGCGGAGGATGTGAGAAATGTTTACATGGAGAATAGCGACGATATGATTCCGAACAGAGTCGCGCTCTGTGTCGTGCTTGTACTCGCCGCCTGCCGCTTGACGGCCGCAAGCGCCAATGAGCAGGAGAGCGACGGTAGCCCACGCTTGATCGGCCTTGCTCACGAGCTGCGAGCAGGAAGCCGCCAGGCGCTTGCCACTTTTTGGAAGGAGATGGAGGGTAAGGCGCCTTTGGTGGAATCGATTGGTGCAGATCAAGGGCATCGCCGCGTCACCTTTATCTGGCGAGGAAGTAGTGAGACCACGCGCGTGACGATGATGGGGGGCTTGCCCAGCGCCAATATCCTCAAGCCGCTGACACGGCTGCCCGATACCGACCTTTGGTACCTCACGGAGACACACTCCACCGAAGCGAGGTTCCAGTATGTCTTTCAAATTAATGGGCCAGAGGCGCTGCCGATGGAATGGGCCGCCATTATGAATGACGTGCAGCAGAACCCACCGCGACCTGACCCATTCAACACTCACGAGTATGCCGGCTGGTCGTACGTGGAACTGCCGGATGCTCCTCCACAGCCATGGATCGACAAACAAGCGGGCCTTCCCAGTGGGCATAAGACACAAGAGAAGTTCAAGAGCCAGATTCTGAACGCCGAGTATTCTTTGAGCCTCTACACGCCGGCTGGGTACGAGCAGAACCGGCGTCGCTGCTGGCTCGTGATCGCTTTCGACGGCGGCTTCAGGAGGATGGATGTCACTCTGGATAATCTTCTGGCCGCTGGGAAGATTCCGCCCTTGGTTGTGGCAGGGGTTCAGAACATCAGCTCGCAAACGCGGATGCGGGACCTCGATTGCTCCGATGAGTTCGCAAGCTTCCTGGCAAAGGAGTTGGTGCCATGGGCGCGCAAAACCTACCGGGTCTATAACGATCCGGCCCACACCATTGTGGGAGGAATGAGCCTTGGTGGCAAGATGGCGACCTACTGCGGGCTGAAGCACCCCAAGGTCTTCGGCAAGGTCTTGTCGCAATCCGGATCATTTCTCACTGCGGCGCGACAGGAATCGCCGATGCCGCTGTGGAACGGGGAAGCGTCGGGAATGCTGGTCGCCGAGTTTGTGCAGAGCCCGCGGCTTCCGTTGGAATTCTACCTTGAGGCGGGGCGTTACGAAACGACTCTGCCTTTCAGTCACCTTTTAGAGACGCGCCGCTTGCGAGATGTCCTCGAGGCCAAGGGATACCGTGTGACGTACTCAGAGTTTGTTGGCGGTCACAACGAAGTGTGTTGGCGCGGTTCTTTCGCCGATGCCATCATGTCACTGACAGCCACACCCCGATGACCAGGCTTGATCTCGCATCGCAGACGGAGGCACCGACCTGGTGTTCGATTATCTGGCGGCAGGCCACGCCGCCAGTTCCACTTTCAGCCCTGGCGAAGTGCGACTTGCGCGAGCGGATCAGGACGGATAATCTAATACCATGACGGGCGCGGAAGTAATTGAAGAAATCAAGCGGCTGCCGAGCGAGGAACGAGCAAAGGTGATTGCATTTGCCCGCCAGGCAGCGGACAAGCAACCGCTTACCCCGGAAGAGTTGGGCGAACTGGCCAACCAAATGGTCGAGGCGCGGGACCCCGCCGAGGCAGATCGGTTGAAGGAAAAAATCGTCCGCGGATTCTACGGCGGCGACTCGCATGCCTAAAATCCAGCGTCGCAAGTTGCCGGAACCGTGATTGACTCATCTGGTGGCGCGGATACGGGAGCGGAACATTTCGGCTGAACAAATCATCCTTTTGGCCCGCTGGCTTGACACCGAACCGGTGGTGCCTGAAGGCAAGTGGTTCAGAAGATTCGCCGGGTTTACGCTCTGCGGCGAAGGCGAGTTGATCAAAACTTTCCTTCTTCCCGGTCAAGCCCCTGATGGGCTGGAGATCAACTAAAGCGCGCCGGACCGGATGGCTTTGCCGATTGGATTACCACGTTGTTTGAGGCAGGTTCTGCACATGAAAGCGACCAAGAAGCGTCGAGCAAAGTCCAAGGCCGAAGTATTGGATCACGCAACGAACAACTTGTTGCGGGCGCTCAAGCACGACATGCTCAAGAAGGACGGGCGCGTGGATCGCGAAAAACTTCGCAAAGACGGCAACAGCGATTCTCTGCTGGCCAGGCTGGAAAAAGCCTGATTTCCCTCATTCATCTCGCGCGAACTCACGGTCGCGGCCACGCTGTTTCCTGCCTTCCGGATTCGGCGACTGTAACCAGCCTGCGCGAGCTTGCCTGTAAGGCGGCTTTCTTTATATTCGACCCATGAGCAGCGACCGATGAAAACAATCCTGAGTTGCCTCACGACCGCCGGCCTGCTTGCTTGGGCGGCGGCGGACGCGGCTGCGCAAAAAATGAACCCAACCGATTCCCCGACCAACAACCTGGAACTGGCCACGTTCGGCGGCGGCTGTTTCTGGTGCATCGAAGCCGTCTTCGAGCGGCTGGAGGGCGTCAAGTCCGTGACCAGCGGCTACGCCGGCGGCAAGCTGGCCAATCCCACTTACGAACAAGTCTGCTCCGGCACAAGCGGCCACGCCGAGGTGGCGCAGATTGCGTTCGACCCGAAAAAGATCACGTACGAGAAGCTCCTTGAGACGTTCTGGGAGGCGCACGACCCCACGACGCTCAACCGCCAGGGCGCGGATACGGGCACGCAATATCGTTCCGTGATTTTCCACCACAGCGAGGCGCAGAAGGCCGCCGCCGAGAAATCGAAGCAGGCGGCGCAGGCCCATTTTTCAGCTCCAATTGTCACCGAGATCGCGCCCCTGACCCAGTTCTACAAGGCCGAGAATTACCACCAGGATTATTTTCGCAACAATCCCCGCGCGCCCTACTGCGCCTTCGTCATCCGGCCCAAGCTGGAGAAGCTCGACCAAAAGAAGGCGCCCCCGGGCAAATGACGGGCCACGATCACTCGGCGCGTACCGTAGATGCGTGGATCCGCAACCCCGTGGCGGCCGAGCCGACGCCCAGGGCTTCTTGCCTGTAGCATGAACGTAGGGCACGCGTCTCGCCCGCCCGGCCGAGCGAAGCGAGGCCTTGATGGTGCGGAAGCCGCGCCTTTCGGCGCGGCTGGGCAGGCAAGACGCCTGCCCTACTTTCCCGGCGCGACCTCGACCTTGGTGGTACTTCCGAGGCTCGCCCTGACGGCAAAAAGCCCGAATACCGTGCTTGACGACCGCCCGCCAAAGCCGAAACTCGCGGAAGATGAACCCGACAACAATGCAGCCACCGCTGAAGCGCCTAGCGTCACAAAGGCGAGTTCCTGTCCGTCGTTACTTCCTCTGCTCGAACCTCGTTGCCCTGGCCATCTGCCTTGGCGCACCAGAGGCAGGCGCCCAAGGTCTTCGGTTCAGCACGGAAGGGGCCGGCCCCTACTTTCGCGCCGAGTTGGGCCCCTCCTTTTTTCAGGAGGGCCGGTTGAACAAATTTGGCGGCTCAACAAGGAATGACGTCGATTTCGAGACCGGCTTCGCCGCCAACGCGGCCATTGGCTACGCCTTCAATAAGTACCTTGCCACCGACTTTGAATTCGGCTTTGTCAGCGCCGAAATCGATTCTGTGAAAGGCTTCTTTGTGAACGACAACACGGTCCTCTACAACGCGCCGTTCCTCGCCAACCTCACGTTGTCCTACCCGATTCCTCGCACCATCGTCACTCCCTACATCGGCGCCGGAGTGGGGGGATCGGTCAGTGTGTTTGACACGGACGGCTTCGGAAACAGCACGGACGCCGTGTTTGGGGACGATACCGACGTGGTGTTCGCGTGGCAGGCGTATGCCGGGCTGCGTTTCGAGTTGAACAAGAACGTATCGCTCGGGATCGGTTACAAATACTTTTCCACAGACGACTCCTCCTTTAGCTATCCGCCGTTGTTTCCGGGCACCGGACCGGATTTCCGAGTTGGCTTTGAAGGTGTCAAGACGCACTCCGTGCTGTTCACCTTTCAAATGAAGTTCTAGTGCTGATTCAGGCCACCTGGGCCTGGGCCAGGCGGTGGGCTTCCCACCATTCGCGGATCGCGGCGCGCAGACGCTCGGTGGCTTCGCGACATTCCCGCTGGAGCTCGGCCAGCTTGTGCCGGGACGCTTCCATTTTAGTTTCGGCGGCGAGGCGATACTCGGCCTTGCGCTGTTCCCACTGGGCCGAGGCCTGCTGGAGGCGTTCCTGGGCGGCTTGCAGCATGCGGTGGAGGGATTCGGAAATCGGCGCCGAAGCGGCCTTCAACTGCGCGGAAAATTGTCGCTGTCGCTCCGCGATCTCGGCCAGAAGGATGGACTCCTCCGGCACGCGGCGCAGTTGCCGGACCAGGCCGGTTTTGTGCAGCAGCCAGATGCACCATTTGGTGGGATCGAATTGCCACGGTTTCACGCCGTTGCGATAGTCGTGTTGAAAGGCGTGATGAAAGTTGTGATACCCCTCGCCGAAAGTGAACCAGGCCAGCAGGGCGCTGTCCCGCGCCGAGCAGCGGCTGGAATAGGTGCGCCGGCCCCAGGTGTGGCTCCAGGAATTGATGAAAAACGTCATGTGGTTCACGAAGACCACCCGCGCCACTCCGGCGATCAAGAACCCACCCAGCGCGCCGGACCCGCCGCCCCAGACCCAGCCGAGCAGGGCCGGGAGTGCGAAGCTGGCGAGGATGGCGATGAGGAGGTAATAGCGGTGTTGCCACCGAACGAGCCGATCCTGTTGAAGATCCTTCACCCCTTCCAACGACGCGGGCGGTCCGTCGACGAGCATCCAGCCGATGTGCGCATGAAAGAAGCCCTTCGAGATGTTGTAGGGGTCGTCATCGTGATCCACGAACTTGTGGTGCTTGCGATGGTCCGCGGCCCAGGCCAGGACGGAGTTCTCGAAGGCGGCGGCGCCGAAGATCAGCGCCAGCAGCCGGACCGGCCAGCGGGCTTTGAAGGTGAGGTGGGAAAACAGGCGGTGATAGCCGAGTGTGATGCTCAGGCCCGTCGCGATGAAAAAGGCGAAGAAGAGGGCGACCTGAAACCAGTCCAGGCCGTTGCGCCAGAGGTAAAGAGGGACTGCCGTCAGCGTGAGCAACAACGTGCCGATGAGGAACAGGCTGTTGGGCCAGTTCACCAGGGTCCAGCGAAGGCGAGGCATGAAAGGCGCGGGGTCAGGCCCGGTATAGGGGTGCCGGCAGGCGGATTGATTCTGGGGAGAATTCCCGCACTACCGGCGATTTCATGTGAGGGACGGGTTAATATCTGTTGGAACCGCGCCCACCACGGTAACCGCCGCCACCAACGCCGCCGGAGCGTTCTTCACGCGGACGGGCCTCGTTGACGGTGAGGGCGCGTCCCTTCCATTCCGAGCCGTTGAGGGCCTGGATGGCGGCGTCGGCGCCCTCCTTGGCGGCCATGGTCACGAAGCCGAAGCCGCGAGGCTTCCCGCTCATTCTGTCTTGCACCAGATTGGCCTCGGTGACGGTGCCGTGTTTGGAGAAAAGATCCTGAAGATCGTTTTCGCTCGTATCGAAGGAAAGGTTTCCGACGTACAATTTTGTGTTCATGATGATTTTGAATCTAGACTGACTGCTCTTTCGGAGACTGTTCCCGACCATCGGGTCTCAAAATCATCATTGAATTTCGTTTCAACTGAGGATCTTCCATGCCTTGAAATCGACAGGTTGTCTAAAACTGGGACAACGCTACGCGATGACGGGCAGAATGCAACCGTTGTTTTCCGAAATCGCATTGCGGCCGCGCTGGCGAGATTTTCCGATGTGCCGGGATGAGGTGATTTGGTGCTTGTGTTCAGCGCCCAACAGCCGATGGTGGGGAGCATGGATCTACTCTGGCTCTGCCGCCGCTTTCTCAGCCGGGCCCCTTCGGCCAGCGGGGAGTCAGCCCGGGCCAGGGCCGATCAGGGCGACGCGGACGCACAATTCGGTCTGGGGCTGAAGTGCGTGACCGGCGAGGGCGCCCCGCCGGACTTCGCACAAGGCGCCCATTGGCTCCTCAAGGCCGCCGAGCAGAATCATCGCCAGGCGCAATTCCACCTCGGCATGATGCTCACCAAAGGGCAAGGAATGCCGCGGGACGATGCCGCGGCCTTCGTTTGGATCCGCAAAGCCGCCGAAGGCGGCGACAGCGGCGCCCAACAGATGCTCGGCATGAGATGCCACCGCAGCAGCATGGCTCCACTCGCGAGGGATGCCAGCGAATCCCGCATTGAAGCCTTTAAGTGGTTTCATCTCTCGGCCGTCCAGGGCCACAAAGGCTCCGAAGCCGCCTGCGAGCGGGTGACACTGGGCATGACCAGCGAAGAAGTGGCTGAAGGCAATCAACGCGCGGCCACGTTTGTGGCGCGAAACGGGGGAAACCAGCGACACCAATGAAGCCCGCTCATACTGACCTGCCGTATCTGCGCGCGGCGTCGACCCCGGAGCGCCGATGAAACGAGCCACCATCCTCGACGAAGCAGGCGGCGTTTTCGGCCTCGAATACGACAACACGATCGGCCGCAAGCACACCATGCGGCTTGAGGCGGCCACGTACGAAGAAGCGCTGTGCGAGGCCAGGGAGTTTCTTGGAATTGCAGAAAATGACCAGGATGAAGCCGGCGATCAGTGGACGGTGGAATGATCGCGGAAGGGCATAGCACGACACCAGAGTTAAGGATGACGACCACCAGGCTCTAAACTGATTGCGAGCGCCGGTGGAGCAGCCTGAACGAGC
>WNGA01004035.1_pt1 | contig 29964 bp, 25 predicted proteins | sample 5400061 | NCBI WGS metagenome assembly WNGA01 (sample SAMN13153366, study PRJNA577476) | soil metagenome | isolation source: 100 cm soil or saprolite under grassland replicate 2 | place: USA:California | collected 2016-06-15
GCGCCGTGTAGCGACCAGGCATCAAGAGGCGTATCAATACGCTCCACATGGCCACGCCGATCCGGATGAGCGGCACCGGCACCCGAATGCGGAGTGGCCGCCGCCCTAGTGCCCCGGCGAAAGCCGTGAAGAAGTCACGTTGCGTGAGCCGTGGCGGCGCGTCGCGGGTGACGTTGTAGGCTCGGAAGCCAGGCCTCTCGGGCGCATCGAGCGCGGCAAGAACCGCCGCTGCGACATTGCCCGCGTACACGCACGACAGATGATTCGTTCCGGGCCCGATCTGCGGTAGGAACCCGTGTTTCAGATTGGCGATGAGGCGCCGAGTGAACAGTAAGTCCCGCTCGCCGTAAATGACGTTGGGGCGGATCGCGATGACGGAAAGCCCTCCACGCGCCGCCTCCTGCTGCACCATCTGCTCGGCCGCGCGTTTGCTGCGGGCGTAGAAGTCAGAGTCGGGAAGCGGCTGCAACGGATAGTCCTCGGTCACGCTGCGCTCCGCGGCCGCGTACACCGCTGCGCGGCCATAGACTGCAACGGTCGAGATATGGATCAAGGGCACTCCAGCCCGCCGCGCCGCCTCGAGCGCGAGCCGGGTGCCGCCGACATTCACGCGGGTGAATTCCTCGAAGGAATCGTGCGAGGCGACGAGAGCAGCGGCGTGAATGATCGCCCGCACGCCCTGCGCCGCTCGTTGCCACGTGGCACCATCGGTGACGTCGCCGACGATCGCCTCGGCGCCAAACGCCTCGACGACCGCGCGGGAGTGTTCGCGCACCAGGGCGCGGGACCGCTCGCCGCGTGCCCGTAACGCGTCGAGCACATGTGTGCCGACGAGCCCGGCGGCGCCGGTGACGAGAACCGTCACGCGGGGGCGACGCGGGGAGCGTCGAAGGGGAGTTCCACCACGCGGGCTTCGCGGCCGGCGGCGCGCACGGTGGCGCCCAGCGGCACTTCGCGCCGCACGATGGCAAGGCCGATCCAGCGACCCAGCACCGACCCGCCGCCATCCGGGAGCCAGGCGACGCTGGTGACCCGCCCCACATCGCGCTCCTCGTGGGTAACCGCGCTCCAGCCGCTGGCCGGTGCGGCGGGCGGATCGGTCTCGAACAGCAGGCCGCGCAAGTGGCGGTTCGCATGCCCGCGGAAATGCAGGCGGCTCACCGTCTCCTGGCCCGTGTAGCAGCCCTTCGTGTACGACACACCGCCGATTTCATCGAAGCGCACTTCCTGCGGAATGGTCTTGTCGTCCACCTCGGAAGCGAGTCGGGGCCACCCCGCGAGGATGCGCGCAAGCTCTAGTGCCTCTGGTGTGGCGGCATGAGCGCCGGCGTCGACCAGACGCCGTTGCATGGCAACGCGGTGTTCGGCAGCCATCGTGACCTGGAACACAAACGGCGCGACATCGCTCGTCCGTGCGACTTCGAGCGGGACGCCACCCCCGGCGGCGGAGCCTTCTATGACGCGATTCGGGGCGTGCGGCACCGGGAAACCGGCCGCACCCATGACGGCGACGGCGTGCGCGCCCGCGATGCGGAGCACCGCGGTGTCCTCCGTCCGATCGCTGGAGCGCGCGAGCCGTGGCGGGATCGAGCGCTGTAAAATCATCAGCGCGCGCTCCCGGCCCTCCGCCGGGACGGTGAAGCGCACGCGCGATCCCAGCCGCGCCGCCCAGCCGTCGACCACGATCATGCCCTTGGGCGTGAGCAGCGCACCATAGACGAACGCGCCGTCTCCCGGCTTTTCGATATCGCTCGTGAGCAGACCTTGGAAGCACGTGATGGCGCCCTGGCCCGGCCCAATCAGATCGAGGATCCCGACTTCCACGGGCGCGACGATCGCGCCGGCGCGCAACTGATCGACGATCTCGGCGGGCACGGCATCGCGTTCGAGTCTCGTGACGGTAGCGCTCGGTGCGCCGGGGAAGACGTCGCTCATAAGTTGGCCAGCTCGCTCGCGGTGTGACCCGCGAGCGAGTCCCACACCACCGCAGCCCCGCGACCCTGCAGCCGCTGCGCCGGATGGTTGGTCGCTAGCACGACGCACGCCATCCCCGCGGCGCGCGCCGCCGCGAGTCCCGGCAACGAATCTTCGATGACGACGCACGCGTCGACGGCGATGGGACGGCGGCGGTTGAACGCGCTGTGCGCGGCGAGATACGCAGCGGGATCGGGTTTGCAGCGCGCCACGTCGTCCGCGGCAATGATGATCTCGAAGCGATCGTCGAGCTCCGTCTGGGCGAGCACATGATCGATCTCGCGCCGCAACGCACCGGAAACGATGCCCAGCCGGAATCGTTGCCCCGCATCGCGCACGAACTCCGGCGCACCTGGGACCATTCGCAACGATGTCGTGACGAGCTCGAGGTAGAGTCGCGACTTCTTCGTCACGAGATGTTGGATCAGCTCCGTGGTCAAGGTCCGTTGCGCGCGGCGAAACGCTTCCACAAATCCGGTGCGGTCATCGAGGCCGAGATAGTCGGCGTAGTACTGTTCGCGCGTCAGCGTGATGCCCTCGTCGGCGAGCACGCGCTGCAGCGCCTCGCAGTGCTGCGACTCGTCGTCTACCAGCACGCCATTGAAATCGAACAGCACGGCTTCGGTCACAGCGTCTCCTTCAGCCAGGCGACGACGTTGGGCCAGCAGGAGTTCCTCGCGCGCTCGCTCAACACTAACCCGCGGTGCGACAGTCCCGGCTCGACGGCGAGCATCTTGCGGGCCGCGCCGACGTGCTCGACCACCTGCCGGCACGCCTGCGGCGGCGCAAAGATCCAGTCCGCGCCGCCGGCCACGCCGAGATACGGTGTGTTCAGTGCGGCGAGGCCGGCAAAATAGTCGAAGCCATCCGTCCCGAGCCATCGGCCCCGTACGTTCCACTCCATCCATTCTGCGATGATTTCGGCCGCTTCGTCTTCGTTGCCGAATCGCAGCGCGCGTGCCGGGAACCGGCCCAGCAGCCGTGACAGCGCCATCGTTGCCGCGGCCAACGCCCGCCGGACGGGCCCGAGACGACGCGGACCGGGAGTCCCGAGCGTCACGATGCCGCGAAGCGGCGCGGCGGCTGCCACGCGCGCGAGCCAGCACAGCCCCGCGGCGCCGCCGGCGGAATGCCCGAGCCAGGCGAGCGGCGCGCCGTCCGTCTCTTCGCGCACGCGCGCGACGAGAGTGGGCGTGTCGTGCAACACCCAGTCCTCAAACGTCCAGGCGCCGCGCCGCGGTTCACGCGCGCTCTCGCCATGATGGCGCATGTCGGCGAGCCAGACATCGAGCCCGGCGGCGCCGAGAAAATGCGCCATCCCTCCGTTGGAGGTCCCGTCACCGGAGTGCAGCCAGAAGCGGTGGTTCGTGAATGCACCGTGCACGAGGAGGACGGCGGGGCGGCCATCGCGATACGCTCGCAAGCGGTGCAGCGCCAGATCCACGCCGTCAGGCGTCGTGACCCGACGTGCTCCTCCGGTCATTCGTAGCGCCCGGCGGCGCGGTATGCCTCGTCGAGCAGCTCAACGGGATGGCGAGCGCGCGCGGAGAGGCGGGCTGCCGCCAGTCCCGCGCCAATCTGCATGAGGCACCCCGGATTGCCCGTCGCGACGACTTGCGGCGCCGCCTCGCGCAGCCGCTCGAGCTTCGTCCCGAGGACGGCGCGCGACATCTCGGGTTCGAGCAACGTGAATAGCCCGGCGCTGCCGCAACATTCGGCGGCGCCGGGAACGGGCACGAGCTCGAGGAGCGGAATGGCGCCGAACAACTTGAGCGGTTCGACGGCGATGCCCTGCGCGTGCAGCAAGTGGCAGGGCGGATCGTACGCGACGTGCAGGTCGAGCGGCGCGCCGGCCACTGGCCCCTTCATGCCGTTGCCGGCGAGCAGCTCGGTGATGTCGCGCACACGCGCGCCGAACCTCACCCCCTGACCCCCTCTCCGTTCCGGAGAGGGGGAACGATCATCGGGATCCTCAGCCAACAGCCGCCCGTATTCTTTCATAAGGGCCCCGCAGCCGGCGCTGTTGACCACGATTGGCTCATCGCCGTCGCCGAATGCTTCGATGTTCCTCCGAGCCAATGCGCGCGCTTCGTCGGCCAGCCCGGCGTGGGCGTGCAGCGCACCGCAGCACACCTGGCCCGGGACTTCGCGGACCTCATAGCCATTCACAGCTAAGGTTCGCTTGGTAGCATCGTGCACGTGCGAGAACAAGCCCTCCATGACGCAGCCGCGGAATAGAAGGGCGGCGGGGGGCGGCGAAGGGGCGGCGAGGGGGCGGCGAGCGATCGCCGCCGCTTTTTTCGCCGCCGCTGTTCTCGCCGCCGTTTTATTCGCCGCCGGTTTCGTCGCTGCCAGCATTCCCATGGCAAATCGGAATCTGCCCCACCCAGCGAACAGACGCGGGAGTCCCGTCGCTCTCAGCAAGCGCGCAAACCAGTACACAGCTCCGCTCACTCCAGGCGTCGTCAGCGCCCACAGAGCCAGGCGAGCCAGACGCGGCACACCACGCGCGGCCATGATGCGAGACCGCGCGGCCTCGAGTCCATGGCCGTACTGCACGCCCGACGGGCAGACCGGCTCGCAGCCGCGGCAGCCCAGGCACCGGTCGAGATGGTAGAAGAGGGCAGGGTCCGTCGCGGCGATTTCGCCGCGCTCCAGCCCCCGCATCAACTCGATGCGGCCACGTGGTGAGTCGGACTCATCTCCGGTAGCTAGGAAGGTCGGACAAGCTTGAAGGCAAAACCCGCAATGTACGCACGCGTCCAGTCCCTCGAATCCTCCTCGCGTCATGAGCCTTCTGTGGCGACGACGAGCGCACCGCCGGGATCGAACGTGCGGCGCAGGCCGGTGACGAGCGGGCCCACCCCCTCCCGGTACGCCCCGAAGTGACCGACGGCGCCACGCAGGGGCCACGGCGCGCGCTCGAGCGTGAGCGGCACTTCGAGCCCGGCGAGCGTGCGGCGCAACCGCTGCAAGCGATCGATGCTGGCGTCACCGGTCCAGCGGATCGCCCCGGCGGCGGGGGACGCCGAGATCCATTCATCACCGAGCTGGTGCTGCAGCAGATCGAGCAGCTCGTCGCTCGCCGACGGCACACCGCCGATACGGAACGTCACCGGCCGAACCGCGAATCCCTCCGCCAGGCGCATCCAAAACGCATGGGCTTCCTCGGCGCGGAGGGGTGCGAACCGGCCGCCGCCACTCGCGGCGCCGAGGCCCGCCTCGTCAGCCGCCACCAGCGCCGGTGATCCGGCCAGGCGCACGCCCAGAACCCAGCGCTCGCGCCGCGCGAGTGCCGGCGAGACGAGCTCGAGCGCGGCGGGCGTCAGCCCGGCGGCCGCGATGTCTTCGCCGACCTGTGTCAGGTCTTCGCGCGCGCCCTCGAGCAGATAGGTGACATCCGCGCGCGGCAGCGTGCGCAGCCGCAGGTGCACGAGCACGATTACGCCGAACGCGCCAAAGCCGCCGGCCTGGAGCCGGGTGAGATCGTAGCCCGCGACGTTCTTCATGACGCGCCCGCCGCTTTGCACCATCCGGCCGTCGCCGGTGACGAACGTGACGCCGAGGAGATGATCCTTGATGGGCCCGAACCCGTGTCGCAGCGGCCCGGCCGTCGCGGTGGAGACGACGGAGCCGAGTGTTCGCCCGGCGAGACCCGGCGGATCGATTGCGAGCCACGCGCCGCGATCGGCGAGCTGCTGGCGCAGCTGATCGAGCCCGATGCCTGCCTCGGCGGTGGCTGTGAGGTCGGGCGGTTCGATGGCGGGGATGCGGTCGAGGCGGCGCGTGGTGAGCGCGAGGTCGGCTGGGGCGTCGCTCTGGAGCCAGGTGCCGGCGCCCTCAATCCGTACGCGCCACCCTTCCTGGTGCGCGGTGCCGAGCAGCAGGGCCACGGCGTCCGGCGAGCCGGGGGCGATGCGCGGGACGCGATCGGTGCCGGCCTCGAGTACTGCTCCCTCGCCGAGCAGCGCGGTGACTTTTTCCAAAATGGTCATGCAACGGCCCTCGGCTGACCCCGGGGCGACGCCCCGGGGTTAGCCGAAATCCACTCCCTGCAAGCGTGGAGTGGAATGACCTTTCCCGGATTCACTCGTTCGTCGGGATCGAACACCCTTCGGACGGCGTGCATCGCCCCCAGCGATTCCGCATCGAAGATCAACGGCATGTAGCGCAGCTTGTCGAGTCCGACACCGTGCTCGCCGGTGATCGTGCCTCCCGCCGCGATGCACGCCTCCATGATTTCGGCGCTCGCCGCTTCGACACTTTGCTTGAGGACCGGATCGGTCGCGTCAAACGAAATGTTGGGATGCAGATTGCCGTCGCCGGCATGGAAGACGTTGCTGACGACGAGTCCATAGTGCGTGGCGATGGTCGCGATCGTTTCCAGTACCCGAGGAAGGGCGGAGCGAGGAACGACCGCATCCTGAACCACGAGGTCACGCGACAGACGGCCCATCGCGCCGAATGCTTTCTTGCGGCCCTGCCACAGCCGCTCGCGCTCCGCCTCGCTGGCCGCCGCTCGCACCGATCGCGCACCCGATGTGCGCAACAGATCGACCACCGCTTCACTCTCCGCGATGACGGCGTCCGTATTGCGGCCATCGAGCTCGACGAGCAGGATGGCGGCGGCATCGCGCGGATAACCGGCGGCGTACACTGAGTCTTCCACGGCGCGGATGCACGACTGATCCATCATCTCGAGCGCCGCGGGGACGATCCCGGCGGCGATGATGGCCGACACGGCCTCGCCCGCGGGGCGCAGGCCGTTGAAGTCGGCCAGCAGGGTCCTGACCGCGTGCGGCAGCGGCGTGAGACGCACGGTGATCCTGGTGGCAATGCCGAAGTTGCCCTCCGAGCCGACAAACAACCCGACGAGATCCGGTCCCCATGGCTCGCCCCCCGGGCTGCCCAGCTCGACGAGCGAACCGTCGGCGAGCAAAACCTCGAGCGCCAGGATGTGATTTGCGGTGACGCCGTACTTCAAGCAGTGCGGTCCGCCCGCGTTTTCGGCGACGTTGCCGCCGATCGTGCACGCGCTTTGGCTCGACGGATCGGGGGCGTACTGCAGGCCGTGCGGCCGAGCGGCGGTGCCGAGTTTCGCGTTGACGACGCCAGGCTCGACGATGGCCAGCCGGTTGTCTTTATCGATCCGGAGAATGCGATTCAATCGCGTCAACACGAGGAGCACCGTCCCCTCGTCCGCCAGCGCGCCGCCCGAAAGCCCGGTCCCCGCGCCGCGCGGCACGAACGGCACGTCGAGTGCGGCGAGGAGCCGCACCACGGCGATCAACTCTTCGCGGTTGCCAGGGAGTACGACGACGTCGGGCACTCGCCGATGCGTGGGAAGGCCGTCCATCGAGTAGGTGAGACGCTCGGCACGCGCTTCGCGGACGTGCCGCCCTCCGACGATCGCGGAGAGATCGCGAGCAAGATGGGAAGGCGAGGACATGCTATATACTAGATGTACAGACGCACCGCGGTAAACAGGCAAGAGGGGCCGGGACAATCGTGTTGTCCCGACCCCTCTAGCCTGTGGCCCGCCGCGGCGCCTGTGGCCTAGTCGTTGCCCGTCCTAAGCTGCTCTCCAAAATCCCTTGAGGGCTTTCCCGTCGGGAGACTCACGGAGCTTCTCAAACGCCCGTTCGCGAATCTGTCTGATTCTCTCGCGAGTCACTCCCATGAGCGCCCCGATCTTCTCGAGCGTCATCGCCTCGCTGCCCTCTTCGAGTCCGTAGTAGAGATAAAGAATCTTGCGCTCACGCGGCGTGAGATACTTCTGGAAGATCCGATCGATGAACTCGCGCATCAACTTGCCGTCGGTGCGCTCTTCGATCTCGCCGCCCTCTTGCCCCGCGAAGCGCTCGCCCAGCGTCGCGGCGTCCTTGTCGGAGCGATCGACGGGGGCGTCCAGCGACAGCTCCGCCGCCGTCATGCGGCGCGCCGTGCGCACGTTCTCGACGCTGTCCTCCAGCGCCTGCGCGATTTCGTTGTCCGTGGGCTCGCGACCGAGCTCCTGCGACAGGTACGTCTCGGTGCGGCTCATCCGGATCAGCTGGGAATTCTGATTGAGTGGAATGCGGACGCTGCGCGTCTGCTCGGCCAGCGCCTTCAGCACTGCCTGGCGCACCCACCACACCGCGTACGAGATGAATTTGACGCCCTGGTCGGGGTCGAACTTCTTGACCGCCTTGAGCAGTCCTTCATTGCCGATGGCGACGAGCTCGGAGAGATCGAGACCGTGGCCCTGATACTTTTTTACGTAGGAGATGACAAATCGGAGATTGGCTGTGACCAGACGCTCGGCGGCTTTTTCGTCGCCGCGTTGCACACGGCGCGCGAGCCGACGTTCTTCTGCGGGATCTTTGATGAGGGGAAGCTTTTGTATGTCTTGCAGGTATTGATCGAATGCTCCGGAGGGGGTGGTGCGGAAAAACGCCTTCGCCTTGCCGCCATTCGACCTCGCCATGCGTGACTCCCCTTGAAACGCGAGTTGGGTGTGAAAAACGGCGTGCGAAGCCGCCATTCGGCCACCTAAACCACGTGGCAATATAGGTTTTCGTGCCAAGACGTGCAAATGAACGCGGTTATCCACATCACAAATTATTGGGTTTGTAGGGATTCCCCCGTTTGTCCACTATCCACAGATCCTGTGGAAAATGGATCGGACGCGTCGTAAAGGCATGTCCGCCAACTCAATCCGAAGGATGAGATTGCGGCTGTGGAGACGTGGACAGGAATGTGGGCTATGTGTTGACCAGGACCTGACGAATCGTCGCTTCGTCCACGGCCACCGTCCACCCCTGCCCATCGTCCCCGTGCGCCCGGCCGATCGCGCGCGGCAGCGCGAGGCGAATCTCTCCCGCGCGCACTTTCTTGTCGGCGCGCATCGCCGCGATCAGGTCGTCGACCTGACTGGCGTCCGGCCGCTCGACCGGCAAATGCAGCCGTTCCAGGACGGACCGGATGCGCTGCGCCGTGCCACTCGCCGCGATGCCGAGTGTCTCGGCGAGCCGGCCTTCGTAGACCATGCCAATCGCCACCGCTTCGCCGTGCAGGACTTCGTACTGCGACGTTGCCTCGATCGCGTGTCCCACGGTGTGACCGAAATTCAAAATCGCGCGCTTTCCTTTTTCGCGTTCATCCTGTGCGACGACCGCGGCCTTGATCTCCACGGAGCGGCGCACCACGCGCTCGAGCGCGGGGGCGTGTTTCGCGAAGATCGCCGCGTATTCGCTTTCGAGAAACGCGAAGTACTCCGCGTCCGCGATCGCGCCATGCTTCACAGCTTCGGCGAGTCCCGCCGCGAGCTGCACGCTCGAGAGCGAGGCGAGCAGCTCCGGATCGACGATGACCACGCGCGGTTGATGGAACGCGCCGAGCAGATTCTTGCCGGCGGGGACATCGACACCGGTCTTGCCGCCGATCGAGGAATCGATCATCGCCAGGAGGGTCGTCGGCACCTGCACCAGCGGCACGCCACGGAGGTAGGTGGCCGCGACGAAGCCACCGACATCGTTCACCACGCCGCCCCCCAGAGCGATCACCGCGCAGTCGCGTCCCAGTTGTGCGGCGAGCATTCGGTCCGAGAGCGATGCCCAGGTCTCCCGCGTCTTATTCCACTCACCCGCGGGAAACGTGAGCAGCTCGACCTGACACCCGACACCTGACACCTGTTTCGCGATCGCTTCTCCATACAGTTTCGCCACGTGCGAGTCCGTGATCAGCGCGTACGCCGCCGCCGGGCAGTACTGCTTCAGGATCCTGTCCAGCTGATGGACGAGACCCGGGCCAATCAGGATGTCGTAGGAAGCCTCCCGCTGCTCGACGAGCGGGACGCGGATGGTTACCACGTCACGTCCGGTTTTCCAGCTCTGGCATTCGTGACGCGCGCCATGACAAACAGCAGGTCTGAGAGACGATTCAAATAGTGCACGATTACGGGGTTGATCGCTTGGTTGCGCGACAACGCGACGACCGCCCGCTCCGCTCGCCGGCATACAGTGCGTGCCACGTGATAGGCGGCGGCCTTGGGAGTGCCGCCCGGCAGTATGAAATTCTTCAGCGCCTTTAGGTTCGCCTCGTGGTTGTCGATGATGTCTTCGAGCGCGCCGACATCCGACGCGTTGATAGCTGCGCCGCTGCGACTCAATGCTTTGCCGAGCTTGGCGGGGTCCGGCGTGGCGAGCTCTGCCCCGATCGTGAACAGGTCCCGTTGGATCGTTGCAAGCCCGGAATCGGCGGGTTCGAGGGCCATGGCGAATCCCAGCGCGGCGTTGAGTTCATCGACCTCACCGTAAGCGCGTACGCGCGGGTCGTCCTTGGACACGCGGCCGCCACCGAAGAGGCTGGTGTCACCTTCGTCCCCGGTCTTCGTGTAGATCTTCACAGCGAGAACCTATGGTTACGGGCAACGCAGCGCGAGCGGCTGCGCGGCGATCACGCGCCCCGTCGCCGGATCGACCGCCGTGGCACGCGAATCACGCGCCGACACGTCGGCGAATTCGTCGACCAGGAGGAACGTCCCACCGCGCGGACCCGCGACCGTGCCGCGCACGGAATACCGCACGGCAGTGCTGATCCCTGGAATCATTCCCGCCGTGAGTCGCGTGCGCCGCGGCCGGACGATCCAGCGCACGTCATGCAGGCCGAGGTCGGTCAGGGCGACGCCGGTGATCAGCATCGTATCCGCAGCACTTCCGGGAGAGAAGGTCGCGCGAAATCCGACGGCCCAGCGATTCCCCACGGGAACGACCTCGCCGGCATCCGCGGCCTGGTCAGGATCGAGGATCGGGCGATGCAGGAGCCCCAGCCGCTCGCCCCTCGTGTCCCGCTCCGCGCGCTGCGCGATCTGGTAGACCAGCTCGCGGGCGTCGGTCCAGACCAGCGGGCGGGATGACTCCGCGCCGCCGGCGAACGTCGCCTCGAGCAGCGCGAGGACGGTGACGTGAGAGGGAGGCGTGCTGTGACCGCCCCCGCCCCCGGGCGGGAACGCCAGCACGAGCTCCGTGACGATCCCGGGATAGCCGCACGTCTCTGCAGCGTGAAATCGCGCGAGCGTCAGCCGAGCTGGAGTCGCGCCGTTTGCCGACAACACTGTCGCGCGGTGGGCTTTCCGTGGCGCGACCGAGACGCGTGGCCGCCGCCCCAGCGAGTCTGCAAGACGTCCGCTGCCGGTAAGGTCGCGATAGAGGTCGCGCGCGAAACGATCGCCCGTGACGAAGACGTGGGCTTCGCCGCCGAGGCTCCAACCCAGCGCAGCCGGCCGATTGCCGGAGGCGCAAGACAGTAGACCGAGGACGAGAAGCACGCTAGCGTTCGCGCGATGCAAGAGGCGAAAGATATCACCATCATCGGAGCCGGCCCGACCGGACTATTCGCGGCGTTTTACGCGGGGATGCGCGGCGCGTCGCACTGTCTGATAGACAACCTCGATCAGGTCGGAGGACAGCTCACGGCCCTGTATCCCGAGAAATACATCTTCGATGTCGCCGGCTTTCCGAAGATTCTCGCCAAAGACTTGGTCAAGGCACTTGCCGAGCAGGGCCTGCAATGGAAACCGCCAGTTCATCTCGCCGAAAAGGTCATCGGCCTGCGCCGCAGTGAGGAGAACGGCAAGGCTCTATTTACGATCGTTACCGACAAGGACGAGTATCCCGGCCGCACGGTGCTCATCGCCGGAGGGATCGGCGCATTCACTCCGCGCAAACTGCCGCTCAAAGACGTGGATCAATGGAACGACAAAGGGCTGCACGATCGCGTCCTGAATCCGCGCGAGTTCGCCGGGAAGCGAATCCTCATCGTCGGGGGTGGCGACTCGGCGTTCGATTGGGCAGTGAATCTGCAGGGGATCGCGAAATCGATCGTGATGATTCACCGGCGCGACGGGTTCCGCGCCCACCAGGCGACCGTGGACCAGGTGCAGGCCCTGGCGGCTGCCGGCAAGATGGAGCTGCGCACGTTCTGGGAGCTCAAGGAAATCGCCGGCTCAAGCCGTATCGAGCGGGTGACGGTTTTCAACAACAAGACGAAAGCGGAGGAGACGCTGGCGATGGACTGCGTCATCCCCCAGCTCGGCTTCATCTCCTCATTGGGCGCGATCGCGGAATGGGGCCTCGATATCGAGAAGGGCGACATCAAGGTGACGCAAACGATGGAGACCAACATCCCCGGCATCTACGCCGCCGGGGATATCACCACCTACCCGGGGAAGCTGAAGCTTATCGCGACGGGGTTTTCGGAAGCGTGCATCGCCGTGAATCAGATCGCGCACTTCCTGAATCCGGCAGCGAAGGTCATGCCGGGCCATTCGTCCAACATGGCGCTGTTTGGACAGAAAGAGGATTGATCAAAAGGTAGGGGCGCAGCATGCTGCGCCCCTACTCACCGCGCCAGCTGCACCACCACCGAATCGATTTGGGCCAGCATCTGCCTCGTCGGAACGTCATGCGCATTGGCCTGAATCGAAAACGTGATCACGCGTCCGTCGGCCCTCTCGATGTAGCCCGACAGCGTATTCACGCGATCAATCGATCCCGTTTTTGCGAGCACGCGTCCCTCGAGTGGCGTCCCGGCAAAACGCCTGAGCAGCGAGCCGCGCTGCTGGGCGCGCGGCAACCCGGCCAGAAACGGCGCCCGCTTGGGATGGCGGTACATGTAGGCCAGCAGCTGCACGAATGCGTGCGGCGTCACGAGATTTCCCGCGGCCAGCCCTGAGCCGTCCTCCAGCGCGAACGCCGTCGAGTCAACCTTCACGGAGTCGATGAGAAACCGTTTCTCGACGTCGAGACCTTTTGTCCAGCTCCCCGTGTCGCCCACTTCACGCGCCAGAATCTTGAGCAGCATCTCCGCAAACCAATTCTGGCTCGTGTTCAGAATGGGGAAGACGATGTCGGGAAGCGGCCGGCCGCGATACTCGGCGAACGGGGTGCCGCAGCAGCGCAGCGCGCGGTAGGCCATCGAATCCGTCGTGCTCGCGGCGCCGCCTTCGACGGCAATCCCCTTCCTCTGCAGCGAGGCCTCGAGGGCGCGCGCGGCGAGCAGATTCGGATCGGGAAGCGCGAAGCTCTCGATCCATGGCGAGCGGCTCAGGGACACCGTGCCCGCGGCCCAGATTTCGAGTGTCCCGGGCTTGCGGAAGAAGTTGTCGCCGATGGTGCTGGAAGACTCCGGCGGCACGGTACGAGCGCGGTTTTCGAAGCTGAACAGGTGTAGGTCGGGATTCCACGTGATCGTGGGTGGCTGATCGATCGCCACGCCCGGCGTGATTTGGAAATCGACGCTGTTGTCGTGGAAACCGAGCCCCGAGATCGGGGCGGCGTACCACCAGTTGAGGTCGAACGAGTTCCAGCCGGGATGCGTCAGGATCGGCTCGAAATACGAGCCATCGCCGACGATCCTGCCGGTGACGCGCCGGAGCCCACGGGCGCGCAGCGAATCGGCGATCGCATCGACCGCGGTCCAGGTCGAGTCGCAGCCGCCCGGCGCGAGCGTATCGACGGTGTAGCAGCGCTGCGACCAGGTCGGATCCCCGCGGCCATAGACGATGAGATCGCCTTGCAGCACGCCGCTCGTGATCGTGCCGTTGACATAGATGCTCGTGCGCACGCGATAGTCGGCGGGTAACAGAACCGTCCCCGCCGCCGCGACGACGAGTTTCGTGTTGCTCGCCGGCACCGAAAAGCGATCCCCGTTGCGATTGAACAGCACACGCCCACGGTCGTCCTGCGCGAAGACGTTCCATGTGGCGCGGTCGAACGGCGGTTGGTCGAGGAGTCGCGTGAGGCGCTGCTGCAGCGAGCCCCGGCTTTGCGCCTCGAGCGAGACCGCGGCGCTAATCGTAAGCGACGCGAGGATCAGCTTTCGCATAGAGCACGTCGGTGAGAAGGTTGACCAGCACGAAGATCACGGACAAAAAGAGAATGCTCCCCTGGACCGCGGGCAGATCGCGTTTCTGAATCGCCAGCAGGACGTATCGTCCTACACCGGGCCACGAAAATATCGTCTCGGTCAGGATGCTGCCGGTCAGGTAGTTACCCACGTCGAGTCCGAGCACGGTAATGATCGGGAGCAAGGCATTGCGTAACGCATGCCGGCCGATGACTCGTCGTTCGCCGAGTCCCTTTGCCCGGGCCGTGCGCACAAAATCCGACGGCAAGATCTCGAGCATGGCGCCGCGCGTCATGCGCGCGAGAAAGGCAATCGAGCGCGTGCCGAGCGTCAGCGCCGGCAAGACGAGAAACGCAATGCCGCCATACCCGGAGGGCGGCAACCAGCGCAACGCGACCGCGAACAGCAGGATCAGCAGCAGCCCGACCCAATAGACGGGAAACGAGACACCGACGTAGGCGATCAGCATGCTGAAGCGATCGACCACGCCGCCGGGGCGGATCGCGGCGAGCACGCCCAGGGTAATGCCGCAGGTCGCCGCGAGCAGCATGGCAGCGCCTGCCAGCTGCAGGGTCTTGGGAAAGCGTTCGGCAAGATCACCGAGCACTGGGCGCTGCGTGATGTAAGAGCGGCCCAGATCGCCCCGCACGACGCCCCAGAGATAGTGCCCGAACTGCACGGGAATCGGCTCGTCGAGATGCAGCTCCAGGCGCAGCCGGGCGATCGTGGCGGAGTCGGCGCGCTCGCCTACCATCTCGGCGACCGGATCGCCAGGGACGACGTTCAACAGTAAAAAAGCGACGACGAGTACACCGAACAACGTGGGGATCGTCGCCAGCAACCGCTTACCGACCAGCTGCAACACGAACCGTGGTCCAGCGCTGCCCGTTGAAGATCACCGGAACGTCCCAACCCTCGATCGAGGGATGCTGCGCCCAAAGGTCCACGGGAGACCAGAGGTAGATCCACGGTGCGGCCTGGTGCACCCGGTCGTCGATGCGCCGATAGAGCGCTTCCCGGGTTGCCTGGTCGACGGTGCGGCGCGCGACGAGGATGAGCGAGTCGGTGACAGGGTCGCTATAGAAGGAGTAGTTGCCGCCCGGGCCGAAGCTGGCGCTGTGAAAGAGCGGATAAAGGAAGTTGTCGGCATCGGGATAGTCGGCCCACCAATCCAAGATCGCCATGTCGGTGTCACCCTTGCGGACGGCCTCGCGCATGCTGGACGCATCGCGCGAGACGATCTCGACGCGGATTCCGACGGCGGCGAGCTGCGCCTGGATTGCCTGAGCGACCCGCCCCAGCTCCACATTCGTGCCCGACCGCCACAGCTGAAGCGCAAAACCGTCCGGGTAGCCGGCGGCGCGCAACAACCGGCGGGCCTCGGTCGTGTCGTACGCGTACGGTCGGCGAGAGGCGTCGCTCCCACCCAGTGCGGGGGGAATCGATCCAGCGGCAGCGACACCCCGGCCGTTCCAGACGGTGCGGAGGATCTCGGGCACGTTGACCGCGTGATTGAGCGCGCGCCGCACGTTGGGATCACGCAGCGGGCCGCGGCGGTTGTTGAGCGCGACGTAGACATCGCGGAGCGCCGGCTTGCGCTTCAGCCAGCCGGGGTGTTCCTGCTCCCATTTCACTGTCTCGCCGAAGGGGATCTCGGCGACGGAGATGCGCCCCGCCAGGAATTCTGCCGCCCGGGTGAGTGGCTCGGGAACGATACGAACGGTGAGTGACTCACCGAGCGGCGCGCCAGCCCAGTAGCTCGGATTCTTTGCAAAGCGCAGGTAGTCGTCGTGCTCCCACGCCACGAAGCGCCACGGCCCAGTGCCGACGGGCCGTTGGCCGAAGTCGGCGGGCACCGACGCAGGCACGACCGACGCAACGGGCATCGCGAGGAACTTGGGGAAAATGGCCAGCGGCTCGGTGAGCATGAATGCCACAGCTGTGTCGCCCAAGACCTCGATGCCGCGCACGTCGCGCGCGTGCCCGTCCGCGAAGTCGCCGGCTCCCGCGATCGGCAGCAACGGCCACACCCGCCCGCCGTGTGTCTCGGGATTGAGGACGCGCAGGATGGAGCGCTTTACATCCGCGGCGACCACGGGGCGCCCGTCATGAAAGTTGACGCCCGGACGGAGATGGAAGACGTACCGCTGCCCTGTGCGGTCGGCCGTCCAGCGGTCGGCGAGGGCGGGCAGTAGCCGGCCATCGGCATCGAACTGGGTGAGCCCGTCGAACAGCAGCGTCACCATTTCACCGGTGGGTACGTCAGTGGAGAGTGCCGGGTCGAGCGAGCGGGGGTCGTATGTCTCGTAGTAGACGAGACCCCGGGCCTGACCTCCTCCCCCCGACTGACCGTGACAGGCGGCGAGAAGAAACAGGAACAGGACGCACTTCGCGGTGTCGAAAAGGTTGACAGTGCGGTGCAAGTGTCGCAACATAGCCGAGATTGGTAAACCACGTCAATTGCGCGTTATACCCTGCCTGTTGCTCGCCGCCGTGGTGGCGACAACCGTCCTCGCCGCTCAAGAACAGGAGCGGGTAGTTCGGGGTCTGTCGTTCGTCGGTAACCGGGCGCTCGACGACTACACCCTCGAGAGCGCCATCGCGACCACAAAATCGAGTGCCTGGGCCCGCTACGCGATCGTGCGCTGGTTGGGAATGGGCGAGAAGCGCTACTTCAACGAGATCGAATTCCGGCGCGACGTCGTCCGGCTGATTCTGCTTTATCGCCAGAGCGGCTACATGAACGCGGTGGTGGATACGTCGGTGCGGCGCACGGCGCGCGACGTGTACGCCACGTTCCGAATCCACGAAGGCGATCCCGTGCGGCTGGTCCGGCTCGATGTGCGAGGCGTGGACGAAATCTTCAACGTCGCAAAACTGAAACGCGACCTGCCGCTGCAAGTCGGCGATCCGTTCAACCGCTTCCTGATGCAGGCATCAGCCGACACGATCGTGGCGCGGCTGCGCAACCACGGCTTTCCCTACGCCGAGGTGCTGCGCAACTTCGATTCCGAAGCCGGAATCCTGAAGGCGGAAGTTGAGCTGGATGCGCAGCCGGGTCCCCGCATGCGCATCGGCGAGGTGATGATCCGCGGGTTGCGCGACGTGGATACGGGCACCGTGCGCCGTGTCATGTCGTTGCGGCCCGGGAGCTCGTTCAACCAGGACGCGCTGTACCAGACGCAGCGCGACCTCTACGGCATGGGGGTGTTCAGTTCGGTCAACGTCGCGCTGCTGGACTCGGTCGCCCCGCAGACGATGGTGCTCCGCGACTCGACGGTGCGCGCCATCATTCAGTTGCAGGAAGGTCCCCGCCACCAGCTGCGCGCCGGCTTCGGCTACGCCACCGTGGAATGCTTCCGGGTGCAGAGCGGTTGGACCGCGAATGACTTCCTCGGCGGCGCGCGCACGCTCGATCTGTCAGCGCGTCTGTCCAAACTTGGCGCCGGCACGCCCACGCAAACGACGGGACTCCGTCAGTTCTGCAACCCGTTCGCGGGCACGTGGACGTTCGACACGCTCAACTACACGTTCGGCATAACACTGCGGCAGCCGGCATTCCTGTCGCGGTCACACGTTGCGACGCTGGGGTTCGTCGCGGAGCGGCGCTCGGAGTTCGGGATTTACACGCGCGAGGCGATCGGCGGAAATGCCGATGTCACGTTCAACGCACGCGGGCGTCTGCCCCTGACATTGGGATACTCGTATTCCGTCGGCCGCACCGCGGCGGCGGAGGGGATCTACTGCAGTCTGTTTCGGCTGTGCGACGAGGCGAGTCGCAAATTCCTCAGCGACCGCCGCCAGTTCGGCGCGGTGACGATCAGCGTCGTGCGCGATCAGGTGAACAACGTGCTCGACGCTTCCGAGGGGAGCGTCACCAACGTGACGCTGCTGTACGCGTCACGCTTCGTCGGCTCACAAGTGCCGTACGAGTTCAACCGGGGTGAGGTCGAGGTCGCCAAGTACTATCCCATCGGACGCCGTACGGTATTTGCCTGGCGGATTCGCGGCGGGGCGATTCTCCCGCGCGACATTCAGCTCAGCGGGCCGCCCGTCGGCTATGTGCCGCCGGACCAGCGGTTTTACGGCGGCGGTCCAAACTCGGTGCGCGGCTATGGCCGTAACGAGCTCGGGCCGCGCGTGTACGTGATTCGCGTTCGTGATAGTACCGCGGTCGACCCGGTTGCGACGCGGCTGGCCGGGGATACCGTGTGGCGCGGCGTGGTCACCGCGCCGACCGGCGGGAACACCGCCGTCGTCCTCAGCGCCGAGCTGCGCTTTCCGTCGCCGATTTTCGCCCAGCGGATGCGCCTGGGATTATTCGTCGATGCGGGACAGGTGTGGGAGCGCGGCGATTCGCTCACGACCATTCATGGCATGCGCATCACCCCGGGCGTCGGCGTGCGATTCGCGACGCCGCTCGGCCCGGTGCGCATCGATGCCGCCTATAACGGCTATCCCGTCGAGCGCGGACCGCTCCTGTATCAGCCGCCGGCTCCCGATCCGATCGTGAAGATTCGCGATTCCTATCCGCCGCTCCGGGCGCAGAAGAGCTTCTGGCAGAAAGTCGTTATTCAGTTCGCCGTGGGGCAGGCTTTTTAGATGCGCCGCTCGCTCGGTGTCGCGCTCTGGTCCTTGGTCGGACTGCTCGCCTGTTTCCTCGGCGCCCTCAACGCGCTCGTCGGCACGCATGCCGGCCGTACGCTGCTCGCGCGCGTGGCCAGCTCGGTCGTCGCAAGCGCGGTGTCCGGCTCGATCGAGGTGGGCGAGGTGCGGGGATCGCTGCTGACGGGCGTCGTGCTCACCGACGTCAGACTGCTCGATCCTGATTCGACCCTCGTCGCCTGGTTGCCACGGGCCGAGCTGGGCTACAACCCGATCGACTTCGCGGCGGGCCGCGTGGTGTTCATGGAGGTGCGCCTCGAGCGCCCCATCTTCAACATCGTGCAGCATGCCAACGGCAAGACGAACTTCGACGAGCTGTTACGACTCGGTGAAAAGGACACCATCACCGTCAAACCACTCGGTCCCGCCGGCCCGCGCTCACTCATCTTGCTGCGCAACGTGCAGATCATGGATGGTTCGTTGACGCTGCGGCTGCAAAAGCACGGCGAAATCACCAGCGCCAACGAAGAAATCGAATACTCCGGCGAAGACGGTCGCTATCGCGTGCGGCGCTTCGAGCATCTCAATGCACGGCTCGCGGCGCTGCGCATCCAGGCACCGCGGGAGAAAGGCATTCGGATCGACGTGCTGCGGCTCGCCACCGAGAGCAGCGACCCGAAGTTGTCGATTGCCGACGTCGTCGGCCGCGTAACGATCGACGGGCGCACACTCGACGTGGATCTGTCGCGCGTGCGGTTCCCCGGCACCCAGTTCCGCGCGCGTGGCACGGTGCAATGGCCGCGCGACACGCTGTTGTGGAACCTCGTGATGCGCGCAGACTCCGCCACGCTGACGGACGTCCGCTTCCTCGATCGGCGCTTCCCTGAAAACGCCGTGCTGCACGGCGGGGTGACGCTCGCGTCCCATGGCGGCCGGGTCCTCGAGATCCAGCTGCGGCCGCTCGACCTCACGTTCGGCCAGGGCCGGCTCACCGGGCACGTCACCGCGTTCAGCGCCGCCGACTCCGGACTCGTGGCGGTGCGCCAGGGCGACTTGGTCGCGCACGATCTCTCGCTCGATTTCGCCCGCGTCTATATCGACTCGCTGCCGTTCTATGGACGACTGAACGGGCAAACCATCGTGGACGGGCCGATGAGCGCGTTGAAGATCGAGACCGCGTGGTCCTTCCGCGATTCGCTCGTCCCCGGATGGCCGGAATCACAGATTCAGGGGAAGGGCGAAATCAATCTCGCCGGCCGGGACCTCGCGTTTCAGCCGTTCGCCGTGTCAGCGGCTCGCGTCGACATCGGCACAGTGCGGCGGCTGGTGCCGGGGTTCGATCTCCAGGGCGAGCTCGACGCGACCGGCACGCTCACCGGCACGCTCAAGAACGCCACGTTCAGCGGCACGCTGCGCCATCACGATGGCGATCGTCCGGCGAGCATCATCCGCGGTGTTGTGGGGCTCGATTCCCGCACGGACGTGCTGGGCGTCTCCGCCGACGTGCGCGCCGATTCGTTGTCGCTCGACGGCCTGACGGGCCGGATCCGTGCCTTCCCGCTGCGCGGCACCCTCGCTGGGACGATCCGCCTGAAGGGCGATCTCGCCGGACTCGAGACACACGCTGATCTCGAGATGCTGGGCGGGGGCGGCGCGGTCCGCGGCGACGGAACGTTGCTGCTCGGCGCACGGGACGTTCATCCGGGCTTCGGTGCCCGCGGGTTCACGCTACACGCGCAAGATCTCAACCTGCAGCGCTGGCTGACCCGCGGCAGCGCGCCGCCGTCACGGCTCACGTTCACCGCCAGCAGCACCGTCGCAGCGGACAGCATCACCAAGCCCACCGGCGAGCTCTCGGTCATGCTCGACCCATCGTTGTTCGCCGGCACGATCATCGACAGCGGCGCGACGAAGATCCGGTTCGCCGAAGGACGGCTGCACGTGGACTCGTTGCGGCTGCAACAGCCGGGTCTGCTCACCAGAGGGAGCGGATCGCTAGGCTGGAAACGGCCGGACCACGGCACGTTCGTATTCGATTTCGAGGCCGACAGCCTCAGTGTCCTCGATTCACTCGTGACCTGGATCGCCGGTCCAAATGTGGCGTCCGGGTCGAGCGAGGACAGGCTCAAAGGCTCCGCCCAGGTGCGGCTGACGCTGGACGGCGCGCTCGACTCGATGTCCATCGGTGGCGACGCGCACGTCCTGGACCTGCGGTGGCGCGGATGGCGGATGCCGAAGGGCGAGGGCACGATTGCATATCAGCCGGGGCCGGTCCCGCGTTTCGACGTCGACGCGAACATCGACTCGCTCGGGTATGGACGGCTCGGGTTCGGCGCCGCCGCCGCCCACGCGCGCGGCACGCGCGACTCGCTTACCTGGGTGGCCCGTTCGCGCGTCGGCGATCTGGGGGCGTTCCTGGCGGGCGGACGCTACGCGCGGCCGGGCGGACGTAGCCCGCAGCACGCGGTCGTGGATTCGCTCGCCGTGCTGCTCCCGAGCGGCGTCTGGTTCCTCGAGCGGCCCACGGCGCTGACGTTCGGCGACTCGGTGCTGCACGTGGATTCGGCATCGTTCAGAAGTGCTGCGGGTGCAGGTCGCCTGATGGTTACCGGCGACTTGCCCGCGCGCGGTCCGATCAACGCCCTTGTAGCGCTGGACAGCTTCCCGCTCACCGGTATCTACGCCCTCATGGAGGCGGACACGGTCGGAGTTGCGGGCGCCCTCACGGCCACAGTGGCTGCGAACGGCACTCGCGCGAATCCCTCGTACACTGGCTCGTTCGCATTCTCGAACGCCTCGTTCGGCTCATTCCGAGCGCCGTTCATGGACGGGATCATCGACTATCGCAGTCGCAGGCTGAACGGTGAGGTGCACCTGTGGCGGTCGGGACAACAGGTCTTGAACGTCACCGCCCATCTGCCGCTCGACCTCGCGCTCGTACCGATGGCGCAGCGGCAATTACCGGACACGCTCTCAGTGCAGGCGCGCGCCGATAGCGTCGATCTCGGCGTGCTGGCGGCGGTCACCACGACCGTGCGGCAGGTCGAAGGCGTATTCAGCGCCGACCTCGGCATCGGCGGCACGTGGGAGGCGCCGAGGTTGCGCGGCGGGCTCGACATCGGCCAGGCGGCGGTCACGATCCCTGCGCTGAGTGTGCGCTACACGAATCTGAACGGCAGCCTGTCGCTGCGGGGCGACACGATCCGCGTGGATAGCATCACCGCGACGAGTGAACGCGGCCACGCGGAGTTGACCGGGTTCATGCGGCTCGAGCAGCTCACCAAGCCGGTGCTCGCGCTGAACATCACGACGTCCGAGTTACGGCCAGCGGCCGCGTCGCACTGACAGGCCCCGTGTTCGGCGCGACGCTCACCGGCCGTGGGACCGTGACGTCGGGCGTGCTGCACTTCGCCGATCTCGTCAACAAGCGCGTCGTGAACCTCGACGAGCCGTGGGTGCAGGACCTCATCGACACCTCGCTCATCCGCACGCAGCGGCTCGGCCCCGAGTTCGAGAGCGTTTTCTTCGACAGCCTGCAGGTCAGGAACCTGCAACTCAGGATGGGCGAGGACGTGTGGCTGCGGTCCAACGAAGCGAACATCCAGCTCTCGGGGTTGGTCACGGTCAACAAGGTTCGGGACACCTACCTGCTGAGTGGCACGCTCCAGGCGCCCCGCGGCACCTATCGGTTGATCATCGGACCGGTGACGCGCGAGTTCGTGGTGCAACGGGGGACGGTGCAGTACTTCGGCACGCCGGATCTCGATGCCGCGCTCGACATCGAAGCGAGCCACGTCGTGCATCCGCTGCCGGGACCCGGCCAGCCGCCCGAAATCACCGTGCTGGCGCACATTCGGGGGACGCTGCGTTTGCCGCGCCTCACGCTCGAGGCCGAGCACGCCGATTACTCCCAGGCCGAGCTGCTCTCGTATTTGATGACTGGCAAGCGGTCGTTCGAGCTGAGCGGCGGGCAAGGCGCCTATGTTCGCGGCGTCGGGGCATCACTCCTTGCGGGTGAGCTGGAGCGCACGGTGGTGTCGGATCTGGGCGTGCCGCTCGACTACTTCGAAATCCGGCCTGGCGATCCGACCAATCAATTCTCCGGCACGCAGCTCGCCGCTGGATGGGCCATGGGGGCGAAGACATTCCTGGTCCTGAATGCAGGCTTCTGTAGCAACCGAACCCAGGCGCGCTTCACCAAGATGCTCGGCGCGACGCTGCAGTTCCGGTTCAGTCCCGAATGGCGGACCGAGGCGAGCTTCGAGCCGGTGCGCAACTGCGTCGTCGATCCTGAGCTCAACACGACCGTACAGCGCCAGGTCGGTTTCGACCTGTTCTGGGAGCGGCGCTACTAGATGACGCGCGCGCTGCTGATCACCAATCCTTTCGCGGCGCGCGCGCACGCGCGAGCCGTCACGACGATTCGCGACATCCTCCAAGGCGGTGGCTGGAGCGTGGAGGTTCGGTCGACGAGCGGCCCCGGCGATGCCCGCCGGATTGCGGAAGAATCGCGGGCGATGGGCTTCGACGTCCTCGTCAGCCATGGCGGCGACGGCACGGCGATGCAAGTCGCGGCGGGCATCGCCGGGACCGGGATCGCGTTGGGCCTGGTGCCGGGCGGTACGGGCAACGTGCTCGCGGGCAACCTGCGCCTGCCGCGCACGACGGCGCGCGCGGCGCGCGCGCTGCTCAACGCGCGGCGCCATCCTATCGACCTCGGCGTGGTGGAACGACCCGACGGTCCGCATTACTTCGCCGTCGGCGCCGGCACGGGATTCGACGCGCAGCTGATGGCGGACACCGGCCTGCAGGCCAAGCGCCGCTGGAAGCTCGCGGCCTACGTCGCCCGCGCCGCGCTGACGCTCGGGTCCGTGCGCAGCGCGGGGCATCGCGTCACCGTGGACGGCACGTCGCACGAGGTCCGAGCAGCGATGCTGCTGGTGTTGAACTGTGGCCAACTGCCGCCCGGATTCCTCAAACTGCGCGCCGGCCTCGTTCCTGACGACGGCTGGCTCGACGTCGTGGCGCTCGACGCGGACGGTGCGTTGCAGAGCGCGAGCGCGGTGATCGAGCTGCTGCTGGGCAATGGGAGGACGGCCGGAAAAGGACGGCGCGTCTGGTGGGCGCGTGGCCGGACGGTGCGGGTCGAAGTGCCGGGCGGCACGGAGCGTCTCGTGCAGCTGGACGGCGAGGTCACCGGGACGACGCCGTTCGAGGCTCGCCTCCTGCCGGGTGCGCTCGCCGTGTTGGTCGGACCCGCATTCAAGGCGCATCATGGCTGACACCCTGCTGCTGGTGGACGATGACGCGGCTGTGCTGCGCGCGATCGGTGACTACTTCGAGCGCATCGGCTACGAGGTCTGGCGTGACGGCACCGGCGAGCAGGCGATGGACACGTTCCAGCGTGTGCGCCCCGACGTCGTGCTCCTCGACCTGCATCTCCCCGACTCGAACGGGCTCCACGTGCTCGAGCGGCTGCGGCGTGACGGCGCGGCGGTGATTCTGTTGACTGGCCAGGGCGACATCGAAACCGCGGTAAAAGCGATGCAGCTTGGCGCCGAGAATTTCCTCACCAAGCCCGTGGACATGACGCATCTGGCGGCCGCGATCGCGCGCGTCGCCGAAAAGACGCGGCTGTCGCGCCAAAACGCCCGGCTCAAAGCGCTGGACCATGAGGCCGAGGGCATCGGCTCGCTGGGGGTATCGCCCGCGATGCGAGAGTTGGCGCGCCAGATCGAGCTGCTGGCGGCGAGCGAACGGTCCACCGTGCTGCTCTCGGGCGAGAGCGGAACGGGAAAGGGGTGGGTCGCGCGCGTGATCCACAATCTCTCTCCGCGCTCCGTCGGTCCGTTCGTGGAGGTGAACTGCGCCGGACTCTCGGCCACGTTCCTCGATTCTGAATTGTTCGGACACGAAAAGGGCGCGTATACCGACGCCAAAGAGCGGAAGGTGGGCCTGTTCGAGCTGGCGGATCACGGCACGATCTTCCTCGACGAGATCGGCGAGCTGACCACGGAGCTGCAACCCAAGCTGCTCAAGGTCCTGGAGACGAAAAGATTTCGCCGGCTGGGCGGCACGCGCGAGCTGAGCGTGGATGTCCGGCTGATTGCCGCGACGAACCGCGATCTCGTACGGGAGGTCGAGGGGGGGCGGTTCCGCGAGGATCTGTACTACCGGCTGAACGTCATGCCGCTCGTGCTGCCACCGGTGCGCGAGCGCTCGCGGGAAGATCGGCTCGACCTGATCAGGCGCATCATCAGCGACCTGAAGACGGAGCTGCCGGGATGTCCGAGCGAATGCACCACAGACGTTCTGGACAGGCTGTTATCGGCGGCGTGGCCCGGCAATGTGCGGGAGATGCGGAACGTGCTCGAGCGCTCGATGATTCTGGGGCGCGGCCAAGCCGCGATCGGCTTCGAGCAATTGCCGTCCGACATGCGACTACGTGCTACGGCGGACCGGCGCTACCATGCGCAGTCGCTGTCGGAGATGGAGCGGCAGCACATCGAGCGCACGCTGCGCCATCACGGTGGGAATCGGACGCGGGCCGCGTTAGAGCTCGGGATTTCACGCGCGACCCTGATCAACAAGATCAAACTATACGCCCTTGCGATCTAAGACGTCGTGCTAGTACGGGCTTTCTCACGTGTGAACGATTCGACCCGTTCTAGTTCCAAGACATGGCGTCCTCGAAGGCCTTTGCCGCCGCCGCGATCCCCGCCGCGAATCCGGCCACGAGCGTGACGTACGACCCCACCCGAATGCCGGTGTGCCACGACACCCCCGTGCGGTCCCACGGCGTGGGGAGCAGCTCGAGCCGGCTCGTAATGCCTACGAGGTCCCCCACGTTCAATCCAATCTCGGCCATCGCGCCCGCGCTGTAGACCGAGACACGTCCGTCAAAGTTGCCCACGTGAAACGCGGGGCCGACCGCCATATCCAGCGCGAGGTCGCCATTCAGCCAGCGGCGGTATCGAGGAAGAATGGCCACGATCGTCCGCCCTGTCGCGAGGTCGCGGGAACCGTAGAGCGTTCCGCCGAACCCGCGTCGAAGGCCTCGGTTGCGCATGAGGCCCACCTGGATACTGAGATCGGGGAGGCCCGAGATCACCGGCGAAGCGGTCTGCGCGAGCCCAGTGCCCGCGCCCCCCTCGAGGACGACGTACCACCCGCAGGTCGGTGCGGGGCGTCCGCGGAAACACGTCGGGCCGGACTGGGCGGCGCTCGGCACGCCCACGAGCGTCACGATGAGGGCAACAAGGAATGGCGAGTGTCTCATGGGGAGATGCTCCTGCCGAGGACGACCAGCGTGCCGGTCGCCGTGTTGTTGGTTTCGTCGGTTTCGGCGAATTGATCGTCGGCGTCCAGGACGGCCGTGAAGTGATAGACCCCACCGCGCGGCGGGGTCCAACTGCGGCCGCCCGCCCCCCAGCCAGTGCCGTCCCCGGTGCAGCCTTGCTGCCCGTCCTGGACCGTGTCTGCGTTCGCCATGACGACCACGCGGTAGAGCGGGAACTCACCGGCGCAGACCGTCTGCACCATCACCATGACGTCTTCACCGGCGGCCAGGGTGTCGATCCATTCGCCGTATCCTGAGACGCGTTCGAAAAAGACGATGGTCGCCTTGATATCGGGCTCGCGCACATCCGAGCTAAAGGTCCCGAAGGGGTCTGCGCAGCTGGTAAGCAGCGCAGCCAGGGCTGGAAAAACGAGTCGATGCGAGCGCACGGGACGGCTCCTTGTTCAGTCGTGCGCAGGTTACGGGGGTGGCGTCAAGAGAGCATCAAGAAGGCAGGCTGCGAGATGCCGGATGGGCGTGCGTAGCCGCTAATTGCGCGCCGAGGATAAGATCAGGGCCTACAGCCTGAACCTCTAAGCTGTGACGATCGCGATGCCAATCAGAATCGTGATCACTCCAAAACCCACTCCCGCGCGGGGACCGAAGTACTTGAACCCGAGCAGCGACGTCAGCGCGATGCCGACCAGTGTCCCCACCGCGATCGGCAGCGTCGCCTGACGTACGGTCGAGTCCACCCCCCCCAGGACCCAGAGCACGACGATCGCCGGCAGAAACAGCGCGCTCACGCAGAGACCATTCCCCAGCCAAAACTTAAACCACGTCGTATCCGCGCCTTGCCAGGTGAAGTGCACGAACTGCATGTCGCGAAAGACCCGATCGGCCTCGGCTCCCGCCCGGGGCCCCGTGCGCGCGGTTCCCAGCATCCCACCAAGCGTGTGACCGAGTGTCGCGAGCAGCAGGAGGCCGGCGCAGATGCGGTACAACATCGATCGCTCCTTGAAGAAGTGCTATCTTGCTGGTAGAGATTACGCCATGGACAAACCCAAGCTCAAAGAACACGACGGCATGCAGTGCCGGGCCTGCGGGAATGAAGAGCGGGCGTCGGAGGGCTATCCCTGCGCGGACTGCGGGACCTTCATCTGCCTGATCTGCACCTTCCGCGGCGTCACGCGCTGCAAGGCGTGCGAGGAAAAGGCGAAAGCCGCGAAAGCCTAGGCCCCCGCCCGCCGGCGCTTTAATTCCAGCGCGAGCTCTTCGCGCGGCGCGCCAAGCTCCTTCGCCAGCTTGCTCAGCGCCGCGTCCGTCCCCTCCCAATCACGTGCCGCCGCCAACGCATCCAGCGCCACTTCCTCGATGGCCACCGACCGCTCCTCGAGCTCACGCGTGCGTACCGCCACTTCGCGCGCCAGCCACTGCTCGAGCTCCCGTCGATCCACTTCCAGCTGGCGCTGCCGCAATGCATGCTGCAACGACAGCTCGAGCTCCTCGAGATCCACCGGCTTGATGAGATAGTCGTAGGCGCCGAGCTTGAGGCACTCGATCGCGGTGCGCGGCTCGTCGATCGCCGTGAGCATGAGGACCGCGAGATCGGCATCCTGGGCGAGCACCTTCGGGAGCAACTCTACGCCGCTGGTCTCGGGCATTCGGATATCGCACAGCATCGCTTGCGGATGGTGCGCCGCCAGCTGCTCGAGCGCCTCCGTGGCGTTGGCCGCCGCCCGCACTTCATAACCCAGGCGCGTGAGAAAGCGAGTCAGCGCCTGGCGGATGCCATCCTCATCGTCCACCACGAGTACGTTCGTCCGATCGACGGGGGGGGGCACTTTGGGAGATGTCATGGCCGTCAACGTTGCTGACGTTATCTTGGCGCGTCAATGAGCACATCACGCACGAATCTCGCAGCGGTGCCCGGCATCACCGTGGGGCATACGACAATCGAAGATCACGGCACCGGCTGCACCGTCGTGCTCGCGCCGGAAACCGGGATGCGGGCCGCGGTCTGCGTGCGCGGCCGCGCCACCGGTACGCGCGAGCTCGACGTTATGGATCCGCGCCACCTCGTCGAACGCATCGACGCGATCCTCTTCACCGGTGGCTCGGCGTTGGGTCTTGGTGCGGCGGACGGTGTGATGCGTTGGCTGCGCGAGCGCGGGCGCGGACTTCCCGTGGGCGACATGGGCACGATTCCGATCGTTCCTTCCGCAGTAATCTTCGACCTCGGCAACGCCGGCAAGCCGCTCGGGTGGCCGAGTCCCGACGATGCCTACCGCGCCTGTGACAACGCGACCGCTGATTACGCCGAGGGATCGGTCGGGGTGGGGCGTGGCGCCACGTGTGGCAAGGCGGCCGGGATCGAGAAGATGGTGCCCGCAGGGATCGGCTCGTGGGCAGCGCGGTTTGGTGACGTGATCGTCGCGGCCCTCGTCGTGGTGAACGCCGTCGGCGACATTCGCAACGCGCGCGGGGAGCTCATCGCGGCGGGTCGCGGACCGGACGGGAAACTCGTCGATAGTCAGCGCTACCTCGCCGAAGGCGGCGCGCCGCTCGGCGACCCCGAGCGGTTGAACCGTAACACGACCCTCGCCGTCGTCGCGACGAATGCGGACCTGGATCGCGTGCAGCTGCAAGCGCTGGCGCAGTCGGGCAGCGATGCACTCGCGCGGCGCATCACGCCCTACGGCAGCCTCTTCGACGGCGATGTGATCTTCGCGGTGAGCACGGCGACGACGAAGCCGAAGTCGCCGATGCAGGTGGACGCGATTGCCGCCCTCGTCGTGCCCGAGGCCGTGGAACGCGCCGTCCGCCATGGATAAAGTCGAGCGCGCCGTCGACGATATTCGCCGGAAGTGGGTGCCGGACGGCCGACTCACGGTATTCGAGGTCTCCGTGAATGTAGGGGCGCAGCATGCTGCGCCCCTACTCGCTGGCGTCACGTCCAGCCGCGACGCGCGGGATGCCCTGCGCCGCCTTGCCGGAGATGCGGGACTCGTCGACAAAGTCGAGTTGATCCCGGACGAGATCGACGCACCTGCCGCGATCGTCACGGCGGCGCTCGCGCCGCTGCTCGGTGAGCCGCGGCTCGCCGCGCCCCGCGTCAGCGAAGTGCTGCACGGCGAAGTCCTCGACGTGCTGGAGCAGCGCGACGACTGGATGCGCGTGCGCGCGCCCGACGGGTACATCGCCTGGCTCAACGGGGGATACGTCGCGACCGGTCCGACCGATTGGGCCGAAGACTGGGCGGAACGGGCAACGGCCCGCTCGCTCAGCGCCGACATTTTGACGACAGCCGGGCGGCGCAGACTGCCAACGGGCGCGTGCGTCGCGCTCCGCCGCGGCGTCGTGGAGCTGGCCGACGGGCAACGCGGCGCCGTCGCGGCCGGGAACGTTCGCCGCGAGCAAGAGTTACGCGTCGAAGCGCGGCATCTCGCGCTGCCGGAGCTCGCGCAGAAGTGGTACGCGGGCGCGCCCTACCTGTGGGGCGGACGCACCGAGTGGGGCATCGATTGCTCCGGTTTGGCGCAGGCGGTGTTCGCCGCGCGCGCCATCAAGCTGCCGCGCGATAGCGATCAGCAATTCGGCCAGGGCAAGGAGATCGCGATGTCGCCGGACGGCGCGGGTTACGAGGCCGGCGATCTGCTGTTCTTTACGGAACGCGGCCGAGTGTCGCACGTGGCGTTATGGGCGGGAGCCGGACGGATCGTGCACGCGGCGCTCTCACGGGGCGGGGTCGGTGGGGATCATCTGTTCGGAGATGAGCCGCGGATGGTGCGGCTGCGCGCTAGCCTCGTTGGGGTTCGGCGCCTGTCATAGGTGTCAGGTGTCAGGTGTCAGGGCCCTGACACCTGACACCAGACACCTGATATTGCACGCATGCGTCTCATCCTTTTCGACATCGACGGAACTCTCCTCTGGACGAATGGTGCAGGAAGACGCGCCATTCATCGTGCACTGCTCGACGAGATTGGTACCGCCGGGCCGATCGACGGTTACCGGTTTGACGGCAAGACCGATCCGCAGATCGTGCGTGAGCTGTTGGAGCTGGCCGGGCACCCTGAGTGCCGCTCGGACGACCGGATCACGGCGGTGTGCCGGCGCTATGTCGATCTGCTCGCTGCCGAGCTGGCGAAGCCCACGCAGGCGACCAAGCTCTATCCCGGGGTCAAAGAGCTGCTCGCGGCGCTCGAGCCTTACGAATCGGG